>Ga0105238_10000865_pt1 | contig 31282 bp, 30 predicted proteins | sample KBSC34metaG_FD_81526 | JGI IMG/M metagenome (GOLD analysis project Ga0105238, IMG submission 81526) | Corn rhizosphere microbial communities from Kellogg Biological Station, Michigan, USA - KBS C3-4 metaG | ecosystem: Host-associated > Plants > Roots > Rhizosphere > Soil | place: Michigan, USA...
GGCTCGGTGCTCGGCAGCATGATCGCGCAGCAGTTCATGGCGAACGCGGCGCCCGGTCACTTGTTCGGCGATGCGCTGCCCTCGCATCGGCCGTCGGACGACGCCGCCGGCCTCATCGACGACCCTTTCAAGCATTCAAGCACCGATCGCGGCGAGGACTTCGCGTCCGGCGACGATGCCGACGTGAGCGACGGCGACCTCGGCGCCGTCGATGATCCCGGCAGCGGCGATTTCGGGGGCGGCGACAGCTTCGACGTGTGAAGCTGACGGTCGCCGTGCTGTGCGCGGCCTGGTGCACGACGTGCAAGGAATTCGAGGCGGCCGTCGAGCGCATCGCGGCCGCGCGCCCCGACGTTCGCTTCGTCTGGTTCGACGTCGAGGACGACAGCGATCTCTGCGGCGACATCGACGTGGAGAACTTTCCCACGCTGGCCGTGTTCCGCGACGCGGAGCTGCTGCACTTCGGAATCTCGCTGCCGCAGGAGCAGCGCGTCCTGCGCCTCGTCGACGAGATGGCCGATCCGCGGCGCCTCGCGCTGACCGACCCACCGCCTGAGGTGGCGGCGCTGTCGGGTCACCTCGACGCGCCTCGTCGCGTGCTCCGATCCTCCGATTGAAACTGTAACGGCGCTTTTCAGCCGGAACGTCGTGCATGGGGCCCCTGTCGTATTGCGGGGCCGCGATGCAGCGTCATGTCGAACTCGATTGGTTGCGAGGACTCATGCTGGTCCTCATGACCCTCACGCATCTGCCGACCTGGTTCAGCAATGCGCTCGGACAACCTTTCGGCTTCGTGTCGGCCGCCGAAGGTTTCGTATTCCTGTCCGCGTTCCTCGTCGGCCGCGTATTCGGTGGCGTGGCGCGCGAGCAGGGCTTCGCGGCCATGCGCACGGTCGTGTGGCGGCGCGCGGTGAAGATCTACGTCGCGCATGCGGCGCTGCTGCTCTTCCTGTTGTTCGCCCTGCTGCCCGTCGCGATTTCGAAGAACGCGCACGGCATCATCGACCTGGCGTCGTTTTATGTCGCGCATCCCTCGGCTGCGCTCGCCGGCGGCCTGATGCTCGTCTACAACCCGCCGCTGCTCGACATCCTTCCCATGTACGTGCTGTTCATGGCCGCATCGCCCTTGCTGCTCCACCACAGCATGCGCAAAGGATGGACCGGGCTGCTCGCGGGCAGCATCACGCTATGGGTGCTGGCGCAGTTCGACGCGGGCCGCATCGTCTACCAGGCGCTTGCACGCGTGACCGGCCTCCCGGTTCCTTACAACCAGACGGGCGCGTTCAGCTTCCTCGCCTGGCAGCTCATGTGGGTGCTCGGCATGTGCGCCGGCACGCGGTCGGCCGGCGTCGTGCGGCGAGCCGCGCGATGGCCGCTCGCCCTACTCGTTGCCGCAGGCGTCGTGGCGTTGACGTTCTTCGTGTGGCGGCATGTCGACGGGCAGGTCCCCGCGTCGTCCGCGCTGGCGACCCTCACCGACAAATGGCACCTCGCGCCGTTGCGACTGCTCGATTTCGGTGCGCTGGCGCTGATCGTCGTGCGAATGCGTGACGTCATTGCCGCGCATGCCCAGCGCTCCGCGCTCGCCACGCTCGGCAAGGCGTCGCTGCCCGTCTTTTGCGCGCACCTCGTGATCTGCCTGGGCGCGCTCGCCGTTGTGCAGGAACCGGGCGCCCGCCTGCAATGGATCGACAGCGTGCTGCTCGGCGGTGCGCTCGTGGTCCTCTATGGCGCGGCGCTCGCCTATCTCGCGGGCAGGCGGCTCGCGCACTCCACCCCGGCGTTCAGCGCGCCGCGACCTGCACCACGTACGGCGCGATGACCGATTTCCACAGCGCGTAGCCGTCGTGGTTGAGGTGCAGCAGGTCGGGCTGGAACAGATCGGGGCGCGGCTCGCCGCGCGCATCGAGCATCGGAGTGAACACGTCGATGTACGCGAGATCCGGGTGCGCGGCGACATAGCGTGCGATGAGCGCATTGGCCGCGCGTATCGAGGGCAGCAGCGCCCTGCGTGACGGACTCGGCTTGATCGAGATGTAGTCGATGCGCGTCTGCGGCAAGTCCCGGTGCACGCCTTCGACGAAAGCGGTGAAGCGACGGAGCACGTCTTCCGGCGCGCTGCCGGTGGCGAGGTCGTTGTCGCCTGCGTACACCAGCACCGTTCGCGGCCGGTAGCGCACCACGAGTCGGCCCAGGTTCGCGACGCAGTCCGACAGCTTCGAGCCCCCGAAGCCGCGCTTGATGACCACCGGCTGGGCGTTGAACGAAGACTCGAGGTCGTTCCAGAGCCGGATCGAGGAGCTGCCCACGAACAGGACGCCGCCTTCCGGCGGCGGCGCGGCGCGGTCGGCCGCGGCAAAGTCGGCGAAGGCCTCGTCCCACTCCGACGGTGTGGAATGCAGCGCCGCGACCCTGGCGGACTCCTGGGGGTGCGCCAGGGGTGCGGCGAGGACGGCTGCGGCGATGGCGGCGGCGCGGATGGTTCGGGTCACGCGGTCGAGTGGGTGCAGGAACGGATTGACGGGCTGCGCCGCGGGCGGATCCCGGGTCCGGCGCGGGGCGGGCGCGCGAGCGCAAGCTCGCACGCCGGGTCGCTAGCCGCTCCGCGAATCAACGCGCAGCCAGGGGATTCGGATGACGCGGCATCAAATCATGAGCTTGCGCCGCGCTTCCGGGTTCGCAATCAGTGCCTTCTGCCGCGCCGGCGGCGCAGCGTACAGGCCCGCCGGCGGATTGGTTTCCAGGCGGCTCAGCACCGCGGGGTCGGCGCATCGGGCATCGAAGGCGATGGCCGCCTGGTCGCCGTTGACGCTTCCCATGCTGAAGCATGCCTGTCCCAGCTGAGCGTTGAGCGGCGGGACCACTTCGTTGGCTACCATGTCGCCGGTCGCCGCGTCGCTCGCAACCTGAAGATCGTAGATGTGCGCGGACGCCGGCTCGCGCGCGCGCAGGGTGATCACGGTGGGAAGCCCCACGATCTCGCGCGCGACGAGCTGCTCGGATGCGGCATTGGGCATGCCGCCGATCACCAGCGCGATCTTCTTGCCGCTGACGTTCACGTGCGCGAGGAAGAAATCGCGCGAGAACTCGTCGGCGACCTTCGTCCCGATGGCCTTCAGCGCTTCCTCCTCCGTAGCCCAGCTTCCGACGCCCTTGGGCATCGTGGTGTTGAAATAGACCTCCTCGCCGGTCGAGCGATCGATGCACTTCACCGTCCACGACGTGAGGGTGTACTTCGACACGACGAGGCCGGAGGCTTGCAGGCGCACGGAGAGCTTCTTCACCTTCGCTTCGCCTTCCACGGTGAAGTCAGGACCCTCCGCGCCGGGGGCGGCATTCGCCGCGTCGCCCGACCAGGTGCGGAAGCCGAACGACTGGATGCGGCCCTTCACGATGTTCTCGGCAACAGGCGAGGGCCGCGGCGGCGCATCGGGCTGGTCGGCATCGCTCACCGCCACGCGCAACGCAATTCGAGGATCGCCATTGGCACGGATGAGCTCGAGCCGCTCGTCGCGCGACATCTGGTTGAGCGACTTCTGCAGCGCCTTGACGTTGACCACGGCCTGCGTCGTGGTGGACATGAGCCCGTCCTTGCCGATCTGCGGCGCGCTCTCCTGCACGACGGTGTTGATATAGCTGCCGCTGTGGGCCATCAGCTTGTCGTAGAGCACGTCGTAGTTGCTGGCGAGCGACTTGCGATCGAGGAGCAGCGCGAGCGCCTTGGCGACGAGCTGCTTCTTCGCGTCGTCGCGCGCATCGGCTGTAAGCAGGGACTTGTCGGCCTGATAGCGCGGGTTGCTCGGGTCCGCGATGCCGACCGCGGACACGACGATGGTGCCTGGCATCGCCTTGACGGCAGGCGCCGGTGGCGCGGCCATCGTCGTCGCGCTCGCCGCTGTCGTCGTCGGCTCCGCTTTTTTCGGTGCTTCGGCTTGGGCCGTCCGCGTTGCGCCGCTGCCCATGCGCTGCATGGCGTACCAGGCGCCGCCCCCGATCACCAGCGCGGCGACGACGACGGCGACGCCAACCAGCGCGCTCCTGCCGGAAGGCGGGGGCGGCGGTGCGGCCGCTGCCGCGGCAGCGGGTGGCGCGATGGCCGCGGGCGAGCGCGGCGCCGGTGGCGGCGAGACCGTCGCCTGCGTGCGAGCAATCGGCGCCGGGGCGGGATTCTCCGCCGCCAGCAGGGTGGCCTCGGCATCCGCGGCCGGGTTGGCCGCCGACGCGAGCGCGGTCGCGAATGCCTGCGCGGTCTGGAAGCGCGCGTCGGCGTGCTTGGCGAGCGCCATGCGGACGACGGCGTCCATGGCAGGCGGAACCTGGAGGTTCAGCGAGGAGGGCGGCAGCGGATCCTCCTTCAGCACCTTCTGCATCGTGGTGTTGGACGAGCCGGCGAAGGGGCGCTCGCCGGTCAGGAACTGGTAAAGGATCACACCCGCGGAGAAGATGTCGGAGCGACCGTCGACCGGCAGGCCCATGATCTGCTCCGGCGACATGTAGCTCGGCGTGCCGATCGTCGTGCCCACCTGCGTAAGGTTCGACGACTCGACATACGCGATGCCGAAGTCGGCGACCTTCGCCGTCCCGTCGGGCAGCACGAAGACGTTGGACGGCTTCACGTCGCGGTGAACCACGCCTTGCCGATGCGAGTAATCGAGCGCGGCGAGGATCTGCGACATGATGCGCACGACATCCGGAAGCCTGAACCGCTCGTTGGCTTCGAACATCTCCTTGAGCTCACGGCCCTTCACGAGCTCCATCGCGATGTACCAGGTGCCGTCGTCCTCGCCGAAATCGTAGATCGACACGATGTTCGGATGGTTGAGGCGTCCGGCCGCCTCCGCTTCCCGGCGGAAGCGCGCGAGAATCTCGCCCGCCGCGTCGCCCTGCAGCTGGTCGGACCGGATGGTCTTCAGCGCCACGCTGCGCTTGATCAGCGGATCGTAGCCTTCGTACACGACGCCCATCGCGCCGCGACCGAGCATGCGGCGCACCTCGTACTTACCCAGCTTTTCGATCATGAGCTGCTCCCTGGCGATGCGTCCCTCGCCTCGGCCTGCGCCCTCGCGATGATCGGCAGGTCGGCGTGAGGGCGCATCCAAAACAGCGACGCCGGCGCAAGCCGGCGTCGCGTGCGCGATTCAGGCGCGCATCACTTGTACTTGCTGTCGATTTCCCAGACCGATTTCTGCACCAGTCGCTGCACCATCGTGTCGAGCGTGACGCCGCCTTGCTGCGACTGCGACACGCCCATGACGGAGCTCGACTTGGCGCCGACTTCCATCTTCTCCTCGGTGTAGCCTTGCGCGACCTGCTCCGTCGTCTCGGCATTGATGATCTTGTAGCGCATGCCGATGACCCACACGCCCGACGATTCACCCGTCTGCACGGAGCCCACGGCGGTCTGGCCCACCGCGCCGGCGGTGTAGCCGCCGCGCGATCCGCTCATGGCGCCGAAGATGCCGATCACGTTGCCGATGGCGTGGCCGTCGAAGCCCTGCTGGGCCGCGGCGACCTGCTCGGCCTTGAGGATGTCGAACTTCACCACGTACTTGGTCGTCTTGAGCTTGCCCATGCGCAGGAACTTGCGCGCCTGGTCGGGATCGCCGAGGTTGTACGCGAGCTCGAACTCGTGCAGCGCCGGGCCGAGGTTGCTGCGCTCGAGCACGGTGAAGTTGGCGTTCGAGAGCTCGAGCTCGCCGAAGTCGGCGATGTTGTTGCTCGTGAACTTCTGCATGAACGTCGCATTGTTGCTCTTGATCTCGCCGGGGATCACGACCAGCGCGGGGCCCTTGCGGTTCGCGTTCTGATACTCGACCTTCTCGTACATCGCCTGGTCGGCGGAGGTGTTCGCCTTCTGCGACGTCTCGCTGCCTGCCGTGGGCGACGGATTGCCGAAGCGCGGCTGCGCGAGCGCCACCGACGCGGCGGCAAAGAGGGCGGCGCCGAGCAGGATCGGCGAGCGGTTGAAGAGTCGGTCGTGCGTCATTGCATGTTCTCCCTTGGTCGATCGATGCCGCGCGGCCGTTTGGCTATTTCGACCGCGCGCGTTGCTGCGACCCTGCGTTGCGGCAGTAGTCTGCGTAGAGCTTGGGTACGACTTCGTCCGCCTTCTCGTTGACGAGCGTGAGCGCCATCTTCGACACGTCCGCGCCGGCGTACGACGCGGTGCTCGCATGCGCGTCGGAGATCGGCCGGCCGTTCGCAGCGCTCAGCGTGAAATCCATGTCCACGGAGACCTGGTTCACGTTCATCATCGGATTGCGCATCGCCTGGGCGGAAATGAGGCCACGCAGCACGAAGCTGGCGCCGACGCGCTTGGAGGCGGAGAGCGCGGCGTCCGGGTCGTTGCGAAAATAGGCGTCGATCTCGGCCTGGGCGATCTGCCGGCGGATCTCCTCGGGCGTATAGGTGAGGAGGCCCAGCTCGCGCAGCCGGCGGTTGATCGCCTGGTAGTGCGGGCCGTAGTTCTGCTGCTGGGCCGCGATGTATCCGTTGGATTGGCGCTCGCCGATCAGCACCATGATCTTCTTGTTCTTGAGATCGGCGCGGCAGGGCGTCCAGATGTCGTCGATCGCCTGCTGACGGGCGGCATCCTTTTCCTGCCTCTCCTGCTCGTCGATTGGATCGGGGTTCGAGAACTTGAACCCCTGTGCCAGCGCGGGTTGCAGTGCACAAAGCACCACCATGACACCGGCTGCGACGAGCGTGCGCCACCGCTGCGGCGGCGATGAAGGGATCGAGGTCACGATAGCGCGAAAGGGTAGCCCAACGACGTAGCCAAATCCACCCGAAAATTCCATGCGGCGCCTGTAGCCGACACTCGGCATGGCGCGATGGCGTGTGAGATCGGAGCGAAGTGTCGCGGCGGGCGCCTGACCGATCACTGACGGATATGGGCGGGCGCTCGCATGCGCAGTGGCGCCCGAGCGTGCGTCGAAGGCGCGCCCGGCGGTCGACGAGAGGCTCGAATGCGCGCGCCGCGCATCGCGGCGCGATGTCGCCGCCGTCAGCGGTTGAGCGTCTGCATCCCCTGCGGCGCGTAGCGCTCGCCCGCAGCGGCGCCCTTCGGGAACACGCGATCGATGCGTGCGAGCTCCTCGTCGGTGAGGCGTACGTCGAGCGCGCCGACGTTGTCCTCGAGATACTTGCGACGCTTCGTCCCCGGGATGGGCACGACGTCGTCGCCCTGCGCCAGCACCCATGCGAGCGCGAGCTGCGCCGGGGTGCAGCCCTTCTCGTGTGCGACGCGGCGGATCTCGTCGACGAGCTGCAGGTTCCTCTGGAAGTTCTCGCCGGTGAAGCGCGGATTCGTGCGCCGCCAGTCATCCGGATCGAAATCGTCGACGCTGCGGATCTGCCCGGCCAGGAATCCGCGGCCGAGCGGACTGTACGGAACGAACCCTATGCCGAGCTCGCGCACGGTCGCGAGCAGCTCGTCCTCGGGCTCGCGGCTCCACAGCGAGTACTCGGTCTGCAGCGCGGCGATGGGATGCACGGCGTGCGCGCGGCGGATGGTTTGCGGGGCGGCCTCGGACAGCCCGAGGAACCGCACCTTGCCTTCGCGCACGAGCTTCGCCATCTCACCGACCGTCTCCTCGATCGGCGTGGCCGGATCCACGCGATGCTGGTAGTAGAGATCGATCGTGTCGACGCCCAGCCTGCGAAGGCTCGCCTCGCAGGCCTTGCGCACGTAGTCGGGCTTGCCGCTGATGCCGAGCGGTCTGCCGTCGTCGGCGCGCACGTTGCCGAACTTGGTCGCGAGCACCACGCGGTCACGGCGTCCGCGGATCGCACGGCCCACGAGCTCCTCGTTGCGGCCCACGCCGTACATGTCCGCCGTGTCGAGGAGGTCGATGCCGAGGTCGAGCGCGCGATGGATGGTCGCGATCGACTCGTGCTCGTCGCGATCGCCGTAGAAATCGGACATTCCCATGCAGCCGAGGCCCATGGCGGAGACCGTGAGACCTGCGCCCAGCTTTCGCTTTTCCATGTTCACTCCAACAAGACGATGCGACCTCTTGCCCCAGACGCGGCGAGCGCGCCGCCAGAGCCGATGATACAAACGATCAGTGCGCCCCCGCAGCCGCCTCGGCGGCACCCGCCGAGGCCTTCGCCGGCTTCGCGAGCCATACCACCACGATCAGCGCCAGGAAGAGCAGCCCCGAGAGATAGAAGATGTCGTTGGCCGAGAGCATGAACGCCTGCTGGTCGATCATGCGGTTGAGCGCTCCATAGCTCTGATCGAGGCTCATGCCGCCCGCCTGCAGCGAGCCGAGCGCCTGCGCCGTCGAAGGATCGAACTGCGTGAGGTGCTCGACCAGTTGCGCGTGGTGCAGGCTCGCGCGCCGATCCCAGTACGTGGTCGCAATCGACGTGCCGAACGAGCCGGCGGTGATGCGCGCGAAGTTGAAGAGCCCCGACGCCGACGGGATGCGGTCCGGCGACAAACCGGAAAGGCTGAGCGTCACCAGCGGGATGAAGAAGATCGCCATGGCCGCGCCCTGGATGATCGTGGGCACCATCAGCGTCGCGACGTCCGCCGAGGTGTTGAACCTCGAGCGCATGAACATCACCAGCGCGAAGATCGCGAACGCCCCGGTCACGAATACGCGCGGGTCGACCTTGTGCACCGTGCGACCCACGATGGGCGTCAGCACGATGGCGAGCAAGCCCACGGGCGCGAGGATGAGCCCCGCGTCCGTGGCCGTGTAACCCATGTACTGCTGCAGCCATAGCGGCAGCAGCACCACGCTGCCGAAGAAAGCGCCGTAGGCGAGCGACATCGCGAGCGAGCTCGTCCAGAAATTCCGGCGGCCGAAGAGCCGCAGGTCCACGACTGGATGGTCGTCGGTGAGCTCCCACACCACGAACAGCGCGAAGCCCACGACCGCGGCGATCGCGAGGATCACGATCTGCGTCGAGCCGAACCAGTCGAGATCCTTGCCCTTGTCGAGCAGGATCTGCAGCGCGCCCACCCAGACCACGAGCAGGCCGAGACCGACCGCGTCGATGGGAAGCTTGCGCGTCGGCGTCTCGCGCTGACGGTAGATGACCCATGTCGCGGTCGCCGCGGCGAGGCCGACCGGGATGTTGATGTAGAAGATCCACGGCCACGCGACATTGTCCGTGATCCACCCGCCGAGCACCGGGCCTACGACCGGCGCAACCAGCGTCGTGATGCCCCAGATCGCGAGCGCGCTACCCGCCTTGGCCTTCGGATAGCTCGACAGCAGGAGCGATTGCGACAGCGGGATCATGGGACCGGCCACCGCGCCCTGCATGACACGGAACACGATCAGCAATCCCAGCGACGGCGCGAGTCCGCACAGGAACGAGGCGAGCACGAAGAGCAGCACCGACGCCACGAACAGCTTCACCTGTCCGTAGCGCTGCGTCAGCCAGCCCGTGAGCGGCAGCGAGATCGCGTTCGCGACGCCGAACGACGTGATCACCCACGTCCCCTGGTCCGGCGATACGCCAAGGTCGCCCGCCATCGCCGGGATCGACACGTTGGCAATCGACGTGTCGAGCACGTTCATGAACGTCGCCAGCGACACGGCCACCGTCGCGAGCGCGAGCGTGCCGCCGTGCAGGGCGGGCGGCGAGCCCTCCGCTTTGGATTCCGCCATGTCGATGCCTCAGAGCGGCCGCAGCTCGCTCGTTCGCGTCAGCCGCGCTTTTCCGGCGGCGACGACCGGCGGCCGACTCGACGCGACCGCGCTCGCCGCCGCGGCGCCGGCGCTATTGGCCGCGATGATCTCGTTCACCCGGCGGTTGGCCGCCGAGTCGACCGTGTCGTAGACGTTCGTCGAGTACGCGGGCGTGTTCTGCGTCACTTGCGGCAGGCGCTCGCCATCGCGTCGATGCGTGTCGACCTCGACTTCCATCGAAAGGCCGACCTGCAGCGGATGCGCCGCAAGCTCCTGCGCGTCGAGCGCGATGCGAACCGGCACGCGCTGCACGATCTTGATCCAGTTGCCGGTCGCGTTCTGCGCGGGCAGCAGGGCGAATGCCGAGCCCGTCCCGGCACCGAAGCCGATGACCGTGCCGTGGTACTCCACCTTGCCGCCGTAGAGGTCCGCCTTGAGCGTGGCCGGTTGCCCGACGCGCATCGCAGCGAGCTGCGGCTCCTTGAAGTTGGCGTCGACCCAGACCTGGTCGAGCGGCACGATGGCCATGAGCGGCGCGCCCGGGCTCACGCGCTGGCCGAGCTGCACCGCACGCTTGGCGACGAATCCCGACACCGGCGCAGGCAACTGCGTGCGCGAGACGTCGAGGTACGCGTCGTGAACCGCCGCCGCAGCCGCTTGCACATCCGGATGATTGGCAATGGTCGTGCGATCCACGCGCGCGCGATTGGCCGCGAGCTCCTGCTGCGCCGCAGCCTGCGCGGCCTTCGCGCTCGCGAGCGCGGTGCGCGCATGCTGAAGCTCCTCGCCCGATACCGCGCCGGCGCTTGCCAGGCGCTCGCGCCGCGCGAGATCCTCGCTCGCGCGCGCCACCTCGGTGTTGCGAACCTCGAGGGCGGCGCGCAGCTGCTCGGTGGTCGCGAAGAAGCCGCGCACCTCGCGCACGGTCTTGCCGAGCTTCGCTTCGGCCTGCTCGAGCGCGATGCGCGCATCCGCCGGATCCAGCTGGACCAGCGTCTGGCCCGCCTTCACGAACTGCGTGTCGTCGGCGCCGATGCTGACCACGGTGCCCGAGATCTGCGGCGTGATCTGCACGACGTTGCCGCTGACGTAGGCGTCGTCGGTCGTCTGCCGGTAGCGCAGCACGGTCATCCAGTACACGCCATATCCGACGCCCGCGAGCAGGAATACCCCGATCACCGCGGCGAGCCAGCGCACCCGCTTGCCGCGCGCGGGATTGACGGCAGCGGCTTCCTTGGTATCACTCATGATCTTCCCTCTCCGAAACCTGTTGCGTGCTCGTGCACAGACGAGACGGCTGCTCGTCCTCGACGGCAGACGCCGCGCAGGTGGCGGCGACGTATTCCAGCGCCGGCAACGGCGCTTCGCGCAGCACCCAGCGCTCGCCGTAGGCCCCCGCGACCAGCGCCGCCACGGCGATGGCCGTCAGCGCCATGCGCGCGCGAAACCGGCGCGGAGCGCGCTTCTCGCGTGCGCGCGTGCAATCGGCGCGCGGGCCGCCGCAACCCATCAACACATCCGCGTTCATTGTTGTGACAGTCATTCCATGCCCTTTACTGCAACCGCGTCCGGGGCTTCGAAGCCTCCGCCCAGGGCGCGTACCAGGTTGATCGACAGCTCGAGCTGGCGTGCGCGCAGGTCGGCGTCGAGGCTCTCCTGCGCGAGCAGCGGCTGCTCGGCCGACAGCACCTGGAGGTAAGTGCCGAGGCCTTCGCGGTAGCGCAGGAGCGCGAGGTCGTACGCCTCGCGCGCCGTCTGCAGCGCGTCGGCCTGCTGGCGCTTCTGCTCGTCCAGGCTGCGCAGCGACGCGAGCTGATCGACGACTTCACGCATCGCGTCGGCGAGCGTCTGGTTGTATTGCTCGACCGCGATGTCGTAGTCGGCGTCTCTGGTGGCGAGATTGCCGCGCAGGCGCCCCGCGTCGAAGATCGGCAACGTCACGGCGGGACCTGCGCCGAGCATGCGGCTCGCCGCGGTCAGGAAACCGCCCCCACCGATGCTTTGCAGGCCGATGAAGGCCGCGAGGTTGACGTTCGGATAGAACTCGGCTTTCGCCGACGCGATGTCCTTGCTCGCCGCTTCGACGCGCCAGCGCTGCGCCGTCAGGTCGGGACGCCGACCGAGCAGGTCGGCCGGCACCGTCGACGGAATCGCGACCGTGTTCAGCGCCGTTGCCGTCGGTCGCGCAATCGCAAGCCCGCGATCCGGTCCGGCGCCCATCAGCGCGGCGATCTCGTTGCGCGTGAGCGCGATGCGCTCGTCGAGCTGCGCGATCTGCTCGCGCGTTGCCGGCAGCGCCGACTCCGCCTGCTTGACCTCGAGGCGAGAATCGATGCCTGCGTTGTTGCGGTCGCGCGTCAGCGCGTAGATCTGCTCGCGCTCCTTCAGCGTCTCCTGTGCGACGTCGAGCTGCAGGTACGCGCGCTCGAGCTGCACGTACGCCTGCGCGATGTTGGTCGACAGCGCGAGCCGCGCGGCGTACTGATCCACTTCGGCGGCACGCGCGGCGCCGAGCGCGGCCTCGTACGCCGAACGGTTCTTGCCCCAGAAGTCGAGCTCCCAGTTCAACGTCAGCTCCAACTGGTTGACCGTTTGCGTCGTGCCACCAAACGGCGGCGGTACGAGGCCGTTCGCGCTGAAGTGCTCGCGTGTGCTCGAGCCCGACGCATCGACGCGCGGCGAGAGCGCCGCCCGGTCGATGTCGGCCACCGCGAGGGCCTTGCGCGTACGCGCGGCGGCGACGGCCAGCGTCGGGCTCGTCGAAAGCGCCTCGTCCATCAGCGCGTCGAGCTGCGGATCGCCGTACGCCTTCCACCAGTCGGTGGTCGGCCATGCCGCCGGCGACACCGGCGTACCGGCGAGCGAACGCGAGGCCGCGACACCGTTCGGTTGGCGCAGCGAAGCCTGCGGCTCCACGCCTTTCATGCTCGCGCACGCGGCAAGGAGGAGCGTCGACGCCGTCACGGCGCAGCGGAGCGCACGCGCGGACCGCCTCGATATCGATGTGGTTGGGTTCGGGTCTTGACGCACTGCAGCAATGTGTTTGCCCAAGCCATTGATGCCTAGGCAACTATTTATCGAAAAAAAAGGACTCATCGGTTCGCTACCATCCGGTTCAACAGGCCTTCCAGCATCTGGATCTCTTCCTTGCTGAAGCCTCGCAGGAACTGGGCCTGCACTTCGTCCTTGACCGCCAGCAGCCGCGGGTACAGGCGCTTCCCTTCGTCGGTCATCTGGAGGTTCGTCAACCGGCGGTCACCCGTGTCGCGGACGCGGCGTATGAGGCCGCGCTGCTCGAGGCGGTCGATCATCCGGGTCATCGCCCCCGGGTCGTACGAGATGCTCTTGCAAAGGCCGGCCGCCGACGTCCCCTCGCCATTGGCGAGCGACGACAGCACGATGAGCTGGGGTGCCGAGATGTCGTAGTCGGCGAGCTTGCGGTCGAGCGCGTCGATCATCTCGACCCGCAGACGGTTCACCAGCTTGATCATGCCGTGCCGCGGCACGGTGCCCGCGGCGCGCTCGGACTGCGGAATGGACGTGGTGGTAGTGCTCATGAACGGAATTATATGTGCCTAGGCAACCATTGTCAAGGCTGTGGTTGCATCGGCCGGGGGACGGGGGCGGCCGGGCCGCCGTAGTAGAGTGTCCTCTCGTTCGAGGCCCATTGCGATGCCCCAGCAACGCGACCGCAACGTCCTCGGCGGCCCCCTGGCCGTCTGCTCGACGTCGCCTCGCACGGGCTTCTACCGCGACGGCTGCTGCAACACGGGCCCCGAGGACCTCGGGCTGCACGTGGTGTGCGTGCAGGTGACCCGCGCGTTCCTGGACTTCGCCCGAAGCGAAGGCAACGACCTCGTCACCCCGGCCCCGGACTACGGGTTCCCGGGATTGAAGCCGGGCGATCGCTGGTGCGTCTGCGCGGGCACGTGGCGGCGCGCGTACGAAGCCGGTGCTGCGGCGCCCGTCGTGCTCGCCGCGACGCACGAGGAAACGCTGGCGGTCATTCCGCTCGACGCGCTGCGCGAGCACGCGCTCGACGCGCAATAGCGATTCCGCTCATGCGTGCGCTGCGCTTCGCACGCTACGGTCCGCCCGACGTGTTGCGCGTCGAGCAGATGCCCGAGCCGACGCCAGCCGCCGGTCAGGCCAAGGTGCGCGTGCACGCCGTGGCGCTCAATCCGCTCGACTGGAAGCTGCGCAAGGGCGACCTCCGGCTGCTTCCGGTGCTGCGCGGGCCGCCGCGCGGGCTGGGGGTCGACTTCTGTGGCGAGATCGTCGCGGTCGGCGGCGGTGCCGAGGCGCGCCACGTCGGCGAGCGCGTATTCGGCTCGCTGCTGCCGTTCGGCCGCGACGGTGCGCTGGCCGATTATCTCGTCGCGCCGTTCGACCGGATCATGGCTGCGCCGCAGGCGCTCGACGACGCGCACGCGGCCACGCTGCCGATCGCCGGCGGCACGGCGTTGCAGGCGCTCACCGACGAAGCGCACGTGCGCAGCGGCCAGCGGGTGCTGATTACCGGCGCCGCCGGCGGCGTGGGTCATTTCGCCGTGCAGATCGCGCGGCACCTGGGCGCGTACGTCGTGGCGGTGTGCGGCCCTGCCAACGTCGAGTTCGTGCGCGCGCTCGGCGCCGACGAGGTCGTCGACTACACGCGCGACGACTTCACGCGCCGCGGCGATCGCTTCGACGTCGTGTTCGATGCCGCGGGCGCTTCGTCGTTCGCCGCGTCGCGCCGCGTGCTCGCCGCCGACGGCCGCTACGTCAACACGCTCGGCGACGCGCGCGCGTTTTTTCGCGACGGTGCCTGCCGGCGTCGTGGCGCGCCTGACGTCGCGCCGGCGCTCCATCGCGCTCGCGCTGCGTTACGACGCCGCCAAGGCGCAGCGGCTCGCCGATCTCGCCGCCGCCGGCGCGATCCGTCCGCACGTCGAGCGCACGATCGCGCTCGAGGAGGTTGCGGAGGCGCAGCGCGCGATGGAAACCGGCCACGGCCGCGGCAAGATCGTCGTGCGCACGGCCTGACGGGACCGGCGCAAGCTTTCAGCGGCGGCAGACTGCCGCATTGCAAACCCGACAGTGGTGCAAATCGCAGAATGCGCACAACCAACGGAAAACGCTTGTAATAACGACCGCTGAACCGTTTGTCTCCAGTCGTCATTCCTTACACTTTCGGCAGGTTGCTTTCGAAGTAATCGAGCAAAATCCCACGTAAACAGCGGTTCGGGGCAAGTGGCATCCATCGTGCTCATTGTAGTGCGCAGTGCGTAGCGCACAGCATGGGGTTCGTCTGTGACTGCGCCGGATCGAATAGCACCTCGCAGACACGCCGCGAACCCCCGAAGGCGTCACACGCCCGCCACCAAATCGCGCCGACAGCGACCGCATCCCCCTCGCCGCTTGCTTGCTCGGCATTTCTCCAACGACGCAAGGAGTATCCCGATGAAGCGATTCCTGTTGACCTGCTCCAGCGCTTTGGCGGTGTTCGCTTTCGCCCTTGCCGCCCAGGCGCAAACAGCAACGACCGCGCAGACGGTGAACGCGAGCGGAAGCAGCAAGCCGCTCCCGACCACAGCCCAGGCCATCAACAACCAGACCGCTGTCGCATGCAATCTCTGCTTCACGTGTGGCGGCGACTGGCCGGTTTTTGCGGGGGCGATCACGCCGGTCGGGAACAATCCGACCGAGCGCGGCTCGGGCTGCGCCGGTTCGCTCATCGTGCGTTCGGACTCGCGCCCGTTCCTTTGCTGCAGGTGAGCACGGTGTAGCGATGCGCGCGGCCGCGAACCATCGATCGAAGCGTTTCGTCGGCGCTTCGGCCGAAAGTGGAGAGCCGCGCGCATGTTTCAAACGTCGGTGGACGCGAAGAGGCGTGACGAGCCTCTTCGTGGTCCCCGGCGTCCTGCTTTGCGCTGGCGCGATCGCAGAACCTCTCGAGCTGCGTTACGAATCCGCGCTGCTGACTGTCGTTGCGCACGACACGCCGCTGCAAGACATCCTTCGGCCGCTCCAGCGTGCTACCGGCGTCGAGATTCGCATCGATGGCGCCGGCGACGTGAAAGTATCGGCGCGCTTCACCAAGCTGCCTCTGAGAACAGCGCTCGTCGTGCTCCTCGATCGGGTCAATTACATCCTTGTGGAAGAGCCCGCGCAGGGCGGCTCCCGTGTGCGCCTCGTCCTCGTTCTCGGGACCGCGGACGAAACCACGATGCGCCGCGATGCGGCCGTCGCCGCGCTCCCGCTCGCAGCCACGGCGACGTCACGCGACGCCGGCGGCACGCGACAGCTCGATGCCGATTCGCTGCAGCAGGCCGCACTGGACGGCAACTGGGCGCTGCTCAAGGAAGCGCTCGGCGCGAGCGATCCCGCAATCGCCGCGCTTGCGCTCGATCTCGTGGTCGAGCACAACCGCGCGGAAAGCACCGGTCTTCTACTCGCCGCGACGAAGAGTGATCAGCCGCAGGTGCGGCTGCGAGCGATCGACCTGCTCGCTACCAGCGAGAGCGCGGATGAGGCCTCCATCCTTGCGGCGTTGCGCAGCGGGATCGCCGATGCGGACATCAGCGTTCGCTCGTACGCGGTTCGCGCACTGGCCGAGCGTGGCGGACCCGGACCGCTGGACGATCTGCGCCGGGGGCTCGGTGACCCCGATCCCGCGCTACGCATGGCGATCGTCGAAAGCGTCGTGCGAAGCGTCCCGCCGCGCGACGCTCGTCCGCTGCTCGAGCTCGCATCCAGGGACTCGAACGAGGCGGTGCGCGGGGTTGCCGTCTCGTTCATGCAGGGGCAGGGCGGGGGTTCCTCCGACGCCAAAACGCCCTAGCGTGCGAGAGCCGGTCATCCATCCATTCGCACGAATGCCATGAACGTGACGCGCATGTCGAGGATCCTCGCGAGCGGTATCGTCCCGGCGGCCCTGTCGCTGTGCGCGCCCGGGGCAATGGCGCAAGCGCCCTTCACGGCGCCGAATCTCAGCCCCGCAGAGCAGGTGGTGATCGCAATCCAGGGCCGCAACGCCAGTGCGCTCATGGAGAGCCGGGGCACGCACGGCGTCGGCGTCGGTCTGCTTGCGGACGGAAAGACGTTGGGCCTGCTGCTGTTCGTCGACCGCCGCATGCCGGCCACCAGCCTGCCGACGCAAGTGGAAGGCGTGCCCGTGCGCGTGGTGCACAGCGACGGCTTCGTCAAGCACGATGGGCCGTGCGACCAGGGCGTGCCGTGCCATGCGGGCACGTATCCCAAGCCGGTCCCGATGGGCGTATCGACCGCCAACATCAACGGCGATTTCGCGGGCACGCTGGGCTTTCGTGTGCATCGGCTCGGCGATCCGTCGCAGGTCGGGTACGTCACCGCGAACCATGTCGCTGCGGCGGACTCGAATCTGTGCCCGGCCCAGTTGAAGCCCGCCGCGCTGGCGGCGTTCAACGTCAACCAGTGCCAGCCCGGGATCTTCGATTCGCCGACAGGTACGTGCGCGCTCGCACGACGCATCGGCAAGCTTCTGCAGGTCGTTCCACTGATCATGGGCACGCAGTTCCCGAACGTGGTCGACGCTGCGTTCGTCGTGAGCAAGCGCGGCTGCGTTTCGAAATCCATACGCGACCTGGGCCCCCCGACTGCGACCGCGGCGTTCCCCGTCATCGGAGACGTCGTCCACCTGAGCGGCCGCACGAGCGGCCGCTTGACCAACAAGGTGATGGCGATCAACGCCATTGTCGACGTCGACTACGGCGGCGCCTGCGGTACCGCTCGCTTCGTGGGCCAGGCGATTGCGGAGCCGATCGACAGCGATGCCGCATCGCGACCTGGGGATTCGGGCGCGCCGGTGGTCTCCGCGACCCTCAACGGCACGCCGCTCGGCCTCAATTTCGCCGGCGACGGCTTCGTGAGCGTCATGACTCCCATGCCCATGGTGCTGAATGCGCTGGGCGTCCAGATCGACACCGCGCCGGACACCGCGGTGCCGGCGAGCTGCCTGTAGCGTCGCACGATGAACCTGCGCCGCGCGACTTGCTGCCGCACTGGACATTTCGGAGGAATGCCATGAGATCGCTTCGCCACGGCGCGACCTTCGCCGCAGTGCTGCTCGCCCCGGGTATCGCGCCGGCGCAGGCCGACGAACCGACCATCCGGGCGATGATGAAGGAGAAGTACCCGGACGTGGTGGTCGACGCCGTGAGCAGCACGCCGTACGCCGGCCTCTACGAGATCGTATCCGCGGATCAGATCGTATACACCGATGTGAACGGCTCGTTCCTTTTCGTCGGTCGCATCATCGACGCGCGCAGCGGCAAGGACCTGACGTTCGAGCGGCGCATCGAGCTGGGGCGCGTTGAATTCGACACGCTTCCGCTCCCGCTCGCGATCCGCAATGTGAAGGGCAATGGGGCACGCAGGCTGGCGGTCTTCGCCGACCCCGATTGCCCCTATTGCCGGCAGCTGGAGCTCGACATCGCCGACATCACGGACGTGACGGTGTACACGTTCCTGTTCCCCATCGAGTCGCTGCATCCGAGCGCCGGCGAGCGCGCGAAAGCGGTGTGGTGCTCCACCGAGCCGGCCCAGGCATGGACCGACCTGATGCTGAAGGGCGTCACGCCGCGGGCGGCACCCGCGAGCTGTGAATATCCCGGCGAGCAGCTTGCGAGTCTCGGCCGCAAGTACAACGTCACCGGCACACCGACGCTGGTCTTCAACGATGGCCGCCGTGTGCCCGGCCTCATCCGTCGAGAGGAGCTCGAGCGCCTGCTGGTCGCTCCCGCAACGCGCTAGCGGTGCTCTAGAAGAGCGCGCGCAGCAGGAGGTGCGTGGGCAGGTAGACGAGCAGGGGAAACGCCAGCATCACGATCGCGAGCCACGCGAGCGGCGCGATGCGCTCCGGGCCGTAGACCCAGTTGACGCTCTCCTCGCCGCGCTCGGTCACGAGCCAGGTGAACGGCAGCACGACCCACGCGACGATCGTCGTCACGATCCACGCGCGCTCGTCATAGCCCAGGCGGTAGACCAGCCACAGCAGCAGCGGCGGCAGCCAGACGTGGAACAGCGACAGCGCACGCACGTAGCGCGGCTTGCGCGCGTCGAACATGTACGCCGCCAGCGAGCCCATGTAGCGCCCGCTGACGAGGCGTCCGAAATAGCCGACGTTCCAGACGACCTCGGGCAGCAGCACCGCCACCGTCACGGCGCTCGCGATGAAGCCGCTCTCGAGCCACAGCGCGGGCACGGTCGCGAGCAACGCGAGATCGGAGAACCACAGGAAATTGCGCGGCCCCCACCAGCGATAGTAGACGGGAACCAGAAACGCCACGAACGCCGTGACGGCGATCTTGAGCCACAGCGGAACGAGCGGGTCCGCGGCGCTCCTCGTCAGCGACGAGCCGCGCTCGCGACATCGGCCGCGGCGGTGACGCGCCACACCGTGTTGCCGACATCGTCGGCCACCAGCAGTGCGCCATGCTTGTCGATCGTCACACCCACCGGGCGTCCGCGTGCATTGCCGTGATCGTCGAGGAATCCGGTCAGCACGTCAATCGGCTGTCCCGACGGCTGGCCGTTGTCGAACGGCACGAAGATCACCCTGTATCCGCTTTGCGGCTTGCGGTTGCACGAGCCGTGCTGGCCGACGAACATGCCGCTCGCGAATGACGCGCCGAGGCGCGCGCCCTCGGACGACGCGAGCCCGAGCGATGCCGTATGCGCGCCGAGCGCGTAGTCGGGCGCGATCGCGCTGCCGACGAGGTCGGGCCCCTGCGGCTTCACGCGATCGTCGACGTGCTGGCCGTAATAGCTGTAAGGCCATCCGTAGAAGCCGCCGTCGCGCACGGCGGTCATGTAATCGGGCACGAGGTCGCTGCCGAGCTCGTCGCGCTCGTTCACCGCCGCCCACAGCGCGTGCGTGCGGGGTTCCCACGCCATGCCGTTCGGGTCGCGCATGCCGGAGGCGAAGATGCGATGCGCGCCGGTTCGCGGGTCGACCTCCCAGATCGCCGCGCGTCCCTGCTCGGCCTCCATGCCGTTCTCGGCGACGTTGCTGTTCGAGCCGATCGTCACGTAGAGCTTGCTGCCGTCGGGGCTCGCGATCAGGCCCTTGGTCCAGTGGTGGTTGATCGGCCCGGCGGGGAGGTCGACGACCTTGGTACCCGGCGTGGTGATGCGGGTCGCGCCCGGCGCATAGGCGAAGCGCACGATCGCGTCGCTGTTCGCGACGTACAGGTCGTTGCCGACGAGCGCCATGCCGAACGGGGAATTCAGCCCCTCGATGAAGACCGAGCGCGTCTCCGCGACGCCGTCGCTGTCCGCGTCGCGCAGGAGCGTGATGCGATTGGCGCTCGGCACGCCGGCGCCGGCGCGCTTCTGCACCATCCGGTACGCGAACCCCTTGAGGCCCTTGCCGTCGTCCGGTTTCGGCGGCGCGTTGGTTTCCGCCACCAGCACGTCGCCGTTGGGCAACACGTACAGCCACCGCGGGTGATCGAGATCGCGTGCGAGCGCAGCGACGCGAAGACCGCTACGCGCGATCGGGAGCGCGTCCTGCGGCCATCCCTTGGCCTGCGCGATGTCCACCGTTGGAATCAGCGACTGCCGCGGCGGCGGCAGCTGCGGATCTGGTCCGAAGCCCGCGGCGAGCGGCAACCTCGCGATGTCGCCGCACGCCGCGAGGCCCAGGGCTGTCAGCGCCAGGACTGCCAGCGCGCAACGATGCACGACGACGCGGCCGCTCGAAGACATTGTTACGTTGCGACCCGGCACCCGGCGTGAAGTTCGCGAGTCAAAGGCCGCGTCCCGATGACGCCGCTGCCAATGCAGGTAAAGATTGCAGCAACCGCGCGCAAACGTGCGCGTTCGCAACATCGTGCGGGCGCGGCGAAACGCACGCGCATGCGCGCCTGTCGCACGAGATGGCGGCGCGGTGGGTTACGCGCCGTTGCGACTCATGGGAAAGGAATCGCACATGGAACTTCGCAAAATCGCAATCGCCATCGCGGCGCTCTCGTTCGCCGCAACCGCCGGCGCGACCGGCAACGGCGCGTCGGACTCGAGCACTTCGGCAACGGGCACGCACAACTACAGCGCGGACCGATCGTCGTCGTCATCGACGTCGTCGAACGACCAGGGCAGCATGTCGTCGTCGAGCGCCGACGAATCGACCGTCCGCTCGGCGCAGCAGGCGCTGACGCACAAGGGCTACGACGCCGGCAGCGCCGACGGCAAGGCGGGCCCCCAGACCGAAGGTGCGCTGAAGCAGTTCCAGCAGGCGCAAGGGCTGCCGCAGACCGGGGAGCTCGACGCGCAGACGCTGTCGGCGCTGGGCGTGTCGCAGGCTGCGGACGCGTCGAGCGGGACACCGGGCAGCTCGAGCGGAACGTCGAGCATGTCGAGCAGCCCGAGCGGCTCATCGAGAATGTCGAGCGGGCAGAACGGGTCGTCCGGCACGTCGAGCACCGGCTCGTCGTCGTCGAGCCCCACCACATCGGCGGGACCGACGTCGTCGTCCGGCGCTTCGCAGGGCAGTTCCGCGCCGAAGTAACGCGCAGTCACGGACGGGATCGCACGCGGTCCTGTCCGCAACGCGAGGACGCGCCCGGCCACGGCCGGCGCGCGCCGCTCAGCGTCGCGTGTTGGTGCTGCTGGTCGTGCCGCGACCGCCGCCGCTGACGCCCGACACGCCGGTCACCGCGGCGCCGCCGTCGGTGCCCACCTCCTCTTCCTCTGCGCCGCTGGCACCGGGTTTGAGACGTCCGTAAGCGGCGTCGCTGCGAAAGCCGGCCGCACCGGCCGCGACACCTTCGGCGGCGAGCTTGTCGTCTTCGCTCGGCGCCGCGCCGACGCGCGAATCGTCGCCCGGCGAATAGCCCGAGCCGCGCTGATCCAGCACGCCCCCGGCGGTGCCGCCCGACGACGAGCGCGACGAATAACCGCTGCTGAGCGTTCCGTGCGCAGCGGGTCCCTGCGCGGCATCACCGGGCGACGCGTCGGGCCGTGGCTCGGCGTTGCGTGCGCCTAGCGCCCGGCGCTGGCCTTTGGTGCGGTTGCGTTGGTTCATGTCGGATCCTCGTATGGAAGACGCGAGCGCACCGCCTGGCGGTGCCGCTTCTAGCGCTTGGACGCGCCGGCGGCCGGCGCGTTCGCTCGTGCATCGAGCGGCTAGAATCCCCGTTCCGCCGCCAGGCCCGACGATCGATGAAGCTCACCTGCTACGCCATCAGCCCCGATGCGCCGCCGATTCGTCCCGCGCCCGCCACGCGACCGTGGATGGACGCGGTCGTCGACAACCATGCGTATCGGTGCCTGCCGCTCGCCATTGCCAACAGCCACGGCTGGGATGTGCTGGCGCCGTTCGCGTTCAGCGGGCAATGGAATGGCGAGGACCATCCGCGAGGCCTTCTACTGCGCAAGGACGACGGCAGCGTGCCTGCGCCGCATCAGGTCGCGTCGCACTTTGGCTACGGCATCGTGACGTTCCACCTGTCGTATCTCTTTCGCACCGAGCCCGGCTGGGACCTCGTCGCATCCGGCCCGTGGAACCGCCCCAAGGACGGCATCGCCGCGCTCACGGGCGTCATCGAAGCGGACTGGCTGCCGTATCCGTTCACGATGAACTGGCAGATGACGCGCGCGGGCAGCGTGCGCTTCGAGCAAGACGAGCCGATCTGCACCATCTTCCCCATCGCGCGCGGCGCGCTCGCGACCGTCGAGCCTGAGATCGTCGCACTCGAGGATCATCCCGAGGTGATGGCGCCGCTGCGCGACTGGCAGCAGCGCCGCGCCGAGTTCGCGCGCGAGCTGTACCGCAACCCCCGCGCGCTCAAGGACGCATGGCAGCGCGATTACTTCGTGGGACGGATGCCCGATGGCTCGGCTATCCCGGGCCATCAGACGAAGCTCAAGCTCGCCGCGCCGGTGGATCGGCGCGCCGGCAAGGCGTGATTCAGCGCACGGTCGCTGCGGCGCCGGCGTCCTTCGCGAGCGTCGACGGGCCGGGCCAGTCGCCGCCGAGCGCCTTCACCAGGAACACCGCGGTCAGCAGCCGCTGGCCGCGCAGCTGCGCGGCGAGCCGCTCGGCATTGAGCAGCCCTTGCTCCGCGGTGATCACGTCGAGATACGTCGCCACGCCGCCTTCGTAGCGCGACGTGGCGAGATCGAGCACGCGCTGGGCGCTCACGATGGCGGCGCCGGCCTGGTCCGATGCGCGCTCGAGCGCGGCGAGCCCGACGATGCCGTCTTCGGCTTCCTGCAGGGCGGTGAGGATCGCGCGGCGATAATTCGCGACGGCGACGTCGTAGCCGGCCTTGGCGAAGTCGAGGTTGGCGTTGAGGCGACCCGAGTCGATGATCGGCTGCGCGATCGACACGCCGAGCGACCACAGCAGGCTCGATGCCGTGAAGAGGCTCGTGAGCGAGGTGCTCTCCGCGCCGTAGCTCGGGGCGATCACGATGCTCGGATAGAACGCCGCCGCCGCGACACCGATCTGCGCGTTGGCAGCCGCCATGGCGCGCTCCGCCGACGCGACGTCGGGACGCCGCTCCAGCACATCCGAAGGCACGCCGATCGGCACGGTCGGCGGCGTCAATGCGCGGATGTCGGCGGGCAGCGCGAACGACGGGGCCGGAGTGCCCGTCAGCGTCGCGATCGCGTGCTCGAACTGGCTGCGCTGGCGGTGCAGGACGTCGAGCTGCGTGAGCGTGGAATCGAGCAGCGCCTGCTGGCTGGCGACGTCGAGCCCCGATGTCGCGCCAAGGTCGTGGCGCGCAGTGGCAAGCTCGAGCGAGCGTCGCTGCAGTGCGATCGCGCGCGACACGACGTCGAGCTCGATGTCGAGCTCGCGCAACGCGTAATAGTCGGTGGCGAGCTCGGCGGTCAGCAAGAGGCGCGTGTTCTCGAAGTCCGCGGACGACTGCTGCGCGGATGCACGCGCGCCTTCGATCGTGCGCCGCACGCGGCCGGCGAGGTCGACCTCGTAGTTCACGGTCATCTGCGCGACGAAGTCGTCCTGCACAGTCGAGAAATTCGGCGACTGGTAGTTCGTGAGCGGCCGGTCGCGCGAGATCTTGAACCGCGCGGCCCTGCCGACGAAGCCGAGCGAGGGAATGAGCGCCGATTCGGCGGCCGCTACCTGCGATCGCGCCTGCGCGAGACGGGCGTTCGCGGCGGCGAGCGTGGGGCTCGCGGCGAGCGCCCGGTCTTCGAGGGCGTCGAGCGTGGAATCGCCGAACCGCTGCCACCACGGCCCCTTGGTCAATGCGTCGGACGGCGCGCCGACACGAAACGGCGCTTCCACCGTCCACGACACCGGCAGGTCGACCGCGGGACGGTGGTAATCGGGACCGGCTGCGCAGCCGGCGCCGAGGAGCGCGCCGAGGAGCGCGGCGCGCCTGCGCAATCTCACGATGCTTCCTTGGCCGCCGCGCTGATCGTCACCTGGTCGCCGTCGGCGAGGGAATCCGGCGGATTGAGCACGAGCCTATCCGAGCTCGATACCCCCTGCAGGACCTCGACGGTCGGACCGAGATTGCGGCCGACCTGCACGGGCTTGAGATGAACCTTGCCGTCCGCGTCGACCACGGCGACGATCAATCCCTCCTTGCGGAAGAGCAGCGCGTTGGCGGGAATGACCAAAGACGCGCTGGCCGGCAGCGGCAGCGCGACCTGGACGAATGCGCCCGGCAGCAGCATCCCTTGCTTGTTGGGGAGATTGATCTCGACCTGCATCGTGCGGGTCGTCGTGTCGATCGATGCGGCCGTGCGCACGATCTCGCCATCGAACCGCTGTCCCGGGAGCTCGGCCTGGGTCACCGCCACCTTCTGCCCGAGCTTCACCATCTGCGCATACGACTGCGGCACGTTCACATACACGCGCAGCGGATCGGTCTGCGACAGCACGAAGAGCGCGCGCGCGCCCGATCCCCCGCCCGCGTCGATCAGGTCTCCTACGTCGACGTTGCGCCGCGTGATCACGCCGGAGAAGGGTGCCACCACGCGCTTGAAGCCTTCCAGCTGGCGAAGCCGCTCGATGTTGGCGTCGGCCGCGGCGAGGTTCGCCTGCGCCTGCACGAAGCCGCTGCGCTTCTCGTCGAGCTCCTGCTGCGACACGGCGTCCTTCTTGCGCAATGCCTCCCAGCGCTCCTGCGTGCTCTTCGCGAGCTCGAGGCTCGACGCCGTCTGCGCGCGCGCCGCGACGGCCTGGGAAAGCTGCTGGTCGATCTCGGGCGTCTCGAGCTCGGCCAGGAGCTCGCCTTTCTGCACCTTGCTGCCGATGTCCTTGTACCAGCGTCGCAGGTACCCGCTCGCGCGCGCCGCGATGGGTGCCTGCACGAAGCCTTGCAGCGTTCCCGGCAGCGACAGCGTGGGACCGGCATCGAGCGCGCGGGGATTGGCAACGCGCACGTAGAGCTTGTCCTGCTCGACCACGTTCGCCTCGAGGGTGCGCGAATTCGCCATGCGCACGAAGATGGTGCGGGCGCCGCCGGCCACGAGCAGGATCAGCACGACGACCGTGACCAGGCGTCCCCTGCGCATTACCTGGTTGCGCCGGATGAGCGTCTCGCCGTCGTCGGGCTCGACCGGGGTGATGCCGAGATCGGCATGACGTTGCTGGGACATCGACTCAAACCTCCTGCGCCGCGATCGCCGGCGGCGGGCCGTGCGTCGCGTCGCGCGCCTGCCGGCGTCGAGCCAGCATGCGATGTACGCTCGCGAACACGACCGGCACGAACAGCAGCGTCGACACGGTCGCGAAAAGAAGCCCGCCGATCACGGCACGGCCGAGCGGCGCATTCTGCTCGGCGCCTTCGCCGAGCCCCAGCGCCATGGGAATCATGCCGATGATCATGGCGAGCGCCGTCATCAGCACCGGCCGGATCCGCGTGGCGCCCGCTTCGAGCGCCGCGGCGGCGGGCGTCGCACCATCCGCGAGCCGCTGTCGGGCAAACGACACGAGCAGGATGCTGTTGGCCGTTGCCACGCCCATGGTCATGATCGCGCCCGTGAGGGCCGGCACGCTGAGCGTCGTGCCGGTGATGAACAGCATCCATGCGATGCCGGCGAGCGCCGCAGGCAGTGCCGCGATGATGATCAGCGCGTCGATCCATGCCTGGAAATTCACCACCACGAGCAGGTAGACCAGGACGATGGCGCCGAGCAGCCCGATGCCAAGCCCGAGGAACGACGCCTGCATGGTCTGCACCTGGCCGCGCATGACGATCTGGCTGCCGCGAGGCAGCTTCGGCCGCATCTGCTCGACCAGATCGCTCACCTTCGACGCCACGCTCGCGAGGTCGGTGCCCTGCACGCTCACGTACACGTCCACGGCCGGCATGATGTCGTAGCGCGAGACGACCGCCTGCATGCGATCGGGGTTCGCCTGCACGATGTTGCCGAGCAGCTGCGTCCCGCCGTTGGCGCCGCCCGCGGTCGAAGCGAGGTTGCCGGTGCCCGCGACCGGCATGTTCATGAGCGAGTCCATGGAATCGACGCGGTATTGCGGCGCCTGGACCTGGATCTGGTAGACGATGCCGCTCTGCGGATTGAGCCAGAACGCGGGCGACGTCTGCGAGCTGCCCGACAGCGAGATGAGCACGTTCTGTCCCACGTTGCTCGCGGTGAGGCCGAGCTGCTGCAGCCGCGTGCGATCCATCTGCAGGTCGAGCGCGGGCGCGTCGAGCCGCTGGTGCACGTGCGTGTCCACCGCGCCGGGGATGCGCCGGATCTGCTTCGCGATCTCGGCGGCGAGCGCGGCGTTCTCGCGGATGTTGCTGCCGCTGAACTGCACGTCGATGGCCGCCGGCAGGCCGAAGTTCAGGATTTGCGTGATGATGTCCGCCGGCTGGAAGAAGAACTCGACGCCGGGAAAGCGCTTCGGCAGGTCCTTGCGCAGCTCGCTCACGAACTCGTCGGTCGGGCGGTGGCCCGGCTTGAGCGAGAGCAGGATCTCGCCGTCGAGCGTGCCGATCGTGCCCGCGTTGCTGTACGACAGGTTGATGCCGCTGTTCGGCACGCCGAGGTTGTCGAGGATCGTCTCGAGCTGGTCGCGCGGAACGATGCTGCGGATCGCGACTTCCACCTCGTCGGCAAGGCGCGCCGTCTCCTCGATGCGCGTGCCCGTCGGGGCGCGCATATGCAGCCGGATCTGGCCTGCGTCCACGTTCGGGAAGAAGTCGCGCCCGAGCAGCGGGTAGAGCACGCAGGACACCAGCGTGAACGCCATGAAGCCCCACGCGAAGCCGCGGCGGTGCGCGAGCAGGCTCGACAGCGCGAGCGTGTAGGCGCGTCGAACGCGCTCGAAGCGGCTGTCGAACCGACGGTACAGGCGCTGCAGCGGGCTGAGCCGCGACGGATCGTGCGGCCTCGCGCGGCTCATCAGCAGCATCACGAGCGTGGGCACGAGCGTGCGCGACAGGATGTACGAGGCGATCATCGCGAACACCACCGCCTCCGCCATCGGCACGAACAGGAAACGCGCGACGCCCGTCAGGAAAAACATCGGCACGAACACGATGCAGATGCAGAGCGTCGACACGAAGTTCGGCACGCCGATCTCGCCCGCGCCGACGAGGATCGCGTCGTCGAGCGGCTTGCCCATGTGAAGGTGCCGCTCGATGTTCTCGATGGTGACGATCGCCTGGTCGACGAGGATGCCCACGCTCAGCGCGAGGCCGCCGAGCGTCATGAGGTTGAGCGTCTCGCCCAGCAGCTGCAGCACGAGGATCGAGGCCAGGATGGACAGCGGGATGGTGAGCGCGATGATCAGCGTGGTGCGCCAGTTGCCGAGGAACAGCAGCACCATGGCGGCGGTGAGCGCGGCGGCGATGAGCGCTTCGCTGATGACGCCGCGCACGGCCGCCTTCACGAACAGCGACTGGTCGAAGAGCGGCGTGATCTTCACGTCCTGCGGAATCGTCGCGGCCGCGCGCGGCAGCATCGCCTTCAGGTTCGTGACGATGTCGAGCGTCGACGCGCCGCCGTTCTTGAGGATCGACAGGAGCACGCCGCGCGTGCCGTCCTGGCGCACGACGTTGGTCTGGTTGGTGAAGCCGTCGCGCACGTACGCGACGTCCTTCAGGTACGTCGTCGCGCCGTTGACCGTGCGGATCGGCAGCTCGTTGAGCCCGGCGAGCGCTTCCGGCGAGCCGTTCATGCGGACCGTGTATTCCGTGCCGCCGATCTTTGCGGTGCCCGACGGCAGGATGAGGTTCTGCACGTTGATCGCGTTGACGACATCGGCCGGCGACATGCCGCGCGCCTGCAGCGCCGGCATGTCGAGATCGACCGATATCAGGCGGTTCTTGCCACCGTAGGGAAACGGAATGGCGACACCCGGGATCGTGATGAGCTGCGGGCGCAGCGTCTGCACGGCGAGGTCGAACAGCACGTTCTCCGGCAGCGTGGAGGACGAGAGGCCGAGCTGCACCACCGGAATGCTCGACGCCGAGTACTTGATCACGAGCGGAGGCGTGATGCCGGGCGGCAGCTGCCGCACCTGCGTCTGCTCCGCGGCGACGACCTGCGCGATGGCGGTCTGGATGTTCGCGCTCGGCTGGAAGAAGACCTTGATGATCGTGATGCCGGCGAGCGACGTCGACTCGATGTGCTCGATATCGCTCACCGTGGTGGTGAGCCCGCGCTCGTTCTGGGCCGCGATGCGCTGCCCCATCTCCTGCGCGGCGAGGCCGTTGTAGTTCCAGATGATGCTGATGACCGGGATGTTGATCTCGGGAAAGATGTCCGTCGCCATGCGCGACAGCGCGAGCGGGGTGGCGAGGACGATGAGCATCGCCATCACGATGAACGTGTAGGGGCGACGCAACGCGATCTGGACGAGCGACACGGGCGGCGGGCTACCGAAAAAGCCTAACTTTCAATCGTATACCAGACCGCCCTCGCGTGCGCACGGCGGGCGCCGTGCGGTGTTCCTGCGCCCGCGACCGGCACTGATAAAACGTTTCAAAATGTTGCCGGGACGCGCCCGCGCCGGGTCACACGGCGGGGCATTCGCTGCCGTACGTCGCCACCCAGCCGCCTTGCGGCGCATCCGGTGCGGGAAACGGCTGGCGAAACGTGAAGGCGTGCGCCGACGCGCCGTGCGCCCGCAGGTGCTCGAGACGGCCGATCGCTTCATTCACCGTGGGTCGATGCCCCTTCGCCACCCACCACAGCACCTGGAAAGCCTCGGACATGCGCTCGAACCATTCGCGCCGGCGGCGCATGATCTCCACGTGCACCGACCGGTAGACGAACGCGCTCAACGACTCGATGTCGCGCCAGACGGACATGTTGACCGCCATGTTCTCGTCGTCGAACGGACGGATCGCGGTGGCGTTGCCTTCCTCGGTCTGCAGCCGCCATACGAACCCCGGCGCGCCATCGGCAAGCGCGTTGATGCGATCCAGATTCGCCACGAACTCCGCCATGACCGGCGAGTCGATCGGACCGCGAAAGCGGCCGATGTTGAGCTGAGCGACCTCGTAGGCGGACACGGCGATCACGCGGCCGTCGTCGCCGGCTTCATGCCGGGAAACAGGTTGCGCCGCGACTCTTCGTCCATCTCGGTCTTGAACTTGTACCTGTCGCGCAACGCCGCCACGCGTGCGGCGGCCGGGCGTGCGCTCACTTCGTCCACGAGCCGCTTGACGTTCGGATAGTCGGCCCACGCCTGCTCGCCGAGCACCATGGGCACGAGACGCAGCCATCCCCACACGTTGATGTCGACGATGGTGTACGTGTCGCCGAGCATGTAGCGGCCCTTGGCGAGCTGCGCGTCGAGGATCTTGTAGTGGCGATCGGCCTCGAAACGATAGCGCTCGACGGCATAGGGCAGCTTCTCCGGTGCATACGTCTGGAAATGAACCGCCTGCCCGGAATAGGGGCCCACGCCGGTCCCGACGAAGAACATCCAGGACAGCAGCTGCCCGCGCGCGGCCGGCGTGTCGGTGGGCAGGAGCTTGCCCGTCTTCTCGGCGAGATAGAGCAGGATCGCGCTGCTGTCGAACACCGTCGCGTCGCCGTCGACGATGGCGGGCACCTTGCCATTGGGGTTCACCGCGCGGAACGCCGGCGTGTGCTGCTCGCCTTTGCGCGTGTCGACCGGGACCAGCTCGTACGGCAGGCCCGTCTCTTCCAGCATCAGCGCGACCTTGGTCGGGTTCGGAGCAAGGTTGAAGTAGAACTTGATCATGCGGTGCCTCGCGGAAATGGGAGGCGATATGTTACGCCGGCAGCGTGGCACGCCTCGCACGCGGACCTCAGCCGGGCGCGCCGCGAGCGCAAGGCCGGCGCGTTGCGCGCGGGCGGCCACGCGGTGTCGCGTGCGTCGAAAGGCCGATGCAAGCTTTGCGCACACGATCGCGCGTGCAGTTGTAAACGATGGCAACGCGGCGAAACCTTTTTCGTCACGACTCGTCTACGGTGCGGACCGCTCATGCGGCCGCAACGGGAGTTGCCGATGCACGCGCACACGATGACGTTGGCCCTGGCCGCGACGCTGTTCGTCGCCCCGCTCGCCCAGGCTCAGGACGCTCCGCCGACATCCGCCGACGCGAAACGGATCGAGACGCTGGTGAATCAGGCGGCAGCATTGATCAAGGCGCAGGGCAAGCAGGCCGCCTTCGCGCAGTTCAGAACGCGCAACAGCAAATGGTGGTACGGCAGCACCTATCTGTTCGCTTACGACGAGAACCTCAACGTGTTGCTGAACCCCGCGTTTCCGAAGCGCGAAGGCACCAACGTCCACGGCCAGACCGATGCGAATGGCAAGCCCATGCACGACGACTTCCTGAAAGTCGTTCGGGCGCACGGGTCGGGCTGGGTCGATTACGTATTCCCGAAGCCGGGCGAGACCAAGCCGTCGCAGAAGTGGACGTTCGTCAAGGCCGTCGACTTCGATGGAACGCCGGGGCTCATCGGCGCCGGCTTCTATCCCGAGTAGGCGCTAGCCGATCGCATCGATGCGGTCGTCGAGCAACGCGGCCGCGGCCCGAAGGTCATCGACGATCGCCGCGTTGGCGGCGTCGCGATCCTGCGCGCGCAGCACCGACGACGGGTGGTACGTGGCCACCAGCCGCGCGCCGTTGTGCCACAGCGTGCGCTCGCGGGCCGCTCCAATCGCCAGGCGCTGCGTGAGCACGCCGTACAGCCGGGCGCGCGCGTCAAGCGGGGGCGTTGCGCGCACTGCGCTTGCGGATCCACGAGCATGCGGCCCGCGCGCGGCATGGCCTGCTCAACGAGCTCCGGAACGCGCTGCGCCTCCGGCAGGTTCTTCCAGTAGCGCAGCGGCATCAGGGTGAGCGGCAGCCGCTCACGCACGCACCGGTGCCGTCGAACTCCATCGTCCGACCGCTCAGCGCGAGATAGACCGGCCGGCCCTTCACCTGCGCGATGAAGCTCGCGGTGCGCGAGCCCGCACGCAGCTCGCCGTCGGTGGTGGCGGCCTCGTTGACGTGCGACGCGATGACTGCATTCGGCTGCACGACTTCGTCGGCGATATACGCGGCGTCGGCGGGCGTGACCGCACTCGCTCCCAGGTTCAGCTCCATCAGGTTGGCCTTGAAATAATCGTGAACCACGGTTCGCATCTCGGCGTGCATGCCCGTGTCGCCGGAGAGATAGACCGTCAGGCCGTTCGTGAAACGGACGACGTA
>Ga0105238_10000866_pt1 | contig 31246 bp, 42 predicted proteins | sample KBSC34metaG_FD_81526 | JGI IMG/M metagenome (GOLD analysis project Ga0105238, IMG submission 81526) | Corn rhizosphere microbial communities from Kellogg Biological Station, Michigan, USA - KBS C3-4 metaG | ecosystem: Host-associated > Plants > Roots > Rhizosphere > Soil | place: Michigan, USA...
GGCGGCGTAACGGCCCCCTTTGGCCGCTTCACAGCCTTCTCGCCTCAAGGAGGAAGACTTGCTGGCTGCTTGTCGACCAGACTGACGCAGATCGGGTCGCCCTCGCCCATGCGCGTGCATTGCCATTCCGGACCGAAGCCGAAATTCTGCTCCAGGGGCTGCGGGAAGAAAAGCAGGACGAAGACGAGCGCAGCGAGAACAACGGCCATCAAGAGAATGCCCGCCACGTCGCCGCGTCTGAGATAAGGCCAGTTCATCGCCGCAGGCTCCGCCGCGACACCGCTTCGGAGCCGGGCGCCGAGGCGTTCGCAGCCGTCTAATTATCCCGCAAACGGCCCACCTTGACCAGAAGCCGCCTCCCCTTGGCAAGCCGCCAAGCGACTTGTATAGAGCCCGCCACTCCAATTTCCATTCCCACAACAAGGACGACCCTATGGCGATCGAACGCACCTTCTCCATGATCAAGCCCGATGCGACCAGGCGCAACCTGACCGGCGCTATCACCAAGATGCTGGAAGACGCCGGCCTGCGCGTCATCGCATCGCGCCGCGTGTGGATGAGCCGCCGCGAGGCCGAGGGTTTCTACGCCGTTCACAAGGATCGCCCGTTCTTCGGCGAGCTGGTGGAATTCATGTCGTCGGCCCCAACCATCGTGCAGGTGCTGGAAGGCGAGAACGCCATCGCCAAGAACCGCGAAGTGATGGGCGCCACCAACCCGGCCAATGCCGCCGAAGGCACCATCCGCAAGGTGCATGCGCTGTCGATCGGCGAGAATTCGGTGCATGGCTCGGACGCGCCGGAGACCGCCGCGCAGGAGATCAAGTACTGGTTTTCCGACACCGAGATCGTCGGCTGAGCTGAAAAGCTTCGACTTCGGCAATTGGGGCGGTCCGGTTCCACCGGGCCGCCATTTTTGTTGCAACAGCGGTGGACACCTCGAACAAGCGCCCTAAATCCACGGCCCGGCGGCATTGGCGCAGATATCCGCCAAAGGATCCACCGGCTGCGAGTGACCAGCGCGCCTCCGCCGAAACCAGGAGGAAGCCATGATCAACCCCCATGTCGCGACGAGCGGAAACGCCTATCCAGGCGATCTCGTCCTCTTGAAGCGTATCTACGACCAGGTCTGCCAGGAGCAAGGCATCGCCGAGGGCAGCCCCGAAGCATCGGAACTGGCAATCGAAGCCATGAAGCTTTTTGCCGCCGGCATTTTCGACCAGGACACGATCGGCAGGCGCCTGCGCGGCAGTTTCAGTCCCCGTCGCCGTAGCGGATGACCTCCACCTTCTCCCTCGTGATCAGGCAGCTCTTGGTCTTCGTCAGCGCCTTGATCTCAGGGATCAGCGCGTCGATCTTCTCCGGCGCGTCGACAATCTCGACAACGATGGGCAAATCCTGCGACAGGCGCAGTATCTTGGCGGTGTGCAGCACGCTCGACCGGCCGAAGCCGAGCGGACCTCTGAGCACCGTGGCGCCGGCCATGCCGGTCTCGCGCGCCTTGATGACGATCGCCTCGTGCAGCGGCTTGCCGTCGGCCGCCCTGTCGTCCTCACCGAAGAAGATCCTGAGCAGCGCGCATTGCGCGGGAAGTTCCATGTTCTCCTCCCTGATCACCTGTTACCCGGCAGGCGGTTGAGCCTGGACGCCATGAGATAGCCCAGCCACGCGGCGGCGAGCGACAGCCCGACCACACTGATGAGATAGGTCACAGCCAGCGGCAAGTCGCCCTCGAACAGCAGGATGAAGGTGTCGAGGCTCATCGCCGAGAAAGTGGTGAGCCCGCCGCAGAAGCCGGCCATGACGAAATTGCGGCTGGCAGGACCGACCATCAGGCGGCCATCCGGCCTGGTCAACGTGGCGAAGGCCATGATGACCCACGAGCCGACGACATTGACGAAAGCGGTCGAAAAAAGCGCGTTCAGGCCAAGCAGCGAGACGATGACATAGCCCGACAGGAAGCGGGCCAGCGAACCGATCGCCGCGCCACAGCCGACCGCCAGGTAAAGCCGCATCGCCTTCTGCCTGTCCGTCATCGCCCGGCCCGTCATCACTCAGCCCGCCGAATCAAGCACCCAGGTGGTTGAACCAACCACCCAGACGACCGCCCAGAAGCCGAGCGCGACGAACAGCACGCACAACACCGAGGAGGCGACGACATTGAAGGCGGCGAACCGCCCCTCGCCGTCGAGCGCCAGGTTGAGCGTCTGCAGGCAGAAGGACGACACCGTGGTGTAGCCGCCGAACAGCCCGACGACGATCAGGTCGCGGACGTGATCGCTGGCGAAGACGCCGCCGACCGCCCGCGCCGCGCCGGCGAAGGCGCCGATGGCAAGGGCGCCGGAAACGTTGACCGCCAACGTGCCCCAGGGAAAGGTCTCGCCGACGCGGCGGCCGACCACGCCGGAGAGGAAAAAGCGGAAAATGCCACCCAAGAAACCGCCGATCAGGACCAGGGCGCAAGCCGCAAGGGTCATCGCTTCAATGCCTTTCCAAACGCGATTCCGCACGGAATCACTTCACGAAATCAGGCATGATACGAGCGGGAAAAACAAATCCTGCCGCGCGAGAGCACGCCTGGCAGGAGTCATCAGCCCATAAGGGCGGTTTCGGGGGAACCCCATCCCCATTTTTGAGCAAGCCTAGGCGGTTGTGGCAGCGCGGTCAATTGCGACAAGGGCGCTTATGTGCGGGAGGAATAGCGGGGCACAAGCAAGGGCGGATTCGCATCGAACGTCGCCAGGGTCGGCGGCAGCTCGATCCAGCAACCCGGGCCCGATCCATCCTGCCTCTGCTTCAGGATCCGCTCGCCGGCGATGCGGCCTATCTCGTGCGGATCCTGATCGATCGAGGCTATGTGCCTGCCGCTGAGCAGCGGAATTTCCTTGAGATCGAAGCCGATGATGCCGATGTCGTCCTTGCGCCCGGGGGCGGCGTCCTCGAGCGCCTTGATCGAGCCGACGGCCATCAGGTTGTTGGTGACGAAAAGGCAATCGAACGCGGTGCGCTCCTCCAGGATGCGCCGCATCGCGAGGTAGCCGCCGTCGATGCGATTGTTCGCATGCTCGATGCGCACGATGTCCAGGCCCTGCTTCTGTTTCGCCGCCTCGACAAAGCCTTGCAGGCGCGCATCGCTGGTGGGGTTCAGCGGGCCGGCAATGCAAACGGCCTTGCGGAAACCCAACGTATCGAGATGGCCTGCCGCCAGCGCGCCGCCCGACAGATTGTTGGTCAAAATCGTATCGTAGGCATTGCCCGGCAGCGCCCGGTCCACAATGACCAGCGGAATTCCGGCCTCGGCGACCTTCGTCAGGTCGGTCGCGTCCGACGACGGCGCGATCACGACACCGCCTACCCGCTCGGCCAAAGCGACATCGAGATAGTGCCCCTCCTTCTCCGGATCGTCGTCCGAACTGCCGATGAAAACGCAGGTGTCGCGCGGCCGGCAAACCTGCTCGAGGCCGCGCGCCAGGCGCGTGAAAAACGTGTTCTCGAAATCGGGGACGATCAGCGCCCACAGATGCGATGCCGAGGTGCGCATCCGCTGGGCGGTGCGGCTTGGCCGGTATCCCAGCTGCGCCACCGACGCCTTCACCCGCTCCGCCAGGTCCTCGCGTACCTTGAGGCCGTTGACGACGCGCGAGACCGTGGCAGCCGAAACCCCGGCGTGACGGGCTACATCGTAGATGGTTGCGGTCAAATCAATTCCCGACGGCGGTGATGTTTGAACCTCGGCCGAGCCGGCAACAGCCGGCCGAGGCTGTAAGTTATGAAACCTTCACGGGAGCAAAGGCGGATCGATTGTTGCTGCAATATCTGGAACAAAGTCCGACATGGCCGCAATGCGATCCCGTCGACAAGTCAAATCCTAGATTTCACGTGCCGCCCACTTGGCCATGCGCTCCCACATCAGGCCATAAGCTTCCCATTCGTGAAGATTGCCGCACCAGTGATATACAGGGTCGGTCGTGTAAGCAATCGAACGTCCCTTGCCGACTTCGGCCACCGCCATGAAGACGTCGCCGCGCACTTTCATCAGCACCTTGGCATCGGCTTTGGCGGTCACCTGATTGTAGCCGAGGATGATGCGATCCTTGTCGAATTTGACATCCTTCAGGATCGGATGATCGGCCACCGCCACATCCAGAGTGGCACCCTCCGGAACCTCGATGCGGTCATCGATGCCGCGCATGATCGTGACGGGCAGGACGGCCTCGATCGGCGTGCCGCCCCAGATGCCCTTTCCTTCGATGCCGGAGAAAGTGGTGTAGCCCCCGGCCATGATAAGGCCGCCGCCGCCTTCGACCCATTTGCGGAAATTGCCGATGCGGTCCGGCCCCATCGGCACCAGGCGTTCGCGATTGCCCGGCAGCAGCGCGAAGTTGTTGTAGCCCACGTCGCTGAGGATGATGACGTCCCATTCGGCAAACTGCTCCGGCGTCATCGGAAACTCGGCGCGTATCTTGTCCGCAGGCATATGGGTGAGTTCGATGCCGGGCCGTGGGCTCAGCGCCTCCCGCAGCACCCGCGCCGAATCCCGGTAGTAATTGTGGATGAACGTGTCCATGCCTTTCGCCGTGATCAGCGTTTCGGCCTGGGTGTCCCCACAATATAGAACTCGAACTGCCATTTTACTTTCTCCTTGCGGTATTCGGCGAGCCTTCAATTGCTCGGCTGGTTGAAACGCAGCCCGTCATTGACGGTGATCTTTTCGAGGCCGTTGGCCTGCATGCCCCATGCGGTGAGGATCTTGTCGTAGCTGCCGTCCGCCTTCATCTCGGTCAGCGCGGCCTGCACTGCGTCGCGCAAGGCGCTGTCGGATTTGCGGAAGGGCATGGCGTTGTAGCCGGTGCCGTATTGCTCGAAGGCGAGCACCTCGAGACCCGCGGCATCCGGTGACGTCTGGATCACGTAGGCCGCGACGCCATACTGGTACATCGTCGCGTCGGCGCGCTTGGTGCGGACCTGGAGCAGCGCCTGGTTGATGTCCTGGAACACCTGGATGTCGATCTTGTCGGTGCATTTGCCGTCCTGCTTCTCGACAAGCCCCTGCATGACCGAGCCCTGCAGCACGGCGACATGCTTGCCGCACAGGTCGGCGATGGTCTTGATCGCCAGCGGATTGCCCTTAAGGACGACAATGGCGTTGCCATCGGTGGAATAGTCGACGAAGTCCAGCTTCTGCTCGCGGGCAGGCGTGTCGCCCATGCCGGTGAGCGCCGTGTCGAAGCGCTTGGCCTCGATGGCGGCGATGATGCCGGGGAACTTTACGGCCGACCATTCGGCCTTGAGGCCAAGCTTGGCGGCCACCGCATTGCCGAGATCGATGTCGGAGCCGATGAGCGTCTGGCCATCCGCCTGATAGTAGGTGTAGGGGGGCGAACTGGGATCCGTCGCTATCTTCAGCGTGCCGCCCTTGAAGGCGTCCGGAACCTTGCCCGCGAGATCGGCCGAGGCGCCGACGGAAAGGGGACTGCCATTGGGACCGATCTTCAAGTCCGCGGCGGCTGCCGCATAGGTGCCGCCCAGAAGCGCGGACGCAAGGGCGATCGCCCGTCCTGCCGTGGTAAGAATGCTCATTTCCGTTCTCCTCTGTTTGCCGCTTGGACGCGGTCGGTTGCCCGGCCTCGCGGCCGGTTTGAATTGCCAGGTCACGCCACCTGAAGCGTCGGCCGGCTGGCCGAGAAATGATGGCGGATGTAGTTGTCTCCACCGCTGTCGATGAGGTCGGCCACGGCGACGCCGACCGCCGGCGCCATCTTGTAGCCATGGCCCGAAAAGCCGGCCGCGATCACGATCCGCTCGCTTGCCGGATGATGATCGATGATCGGATGGTTGTCGGTGGTGAAGCCGTCGAGATAGACGCCGGAGCGCACCGGCTCCGGGTCGACCCCTTCGAGCAGGGTCTGGGCCACGCGGCGCATGATCGCGGTATCCTCGTAGGAGACAGTGCGGTCGACGCGGGAGGGATCGATGTTGCTGAGGAAGTTGACCGGCGGCATGACCTTGATCGTCCAGCCATCCATGGACGGGAAGCCCGAGTAATCGATTTCTGACGTGCGCCGGATACAGACCGGGAAGCGTTCCGGGAGATAGGCCGCGACGTCGTCGACGCCGAACCAGGTTCCGACGAGACGCCGGGCGATGAATTGCGGCGACGGTCCTTCGATCGCCCGCGTGCCCCAGGCGCCGCAGGTGACGACAGCGGCGTCGAAATGCTCGGTGTTGCCGCCGACGGTGATCGCCACGCCGCCGGGCTCGGGCACGATGCGCTCGACGGCGCAGCCTTGATGCAAGGTTGCCCCCGCCGCCCGCGCCGCCCGGACCGCGGCCCTTACGCCAAGCTCAGGCCGCAACAAGGCCCCGTCGGTGTCGAGAAGAGCGAATTCGCCGCCGTCCAGCCTGTGCTGCGGAAAGCGCCGCCGAAGCTCCTGCTCGTCGAGCACCTCGTGGCGGACATCATGCTCGCGCGCGCCTTCGATGGTGCCGGTCAGCCAGTCCGCGTCACGTTCGCCGATATAGAGGCAGCCGATCGGGAAATGAAACTTGCGATCGGAGGTCGACTGCAATTCCCGCCAGAGCTCCAGCGAGCGCTTGAGCAGGGGGATGTATTCCTTGCCCTCGCGGTAGGCCAGGCGGAAGATGCGGGATTCGGCGCCGTGCGCGCTGGTGTCGTGCGGTACGCCCATGCGGTCGAAGCCGACAACGTCGTGCCCTCGCCTGGCCAATTGCCAGAGCGCCATGCTGCCCATTGCCCCGACACCAACGACCGCGATCTTCCTGGCTTTCATTTTCTGCTCAGCCCGCGACGCGGGGCTGCTCCTTACTTGATCTTCGACAGAAATGCCTTGGTGCGCGGCTCCGAGGGCTGGCCCAGCACCTGCGCCGACGGCCCCTGCTCGACGATCGCGCCGCCGTCCATGAAGACGGTGCGGTTGCTGACCTCGCGCGCGAAGCCGATCTCATGGGTGACGACGACCATGGTCATGCCCTGCCCTGCCAGGCCGCTCATCACCGAGAGCACCTCGTGAACGAGTTCCGGGTCGAGCGCCGAGGTCGGTTCGTCGAACAGCAGCACCTTCGGGTCCATCGCCACCGCCCGCGCGATGGCGACGCGCTGCTGCTGGCCGCCGGAAAGCTGGGCCGGGCGATGGCCGGCAAAGCGTTCCATGCCGACGGAGGCGAGCACCGCGAGCGCCCTTTCGCGCGCCTTTGGCCGCGACATGCGCTTGACCAGCCGTAGGGCCAGGGCGACGTTGTCCACCGCCATCAGATGGCCGAAGAGATTGAAGCGCTGGAAAACCATGCCCATGGCGGCGCGCTGGCGGGCAAGGACGGCCGACGGAACCTCCCACAGCACGCCGTCCACTTCCTGGCAGCCGATGCGCTCGCCATCGACCCAGACACCGCCGGCATCGGGCACTTCGAGGAAGTTGATGCAACGCAGGAACGTGCTCTTGCCCGAACCCGACGGCCCAATGATGCACACGACCTCGCCGCGCTCGACGTCGAGCGAGACGTCAGTGAGCACGACATGGGCGCCAAACGCCTTGCCGATGTGACGCGCGGCGAGCATGGGTTGCTTCAAGACCTCGCCGGCCTCGGTCGGGCGCATCGGCGCGGTCATGGCTGGACTCCGGCAATGACCTCGACCGCGCGGCTGTCTCCGAACCGGCGTTCGAGCCAGAACTGGACGGCGGAGGCGACCGTCGTCAGCACGAGGTACCAGAGCGAGGCCACGATCAGGAGTTCGATGACCTGGAAGTTGCGGGCGTAGATGTCCTCGGTCTTGGTCAGCAGTTCCTGCGCGCCGATGACCGAGACCAGCGAGGTGTTCTTCAGCATGCCGATCGTCTGGTTGGCCGTCGGCGGGATGATGACCTTGAGGGCCTGCGGCAGGATCACGCTGTTCATGACCTGACGCCTGTTGAGGCCGACGCTGACGGCCGCCTCGCCCTGCCCGCTGTCGACCGACTTGATGCCGGCGCGCACGATCTCGGCCATATAGGCGGCCTCGTTGAGGCCCAATCCCAGCAAGGCCGCCGCGAACGGCGTCACCAGGCTGTTGATCGAAATCTGCCAGGCGCCGATGCCGACCACCGGGAACACGAGCGCGATGTTGAACCAGAAGATCAGCTGCACGAGCAGCGGCGTGCCCCGGAAGATCCAGACGTAAAGGGCGGACGCAGCCGACACCGCCGGAAATCGCGAGATCGCCATCACGGCCAATGCGATGCCCAGCAGCACGCCGACGATCATCGACAGCGCCGTCAGTTCGAGCGTCATGACAAGGCCGTCGAGGATCGCCGGATGGAAGAAGAAGCCGAAGGTGATTGACCAGTTGATGGCCCCGCTGGCGACGACGCGCAGCGCCAGGGCCAGAATAAGCGCGACCATGACGGCCGTGACGATGGCGCGTTTGCCGCGCCCCAGAGCCTTCGGCTTGCCCGAAAGAAAGGGTCGCTCACGAATATCCCGGGAAATCGTGTTTTTCACGCAAACCTCGCTCAGATATCGATTTCAGAGTATTAGAAATCGATATCTTGTCAATCGCATTTCGGATTTCTCCCCGCGGCGACTGCCGTGCATCGTGCACTTCAGCGGATCAGCGGTGTGTCCCAAAGATCGCCGAGCAGCGTCTTCAATTCCTGGAAGCGCTTCGGCCCAAGTTCCTCGGCCCATTCCCGCTCGATATCGATCAGGATGTCGGCCATCTTCCGGTAGGCGGCCCTGCCCCTGTCGGTGAAGTTCACGACGGTTCCGCCAGCGTCTTCGGGCGCTGGACTGCGCGTGATATAGCCCATCCCTTCCAGCGTCTTCAGCAACTGGTTCATGGCCTGCTTGCTCATGGCGGCGCGCTCGGCAAGCGCGCTCGGGCGCGTCCCGTCGGGCCCTGGATACTGGATCACAGCCATATGCGGTGGACTCAAATCGTCGAAGCCGGATGCCCGCAACTCCCTGATCAGCTTGCGGTGGATGGCCAAGGCCGGCACGCGCAGCAGCGCACCAATCAATGGCGGTTTCTTCGGAGGATCATCCGTCAGCTTGGTCATTGACACCATAGTAAATTGAGTTTACTCCTATCGGTAAATTCGATTTACCACATGGGAGGGCAGAATGCTAGGGAAAGCCAGCGACGTGCGTGTCAACCCGGCGGACGAGACGATCGGCGATGGCCGTCTCGCTGTGCGCTTCCTGCTCACCGGAGACCAATCCCGCGGCAGCATCGCGGCCTTCGAGCTGACCGTGCCCGGCTCACAGCGCCTGCTCGCCCCGGCACACAGCCACGACCACTATGAGGAAACGATGTACGGGGTCGAAGGCGTGCTGACACTGACCGTCGACGGCCATCGGCACGACATCGGCCCGGGACAAGCCCTGTGCATTCCGCGTGGCGCGATCCATCGCTTCGACAACAACACCACGGAAACCGCCAAAGTGCTGTGCGTGGTGACACCGGCGGCGATCGGCCCGGAATATTTCCGCGAGGCCTTTGCCATTTTCGGCGCCGGCGGCCCGCCCGACCGGGCCAGGATCATGGACCTGATGCGCCGCTTCGGCCTGACACCGGCGCCGCCGCCTTCACAGGGCTGATCCCTTCCGGGACGCTCCGGCGTCCGGTTCGATGGCGGCCATCTTCATCATGACGCTCTCCGGCTTGCCGACCAGCGGATCGACCTGATGGCTTGCGTCGGTGACGAACATCAGCCGCTCGCCGACAGTGATGCGCGCCTGCAGCGCATAGGTCCGGCCCTTCTGGATCGCCCTGGGATCGAAGCCGATCTCGAACCTGACCGGCACCTGGCCGGCCGGCGCTATCCTGCGCTTGGCGATGATGGTTGCCGGCGCATCGGCCAGCGAGACGTCGGCGAGTTCAACCATGAGCACGGCGTCGGGCGGCAGGGCGATGCGCTCGCGATAGGTCACCTCGCCCGCAATCGTCTTTTCGCCGGCCTTGGTCACTTCCGGCACGGCAAGCACACCGACGACCAACGGCACCAGCCCGAAGATGAAGAATTCCGCGATACCGTCCAGCATGAGATTGCTCCGCCAAAGCAAATCAAACCGATTGGCAAGCTTGGGAAGGATTGCGGTCGTTCGATGGCCGAACGGGATTTTTATTCGCCCGATTTCGTCCAGCGGTCCGCGGCGTGATCGTCGGCTTCCTTGGCCTCGACCCAACCGCCCTGTGAACCGTCTGCCAAATGCTCCTTCTTCCAGAAGGGCGCGCGGGACTTCAGATAATCCATCAGGAAGTTCGCCGCCTCGAAGGCCGCCTGGCGGTGCGACGAGGCCGCCACCACCAGCACGATGTTCTCGCCCGGCGCTATCTTTCCGTGGCGATGGATGACGGTGAGTCCCTGCAGCGGCCAGCGCTCGGCAGCCTCCGCGGCGATACGCCCGATCTCGGCCTCCGCCATGCCGGGATAGTGTTCGAGCTCGAGCGCCGACAGCGCGCCCTGCTCGTCACGGCAAAGGCCGGAAAAAGTGACCACGGCGCCGATATCGGCGCGGCCCCTGGTCAGGCTGGCAATCTCGGCGGCGACGTCGAAATCCTCGCGTTGGATGCGGATGGCAGGCACGACCGCACCGGCCATCTCACCCCCCGGTCATCGGCGGAAACAGCGCGATCTCGCGCGCGCCCGCTATCTTCTCGCGGTGGCCGACATGTTCCTGATTGATGGCGACGCGGATGACGTCCGGGTACTGCAGCGCGTTCTCATATTCCTCGCCGCGCGACTTCAGCCAGCGCAGCAGGTCGGCAACCGTCTCGATGCCGGTAGGCAGCTCGACCTCCTCTTCAGGCTTGCCGATCCGCTCGCGCACCCAGGCGAAATAGATGAGCTTGGTCGACATCTCATTCGTCCATGATGTGCTTGAGGCCGGCGCGGAAATAGTCGTAGCCGGTGTAGAGGGTGACGAGTGCTGCGATCCACAGCAGCACCAGGCCGATCTGGGTGGTCAGCGGAAAGATCTTGTCGCCGGCCGGGCCGACCAGCAGGAAGGCGATGGCGACCATCTGGATGGTGGTCTTCCATTTGGCAAGCTGGGTCACCGGCACCGACACTTTCAAGGCCGCCAAATATTCGCGCAGGCCCGAAACCAGGATCTCGCGGCACAGGATGATGATCGCCGCCCACAGCGACCAGCCGGCGATGCCGCCATGGCGGTCGGTGTCGGCGGCAAGCAAGAGCAGGCAGGTCGCCACCAGCAGCTTGTCGGCGATCGGATCCAGCATCTTGCCGATGTTGGAGGTCTGCTGCCAGGCGCGCGCGAAATAGCCGTCAAAGTAATCGGTGATCGAGGCGAGCAGGAAAATGACCAGCGCCGACCAGCGGGCGAAGTCGGACGACTTCAGATGCCCTTCGAGAAAGAAGCACAGCACAACCAGCGGCACCGCGACGATGCGGGCATAGGTGAGGATGTTCGGCAGGTTGAACGCGCGCTTTGCCATGTCGTCTCGGGAAACTCCTCCGCCAGAGGTACTCAAATCAGAAGCCAATGTAGGGGGTCAACAGCCGAGATTCGATTGACCAGGCAAAAAATAGCGATTGTGTCGGCCGCGGCCTCTCCAGCTCGCAGTGCGATCCGTCAAACTTTCGTGCTCGAAGCCAGCCCTCAGCTCTCGTGAAAATGATTGTAGACCAGTTTCGCGACGTGCTCGGAAATGCCGTCCACCTTGACCAGGTCCTCGACCGCGGCGCGGCTGACCGCCTTGGCGGTGCCGAAGGCGAGCAGAAGCGCGCGTTTGCGGCCGGGACCAATGCCGGCGATCTCGTCGAGCGGGCTCTTGATCATTTCCTTCTTGCGGCGCGCGCGGTGCGAGCCGATGGCGAAACGGTGCACCTCGTCGCGCAGGCGCTGGACGAAATAGAGCACCGGATCGCGCACCGGCAGCATGAAGCTCTCCCTGCCCTTGACGAAGAAGCGCTCACGGCCGGCATCGCGGTCCGGGCCCTTGGCGATGCCGATGGCCACGACCCGGTCCTCGACGCCGAGATCGGCCAAGATCTGACGCACCGCCGTCATCTGGCCCTGGCCGCCGTCGATCAGGATGACGTCGGGCCAGGCAGGAAAGCCGCCATTGCCGGCGACCAGATCCTCCTCGCCGGCGTCGTCCTCAGCGGCCGGCCCTTCCGCCACCGACGATTTCTGCTCATCGCCATGCTCCTTGAGCAGCCGCGAAAAGCGCCGCTGCATCACCTCGCGCATCATGCCGAAATCGTCGCCCGGCGTGATCTCGGTCGAGCGGATGTTGAACTTCCGGTACTGGTTCTTCACGAAACCTTCCGGCCCGGCGACGACCATGGCGCCGACCGCATTGGTGCCCATGATGTGCGAGTTGTCGTAGACCTCAATGCGCAGCGGCGGTTTTTCCAGGCCGAAGGTCTCGGCAAAGCCCTTGAGCAGCCGCGCCTGGGTCGAGGTCTCGGCCAGCCTGCGGCCAAGCGCCTCGCGCGCGTTCTGCAGCGCGTGGTCGGTCAGATCCTTCTTCTCGCCGCGCTGCGGCACCGAGATCGATATCTTGCGGCCGGCATGCGTGGAGAGCGCCTCGGCGAGCAGTTCCTGTTCCTGAGCGGTCTGCGACAGAAGCAGCGTACGCGCCGGCAGCTTGTCGTCATAGAATTGCGCCAGGAAGGAGCCCAGCACCTCGGCCGGCTCCAGCGCCGGATCGGCCTTGGGGAAATAGGCACGGTTGCCCCAGTTCTGGCCGGTGCGGAAGAAGAACACCTGGATGCAGGTCTGGCCGCCTTCCTGGTGGATGGCGAAGACGTCGGCCTCCTCCACCGTCTGCGGGTTGATGCCCTGATGTGCCTGCACATGCGAAAGCGCGGCGAGCCGATCGCGATAGATGGCGGCGCGCTCGAAATCGAGCTCTTGCGAGGCCTGCTGCATGGCGGCCGAGATTTCGGTCTTCACCTTCTGGCTGCGGCCGGAGAGGAAATCCTTGGCCTCGGCGACCAGCTCGGCATAGCCCTCATGCGAGATCTCGCCGGTGCAGGGACCGGCGCAGCGCTTGATCTGATAGAGCAGGCACGGCCTTGTGCGGTTCTCGTAGAAGGAGTTGGTGCAGCTCCTGAGCAGAAAGGCGCGCTGCAGCGAATTGATGGTGCGGCCGACCGCGCCGGCCGAAGCGAAGGGGCCGAAATAGTCGCCCTTGCGCGAGCGCGCGCCGCGATGCTTGTAGATGCCCGGCGAAGCATGGTCGCCGGTCAAAAGGATGTAGGGGAACGACTTGTCGTCCCGCATCAGGACGTTGAAGCGGGGCCTCAGCCGCTTGATGAGGTTGGCCTCGAGCAGCAGCGCCTCGATCTCGGTGCGGGTGACGACGAACTCCATCGTCGACGTCTCGCGCACCATGCGGCCGATGCGGGCGGTGTGGAAACGCCCTTGCGCGTAATTGGTGACGCGCTTCTTCAGGCTGCGCGCCTTGCCGACATAGAGCACGTCGCCGGCGGCGTTCATCATGCGGTAGACGCCGGGCTGATTGGGCAGCCGCTTGACCAGGGTCTGGATCACCTCGGCGCCGACCATACCGTCTGCATCGCCGGCATGCGGCGTCCAGTCGATGGCCGTGAAGGCGACATCGGGTCCGGCTGGCAAAGCCTCCGGCTCGACGATTTCCTCCGCCGTCTCGTCCTCGATGTCGATATCGGGGTCGACATCGCGCGGCAGGTCGTCGGCTGCGCCGTTTCTCTTATGTCTTTGGGCTGCGGGACTCATTCCACCATGCCTGTCACATCGGGCGTCTGCCACGCAAGATGCTGGCCGCCGTCGAGCGCGATCATCTGGCCAGTCACCGAGCGCGCCTGCCAGAGATAGCGGATCGTGGCGCCGAATTCGGGCAATTGCGGGCCGCGCTTCAGGATCAGGCCTTCGACTTGGCTTTCGAAATCATCGTCGTCCTGGCGCTTGTTCTTCAGCGTCGGGCCAGGGCCTATGGCGTTGACGCGGATGCGCGGGCCGAGCGCCTGCGCCAGCATTTGCGTTTGCGTCCACAGTGCCGATTTCGACAGCGCATAGGAGAAGTAGCGCGGCGTCGGCCGCCAGACGCGCTGGTCGATGATGTTGACGATCAGCCCCTCCTCGCCTTGCGGCAGCGCGCGGGCAAAGTTCTGCGCCAGCAGCGCCGGCGTCTTCACATGGATGGCGAAATGGCGGTCCCAGGCCTGCCAGTCGAAATCCTCCACCCTGTCGTCGACGAACAGGGACGCGTTGTTGACCAGCAGCGTGACAGGGCCGAGCGCCGCTTGCGCACGGCCGACGAGGTCGCCCACGGCATCCATGTCGGTAAGGTCGGCGGCAACCACGGCGGCACGGCCGCCCTCGTCCGCGATCTTCCTCGCCAACGCCTCGGCTTCGTCGCCGGAGCGGTTGGCGTGGATGGCGACGGCAAAGCCATTGGCGGCCAGATCCTCGACGATCGCCTTGCCGATCCGCCTTGCTCCACCCGTCACCAGCGCGACGGCCGTGGCTTGTCTCATGTTGTCAATCCTCACTCGGCTTCACGATTCCGGGAAGCCGGCACAATATGACGGGCCAAGCGTTAAATGCCATTTCCACCTGGGGCAGGAATGTGGCGAAGCGGCCCGGACGCACGTCCGCCCCACAGGATTCGGGGCGCCGTTCACGGCAATATATGTCGCGGGACCCCTTGAACCAAGCGGTGTGCAGCGCAACATATTTAGCCTGCTGACATTCGCTGTTGCGAAGATGCAACGTCAACTTTCGGCCTTATTGGCGCCCGGGAATGACCCAAGTTCAGGTTCGCTTCAGCCGCATTTCAGCACGACATTTGGAACCGTTAAGCGCCAGGCCCGTTTATCCCCCCGGACGGGCCGGGGCGTTTCATGAACAAACAAGCCTAAGTGTCTTGTGGCTTAAGGAGTATAACAATGAAGACCAATCTTAAATTCGCGCCGCTTGCCGCTGCGCTCGGGCTGTTCGCCCTCGGTGGTACCGCCTTTGCGGCCGACGTCGTTTCCGAAGAGCCGCCGGCTCCCGCCCCGGTTGCCGAGCTTCCGGTTGCTTCCTGGGCCGGCCCCTATGTCGGCTTGAGCGCCGGCTATGGCTTTGGCGGCCATGCCAAGCTGAAGGACCAGGGAACCAACATCGGCACCAAGGGCTTCGTCGGCGGCGTCTTCGGCGGCTATCAGTGGCAGCAGGAGAACTTCGTGTACGGTGCTGAAGCCGACCTCGGCTACAACGGCACCAAGGGCTCTTCCAACGGCTTCAGCGCCAAGTCGGGCCTCGAAGGTTCACTGCGCGCCCGCCTCGGCTACGCCGTGACCCCGGAGATCCTGCTCTACGGTACAGGCGGTCTCGCCGCCAAGAACCAGAAGGTCACCGACGACGTCCTCGGTACCAGCGACAGCAAGGGCATGTTCGGCTGGACGGCCGGCGCCGGCACCGACATCAAGATTACGGACAACGTGTTCGGCCGCGTCGAGTATCGCTACACCGACTACGGCAGCAAGAACTTCGACAATGTCGGCAAGGTCAAGTCCTCGGACAACCGCGTCACCTTCGGCGTCGGTATGAAGTTCTAAGTCGTCCAAGCCACGACACGGAAAAGCCGGGCCTTGCGCCCGGCTTTTTTTGTGGCTGCGTTCGCCTCAGGCGCGCTTCTTTGCGGATTTGACCTTCTGCGGCAAAGTTTCGACGAAGGCCAGGGCTCGATCGAGCCAGGCTGCGAGGTCGGCATCGCTTGCAGTGCCTTCCGGCGCAACACGGATATAGCCTTCCATCGAGCGCCCGCCCATTTCCATCGGACTCGCATGAGGAAGCGCTGCGGTGGCCGCATGCGCGTCCTTGCCGACGCGCACCAGAAGCCCGCGCTTCGAGGTACCGATCAGCATGTTGCCGTTGATCATGAAGCAGGTGCCGCCGAACATCTTCTGCTCGGTGAAGGCGCGCCGGCCGAGGGCGGCGCGCAGGCGTTCGACCATAGGGTCGGGTGCGCTGATTTTGGTGACTGACTTGGCCATGCTCACCGCCTCCGCGATTTGGATGGCGTCAGGCAAGCATGGAAGTCGGTGGGGTTCAAGGTGGGGCGCCCGAACTGCCAATCTCCCCCACAAGGGGAGATCACCAATACGTTACCCCGGCACGCTGCCTTTCAGCTCCGGAAACCTCTCGTCGAAGCGGGCGGCCCAGCGGACCAGCCGGCTGCGGCCCTTCTCCCATTGGCCGGAAAAGCGCAGCGCGAGATAGCCGAGGCAGGCGCGCAGCGCCATCTGGCCGGCGGTGATCTTCTTCGGCAGCTTCGGCGGGTTGGCGTTGAGCAGGTCGAGCGCAGTGGTGATCTTCGTCCACTGGCGGTCGAGCCAGGGCTGGTAGACCATCGTCTCGGGCCGCGTGCGCCGCTCATAGACCATCGACAGCGCGCAGTCGCAAATGCCGTCGGCCAGTGCCTCCAGAACTTCCGCCTCGAGCCGCTTGTCGGGATTGCGCGGGAACAGCACGCTCTTCGACAGCCGGTTGAGATGCTGGGTAATGGCGCGGCTGTCATGGATCGCGCGGCCGTCGTCCAGCACCAGCGCCGGGATCTTGCCGAGCGGATTGGCCGAGATCAGCTCGGCGGGCTTGTCCTCCGTCTTGACCGGCACGAGGTCTACTGCGATGCCGGCATAGATGGCCGCCATGCGGACCTTCGAACTGTAGGGGGACGTGGAAGCATAGAGCAGTTTCGGCATGATCGGTTTCCCAGTTGTTTGCCGCACTGTTGACCGAATGATGTCTCCAGGGCAACGGCCCAGCAAAGCCAATCCAGATTAGCCAACGCATTTTGCTGGCGCGGGCGCCGCAACAAAAAAGCTCCCGGAAGTTTTGCCTGGCGGCAAATTTCCGGGAGCTTTAGGGGGAACGTCCGCTCCGGCTTCGCTCGCTGTGACACCGAATTGGCGAGAGGGGCGCTGGTGGCGCCCGCCCTCACCTGTTGCGGTTCGCGAGCGAAGCTACGCGATTACTTCTTGGCGGCCGGCTTCTTCGCCGGAGCTGCCTTCTTCACTGCTGCCGGTGCCTTGGCGGCGGCGGCTTTCATCGGAGCCTTGGCGGCGGGCTTGGCCGCTGCCTTGGCTGCCGGCTTCTTGGCGACGGGCTTCGCCGCCGGCTTGGCCGCTGCCTTGGCGGCGGGCTTCGCCGCGGCCTTTGCGGCCGGCTTAGCCGCAGCCTTGGCCGCCGGCTTCGCTGCTGCCTTGGCCGGAGCCTTGGCGGCTGCCTTCGGTGCCGCTGCCTTCTTCACTGCTGCAGGTTTCGCGGCAGCCTTAGCTGCCGGCTTCTTTGCCGGCGCTTTCGCCGCCGGCGCCTTGGTTGTCGTCTTTGCCATGCGATGCCCCTTGCGTTTTGCCGATGGTCATGAGTGACCCGGCGTGTCTATGCATATCTGACTCGCGACTGTCTAGCCAGCGAAGCAACACAATGATTTTCAGTTATTGAATTTTGGTTACACGAAACGCATGAAGATGCATCTCGTTGAAAAATTGTGAGCGAATCTGTCACTTTCGAAGTGACGGCCCGCCATACAGATTTTCGCGCGGCTTCTATCGCCTGATCATCCATCGACTCATAGCATAACCCGACATCAGAATGTGAGCGAAGTGCTCACAATAAAGAAGAAGCGGCCGAACACCCGTTTCATCTTGTCCAGCGGAAACATGTACAGATGAACCAGCCGAGCATGGCGGCCAAAGCTTGCACTCGTGAATGTGAGCTTTAGGCTCATATTCAAAGCACCTCAGCCGGATCGCGTTCGCCCTGCAGGCGACGCGACGGCTCGGCGCGGTGCAGATGGACGGCATAGGTGTCCCAGGGCGGCGAGACCGCGATCCGTGCCAGCATGCGGCCGATCTCGCCACGATGATAGCTGCCGTGCAAGACGACATGCGTCAGCATCTCCTGCCTCGACATGCAGCCCCTGTCGCCGTCGGTGAAGGTGAAGGCAACCGGCTCGGCAAGCTCTTGCTCCGAAACGGTTTCGAGATAGTCGAGATACCAGCCGTCACTCCGCGCCATTGCAGCGCGCAACTCAGCCGGCTCGGGCGTCTCCTCGGTGTTGTCGCTCGCATAGCCATGGGCGCCCCCTTCAGATGCGCGGCAAAAATCCGCGACACGACATGGATGTGGCTCATCAGCCGGATCGCGGCTTGGCGCTCCCCGGCGTCGCGTGACGGATCCATTCCGGCAAGCTTTTCCAGCAGCTCGCCGTTCGCCCAGGCCTGGTAGGCAAGCAGGCTCCCCAGCAGGGTCTTGGCGCTCATCTTCCGGCTCCATTTGCGTCGGTGAAATGAATGTGAGTATCCTGTTTATATTCTCGGGAGACCGGCCAGGATGTCTACTCGCATTGCAAAGCCGGCCGCGCGCATGCGCAAGCAGCCGCGCCAGGCGCGCTCGATCGCCACCGTCGAGGCGATCATCGAAGCCGGTGCTCACGTTCTGAGCGAGCTCGGCTGGGCCGGCTTTTCCACCAACAAGGTGGCAGAGGCCGCGGGCGTCAGCATCGGCTCGCTCTATCAATATTTCCCCGACAAGCTCGCTCTGGTCGAAGCAATCCGGCGCCGGCACTTCGACCATGTGCTGTCGGTGATTCGCGAAGCGGCGGCCGATGAAAAGCCGCTGAGGCAGTTCGCGCGCGAGCTGGTGCGCGGCATGATCGGCGCGCACAGCATCCATCCGACGCTGCACCAGGTGCTGCTCGACGAGGCGCCCGGCGACCGCGGCTCGCGCGCCGCGCATGCCTCGTTCCAGGCGCGCTATCTCGAACACTATGCGGCAGCCGTCGCGCAGTACCGCAAGCGCCGCAAGGACACCGAGACGATGGCACGCGTGCTTTCCTCGGCGATCGAGGGCGTGATCCACAACGCGGCGCGCCGCAATATGCTCGACGCGCCGGAATTGGAGAAGCAGCTCGTCGAGCTGATCTCGGCCTACCTGTCGGGAAGCAAGGCTGCCTGAGTCAGCGGCAGCGCGAAGCTGGTGTCGGCCCGCGTGCCCACCGAGCCTCGTCGACCGGCCACCGCAATTATTTTTCGCATCGTCTGTCGATTCCGCCGATCCCCGTTCGTCGTACGATCGCAACCAATCAAACGGAAGGAATACAATATGCGTTTCATGATGCTGATGATCCACGGCGGTTATGCATCCGCCGCCCCCGACGCGATGCCCAGCGCCGAGGCCGTGGAGGTGATGATGAAATACAATGAAGAGCTGAAGCGGGCCGGCGTGCTGCTGGCGCTCGACGGGCTGCACCCGCCGTCCACGGGCGCGCGGGTCAGCTTCAAGGGCGGCAAGCCGGCCGTCGTTGACGGCCCCTTCGCGGAGGTCAAGGAGGTGCTTGGCGGCTACTGGATGATCGACGTGCGTTCGCGCGAAGAGGCCATCGAATGGGCTCGCCGCTGCCCCGCCGGAGAAAACGACGTCATCGAGGTGCGCCGCGTCCAGGAAATGAACGATTTTCCCGAGGACGTGCAGAAGGCGGTCGAAGGCTTCAGCCGGCTCATGGATTGACTACCGCCGCAACCATCGAGGCGGTCTGGCGGATCGAGCAGCCGAAGCTCGCCGCCAGGCTCACCCGCACGCTGCGCGATGTCGGGCTGGCCGAGGAAGTGGTGCAGGATGCCTTCGTGCTGGCGTTGGAGCGCTGGCGGCAGGACGGTATTCCGCACAAGCCGGCCGCCTGGCTGACCAGGGTCGCCACCAACCGGGCGCTCGACCGCCTGCGCCGCACGGTGCTGATCGACGGCAAGCATCGGCAACTGGCCGTCGACCTCGCCGAACTGGAACGCGCAATGCCCGACACCGAGGCGGCGCTCGACGAGGATATCGACGACGATCTGTTGCAATTGGTCTTCACCGCCTGCCATCCGGTGCTGCCGGCCGAACAGCGCGCGGCTCTTGCCTTGCGGATGCTGGGTGGGCTGTCGACGCCCCAGATCGCGCGCGCCTTCCTGGTGCCGGAGGCCACCGTCGCCCAGCGCATCGTGCGCGCCAAACGGACATTGCGCGATGCCGGCATCGCCTTCGAGACGCCACGCGGGCAAGAGCGGCGCGAGCGCCTGGGCGCCGTGCTGGAAGTGATCTACCTGATCTTCAACGAAGGCTATGTCACGTCCTCCGGACCGGACTGGCTGCGCGCCGACCTCAGCAACGAGGCGATGCGTCTCGGCCGCCTGCTCGCAATGCTGATGCCGGAGCAACCCGAGGCGATCGGCCTGCTCTCCTTGATGGAACTCAGCGCCTCGCGCTTCGGCGCCCGCACCGACGGCGCAGGCAATCCGATCCTGCTGCTCGACCAGGACCGCAGCCGCTGGGACTGGTCGCTGATCCGGCGCGGCCTCGACGGGCTGAAACGCGCGATGACGCTTGCGCCGACACCTGGCCCCTATCAGTTGCAGGCGATGATCGCCGCTTGCCATGCCCGAGCGGTGAGCGCGGCCGAAACCGACTGGATCGCCATCGCCGCCTACTACCAGGCGCTTGCTCTCGCCGCCCCCTCGCCCATCGTCGAGGTCAACCGGGCTGTCGCCGCCGGCATGGCCTTCGGACCGGCGCAAGGACTGGCGATCGCCGACGCGCTCAGGGACGAGCCGAGGCTGAAGGATACGCATCTGTTGCCCACGGTGCGCGGCGACCTGTTGGCGAAGCTCGGACGGATGGACGAAGCCCGCGCCGAATTCCGCCGCGCCGCCGGGCTCACGGGCAATGAGCGGGAGCGGGCGCTGCTGCTGGCGCGCGCCGGTGATGATGAAACCAACTCAGGATAGGTCGGCGGGACAACACCTCCCTCTGCCCTGCCGGGCATCTCCCCCCTAAGGAGGGAGATCAGATGTCGCGCGGGCCTTCGCCAATCTCGAACGTCTGAAGGAAGTTGGAGCGGCGAAGCTGCCAATCTCCCCACTTGAGGGGAGATGTCCGGCAGGACAGAGGGGGCGTCGTACAGCGCCTACATCAACTGCCAATCGGCCAGCGAATCTACCTGAGCACGCGGCAGCGGCCGTTATAGACCATCCAGCGGTCGAAGCCCGAGACGCAGAACTCGACATTGTCGCCGATCGAGGCAAAACCCTGGCCTTCCTCGATCAGGTAGAAGATCGAGCGGTCGCGGCCGTCCGACAGGTTGACGGTGGCGCGGCAATAGTGGCGGCCGATCGGCCATTCGTCGCTCGCCGGCTCATAGCGATGCTGGCGGATGTTGCGGAAATCGGTGATCGCGACATCCGGCAGATGCGGCACGTGGTGCACCTGATAAGAGAAGCGGTCGGTGATCTTGCTCAGCACCCATGTCTCGCCGCAGACGCTGCCATCGTCCCCGCTGTAAACGGAAAGGTCGGCGGCGTGCGCAGCCTGGCTGATGAAGCCCAGCGATGCGGCCAACGGAGTGCACAGCGAAATCAGCGCAGCAAGGGCGGAATGGGCGAAGCGAGTCATGACAGCCTCTCAAGGTCGGTTCTGCGCACTGTGCGGATTCGCTTGACGCCGGTCAAGCGGTTGCGAAAACAATGGTTTCCGCAAAGCTTCGTTCCAGATATCACCGGCTAATTCAGGCAGTGCCGGCAAGCAGCAGCCCGCCGATGACGGCGATGTTGATCAGAAACGCATTGCGAAGCACCTGCCGCTCCGGCTCATCGCTTGCCCAGAAACGCAGCAGCATGACATTCGTCGCCAGCGTGAAGGCGGCCAGTGCGCCGGCGGCGAACGGCCGGGCTGTGCCGACAGCAAGCAGGAAACCGGCAATGATCTCGACCGCCGAGCCGGTGGCGAGCATGAAGGCGGGAGCCGGAAATTTCCGGGCGGCCAGATAGTCGCGCATCGCCGCGAATTTCAGGAAATGTTCGATGCCGGCGAAGACGAAGACGCCACCGATGAGGAGAGCGCCAAGCAGTTGAATGAATTGAACAGGCATGGCGGCCTCCTTTCTCGGCGACGCACTTCGCCCGCTCAGTCCTCGGGGACGAAGGCCGGGTTGTAGACGACTTCCCACAGATGATCGTCGGGATCCTGGAAGTAGCCGGCATAACCGCCCCAGAAGGTCTTTTGCGCCGACTTGACCAGGCGCGCGCCGCCCTTGATCGCTTGCGCCATCACCGCATCGACCTCGGCCTCGCTGCCGACATTGTGGCCGATGGTCAACTCGGTCTGGCTGCGTCCGGTTTGAGGAACGCCGGCATCCCAGGCGATGTTGGCGCGCTCGTAGATCGCGAATTTCAGGCCGCCGGCGAGATCGAAGAAGGCGACGGCGCCATGCTCGAATTCGCGCCCGATGATGCCTTCGGTCGGCAGGCCGAGGCCGTCACGATAGAATTCGAGGGACGCTTCCAGATCATCGACGCCGAGCGTCAATACGGTGATGCGAGCTTTCATTTCTCTCACTCCTTTCTATATTCGTGACCGCAGTCGCAAATGGATGCGGTGTAATGCTGGCGCGTGAAGCACCGTGAAGCTTCATCCGTTTTGCCATGGATGACGTGGCCAGCCTTGAAGATTTCGGCCAAAATGACCGTCGCACCGATCCGGGCGGAATAGATCGGAGAAGAGATGGAACCGGTCCTAGCGCAGACAACCGGCTTCTTTCAGGAACGGCCCGCCGCTGGCGGCCTGGCCGATGCCTTCTCCACGGTCTGGGTCCACCGCATGGACGAGCGCTCCGTTCCACCCATCGTCATTACGCCGGACGCCACGATCGACCTGCAATGGATCGACGGCCGCTTCCGCGTGGCCGGCCCGGACAAGGAACCGCAGATCGAGATGCCGCCAGCCGGCGCCGTGATCATCGGCTTCCGCTTCCGTCCGGGCGCGGCCGCCGGCTGGCTCGGCGTGCCGGCCGGCGAAATTGTCGGCGGGCGGCTGGACCTCGGCGAAATGTGGGGCACACGCGCCCGCGCGCTGACCGACCGCATCAAGGCGGCTCCTGACCTTGTCGGCCTGGTGCGGCAACTGGAGGAGACGGTCGGCATGCACACGCAAGGCCGCGATGCGCTCGACCGGCAGATGGGTCGGGCCTTCGACGTCGTCCACGAGGGGCTGCCGCCGGAAACGCCGCTGGTTCCCTTCCTGCAACGTCACCTGCATATGAGCGAGCGGACGCTGCGCCGGCGCTTCGACGATACTTTCGGCTACGGCCCGAAAACGCTTGACCGCATCCTGCGCTTCCACCGGTTCCGGCGCCTGCAACGACAGCAGAGCGATGCCTCGACCGCGCTGCTGGCGACCGAGGCCGGCTATGCCGACCAGGCGCATCTGATCCGCGAAAGCCGCCGGCTGACCGGTGTGACACCCTCGGGATTGGCTTGACGGAACGCAGGCGCCTACTCTTGCGCCAGCCAATCGAGCGTCCAGCGCGACGGCTGCCGGACGGCAAGCGCCTTGTGCAGCGCCGGCAGCATCAGCCGCAACTCGCCTTCCAGCGTGTAGGGCGGATTGGCCACCACCAGCCCGCTGCCGTCGAGGCTGGGCTCGTCCGAGGCAGGCCGGATCTCGAAGGCAATGTCGAGCAGCTTCGCAATGCCTGTCTCCTTCAGCGCCGCGCGGAAAGCGGCCACCGCCTTGCGGTCCTTGATCGGATACCACAGCGCATAGATGCCGCCCGGCCAGCGCCGATGCGCCTTGCGCAGGCCTTCGACGAGCCTGGAGAACTCGCCCTCCTCCTCGAAAGGCGGATCGATGAGGACAAGGCCGCGCTTTTCCTTCGGCGGCAGTTGCGCGCCGAGCGCCAGCCAGCCGTCGAGCTCGATCACCCTTGTCTGGAAATCGCCGGCGAAAACCGATTTCAGCCGCGCGGCATCCCCGGGGTGCAGTTCGACCGCCGTTAGCCGGTCCTGGTTGCGCAGGAGATGGCGAACGATCAGCGGCGAACCAGGATAGCGCTTGAGGCCATCGTCGGGATTTTGCGCGCGCACCGCTTGCAGATAGGGCTGAAGCAGTGCTGCCGCCTGCGGCTCGAGCGTGGCCCCGAGGAGCCGGCCGATGCCACCCTGCCACTCGCCGGTCTTGCCGGCCTCGACGGAGGCAAGGTCATAGCGGCCGATGCCGGCATGGGTGTCGATGACGCGGAAGGCCTTGTCCTTCTGCTTGAGGTATTCGACGAGGCGAGCGAGCACGGCATGCTTGACGACATCGGCGAAATTGCCGGCGTGGTAGGCGTGGCGATAATTCATGCGCGCTTATCTCTAAAGAGCATGATGTCGTCCGAAAACCGCTTCACACTTTTCGGCATCATGCTCTAGGCGACCCGTTGCGGCCCCAGCGCGGCGGCGGCTGCGAATTGGGATTCTGCGGGCGGCCTCCGCCGCGGCCGCCGAAGACCAGGGACAGCACCAGACCGGCCAGGCCGACGCCCATCACCGTGTAGCCGGCCGGCTGTGCGCGTTCGTCGATCGAGCCGGTGCCGGCGCGCAGGATGAGGTCGACAGCGCGCATGTCGATGCCGTCGGCATCGCCCGGACCGACGGTGAAGATGTAAGGACCGGGCGTGACCGCCTCGATGACGCCTGCCTCGTCGCGAAAGATCTTGTCGGGCAGTTGCGGGCTGACCTGGCGCGGATTGTCTGTGTGATTGAAGGAAAGTGTGGCGGCGAGCGCCGTGCGGCCGCCTCCGGCCGCGGTCAACGTCAGCACCGTGCGCTGCTGGGAGGCGATGCGTTCGGCCCGCGCGGTAAGGTCGACCAGCACCCTTACCGGCGCATCGCTTGCGGTGAGTTGCACGGTGACCGGCCGGAAGCGGCCGCCCTCATAGACGCGGTACGTGCCGATGGCATGGCCGGAGAAATTGCTCATCGCCCATGGATAGAAGATGCCGATGGCGGCGCCGGCGATGAGGAGAAGGACGGACAGGAAGCGCATTCAGGGCCTTGGTTTTGTCGGGCGATTGCCGCTATTTCTTGGCGGTTTCGTTTCGGGCAGCTTCGCGGACCCGCTCCATCTCGTCCAGAAACATTTCCAGGCCAAGCTCGAAAGTCTTGTCGAAGCCGCCGGTGCCGAAATAGGCGCCGGCCTTCATGACGCTCGGATAGTCGCGTGCCAGCTCCTCGCCGCTGACGGTGGTGACCGCCGAAGGCCCCTTGGCGTAGCCGGCCGTCTCGTCGAGGATCGCGCCCATAAGATAGTAGCCGGCGGCGCGGAACAGACGGGCGCTGAGCTCCGGACCGAAGCCGCCATCCTCGAACAAGCCGATGATGGCGTTCAGCTTGGCAAGGCAGGGCGGCGAGTTCATTCGGTAGACCACGATGAACGGCGCGAAGGCCGGGTGCTCGGTGGCGACGCGGCGGAATTCCTGCATGCCGACGCGCGCCCGCTCGCGCCAGGGCAGACTGTCGTCGGGAATGACCAGCCCGCTCATCTGCCGGTCGACCAGCGCCTCGTAGAGATGCGCCTGCGAGGGAAAGTGATGGTAGATGCTCATCGCCTCGCAGCCCAGCCTGGCGGCGAGCTTGCGCATCGAAAAGCCGGAAAGCCCTTCGCGCTCGATCACCTCGAAGGCGGCGTCCTCGATCATCTCGCGGGATAGCTTTCCGCGGGCTCGCTTTTTTTTGCTCGATGCATCCATGGCGGCGCTTGACAACTTACACTGTAAGGTTCATTTTCCACATACCTTACATCGTAAGGCTAACAAAAACCAGAGGAGAACATCATGTCAGTCATTCGCATCGCCTCAATCGTGCATTCCTGCCTTCGTTCCGCCTCGCTCGTCGCCGCCGGCGTCGGGTTCGCCGCTGTGCTGGCTGCCGCGCCTGCCCGGGCCGACGATTATGACGCCACCCTCAAGGACATCCAGTCGACGATGGGCGGCGTGCCGAGCTTCGTGAAACAGTTCCCGAAGGCCGGTCTGCCCGGCGCGTGGGCCGAGGTCAAGGCCATCGAGCTCAGCGACAAGACCGCATTGCCGCCGAAGGTCAAGTCGCTGATCTCGCTGGCGGTCGCGGCCCAGATCCCCTGCAACTACTGCATCTGGTCGGACACCCAGGACGCCAAGCGCGCCGGCGCCACCGACGAGGAGATCCAGGAGGCCGTCGCCATGGCGGCGCTGACGCGCCACTGGAGCACCATCTTCAACGGCATGCAGGTCGATTTCGACCAGTTCAAGAAAGAGATGGGCGGGGAGTAAGACTTGTCCCGGCAAAGCGGGCGGACGGGCACGTCCGCCCGCTTTTGGCCGTCCCGATCGACACTCCAACCAAGCTTGTGGATTCGCCGCGGCCGCTGCTCTATAGGAACAGCGCCTTGAAAAAGCCGGCGTGGATCCGATATCGGACCGGCGCCGGCCGGGCGACATTCGAGAGTTGCTCCTCCGGAGCCCTCGGACAACGCTTCCGCCGACAGGCGGCCGGTTGGAGACCTGATTGAAGCGAGCGATATCGATAATCGTCACTCTGGCGCTGCTGGCATGGCTTGCCAGAGACTCGCGCTGGAAGATGGTGGGCGATGCCTTTGCCAGCATCACGCCCGGCACTTTCGTGGCGGTGGCGGCGGCGCTGTTCGTCACCTATGTGCTCAGGGCACTGCGTGTCTGCGACGAGTTCCGCGACGATGTGAACGGCCGCTTCGGCGCCACGCTCCGCGTCATCCTGATCCACAATGCGATGATCAACATCGTGCCGTTCCGTGGCGGCGAGACGGCCTTCCCGATCCTTTTGCGCCAGGTGTTCGGCGTATCGATCGTGCGCGCCAGCGCTTCGCTGTTGTGGTTCAGGCTGCAGGACGCTTTCGTCGTCGGCGTGCTGGCCTGCCTGGTCTGGCCGGGCCTGCATCCGGCGCTCAGGGCCGCCGGCATCGCGGCGCTGATCGCCGCCGCATGGTATCTGCCGCGCTGGGCACGCGCACCGCATGACTGGACGGGGCGCGGCAGGATCGTCTCGAAGTTCGGCAAATTGCGCGACATATTCACCGAAGCGACGGGACGCTCGCGCTACGGCTGGTGGTGGACGATCGCCAACTGGGCGCTGAAGCTCGGCGTGCAGGGCTGGCTGCTCGCCATGCTGCTCGGCACCTCGTTCCAGACCGCCTTTCCCGGCGCTGTCGGCGCGGAAGCCGCCGCCATCCTGCCGGTGCAGGGCGTCGCCGGCTTCGGCACCTATGAGGCGGGCGCGGCCGCCGCGCTGCTCTATTCCGGCATCGCGATGAAAGACGGCCTGCAGGCGGCGCTGGCGCTGCATCTCTTCATTCTCTGCTCGGCGGTTGCAACCGGTGCGATCGCCTGGCTGTTCCCCTCGAAATCGACGCTGCCGGAAACCCCGGCGGCGGGACCGGCAAGGAAATGACCGCCATGAACGTGCTTCCCATTCCCGCATCGGGATTGCCCGAGGGCGCCGTCATGCCCGAGCACAAGCTGTCCATCGTCATCCCGATGTACAACGAGGCCGACAATGTCGAGCCGCTGCTCGTCCGCATCCATCAGGCGATGGAAAACTACAGCCAGCCTTGGGAAGTGGTGCTCGTGGATGACGGCAGCACCGATGCGACGCCCGCCGAGATCCGGCGGCTGGCGGCTCAATACGGGCCACATGTGCATGGCGTGGAGCTGGTGCGCAACTACAAGCAGACCGCTGCCATGCAGGCCGGCCTCGACGCCGCGCGCGGCGACGTCATCGCGACGCTCGACGGCGACCTGCAGAACGACCCGTTCGATATTCCGCGCATGGTCTACCGCCTGCTGACCGAGGATCTCGACCTCGTCGCCGGCTGGCGCAAGAACCGCCAGGAAGGTTTCTGGATGCGCCGCCTGCCCTCGCGCATCGCCAACAGGCTGATCGCGCGGGTCACCGGCGTGCGGCTGAACGATTACGGCTGCAGCCTGAAGGTGTTCCGCGGCAGCGTCATCCGCAGCGTGCGCCTCTATGGCGAGATGCACCGCTTCATTCCGGCGTGGCTCGCGACAGTGACGACGCCGCGCCGCATCGCCGAGGAAGTGGTGACGCATCACGCGCGCATTCACGGCCAGTCGAAATACGGCATTTCGCGCACCTTCCGCGTGGTGCTCGACCTCGTCTTCATGTTCTTCTTCATGCGCTACCGCACAAGGCCCGGCCATTTCTTCGGCGGCATCGGCATCGTGCTCGGCGTGCTCGGCTCGCTGATCCTGGCCTATCTGTTCGCGATCAAGGTTTTCTGGGGCCAGGACATCGGCACGCGGCCGATGCTCATCACCGGCTTCTTCCTGGTGATCGCGGGGCTGCAGGCGGTGACGTCGGGCGTGCTGGCCGAAATGCTGTCGCGCGTCTATCTCGAGGCCAACGGCGCGCTTGCCTATGTGGCGCGGCCGCAACCGGCCCATGGCGAAGGCGACGGCTGGCAATGGCCGAGCAAGCCGGAGATCGAAAAGGCAAAGCCGCGCCGCAAGTAATTGCCGCGGCCGCGACAGCAGCCGCGTTGCCAACAGCATTGATTTCGCGCAACGGTCCTCGCGACGAGAGCGACCGCGAATGAGCGATGCCGGGGGCTGACAGAACGATCCTGATTACCGGAGCGCGCGCGCCGGTGGCGCTGCATCTGGCGCGGCTGCTGCACGGCGCTGGCCATAGGGTGGTCCTGGCCGACACGCCGGCACGGCCGATCGCGGCAGCGAGCAAGGCCTGCGCGCGCTATTACCGCCTGCCGCCGCCGCGCTTCGAGCCACGGGCCTATGCCGACGCAGCGGAGACGCTGATCCGGGCTGAAGGCATCGGTCTCGTCATCCCGACTTGCGAGGAAGTCTTTCACCTTGCGCTCGCCTGGCGCGGCAGGACCATGCCGGCAAAAGTGTTCGCGCCAGCTATCGAGTCCTTGGCGCAGGTGCATAACAAGCACAGTTTCATCCAGCTGGCCGAACGGCTCGGATTGGAGGTGCCGGAAACGACACTGCTCAGTTCGCGCGACGATGTCGAAGCAATACGCAACCGCTCGCGCGCGCTCGTGTTCAAGCCGGTCTGGTCGCGCTTTGCCAGCCATGTGCTGTTGCGACCAACGCCGCAAGCGCTCGACGCCATCATGCCCTCGCCCGTCATGCCCTGGGTGGCGCAGCGTTTTGTCGATGGCGAGGAGATCAGCGCCTATGCGGTGGCGCGAGAGGGCAGGCTCAAGGCGCTTGCGCTCTACCGTTCGCTTTACCGCGCCGGCAAGGGTGCCGGCATCTTCTTCGAGCGGGTCGAGGATGATGCGGCGCGCGAACTGATCGAGCACATCGTCGCCGGTACTGGGTGGACCGGACAGATCTCCTTCGACCTGATGCGCGAGCCGAACGGCCGCGTGCTGCCGCTGGAATGCAATCCGCGCGCCGTGAGCGGCCTGCATTTCTTCCGCGATCCGGCACGGTTTGTGGATGCGGTGCTCGGCAACGGTCCGGAGATCAGGCCAGAAGTGACCGTGCCGCAAACGGTGCGGCTTGCGATGTGGATATACGGGCTGCCAGCGACGTTGCGTTCGGGCCGGCTGAGCGGCTTCCGGAAGGCGATGCACGAGAGCCAGGAATTGCTCGACTGGCCGGGCGATTCCGCTCCTGTCTCGGCGCAATGGCCGGCACTAGCGGAGATCGCAGGAGTGGCATTGCGCGAGCGCATCAGCCTGCAGGCGGCGTCGACGCGGGATATCGAGTGGAACGGGCCAGAAAGGTGACGTCGGCGGGACAGCACCCCCACCTCTGGCCTGCCGGCCATCTCCCCCGCAAGGGGGGAGATCAGCAGCGTCACCGCCTCGCTCATTTGCCACGTCGGTGATTGGCGTAGTCAGCGATAATAGCCAATCTCCCTCCTTGCGGGGGAGATGTCCGGCAGGACAGAGGGGGTGTGACGGAGCGCGACCTATCGTTCTCCCGCAGCGAAGAACTAAAGCTCAATCTCATGCACCCTCCGCTCACCGGCAGCCGGTGGCATCCTTCCCTCCATGATCGCGGCGATGTCGCGGCGCAGGAAGTCGAGCGGCCCGATCACCGGCAGGGCTTGCGGCGCCAGCCGGGCGTTGTCGCTTGCCGATTTCAGCACCCGGCGATCCTGATGCAGCGCGATGGTGAAGAGCGGCTTGAAGGCCAGCGCCTTCAGCTCGCCGAGCAGGCCCTGGCGCCGGCCGATCAGCCAGCCGACACCCTCGACGGTGCGCTCGTCGGCCTGGCGCAAATGGAAGGTGGTGGCTAAGACCAGCCCGTCCTTGCCCCAATATTCAAGCTCGGCGATGCCGGGATGGCGGAAGCGGCCGATGGTCTTTGCGCGTTCACCTTCCAGCAGCCGGCTGATCAGGCCCTGCTGGCGGTCCTCGCCGGTATAGCTTGCCTCGACCCAGCCCTCACCGCCGGTCACCTCGACCCGTACCAGATGGCGCTTCGCGGTCAGGCCGCGCAGCAGGCCCTTGTGGGTGAAATGGGTATGGGTGGCGTCGAGGATGTTTTCCGCCGCGTCGATCACCGTCGACTGCGTCGATGAACGCACCCGCCGCACGATGATGTCTCTGCCCTGCATGCAGTGCAGGTAGGGTTCGCCTCGCGGCGTGCCGGACGAGATGAACACGACGCCGTCGCGCTCGATCGCGGCGTAGCGGCGGACCCGGTAGTGCGGCATGGCGCCGACATGGCCAGGGATCGCCGTGCAGCGGCCCTCGCCGTCATAGCGCCAGCCATGATAGGGGCATTCGATCTCGCCGCCGACCACCTTGCCTGTCGACAGCTCCACCAGCCGGTGCGGGCAGCGGTCGAAAAGTGCCGCAATGCCTTGCGCCGAGCGGAACAGCACCACGGGCCGGCCATCGAACAGAATGCGTTTCGGCCGTTTGCCGATGTCGGCGGACAGGGCAACCGCCTGCCAGTGGTCTTCCCCATGGCGCTCGCTCACAGTTCGAACCTCCTGAGCAGGGGAATGCCGACCAGCGCCAGCACAGTTTCCATGACGCGGATCGCCATGCGCCGGCGAAGCGGAAGATGCCCGGCGTAGACAGCGTTGTATTCGATCGCGGCGACGGCGCCGCGCCGGCGTTTGAACTCGGCCGCACCCGCGCTCATGTTGAAGAACAGGCCGCGCGCCGTGGCGTGATCCTGCGCCAGCGCCATCGCCATGCGATAAAGCCCCTCGCCCACCGGCAGGCCAGTGTCGTAGCCGACGATCGGCTGGGTCAGCGTGCCGCCGTTTTCGAAAAGGCCGGTGACGGCGACCAACTCGCCGCCCGGCCTGCGCAGGCCAGCCAGGCTGATGATGCCGCGCCGGTGCATCTCGGCGATGTAGCGGGCCGTGTAGTGCGGGTTGAGCGGGGTGTATTTGTCGAGATAGAGCATGTTGTAGAGCAGTTCGGCGCGCGCATA
>Ga0105238_10000868_pt1 | contig 31217 bp, 32 predicted proteins | sample KBSC34metaG_FD_81526 | JGI IMG/M metagenome (GOLD analysis project Ga0105238, IMG submission 81526) | Corn rhizosphere microbial communities from Kellogg Biological Station, Michigan, USA - KBS C3-4 metaG | ecosystem: Host-associated > Plants > Roots > Rhizosphere > Soil | place: Michigan, USA...
AACCGATGGGCCACCTTCACCGAATCGCGGCAGGATAATCGGACCACTGACCGCATAGCCAAACTGGGCCAGAATATCCTTCGGATTTTTCACCTGGTTTGACGGCTGGAAAAAGCGTCGCGATCGGAAACGGCTGTTTGTGTCGTAGCCCCAGCCAGTACCGTGGAAGTTATTTCCGCCGCTCTTGATGCTGACGTTGATCGCTGCGCCCCCCGCAAGACCCTGCTCAGCATCGAAAGCGTTCGTGACTATGTTCACTTCCTGTATAGCTTCCGCCGGTGGCACGTAAACCGTATTCGTTGGCAGCCACGGGTAAATGACGCTCGCGCCGTCAATCTTCGTATTGTTCTGCAAACGCGAAACGCCGTTGACGTTGTAAGAGATCGAGCGCTGCGGGTTACCGGCTGCCGAGTTGTCTTCACCGTTGCCGTTCGCGTTGAGGAAAAAGCTTCCCGTCCCGCGCGTGGTGCCCGGTATAAGCTGAATCAGGCTTTGGTAATTGCGACCGACGCTGCCGAACAGCGGCAGGTTGTTGATCTGCCGCGCTGTTTGCGTGACATTCACGTCGGCGCGATCGGTCTGCAGAGTCGCGTCGAGGCCGGCCGTGATGAGAACCGTTTCCTCCAGCCCGCCAATCTCGAGTTGCGCGTCGAAGCGATAGGTCTTGTTCGCGTCGATACGGACACCTTCCTTGACTGTCGTTTTGAAAGACGATCGCGAGATTGCGATTTTGTAGACGCCTACTTGCAGGTCGTTTAGCGAGTAAGCGCCACGATCGTCCGTCATGATGGTTGAAACATCTCCGGTGGCCACGTTGGTGAGCTCGACCTTCGCGCCTGAAACAGCAGCTCCGTTCGGATCCGTAACGTTTCCCACGAGAGAGCCATAAAGGACTTGCGCCCACGTGACCGCGGGCACAAGTAGAACTGCTAAAAACAGCGGCGCCAGGAATGGAGCCGTTCGAAGTGTGTTTATGTGTTTGGTTCGCTTTGGAAAGGCTGTGAAGGTAAACATAACTCTCTCCTCTTGGGGTTTGACGTTATATATGCACCATTTGACCAATTAGTTCGCGACCACAACAAAATAGATAAGAAGAAAAGCCCTACGCTATCGCCGGGGCTCCGAAGTGTTTTAGTAAAACGAGAGCGATCGTGCCGCGTAAGCGCGGCTGAGTTATCGGATCGCTCGGGACGATCTGTGTCTCCGCGCGCGTAAAAGAGTGTTGGCGCACGGTGTCTTTGATGATCGGGCCGACTTTCTCCCAGGCGCGCGTTACCTCGCCGACGATCACGATCATGTCAGGCGCCAGGCCCGAAACGAGCGGAGCGATTCCCCTTCCGAGATACTTCGCCATCTGCTCTAAAGCTTCGACTGCTTTGCCATCGCCCTGCTGGGCCAATCGCAGCAGGTGTTCGAAGCTGATCGTTTTGTCGAGTGTGGTGGAGCGGCGCCCGCGGCTCGAGCCGGCCTGCGAGTAATAGCGAATCGCGGCCGAGTTGGAGGCATACATCTCCCAACAGCCACGGTTACCGCAACTGCATTCAAGGCCATCCTGAACAAGCGCAGCGTGGCCGAATTCGCCGGCCGTACCGGTCGATCCCTGGACCAATTGATGATTGAGTATCAGGCCGCAGCCGATGCCTTCCGAAACCGTGACGATCACGAGATTACGGAGTCCCTCGGCTCGACGCCCGAAACAAATCTCCGAAAGTGCGCAGGAATTTGCGGCGTTTTCGAGCTCAACCGGCAGTTGCGTGGCTTTCTCCAGCGGTGTTTTTAGATCGAAGTCTTTCCAGCCGAGGTTTGGTGCGAAGACCAGTTTCTGAGTCGCGACGTCAACACGACCCGGGAGACTCACGCCGATGCCTTCACACGTTAGCTCCGGGCGCGCGTTCATGAGCTTACGAACACGCGGAACGAGCTCTGCCAGAAATTGTTTTGGCTGTTGCGGTGTCGGCAATGAATCCTGCGCGAGAAAGTTGGCGTCGAGATCTGCCAGTGCGAGCGTGGTAGTAACGGGTCGCACATTTATGCCGATGATTCCCACGCGCTCTTTGTTCAAGTGCAGAAATGTGGGCCGGCGGCCTCTGGCTGTGTGGCCGTTTGCGCCTTCGGCGATCCAACGCTCGCGGATTAGCTGCTCGGCGATTACGGAGACAGTGCTGCGTTGCAATCCGGAATGGCGCGCCAGGTCGGCGCGCGAGATTGGCTGGTGCGTGCGGATCAGATTGAGAACGATGCGCCGATTGATATCGCGCGCGGTTTCGCTCGTAGCGACCTGAAAGTTAGACAGATCGATTCTTCGCACGGTGATGTCTTGTTAGGTTTAGACCGATTTAATTCGTGGCGCGAACAAATATCACGCTATCAGGGATCAAGTCAACGAAAATCTCTTCTCTGTGCAACCTCTGTGTTCTCTGTGTCTCTGTGGTTAACTAATTACGGCATAACTCACCACAGAGACACAGAGAACACAGAGGTTGCACAGAGAAGAGGTTCTGGTAAGTGACAGCGGCGGCAGGACGGTCATAAATGGAACTGTAAACAACGACCGCCAGAAAAACGCACCCATCGGCGCGACCTTCTCCTATCCACTGAATCAACAACAAGCGATGGCTGAGTCCGCGAAGCGGACGACAGCAAAGCCCGCAGAGCGGGCTACAGCGTGACGATTTCAGGCTGTCGCCCGTTTCACGGGCTCGATGCTTTGTTTAATTCTGATCCTGGGGCTGGCGCTCCAGGCTTTATGCTGTCGCCCGCTCCGCGGGCTTTGCTGCGTCCGCTTTGCGGGCTTGCCTGTCAATTTTGCTAGTCATGCAACTCAGCTTTTTACACTAAGGTCTTTCGGACAACACACGACAGGAGCAGCATATGGAACTCAAACCGGCGGCAATGGCAATCCCCAAAGAGACCGATTTACCACAAGGGAAATACGGCCCTATTTATCCGAAGAGCCCAGCGTGCTACGGATTCAGCATTCTCGCGAAGATCATTCCCGGCCGCGAGCCTGTTTTTCATGAATACGCACAAAATATTGAAAAGGCGGTGGCCGCTCAACCCGATGTCCTCGCTCCACTCAAGCTGCACTATCTTCGCTGGATACTCTTTCCGATCAATGGCGAAACCTACTTCATGTACCAGGGCATCTTCGACACAGACTTCGACAAGTACACAGAAGACGCCGTGGCCTTATTCGGCGCCGCCGGTGTGCGGACGGTCTTCGAGAACCTCGAGGGCTTTCCGATGGACTGGCAAACCAATCCCGAAGCTTTCGTGAGGTTCGTTCGCGATCATCAGGTCCCTAGCTTCCTGGAGTACGGCGAATATCCATACGTCAGCGCCGATGAAATCAAGAAGGCTCTGAAGTTGAAGCAGGCTTTCTCGGAAATGGTCGATCAGTTGCAATAAGGCTCGGTAGTCAAACATGAGCGACGCAAAAGTTGCCAGAACTTACAACCAGAACCATGTGCCGCGTAAGTACGATCGCGATCGACGGCGCGTGAGCATTTATATGTCGTGGAGTTATCCAGCCGAGGCAGGCAGAAATCCGGCCGAGCTGGACAATCGTTTTTCGACGATGACCGAAGTGAGGCGCGTCGCCTGGCCTGCTTACGAGGCTCCGCAATGGTCCGACCCGATGCAGTTTCAGCAAGGGATTTCGGGCGCACTCGAGCTCTTCTTCTGGGCGTTCGCGCCTTTCCAACAATTCATCGGCGAAACAACCGGTCACACAGTTCCACTCTTTCAACGCATCGATCAGGCCGGTTTCAAACTTCCCCTCGACGAGCGCGTGCTCGCAGACACTGACACGCTGCTGGTGTTCGGTCTGGACCACAACGTCACCGAACAGGAAGCGACCGCTGCTGAGATCGAGGCCGTTCGGAATTTTCTAAAGCGCGAAGGGACTTGCTTGATTCTGGGTCCACATCATGAGGTAGGCATCTCAGAAGATCCCGACCAAAGAAACATGGAATATAAGCACCACGGCGACGCGCTTGTTCCCCGCCAGCAACGCTTCGGACTCTACACGCGATCTCTAATGAAAGGTCTCGGAATTCCAGTCGAGAATCAATACGGTCTCAGACCAAAACGCGACGAGCAGACTAAAAAACTTGCGCCGTTATCGATTGCGTCCGATCTCGACACCAAACGCTGGTTGAATGGCGTCACCACTTTTAACTTCCACATGCACTTACCGCATTACGCAGTGACGTCCGATGACGGATCAGTACACGTGCTGGCAAAACAGCCAATCGATCAATCCCGTCCTCACCCATTCCTTGAAGCAGGCAACACCGAATTCAACATGTTTCTCTGGATGCCACCCGGTGGCGATCGCGCCGGCGATGTTTTATTCGCCGACTCGACGATCTTCAGCACGCTGTTCGGCGCCGACGATAGCCTCAGAAATTTTTGGCGAAATATTGCGACTGCTCGATGACCCGCTATGTCCGACGAACTCGAACTTGACGATATTCAGAGCGGCGTTTTACGACCGCGTCCCACTCCCTACGTAGCTACCTACATTGCCTTCCGCATCGATGACCCGAAAGCAGGTCGTGACTTGATAGCGCGTATATCGCGAGTTGTGACGTCGGCTGCGAATCCCACGAGTCCGTTAGCTGACACATCGGTCAGCGTTGCGTTGACGTATCAAGGTCTGAAAGCACTCGGTGTCCCGCAAGAAGCGCTCGAAAGTCTCGCGTGGGAGTTTCGCCAGGGCATGGCTGCGCGTGCGCATGAGCTGGGCGATACCGGCGAGAGCGCGCCCGAGAAGTGGGAAGAACCGTTGGGAAGTTCGGATTTGCACGTCGTGCTCGTAGCGGTCTCGCCCGATGAACAACGACTGGAGCAGGCTCTCGATCGCGCGCGCGAAGCTTATCGTAAGATGTCGGGAATCGAAGCTATCTGGCGTCAGAATTGTCACGCGTTGCCCACCGAGACCGAGCCGTTCGGATTTAAAGACGGCATTAGTCATCCGGCAATCGAAGGCAGCGGCATTCCGGGAAGTAATCCCCAAGAGCGGCCTCTGAAAGCCGGTGAGTTTGTGCTGGGTTATCGAGATGAAATGGGTGGCATTCAAAAAACTACCCCTGAGATTCTCGGCCGCAATGGAACATACGTAGTGTTTCGCAAGTTGCACCAGCGCGTCGCTGCTTTCCGCCGGTATCTCAAAACGAATTCAACCAGTGCTGCAGATGAAGAGTTGCTGGCGGCGAAGATGATGGGCCGCTGGCGCAGCGGTGCGCCCCTCGCGCTCTGTCCTTTCCATGACGATCCTGCGCTGGGCGAGGATCCACGACGCAACAACGATTTTCTTTTTGAAGCTGATGATCCGGCGGGGCTCAAAACACCGGGTGGCTCGCACATTCGCCGCTGCAATCCGCGCGACGCCGCGATTGCCGGTGTGGCCAGGATACATCGGATGATCCGCCGCGGCACGGCTTATGGACCAATGCTTCCCGAGGGGGTCATGGAGGATGACGGAGTTGATCGCGGGCTGATGTTTGCGTTTGTCGGCGCCAATATTGGACGGCAATTCGAGTTCGTTCAATCGCAATGGATCAATGACGGTGTTTTCTTTGGCGCAGGAGACGATAAAGATCCGATTGCCGGCTCAAACGAAATCAACTTTACCCTGCCCCGCAAACCGGTTCGAAAACGTCTACAGGGCATTCCAAGGTTTGTAGTCACGCGCGGTGGTGAATACTGCTTCATGCCGGGACTGCGAGCATTGCGCTGGCTCGCTGAGCTCGAAGGCTAACTCTCTGCGTAACCTCTGCGCTCTCTGCGTCTCTGCGGTTAACTTATCACCGCAGAGACGCAGAGAGCGCAGAGGTTACGCAGAGAGATTCAGGAATATGATCGTTATACGAGTACTCATCGTGGCCATTTGCATTCTTCCGCCAGTTAGACCAGTTCGAGCGCAGGTCAGGGGTGTGTATCCGCTTGGTATGAGCGCTACTAACTCCGGTGTGACGCCACAGCCTGGATTAGTTACTCAAACCTTTTGGCAATCTATTCACGCGACAAGTTTGTCGGGCCCGAGGGCGAGATCCTCGCGACCGGGCAGCAATCAGTTGTCATGGATCTGAACTCCGTTGTTTGGGTGAGCACACGCAAAATCATGGGCGCCAGGTTTTCGATGTCAGCGACACTGCCCGTTGCAAACAATTCACTAACTTCCGACGTCACCGGCTCAATCAGCGGTGGTGAGGGATTCGCTGACTCTTACTATCAACCGTTCATCCTGGGCTGGGATACTAAGCGCGCCGCCATTCGCGCCGTCTATGGATTCCTCGCGCCCACCGGCAAGTTCAAGGAGGGCGCAAATGACAACGTCGGCTCCGGTTACTGGACTCATGCACTCTCTTCCGGCCAAACGTTCTACCTGACAAAGAACAGATCAACTTCTGTCTCTGCGTTTCAGATGTATGAGATTCACACAAAGCAAAAGAGCACTCAAATTCATCCGGGACAGACGTTGAATCTCGACTACTCAGTGACACACGCGATCCCGTTCGGCCGCGACCGCCGTTTGCAGCTCGGTATGGTTGGTTATCATCAGTGGCAACTCACCGATAAGACCGGGCCAACAATCACACCCGACCAGGCAGATGCGCACTACAAAGTTAATGCTCTGGGCGTCGCGTCGAACTTGAACTTGACGTCGAAAGTAAACGTCGGCTTCAAGTATTTTCACGAATTCGCCAACAGATCTACGTTTCAAGGGCACTCGATTCAATTTTCAGGCTCGATCAGTTTTTGATGATTTGATTTCTCTGTGCAACCTCTGTGTTCTCTGTGTCTCTGTGGTTAACTGATTCACAGCAATGACTCACCACAGAGACACAGAGAACACAGAGGTTGCACAGAGAAGAGGCGTGAGGAGACAAAAATGAGAGACATGATCCTGCGGGCGTTGACAAACCTCGCCGCCAGAGTCGGTGGGCCAATGACGTTCCGGATCATTCTGCAGCCGCTCATGGCCTCGATATTCGCCTTCCGAGATGGTTTGAAAGATGCTCGTGAGGGCCGGCCTCCGTATCTCTGGACTCTCATCACTGATCCTTCTCAACGCGTCGACTTGATCCGCCAGGGCTGGGCGGCAGTGGGAAGAGTTTTCATTCTGGCTATCGTGATGGATGTCATTTACCAACTAATCGTCGTCGGCTGGATTTATCCGCTCGAAACACTAACGGTTTCGATATTGCTCGCGGTGATTCCCTACCTTGTGATCCGTGGTCCGGTAAACAGACTGGTGCGAAGCCGGCAAAATAAAGAAATTCGCAGCGCAGCTCAGGAACGAAGATGATCGATGTACTGGTAATCGGTGGCGGCCCTGCCGGTGTGGTTGCGGCACTCCGCGCGGCGGACTCAGGCGCGAACACCGCCCTGATCACTCGCGACGAGTTCGGTGGCATGGCTGCGAACGACGGTCCTGTTCCCGTTCGCACCCTGGCCCATGCTGCGAGATTGATTCGAGAGTCTCGTCAACTCGGTCGTTACGGCATCGTCGTGGGCGAGCCAGTGCTTGACTACCAGCGTCTCCTCGAACGCGTACGCGAAGTGGTTAACGAGGTGCGCGCTCATTCAACCTTTCGCCGGCAGATCGACTCGGTGAATGTCGTCGTTCATGAGAACACAGGTTGCGCGCGTTTTGTCGATCCTCATACCGTCGAAACTGCGAGCGGCCTGCATCTCAGCGCTGACAAGATCATAATTTGTACTGGCGGTGTGAGTCGTCGTCTTACGTGTCCGGGAGCGGAATTCACCGCCACGCACAGCGACGCCTGGGCGCTAACTTGTGTACCACCGTCAATGATTGTGATCGGCGCGGGAGCAACCGGCGCGCAGGTAGCCTCAATCTTCAACGCGTTCGGATCCGCAGTTCAGTTGTTTCATGCGGGCCCGCGGATTCTGCCGACTGAAGATGAAGACGTATCGGTCGCAGTCGCCGCAGCCTTTCGCCAATCCGGTATCGTCGTCAGAGAAAACTTCGGCGTTATCGAATCATTTGAAAAGACTGCGACCGGGGCTCGCATGTCGTTTTCGAAGGACGGAAACCGCGAGAGTGTCGAAGCGAATGTGATCGTATCGGCGATCGGTTGGGCAGCGGAGACAGCCGAACTGGATCTCGCTAAGGCAGACGTCGAAACCAACAAGCGCGGCTTCATCTGCGTTGACGAATTTCTCCAAACATCAGCACGCCACGTCTTCGCGGCAGGCGACGTCACTGGTCGAATGATGCTTGTGCCACAGGCAATTCAGGACGGCTTCGTGGCGGCTACCAACGCGGTAGGTGGTCCCAAGATGAAACTTCCCGATCAAGCGGCTCCGATTGGCAGTTTTACCGATCCCGAATATGCGCAGGTTGGACTCACTGAAGCGAAGGCTCGCGAAACGCACGACGTCGTGACAGCGATCATTAACTTTAACTCCACCACACGCACGATCATCGACGGGCGCACTAACGGTTTTTGCAAACTGATCGTCGATCGCGAGACACGGCAGATCCTGGGCTGTCACGTTGTCGGCGAGCGCGCCGTTGAGATCACGCAAGTTGCGGCTGTCGCCATGTCAGGCAACATGCGCGTTGACGATCTGGCGCGCGTTCCTCTCTCTTTTCCAACCTATGCCGGAGTGCTGGGTCGTGTTGCGGCAACTATCTCGCGCCAGCTCAACCTGAATGTAAATCCTGTCAGAATCTTGTAAATCCTGGCTAAGCCGGGGACAGGATTTTCAAGATCTACAGGATTTTCAAGATAGACCCTGTCAACTCTGACAGTTATCTCCTCCTGAGGCGCTGACTAACATCTCCTGCATCTGTTCTGAGACAAACACCAAAGGAGATAAACCGTGAAGAAGTTGATCTTTCCATGTCTGGTTATTGCAATCACAATCGGCGCCGCAAACCTTACCGCGCTTGCACAAAAAGAAACCGCCGCTGGCGTCGACGTCGAGCAAGACATTCTCTTACTACGACGCGACCTGCGCGGCGACAAGAAGAAGCTAATCGCTTTGAACCTGCCGCTGACGGAAACCGAAGCGACGCAATTTTGGCCGGTTTATGACCAGTATGCGGCTGATATGGGCAAACGTAATGATGCGTTTTACGCGCTCATCAAAGACTACGTTGCGAATCAAAAGACGCTCACCGACGATCAGGCTGCCACTATGCTCAAGCGCTGGGCCGAGCTTCAACTCGAGGCTGCGCAAATACGTCAGAAATACATTCCCATCGTGGAGAAGGTTATCTCGCCGAGAAAGGCAGCGCTGTTCTTCCAGATCGATCGCAGGCTCTACGCAATGATGGATCTGCAAACGTCAGCGCAGCTTCCATTACTTATTCAGTAATTGGTGGGATCGAATATCGGGCCACGATCACGGTGACGTTGTCGCGGCCACCATTATTCAACGACAGATCGATCAGACTCTGACACGCCGACTTTGCGTTAGCCGCGCTGTTAAGCACCAGCTCGATCTCGGTGTCGTCCACCATGTCTGTCAGACCATCGGTGCAGAGTAAAAGCTGATCGCCATTCGACAGCAGGTAATCATCAACTTGCGGATCGCATTCGCCTTCCGGAGAACCGAGAGCATCGTTCAGGACGCCGCTCAGCTCACGCATAAGCGGATCCGTCTCTGCGACGCCGGCTCCCTCTCTGTGGTCGTGCGTTAACTTAATCAGTTGTCCGCCGTGCAGGAGATATGCACGGGAATCTCCGATATGACCGATGACTAAATCAGTTCCGTGCGTTAACGCGGCGGTCATTGTCGTCCACATGCCGCCGCGGCTTACATGAATGGCGGCGTCGCGCAGGAGCGCGGCATTCACACGGCGAAAGCGATCCCTCATGCGAAACATGACGGCGTTTTTCTCTTTCGCTCCCCAACGAAACTGCCAATCCGGTGTATGCAACGCCAGACCGAGTAGCGTGTAAATCGCCTGGCGACTCGCAACTTCGCCGCCGACCACACCGCCCACGCCATCAGCGACAATCATGCCGTAGCCGGCTTCTTCGTATAACTCACCCGGCATCGTTTCCTCGTCAGTAAGGCTGGTGAGAACTGTCTCGACCGCGCGTCCGGCGCGAACGATCAGGAAATGATCTTCGTTTCTCGTGCGCACGTATCCTTTGTCGGTCATGCCGTAGAAATCTACGTTCACGCGCGAGGAGAATGGCGGCGGTGGCGTCTCATCCAACGGCGTCCTAGTCTCTTCTGTTTCGTCTAATTCAAAGTTGTCATTCATACCGATTGTTCTTCGCCATATCGCTCGACATCACGCTCGAGAAAGTAGTTGAGGAAAGTGCGGATGACTGCAATTGCGCCTAGCTGGCCAATCTCGGTCCAACTCGGGGCGATTGCAGTCCGTACAATGTCAGCGGCCAGTTCGAATTCGAGTCCCAGCAACAGCCACACACCGAAGCGCAACCAGATCATCTTCTTTCTGCGGAAAGGCTGCGCTGGATCTTTGCCGGCGGGGTTGAGCAACTTGATCACTGCCCCGACGGCGCCCACGGTAATCACGATCGCCGCGACCGCTTCCAGTAACAGCGCGACGTAGCTGGCGTAGATTTTGAAAAGTTCTTCCAAGTTTTCTGTCACCGGCGATCTCTGCGGCTCTCTGCGTATCTCTGCGTTCTCTGCGTTTAATCGCAGTTTCGACGCAGAGACCGCAAAGATACGCAGAGATCGCAGAGCACGTATTGAGTGCGTTGACGCGCAGGCGAAGGCGACCTCTTTGTGGCTAAACCCGCACGTAGGTCCACCGTCACGTCGCCCAGCAATTGCGTCTTGATCACGAGCTTGCCGCCGTCTGATTTGACGATCTTGCCGGTCAGTCGATCGCCGTTCTTCAGCGTGATCTGATCGGCCAGCGCCGGTACACAAAACATTAGGTTCAGGAATGTGACGATGAGTATCTTTCTCATGATCGCACCCTTACTACTCCATGACTGTTGTTCTGAAAACTTTTTGCGCCTGCATGAACTGTGCGAAACAGATTCTCGTCCGATCTTCTCGGCGACGCCGGCACGCTCGAGCATCATTAGGAACAAGCCGCGCGCCCGTGCGATGCCGAGCACGATTCCCTGTTCGGCCAGTTCGGCTCGCAATGCGTTCAATGTGTAAACGCCGGAGACATCGACAAACGGCGCCGCCTCGGCGTCGAGTAAGAAGTGACGAGGTTTCGTGGGAGCTTTGCTAATCATCGCGCGCACGCGCTCGCTGAAATAATCAGCATTGAAGAAAACGATCGACGACTCGAAGCGATAGATGATCAACCCCGAAATCAGCCGGCCACCTTCTTCTTCGGTCGCGCAGTAGGCCTCCCCGTCGTTCTGGACCACTCCGAGAATCGCATCACGTGGGTGCGACGCCTGACGCAGTAACTTGAACAGAGCAAGCGCAACTGCGATCAGCACGCCCTGCAAAACACCAAGTGTCATCACGCCAATCATGGCTACAATTGACTGGCGAAACTCCGGTTTGCTGAGACGGTAATAGTCGCGCAGTGAAGCGAGATCGAAGAGGCCCAGAGCCGACGAGATCAAGATCGCGGCGAGCGCTGCGGAAGGTACATAAGCGAGCGGTCGTGTTAGAAACAGCAGGACTATAGACATCACCACCGCTGCGACTAAAGAAGCAACCTGCGTCTTGCCACCAGCGGAGTCAGCGACCGCGGTGCGAGAGTCTGCGCCGCTCACGACAAAACCGCGATTGAACGCTGAAGTTAGATCGCAAACGCCGAGTGCGAACATGTCGCGATTGACGTCGATGCGATAACCGTTTTTGGCGGCGAAGCCTCGGGCCGTAGTCATCATGCTGCAAAAGCTCACGAGCGAGATTCCGGCAGCGCCGAAGAGTAATGGTCCAAACTCCTTCGTGTGGACCGTGGGAATGAGGGGTGCGGGAAAACCGGCCGGCACAGCGCCGACCACCGTCACACCTTTCGTTATGAGATTGAGCGCGTAGACAGCAACACAACCTGCGGCGGCGGCAATGAGTGGCGCGGGAGTTTTAGGCAGGAGCCGTTTGATCAGGAGGAGGAAGACCAGCAGTGACGCGCCGAGAATGAGAGTGGGAGCGTGTGTTTGATGCAAATGAGAAATCGTGTCGAGCAATTTGCGAAAGAAACCGCCATCGACAACGCTGAAGCCGAAGAGTGAGCCGAGTTGCCCGACGATGATCGTGAGTGCGATGCCGTTCAGATAGCCGGTCAATATGGGTCGCGAGAGGAAGTTTGCAATCACTCCCAAGCCTGAAAGCCCACCCGCGATGCAGAGCAAACCTGTGATGCTTGTCAGAATTATCGACAGCTCCAGGTAACGAGCTGAGTTGTCGCCCGCGAGTGGGCCAACAGTCGCTGCGACAATCGAGCATGCCGCAGCATCAGGATTAACGACTAACTGCCGCGACGATCCGAAAAGCGCGTATGCGACTACCGGCAGGATGCACGAGTAGATACCGACGACCGGGGGGAAACCGGCGAGCTGTGCGTAAGAAATCCCGATCGGGAGCGCAACCGCCGCCACCGACACCCCCGCCACGAGATCACTCCGAAACCACTCGCGACGATAAGTGCGAAGCAGCTCGATGCCCGGCGCCCATTCTGAAACCCCACGGCTGTTCATATCGAAAAGGTATCCTCTGCGGTCCTCTGCGTATCTCAGCGTTCTCTGCGTTAACGGGCTTTTTCAACGCAGAGAACGCTGAGATACGCAGAGGACCGCAGAGAAGCAATCATCTTTTACATCTCCGCCGAGCGGGCGGCGGTTGGGAAGATGGTGGCCCAATCGTTCTTCATGTCGGCCAATATCCAACCGTAGGTCACGGACTCGTCCAGCGCCTTGTCCAATTGACCACTAAGCACGTGCTCACGGTCGTAGGCGAACTCGCGCTCCGCGTCGGTGTGATGGACGATGAGGCCAAACGAGGGCCGGCCGTCGCTGCGACCGACCGTCGTCCAGATCAACATCTCGCGATCGCCGTCAGAGTTGCCAAAGCAGGCGATCGGCCGCCGCCCGATGTACTTATTAATATTGACGGGCTTGCCGGCTTTGTCGTCGAAGAAGTCGAGCGCCGGGTCGCGCACAAGTAGCGGCGTGCCTTTGCGAAGCTCAAAGTGTGTCTTGATGGTTGAGCCGATGACCTGGTGCGGCGGCACACCATAAACTTCTTCTGCAAACACACGCATGAACTCAGCGCCGCCGCCCGAAACAATGAAAGTTGAAAATCCTCGCGAGCGAAGAAACGCAAGCACCTCCAGCATCGGCTGGTAGATCATCTGCGTGAATGGACGTTTAAGTTTCGGATGCCGCGCGCTCGCCAGCCACTCGCGCACGGTCCTGACAAACTCATCCGTAGTCATTCCCGAATGAGTGGCCATACCAAGCTCGGCCAGGCCCTTGATGCCGGTTGCCATTGCCGTCTTGATATCGCCGGCGATTATCGACTTGAAGGGCTCTGTTCGACGCCACTCAGGATGTTGCGGCGCCAGAGCCTTCACTCGATCGTTGACGAAGAAAGCCTGAACGGGAACCGGCATCTCGCTCCAGAGTGTGCCGTCGTTATCAAACACTGCGATCCGTTCGTTGATTGGAACGTAATCGCTGCTGCCCGCAGTCGAGACGCGCGTCGCGAAATTGATGATGGAAAATTTAGCGTTGCCCTCGTTCCACGAAGGCAACGGATCTGAGCCTGACATGATTTTTACCTCTTCACGCTTTGGCTGTTCGCGAAGAAAATTCACCGAGCTTGTTCGCAAAGACCTGCACTTCGCCAGGCGCGCGGCTGTTACTCGCCGCCAGAACCTGCAAGGCTGTTACGCCTTTGCCGTAAGTGTCTTCCATGTCGCTCTTCTCAGCGGAAACTACAGATCCTTTTAACGAGATACCGGCAAACAGACCTTTGCTACGCGAGTAGGAGAGTATCTCGGCGCTCATCGACGCATCGGTGGATGCCGCAGCTTCACGGCCTACCGGCCCGGCAGCAACAGAAGCGTCCGCGCCCAGTTCAACCTTGCTGCTGACAAGCTTCTTCAACCCGTTAGTGTTCATGAACAAAAGCACCAGCTCGGTCGATGAACCACCGACCTGTAGACCAACACTGCCGCCTTTGATTTCCAAAAATGCGGGCGCTGACCAGCCCGAGGGCGTGCGACAACTCGCAACTCCACGTCCCGCTTTGCCGCCGACTATGAAGCCGGCTTTGACAACGCCCGGAAACACCGCAACGCACTCAGCTTTGTTCAGCAGATCCGTCGGGATGCCTTTATCCGGCGTCCCCATGATTTCACCAAACACCTTCGCGGCTTTCTCGGCCTGGCTCGCACCTTCCTTCAAATCGCTGCCGCGCGGTAAAGGCGGTTCCGCCGCTACAGTGGTCCCTGTCGCTGCTGGTTTAGGTTTTGGCTTTTGTTTTGTTTGAGCATCCGCCACAGCAAGAACTGCTATGGCCATCACCACTAGAAAAAATATCCGACTCATACTTCCCCCTTCCCTGCTCTCGATCCCTTGTTGGAAAGCTGACACTCTCTGCGTTCTCTGCGTATCTCTGCGGCCCTCTGCGTTGGAACACCGTCTAACGCAGAGGGCCGCAGAGATACGCAGAGAACTCAGCTGTCAAATTTATGCCGCTCATCGCGGTCTTGAAAATAAAGCCAACAGATCAATGTGGCCTCGTTCCACCTTAAAGACGCGATAAGCAACCAGTGGAGCAATTATTGTCTCCTTCACTTCTACGTCGATGTCTGAAAAGAAAGGACTCGGCGTGACCTTCTTTCCGGAGAGCGACATGTACATCGATTTTCCACTTTGTCATTTCGGGTCCTTCTCCAGTCTGAGAATTTGACAGGATTACAGGCTTAACATAACAACTCTGTGCATCCCGGAACCCTGTCTAAATTACCAGTGCGGCCATCTCTGCGATCCTCTGCGTATCTTTGCGTTCAAATGCCCTTTTAACGCAGAAAACGCAGAGATACGCAGAGGATCGCAGAGATAACTATTTCGATGTGTCAAAGATCACCTGACCGCAGAACCAAGTCTGCGGCAATACTCCTGAAGCAGATAAACACCGGCGCGTATGGCGCATACACCATCAAATAGATCGCGCCATCGGGCTTCACCAGGTTATACATCTTGAAACCTTCCTTCACCTCTTCGGGAACAATGGGGTCACGATGATGCGGAGGCCGCAGCCTTCCGGTCCGCCACTCGAGCTCGTGGCCCAACAGCGCAGCGCGCCGCCAAGACTTACCGGCTGGTGGCCGAAACGGACCAGCTTCGAGATACTGAAATGGATCGGCACGTTCCAATGGTTTGCCGTCCAGTCGTAGGTTGTTTCGGTATTCAGGCTGTAGGTCCACGCGTCTCTGGTGTTGTACGAGAGAAAAGGTTGAATGAAAGTTGAGTTAACGTTAGCGCGCGTGTCATCACCTGCAACCGACCACACGTGATTCGCGAGGGCGCCGTAAGTCCATGCTTCTTTCTGCTTCAGCACGATGACAGTTGGACCAAGAGCAAGCTTCGCGGTTCCGAGTAGATCATTGGTCGCGGTGGGAATGAGAAGCTGTGGGCCAACACCCCAGACAAACCGCTTGCTATCGGTGGGAGAAAAAAACAGCGACTGGCTGATATCTCCGAGGCCGCTTTGATCGCTTACTCCGGCGACGTTGTGCTGGTGAATGATGGGCGCGATCGTGCGTGAGATCATGTTCCACTTCGGGGTCAGCGAAATCGGGACTACCGGCTGAACATTCAGGGTGTAACGCCAACCGGAACCTGCTCCCATGCCGAAATCAAAATTCGATTGCAGGGGGAAACTGATCAGCGACGAGACCGGATTCGAGAGCTGCTTCGCTAATTCGTGAGCGTCGCCGGACGGTTGCGTCTGGCCCACCGCTACTCCGGCGAAAGTTAGCAACAGAATCAAAACGAACACGTTCCGCATTTCTCTTTCCCTGGTTTCTCTCTGCGGCACTCTGCGTATCTCTGCGGTCTCTGCGTTGAACTTGCCCTTTAACGCAGAGAACGCAGAGATACGCAGAGTGCCGCAGAGAAGAGCATCACGAGGGACGATAGGCCGGCAGCGAGACTGCGCGGTTCAGGATTACTCCAAACTCCGTTCCCTCTTTCACCTTGGCTTCGTCACCCTTCTTCAACTTCTTCGCGATGAAGCCCACGCCCGCGCCGACTCCTGCACCGATGGCTGCTCCTTTTCCGCCACCGGCGATAGCTCCAATCAACAACCCACCGCCTGCGCCTCCACCGATAAACTTGGCGTTCCGGTGAGAAGTCTTCTTGGCTGACACGTTGCTCTCGTTGTCGCTCGCACTGTTCCCCGAGCTGTAATCAGTGAGTGAGCCGCTCATCGACGCGGCCCGACCATTGGGCAAGTTGAGGTGATAGAAAATTACCGACAGCGTACCCGGGTTGCCGTCCTTCTTAGCTTTCTGCACCGCGGTGACGCGGCCCGTGATGATGCTTCCCGACGGGACCAGCTCGACTCCATTGGTGGAGTAGACGGGATCGATGACGGTTGTCGAGAAGGTGTCGCCGATTCGAGCTGATCCCGAATTGAGGGAGTCGTTCATCCTCACATGGAACGTGCGATTTGCGCTGATTGCGTAATACTTGATGCGCGGCTTTTTCTTCTGCGCGAAGGCTGCGGTGCTACCAGGAAGAACAACCAACAGCACAGGAATTACGAACCTGATTAATGGACTCATTGTTTATCCTCACGATGCGCGCTTGAGCTTTATCAAGCGGAGTTTGCTTTGCGTAACGATGCTCGCCGGTTTGAGGTGGCGCGTACGAGCTTTCGGGAAGTAGTAACTACGCCCTGTCTTCCAGGCTTCCAGATCAAACTCGCGACGCATTCCACACTTGAGGCAGACGCGATACGTTTCGCCTTCGTGCGTGAATGGCCGAGACATCTTGCGATGCCAACAGGACCAGAGTTTGGAAACCAGAAACAACAACGTGTGAGTGCTCTTTTTACGACCGTGAATAGTCGCAAGCTGGGTCGGTGGACCGTCGGGGCTCATAAACTCGCCTCCTCATGAAATGCTTTCGGTGACGGGGGAAAGCTGCAAACTGTCGTTGAGTAGACGTGAACATAGCGAGAGTCGCTAATCACGTAAATCGCCTTGATTTGGTATTTTTTGCGACCCCGCGAGTGCGCGGGCTGCATCTTTCAGGTAGGCGGATCAGTGTTCTATGGTAGGTCCTTAAGGTCGTGGCGCGCGCGAAGTTGAAAGCGAAGCCGGTATTTTTACGGAGAGCTCGACGACTTTTCCCGCTCGCAAAACGCTGCAATGCACGACGGAGCCTGCATTCGAACGCGCAATGTTGGAAAATATTGTCCGGTAAGTATGTCTGTCGATAGTAATGGTCGAGCTATTGATCTTGAGGATCACGTCGCCGCCGATCAGCAGACTCTCATTATCGATAACGGCTTCGACCTGTCCACCAACTAAACCCATTTGCTCGGCGAGCGAGTCGCGCGCCACATTCGTAACCAGAAAGCCCGCCTGTTGCGGTACGTTGAGGGCCTTCGCAACGATGCCCGTCACGAGGACGCCTTCGAGTCCGTTGAGAAACGGATCGCGATCGAGCAAAAGGGTGCGCGCGGTGTTGACGGTGGCGGCGAAACCCACGCCCTGGAAATCCCCCGTCTCACTCACCACATTGCTGACAATCGCAACCACTTCCCCAGCCCTATTGAACACGGGACTACCTGAGTTACCAGGATTCACGACTGCATCGGTTTGCAGAAACTCACTCGTGCTCAGAATGCCGCCGCGTGTTTCATCCGGTCTGCGGGCGCTGATGCGGCCTACAGTCAACGTGTTACTCAAACCATACGGCGCGCCGACGATAAAGATGTCGTCACCTGTCTCCACGACATCTGAATCGCCGAGCGCCGCGGCGGCCGCAGCAGCGGGCACGCGATCTACTTTCAGTAGCGCCAGATCAGCGGCAACATTCGATTCGACAACCTGCGCTTTGAGTCTCTGACCGTCAGTGAATTCGATCGTGATCGGTAGACCGCCTGAAACAACGTGCGCGGCCGTAAGGATCTGGCCGTCCTTTGAAATCAAGACGCCTGAGCCGACGCCTGAATCATCCATCTGGCTCGTGATTGGAGACGACTGGTCTCCGCCAGTGCGAACGATCACGACCGACGACTTAACACGCCGAAAGGTGTCACGCAGTTGCTGAGCGGAAGCTGATGTGCAGATCATCAGGAGGATCAAGAAGGAAGCTGGTGCTTTACGGATGATGCGAGCAATACGATTTACCGGGCCACGCGCCAGCAGGTACGGTAGAAACAACGCCATCGTGGGTTGCATCAAGAGCCGGAAACTCATTGGCCGACTGACTCTGGCGCCGAAGTCATTCCAGAGGCGCAAAAAATACTCTTCCATAACTGACGATATTGACCGTGTCCTTGAAATTAGAGAATCGCGTAGATTTGGTAGGCGACTAAGTGTTCCGTGGTACAGCCCGCGAAGCGGGCGACAGCATGCCCGCGAAACGAGCGACAGCAAAGGTGGACCACCGTCGAACACGTGCTGATCGTACACTGCATCAGACAGGCTCATACCCTTTCTACTGCCGGAAAATGACCGCCAACAACGTCACTACTCCAATCAACGATATAAAACCTGCCAGCACGGTGACGAGAGAATAAGGAACTTCCGGATACACTGCGCGCAACGCCTTCATGTCGCGCCGGTGTTGCAGCGTGGCGAAGACAAGCGCCACGATACCGACGCTAATCATCAACAACGCATACTCGCGTGGCCCAAATATGCGGTCGCCTGATACCGCGTTTTGTTCCCTGAGATACTGGAAGAACTTGTAGATCGTAAATCCGAAACTGATCAGAGACGTCGCGGTCCTGACCCACGCCATCAACGTGCGGTCGTGGGCCAGTCGCGTCCTGTCAGTCGCCAGCACTGTCGAAGCATTCGCGCTCACGATTAGTCGGTTGCCGCTAACTCTTTCCTGACTTTGCTTACCTGGTCACCGGAAAGCGACGTGTAGATCAACGAGCCGCCACAATCGCGCAGCACGCCAACAGCGAGATGAGGTTCGAAGTCTTCCGCGAGCGCGATAATGGCTGATTCGCCGGGCTGTATCAGCGCACCGACGTCTCGAACAAAAAAATCAGGGATGCCGACGTCTGACACCCACCAATCGCGAGTGAGCGCCGAATCGCCATTCCCGTTCTCTCTACCGGCGACTTTCGTTGCGGCTGTGCTTAGCTGTTCGGTAAACGGTTGGAATAGCGTCGCCTTAATGAATGCGCCCCACAGTCGCGCCCAGCCAACGCCTTCATCACGCGAGAGGTTTATGCTCTGCTGGACGATGAAGTTTCGGCGGTCTTCCCACGAGACAGTAATCGCCTGATCGAGATCGAAGACGTGCTCTTCGCGCTGGCGCAGTGTAGTCAACACTTGCGCAGCGCGGTGTCTTCCGTGAAAACCGACGACGATCAGTTCCATGAGGCTCTCCTGCTGGAGCAGCGACGATAGTGAGTTTTGAGAGGTGGGTAAATCGCCTCGATTTGGTATTTCGCGCGTATATTTCCGGTAGCCGGGTAAGGGTTACATGGTAGTCGTGGACAGGATTTACAAGATTGGACAGGATTTACATGTAAATCCTGAGAAATCTTGTTAATCCTGTCTACAACTAATGTAAGTCTGTGGCGCGGGAGGGTTGGACGATGCCGTTGCGGATGGCGTAATGGACTAACTCGACGATCGAGTTGGCGTTCAGCTTTTGCATTATCGAGCGGCGGTGTGTTTCGACAGTCCGAACGCTGATCGCGAGGCGCGATGCGATCTCCTTGTTACTCTTGTTCTCCGCCAGCAACTGCAGGATCTCACGCTCGCGAGTGCTGAGCGGCCCGTGGCTAACAGTCCCCGTCCTGCTCTCACTGCCTGCCGTCACCAGCGAGTTGAGAATCGCCTCGGAGATCCTCGGCGTGAAAAAAGGCTTGTGCCGAAACAGCGACTTCACGCCCTCCGCAAGATAACCAACGGAATCAGACTTCAACACATAACCTCGCGCACCTGCGGCAAACACCTCGCGGATCAGCTCCTCCGAATCGTGCATCGAGAACGCCAGCAACTCGATGTCCGGAAGCTCTCGCCGCATGTGCCGTATCGCGTCCAGCCCATTCAGCTCAGGCATTCCAAGATCGAGGATCATCACATTCGGTTTCAGTTTTTCTGCAAGCCGAATCGCTTCGCGACCATCACCGGCCTCACCAACGACTTCGATCTCGCTATCGGCTTCGAGAATTTCGCGAATTCCACGTCGCATTACCGCGTGGTCGTCAGCCATGAGAACTCGAATCATGTCCATTCCACCTCACCGGCACGGTTGCAGTCACTGTCGTGCCATTCGAATTCGAATCAACGAATAACTCACCGCCGAGTTGTTTGAGACGGTGACGCATTCCGGGAATACCGACGCCGATACTCTCGAAACCGTCACCGTTTCTGGGCAGACTCGACTTCAAATCACTGCCCTCGTCGCGAATGCTGAGACGCACCCGATTGCGCATGTGCTTTACCGTGATCTCAGCAGTTTCACTGCTCGTGTGTCGTCGAATATTAGTCAACGACTCCTGCACGATTCGAAACAGCGCATACTCAACGTCAGGAGGCATGCGATGGCCGTTGACTCCTTCTTCACTAAAGGTCACGTTCACACCGCTCCGCTCACTGAAACCTCTGACGTACCACTTCAACGCCGTCATGAGTCCAGCCTGGTCCAGGAGCGGCGGGTGCAGTACGTATGAAAGCGTGCGAATGTCTTTCAACGCCTGCTCACCGAAGATCAAACTCTCCGTCAACTTGTCTTTGGTTCGCTGGTCCAGCGACAAGGTCGCGTTTTGCACCTGCGACAAATTGAGCATGATCAGTCCGATGCTCTGCGCCGTTACATCATGCAGCTCGAGCGCGATGCGCCGGCGTTCTTCATCCTGCGTTCGAAGCAGGAGGCCTGTAAGCTCAGCCAGACGTTGCTCAGACTCCTGCCGCTCAGCGATGGCGCGCCTTTGTCTACTGCACTTGATCAGGAGACCCGAGAAAAGAGCCGCCTGCAAAATGATGATCCCAAAAGTGATGAAGGGGCGCGACGCAGAGCTGGATAGGACCAGCAAAAGGGTGGTCAGAGAGAGACACCCAAACAGAGACTTCTCTGCGAACATCGCGATACTTCTCAGAGACTCTCTCGGATGGGGAACGTGAGAGAACCCGACCTTGATTGATAACGAAACTCGCTGAAATTTAGACAGTTATCGGCGATTACTCTAATCCTTCGTACGGTCTGGCACAACCCGTAAAAGTACTAGGTTTATTCACCCCATTCGCTAGGAAATTAGACCAAGTCGGAGGGAATACCGGATCAGCTCGGCGGTCGTCTCAACACCGAGAGTTTGCATCATCTCGTATTTGTGCGATTCGGCGGTGCGCGTAGAGATGTTCAGTTGCGAGGCGATCTCCTTCATCGTCAATCCACGACTAATCAACTCGAGCACTTCGCGCTGGCGCGGCGTAATCGTCGTTTTCTGAGTGTGAAGTGTGAGCGGCTCAGCCGGTCGATTGGTCACCAGTGGTGAGACGTAGGTTTTTCCTTCGGCCACCTCTCTGATGGCGTTTGCGAGCTCTTCTCCGGCGGCTTGTTTCAGAATGTAACCCGACGCGCCACAACGAAACGCTTCCGCAAGAAGTGTTGCATCGTCGTGCATCGTTAAGAAGATGATCTTCGCTTCACTACCCTGCTCCGTAATTCGTCGCACGGCGTCGAAACCATTCAATACCGGCATCGAGATGTGGACCAGAATCACGTCCGGCGCTAATCGCAGCGTCGCTTCCACGAGCTCTTCGCCATTTCGCGCCGTGCCGAGCAGCTCGAATTCCTCACTCAACAGACTCTGCAGTCCTTGAGCGAACATGACGTGATCGTCAGCGACTAGCAGACGCGTTCGCTTCATCTTAGCGGCACCTTCGCGACGAGCATTGAGCCACGACCCGGTGTCGAAAAAATCTCGCAAGTTCCCTGAAGCAGGCGTAAGCGCTCTTCAATGCTGATCAATCCCAATCCACCATCCTGCCTGAACCTTTCGACATCAAACCCCTTACCGGAATCAGATACGCACAACTCCAGGAATTCAGAATCTCTCTTGAGGGAAACGACGGCCGACCGGGCGCCGGAATGTCGCGCCACGTTTCGCAGCGCCTCAACTGCAACGCGGTAAAGACCGATGGACGTTTGGAAGGGTATGCGTTCGTCGCGAAGCTCGGCGCTGAGCCTTACGTCGATCTGTTCCTCATGAGCAAAACTGGCGATATACGACTCGAGCGCCTTCACCAGTCCGAGGTGTTCCAAAACCGCGGGATGCAGTTGGTGCGATAGTCTGCGCACCTCGTTTGTAAGGCCGTTCGCTGTCTCACGCAGTTGATCCAGCTCGCCGATGAGCGCTCCGTCTGGCATCGGAACGTTTCTCTTTAGTTGACTGATGTTCATCGACAGAGTGGCGATCTTCTGATTCAGATCGTCGTGAAGCTCACGTGAGATGCGGCGACGCTCTGCTTCCTGAACATCGATCAATCGTCCGAGCAGTTTGCGAACTTGATTGTGGCTTTGATGGAGTTTTTGCTGACTTTCACTCAGTGCATTGGATGCTTGATTAGCGGAGTCAAGCGCCAGCTCGAGTCGCTGCTCTTTTTGCACCGCGAGCTCCTGTGCTCGCTCACGTTCTTTAATCAGCGCTGCGAGAAACATGAGCGGCAATGAGGCAAGTATCAGGAATAGTTGCACCGAGAGCGCGTTCATCTCGGCTGACTGAGTGGCGAAAGGTCCGAAGCCGTGAATCGCTCCCCGGATTTCAAAGACGCTGACAATAACGAGCGCCACGGTTGTTCCACGAGGACCGAATCGTATTGCTGCCCACAGTAAAAGAGGTAAGGGCAAGTAAAGGAGTGCGGGTCTCGTCTGCTGGCCTGCGCTGCGCACACGAAAACTTATCAGTCCTACGATCAACAAACCGGCTCCAAGCGCACCGATTTCCAGGCCTTTCCAGAAAGTGTGACGAACTGACGGAAACCCACCTCGCGCCCAGGTAACAATCAGCGGCGCCAACGTCAACGAGGCCAGAACGTTCGAGAAGAAACGCATGCGAAAGACGGCCCAGTAAGGGGTGTCGCCAAAATGGTTCAGCATCACGAAGCCCGCATCGAGAAAAGACGAGAGGAACGGGCCGAGTAGTGACACCAGGATAAAGATCGAGACGTGGTGTGTGTTATCAAAGCGCAACTCAGATTTGTGAGTGAGATGTCGCACCAGCGATGCGCTGATGAGAGCTTCAGTGCAGTTGCTGACGAACCAGCACAAGATCATCATGAATGGTACGTCTGCGTTGAGCTGCACGAGGACGTGAGCTGGGAACGCTGCGAGCAGAAGAAACCACCACGAGCGAGGTTTAGATAATATTAAGGCGGCGAAGAGGATTGAGTTGGGGGGCCAGAGCGTCGAGACCGGATGCGGTTGGAAAGTCAGCGCAAAGCCGATCTTCGCGCCGATGTAGTAAGCGGCGCCGACTGACACGGCAGCGAGCGCGAATCGCATAACACGCCGGCTTGCGAACTCGTTACTGCTTACCTTTGTTGCGCTCACGACGAGCTCAGACATCGTCGTGCCTCCATGCTATTAAACCTTGATACACAACCCCGGGCGAGCGGCTCTTAGATCGACGAGTTTCGGAAGTATAGCACGAGGCAAAACATCCCCCTGCGTTGTTCATCTACGCCGAAGGCGTTCGCTAATTTCAGCCTAGGGTTCGAGCGCAGCGAGAACCCTGGGATCATCACATCAACAGGCGTTCTAACCCTGAAAGGGTTCGCCAACCAACAAACCCTTTCAGGGTTAATGACGAAATTTAAATTGGCTAACCTAGGGTTCGAGCGCAGCGAGAACCCTGGGATCATCACATCAACAGGCGTTCTAACCCTGAAAGGGTTCGCCAACCAACAAACCCTTTCAGGGTTAATGACGAAATTTAAAGGCTAACCCAGGGTTCTCGTTCCTCGAACCCTGGGCTGAAATTAGCGAACGCTTTCGGCGTAATTGTGATCAACCTACGGCGTCACGGTCTGGGCGAAGGCGGGTTCTGGGGCTTTGCGCTCTTCGGCGAGGAAACGATAGGCGACGCCAGCGAGGGCGGCGCCGATGATGGGCGCCAGCCAGAATAGCCAGAGCTGCTTGAGCGCCCAGCCGCCGACAAAAATTGCCGGACCCGTGCTGCGAGCAGGATTAACAGACGTGTTGGTTACCGGAATTATGACGAGATGGATCAGCGTCAGCGCCAAACCGATCGCCACACCCGCCAACGCCTGTGGCGCACGCTTGTTAGTAGCCCCAAGGATCACCATCAGAAAGAAGAACGTCATGATTAACTCAGCAACGAGTCCCGCAACTAATGAATAACCCCCGGGAGAATTAGCGTCATAACCATTCGCTGCAAAACCTGAGCTCGCATCGAACCCAGCCTTGCCACTTGCGATAACGTAAAGAACAGCCGCGCCGGCGATCGCACCGGCCACTTGTGCCCCTACATACGGAAGGACTTCCCGGCCGAGGAATCGCCGTGCCGTACACAGACCAACGGTTACGGCTGGATTGAAGTGCCCACCCGAAACATGTCCAACAGCGTACGCCATCGTCAACACCGAAAGTCCGAAAGCTAACGAGACGCCAAGCAGTCCAATGCCAACGTTGGGAAAGGCAGCCGCCAACACCGCGCTGCCACATCCGCAGAACACGAGCCAAAACGTTCCGAGAAACTCCGCCGTCATTCTTTGTGAAAGTGAGTATACGTTCATTGTGTTGTCCCTCGTTTTGAAAATGCAGATGGGCCAGAGCTCCCCATCAGTCGCGCTCTGGCCCATCACGCTGAGGCTACAGCTGGCGCCCTCTCCTCCTGTTGGAGTGCGCCTTCGCTCACCTCAGTCTCGCTCATGTCTCCGCCTTCACACATCGGAGATCTATGTAATGTACGTGCGCCCCGCCAACACCTCTTTGACAGCCACCAGCAGGTCGCCATTCATTTTGGCTTTGGTGACGTAACCTTCCGCGCCTGTTTCCAACGCCGCCGTCTTGAAATCATAATCATCATGAAGCGTCAGAAAAACTATTTTGGTCTGCGAATCATTCTCTTTGATCCGTTGCGCCACCTCGATACCGCTCATACTCGGAAGCGAAATATCAAGGACGCAAACATCGGGTTTCAATCGCGCCACCGCTTCGAGAAACGCAGGCCCATCACTCATCGCTTCCAATACATCAAACTGCCGCTTCAGCAAGTGAACAATCGTATTGCGTATTTCCTCATGATCGTCCACCACTAGAATACGCGCACGCGCCACTCAAGCTCCCTTTAGCAGTCAATCGGGTTTCAAATAGCCTAGAGCTATTTGTGACAATCCTAAGGAGGTGCGCGCCAAAAGGTACTGGCAAAACTGACAGGTCTCCTCACTTACGCCGCGACGATCGAGCTGCGCATCGCGTATTCGATCAGTTCGGCGCTGCTTCTGATTTGCAGGTGCTCCATCATCGTGTACTTGTGGAAAGCAACGGTACGTGGAGAAACGTTTAGCACAAAAGCAACTTCTTTCATCGACCGGCCTTCAGCCAACAGTTGCAGCACTTCTTTCTGCCGCAACGTGAGCGGGCTGGTGCTCTTTCTTCGTTTGAAGTTTTGTACGAATGAGCCCACCATCCCTTTGGTCATCAACGGCGTCACGTAATAACCACCGCGCACCACTTCACGAATTGCTTTCTGCAATTCAGTGGCGGCGGAAGTCTTGAGCAGGTAGGCTGATGCTCCTAAACGAAACGCTTCGCCGGCCGTGTCGGGATCGTGATTCATCGTGAGATAAATCAGTTTGACAAGGGGCATCGCCTGTTTGAGCCGTTGTCCTGCGTTCAAGCCATTCATCGTCGGCATGCCGATGTCCAGCACAATGACATTCGGATTGAGGTCGGGGGCTCCTTCCATCAATGCCTGGCCATCAGCAAACGTGCCAACAACTTCAAACTCAGGCTCGAGTAGATTTTTGAGGGCGTCAAGGATAATCGTGTGATCATCTGCAAGTACCACGCGGGGGCGTTTCATATTTCCTCCATTACTGTCGGGGATCAATTTCTAGTTGGGGAGTAGTTGAGCTTGCCGTTTTCAACGGAACTGACACCTCGAGGCGTGTGCCGCGTAGGGGGCGCGAGTACACATTCATCTCACCGCCGAGGAGGTGTAGTCGTTCCTTCATGCTGATGAAGCCAAGCCCTTTCTCCATCAGCCCCGTCTTCGTATCAAATCCACATCCGTTATCGGAAACCACAAGACGCACGGCGTTACGGTTTTTGGTCAACACCACGCGCGCCGATTCCGCACCACTATGCTTCACGCAATTGCGCAAACCTTCCTGCGCAATTCGAAAAACACACAACGTAATGTCTTTATCCAGCGTCGCCGGAAATCCGCTTTGATGAAATTCCACTTTGAGCTTTTTACTCTCGGTAAGCTCGGCGCACAGACTCCTGACGGCCGCCGCCAGTCCCAGGTGATCAAGCTTCGAGGGATGCAGCTTGTATGAAAGCCGGTGCAGCTCCGCGGCGATCTCCTGCGCCTGGGTCTGCAAACGGTTGACAGTCGTACGTAGCGGAACCTGGTTTTTGAGTTTTTGTCCAAGCTGGTCCAGCTCGATTGATAAAACCGCGAGTCGTTGATTGAAGTCGTCGTGCAGCTCGCGCGCAACTCTGCGTCGCTCCTCTTCCTGCGCTGCAATTAAACGGCCACCGACATCTTTCAAAGCTTCTTCCGCGCGTTTCCGCTCCGAGACGTCGATCATGAAGCCGTGCAGACTGGTGATTCCCTCGATCTGCGCATCAACGCTAATCAGGTTCTGCACCCAGACGAGGGTTCCATCACTCGCCCACATACGAAACGTGAGATCGAAGTGCTGCGTGATTTGGGTTTGTTTCTGATAAGCAGCCAGCACCCCGAACAAGTCATCGCGGTGGATATGCTTAACGAGGAAATTCGGCTCGTACCAGTCGGCGACCGGATACCCCAGCATCTTCACCGCCTGCTCGCTAACATAACTGAATCGCTGCCCTTCAACCTCACCTTCCCACGCCAGGATCTTTGTGCCCAGGAGCTCGATCAAACGTTCTTTGCTATTTCGTACATCAGCCTCACCAGACGGCAGCTCCTCATGCGTGATCAAAATTCTGAAACTCGATCCCGGCAGGTTCAAACGCGCCGCGTGCATTCGAAAAGGCCGCTGTTCGGTCAGCGAGTGGAAGCAGTACTGTCGATGAAATTCTTTTTCAGTGCCGAAGAGAATGTCCTGGATATCGTCGGCGAGCGTGATCTTTGAGTCTTCGTCTATCTCTGACTGTGCTGATCGGCGACAATTCTCAAAGTATGCCGTGCCGTTTTTATCTGCTGAATTACGCTCGAATAAGCTCCAGGCTTTGCTCGCATAGATGATCGACCCCGATTCGTCGAGGACGGCGACATTCGAAACACACGCATCGACGATCGCCCGCAGGGAATCGTCTGGAGAGCTGCTGATCTCTCGCGCGATAGGATTCGTCATTTGTCTGGCCGAGCCGGAAAGCATAGTTGTTAATCCATTCAGGGTTTGCACAGGTGCGAGGTCACGTTGGCTTTCGAATCAATGCTACGAATGCTCAACACTGTTATCGCTCCTCGGAGAACTGCGAAGTCATTCGATTGAAGGAAATGGTTCAGATCCTTTTCCGTATCCCACTCACTCACGAGCAAGGTGGAATTCTCATCAGCCGCGTCGAGATAAAAATCGAGGGTGCGACAACCTCTGGCTTTCTTGAGTGGATCAAGCAGTCGCCGGATCGTTTGAAAGAACTCTGTCCGCTTCTCCGGTTGCACTGTGATCCTCGTAGTGTTCACAATCATCTCGGTCACACTCGCAGACACATGTAGGTAACGGTCCGCACATTCCGTAAAACAAGTTGAACAATTTCTTTTGCGGTTTACTCCCAGGTATGAGAAGGGCGAATTTCTAAACCTCGGTGCCGTTTAGCTACTGCAAGATGCGTGCACAAAGGACGACATTCGAGATAACGTTTTTACATCTTTTGTTATGAACAGTTAAGCATGAGACCGTACAAAAAGAGGCGATTGACTAGCCGTTATATTTCGCGGGAACTGCGTTAATGCGTGGTAGATTTTCGCGGGGGAAGTGTGAGTAGTGTTATTACGTGGATCCGCGGCGACTGTTTTCAACTCCCTGTTGCGTGTCGTCGCTGTATGCCGAGCTTGATCATTCGCGTTCGCAGCGTACTCGGATTGAGTCCAAGGATCTTTGCAGCGCCGAATGGGCCTTCAACTCGCCAGCCCGTGTTCTCAAGAGTGCGTATGATGTATTCGCGTTCGACCTCTTCCAAAGTCTGAGTCGGCACTGTCTCGTGGGGAACCTGTTCAAACCGATCAACGACCTGAAGCACGGTTCCCTTCGTGTGTATCACCGCCCGCTCGATCACATTCGCCAACTCTCGTACGTTTCCCGGCCACGGGTGCAATTGCAGGTTCTGCATCGTGCGCGGTGAAATCGATGAGATCTCTTTTCTGAACTTCTTCCCATACGTGCGGCAGAAATGCTCGACCAGCAGCGGGATGTCTTCCTTGCGCTGTCGCAGCGGCGGCATCGTAATCGGATAGACATTCAAGCGATACAGGAGATCTTCTCGAAACGTTCCCTCCTCTACCGCCGCCTTCAGATTACGATTCGTTGCCGCAATGATCCGCACATCGACTTTGATTGTTTTATTGCCGCCCAGCCGCTCAAACTCATTCTCCTGAATTACGCGTAGCAACTTTACTTGCAACTCGGGTGGCAGCTCGCCAATCTCGTCGAGGAAAATTGTCCCACCATTGGCCAATTCAAAACGTCCTTGTTTCTTCCCGGCAGCGCCTGTAAACGCGCCCTTCTCGTGACCAAACAGCTCACTTTCGATCAGCGAGGGAGACAATGCGCCACAGTTTACCTTTATTAAAGGACGGTCTTTCCGCGAGCTTCCGCCGTGAATAGCGCGCGCCGCGAGCTCTTTTCCCGTTCCGGTTTCACCTGTAATAAGGACAGTCGAATCCGTGGGCGCAACCTGGGTGATCTTGAAGAGCACATATTTAATAGCGTCGCTTTGGCCTATGATCTCGCCAACGTTCTCGTCGAGTTGCAACTCTTGTTGCAAGTAAATATTTTCCGCCTCTAGCTGGTTCTTCAACTGTTGCAGCTCGTCGTGGGCCTTTTTCAGTGCGACTTCAGACTCTTTACGGTCGGTGAGATCGATACAGGAACCAATCAAACCCAGGAACGTGCCGTCAGGCGAGTAGCGCGGAACGCCCGAGTCGTAGATCCATCGATATTCACCGTCGTGCCGCAGTAGCCGGTACTCCATCTCAAACGGTCGTCTGGCGTCAACACTGCTGGAAAACGCTTCGCGGCAGTTCTCTACATCGTCCGGATGTATGCCCGTCAGCCAGCCGTTACCCAATTCTTTTTCAAGCGTTGAGCCCTTAAAGTCGATCCAGGGTTTGTTAACGTAAGTACAACTCTTATCTGCAGCTGCAACCCAGATCATGACCGGAGCGGTATCGGAGACGTCCCGGAAGCGCTGTTCACTTTCCATCTCGAATCGTTCTTGATTGATATGCGACTGGGCCGCTTCTCTCAGATCTGAGAGACGTTTGGACTCGCTTTCAGCTTTGCGTTGTTTGGATCTGGCGAAGAGCAGGCTAAGAATCAGGACGGCTTGAACCACCAGGGCAGCAAGAATAAGGACAACTTGGAAAGACGATAAGGCCCATAGGACCATTGGGGAGACAAGGGGTTCCATCACTGTATGTTTGGCAAAAATTTCTCACAAAGATGTTAAGACACTCTCTCTGCGGCTCTCTGCGTATCTCTGTGGCCCTCTGCGTTGAAATGGTCTTTAACGCAGAGAGCGCAGAGATACGCAGAGAGCTGCAGAATTAATTCTCAAGTGCGCGGCCGCGGCCTCTTGAGTGTCATGCGCCCTCGCGTGACACCTCCCCAAACGAGACCGCGGCTCGCGCGTCGGGAAGTCACCTCCGCTCCGGAATCGCCCCACGTCTCCGTCAGCGACGGCCACCTCCTCGAAATCCACCACCTCCTCCTCTCGAACCTCCACCGCCGCGAGAACCGCCCATGCTGCCACTGCTGCTGCGACTGCGGTTATAAGTACCAAAGTCGCGACTGCGCTGCGCGCCACTACTGCGTGCGGCTCGATCGCGTTCAAGCCCGCTCATCGTGCCGCGATCTATCTGACCGGACCGGGATCCATCACCAACATTACCCGCTCGCTCGCCCCTCGCGCGGTCCGATCGCTCAGTATTACGCGCGCGATCGTTCAACATGCTGTCTCGCACCGAAGAATCTCCTCGCTGCTCCGGCCTCTGTGCGCCATTCCAACTGCCGTTATCCCACTTGCTCCAGTTGCCGTTAGCATCGCGGCGGTAGACATTTCCATCCCTACCCGCATACACGTTGTCGCCCTTCGAACCCACGAAGCCGCCACCGTTTGGTCCGCGACGAGAAATCATTCCACCCTGATCTCCACGCGTGACACGTGTCGTATTACCGGCGCTGTTGGTAAATCGTTTGGTGTTGACCCAGTCGTCCCCGCGCTGCACCTGAGTCGATCCCCAACTGCCGTAGACGTTCGAGCCCTGCCGTGTTTGCGCATACGCGCCCGTGCGCGGGTTATATGCCTGCGCGGCTCCGCGCGCGCCGTATGGCCCATATGCAAATGCGCCGCGTGCATACGTGCCGGTGCTCGGATTGTAACGAGCGCCGAAGCCCGCGCCGCCGTATGGTCCATATATCCTGCCGGCAGTTCCGTAAACACCCGTGTACGAGTTGTACCAGGCGCCATAACCATACGTGCGCCAGTACGGGTAATAGATCCCGCCGTAGTAATATGGCGGGTAGTACCAGCCGGTGCCCCACATCGCGCAACCCCAACCGATCATGACACCGGTGTAGCCGGCGTATGCGGCGTAGGTAACCCAGTCGTCACTGTCGTCCTCATCCGGTTGCACTGTGACGTAGGTGACGCTGTGTGAAGGGG
>Ga0105238_10000870_pt1 | contig 31179 bp, 30 predicted proteins | sample KBSC34metaG_FD_81526 | JGI IMG/M metagenome (GOLD analysis project Ga0105238, IMG submission 81526) | Corn rhizosphere microbial communities from Kellogg Biological Station, Michigan, USA - KBS C3-4 metaG | ecosystem: Host-associated > Plants > Roots > Rhizosphere > Soil | place: Michigan, USA...
GCTCACGTAAACGACGCTCACGCCGCGTTCTCGAACCAGCTTGGCGAGCAGTTCCGATATGTGGGCCTGCGTCGTGGCGTCGAGCCCCGTTGTCGGCTCATCCAGGACGAGCAATTCGGGGTCGCAGGAAATAGCGATCGCGATGGCGACACGCTGCTGCTGCCCGCCGCTGAACTGGAACGGATAGCGCTCGAGAGCCTGCTCGGGATCGGGAATTTCGACGACGCGCAGCAAATCCAACTGTCGCTGGCGAAGCGCGGCGCCGCGCAGTCCGAGATGCCGGACGATCGGATCGGCGATCTGCCGGCCGATCCTGAGGGACGGGTTCAAGGCCAAGCTTGCCTGTTGCGACATAAAGGCAATCCGGCGCCCCCATATTTTTCGCAGGACCGTGACCGGTAGCGCCATCAGGTCCGATTCGCCGAACCAAGCCTTGCCCCCAAGGACACGAATTCCGGGGCTTCGATATCCGATCGCCGCCAGCGCGGTCGTCGACTTGCCGCAACCAGACTCGCCGACGAGGCCGAGGATTTCGCCCCGATGCAGCGTCAGGTCGACATCCCTCACCACTTCGGTGATGCCGCCGGCCCCAGTCTCGTAGGCGAGCGTGAGACCCTGGACGTGCAACAGAGGCGTCTGCGAGGTCGAGGCGACCGGAAGCAGTGCGTTGTCGGCCAGAATGCGAGCCTCCATCATAGCGGCGAGCCCGTCTTGCGCGAATTCGGGTCGAGATACTGGTCAAGCCCATCGGCAATCAGGTTCAGGGCCACCGAAAGCACGGCGATTCCAAAGGCCGGGGCGAGGACGGCGAGCGGCGACACCGTGATGAAGGACCGGGCTTGCGCCACCATCAGACCCCAATCCGAGGACGGAGGCTGGGCACCAAGGCCCAGGAAGCTGAGCGCGGCGACGAATATCACCGCCCAGGTCGTCCGCAATGCGAACTCCGCGATCACCGTGGCGGCAATGTTAGGCAAAAGCTCGCGCGCCAGAATATATGAAATGCTCTCGCCTCGCGCCTGCGCCGCGGCAACATAGTCGCTCGTCACCACGGCCTGCGTCGCGCCGCGAACGATCCGGCCTGTGCGTGGGGCGAAGATCAGGGCAACGGCAAGGATCATCACCATTGGCGTGGCGCCAAAGCCGGCGATCAGGACCAGCGCGAGGAGCAGAGGCGGGAGCGCCAGCGTCAGATCAAGGAGGCTGCCGATCGCGCGGTCGAGCCATGAAAGGCCGGGTTGGACCCCGGCATATGCGCCCAGAACGCCGAGACCGCCGCCAATCAGTGTCGCGAGTGTCACCGCGGCCAGAGGAACGAGGACGACAGACCGGCCGCCGAAGAGGAAGCGGCTGAGGATGTCGCGTCCGAGTTCGTCGGTGCCGAACAGATGAGCCGCCGAGGGCGCTTCGTTCGGAACGCCGAGCCCGATCTGCGTCGGCGAATAGGGCGCAAGCGCCGGGCCAAACAGGATGATGACCAGCATGACCGCTGCGAGGCCAAGCCCGACGCATCCACCGGTGCTTGACGTCAGCGCGCGCCACAAGCCCCTGCCGCCGTTGCGGGCACCGAGCCTGTCGGTCGGTTCGTGATGCGCCGGCATAGTCATATGCCGCGCAGCCTCGGATTGATGCGCGCGGCCAGAAGATCGGCTCCAAGATTGATGGCGATGAACATCACTCCCATCAGCACGGCCACGGCCTGGACCGTCACCGTATCGCCGGTCGTGATGGCCTCGACGAACCGGCGTCCTATCCCGGGGAAGTTGAAGACGTTCTCGATCACGACGACGCCACTGATCAGATAAACCAGATTCAAGGCGAGAGTGTTGATGATTGGGACCGCCGCCGGCAGCACGGCGTAGGCCCAAAGAACCCGCTGTCGCGACAGACCGTTCAAGATCGCTGCCCGCGTATGCGGAGCAGCAAGCGAGTCGCGGATCGCAGCCCGCGCGATGCGGATCGTGTATGGCGCGGTTACGAGCACCATGGTGGCAACTGGCAGGACATAGGCCCTGAGACGGTCGATACCTTGGCCGAAGACCAATCCGGTACTGTCAATCGGAAGCCATTCCAGCGTGACACCGAACAAGAGGATCAACCCCATGCCGGTGACGAATTCAGGCAGTGCGGTCAAAATCGTGGTTGCCGCCAAAAGCAGCGCATCCTGCCATCTGCCGGGTCTCAGGGCCATGTAGACGGCAATCGACAACGACACCGGAAGTCCGATCAGCAGTGTCAGGAACGCCAGGACAAGCGTGTTTGCAAGCCGAGGCATCACATCCTGGCGGACCGGTCGCCCGGTGATGGTGGATGTGCCGAAGTCGCCGCTCGCCAGTCTCTCCAGCCACCGCGCATAGCGGATGGGCGCAGGGTCGTCGAGACCGTTCGCGCTGATGAAGTTGTCCAGCTGCTCCTGGGTCACTTCACGGCCGAGCGCGTTTCGCGCGACGTCCTTGGGCGAAATGCCGGTCGATGCGAAGGTGATCATCGACATCACCAAAAGTGTGACCAGCCCGAAGCCCAGTCTCGAAGCGAGAAGCCGCATTGCGCGACCTCTCGCAGACAGAGTTTCGACTACAGCGGATTCAGCTATTTCTTGAACAACCACGCGGCGTTCCCCGGAACCTGGCCTAGGCGATGTAGGCTTCGTGGAACTGAAGATTGTCTTCCGTGTGGGTCTTCACCCCCTGAACGGTCTTCTGCATTCCCCAAAGAACGTTGAGCGCGAAGGAAATGCTTGCGCCTGCCTCGTCCGCCACGATTCCCCAGGCACTCTGCAGCAGTTCGTTCTGCTTTTGCGCGTCCAGGGAATTGCGCACCTGCGCCAGCAGGTCGTCGATCTCCTTGTTGTTGATCTTGGTCTCCGCATAGGCCGGCGTGGTCGAGTAAAGGTTACTCAGCGTAGCGACCGGCGGGCGTGTGCCGCTGTAGCTCACATACATCGGTTTGGTCTGCCATACCTGGCTCCAGTAGACTCCCGGGTTTTCCTGTTTGATCGAGACGCGGAAGCCGGCCGGCCGGACGATCTCGGCAAAGGCGGTCGCCATTTCGACCATGCCGGCCAGGCTGGGGGAGGTGTAGAGTTCCAGGTCGATGCCGTCGGGATGCCCTGCCTCCGCGAGCAGCTGCCTGGATTTTTCGATGTCCTGTGTCCGGATGCCGAGTTTCGGTGGATAAGACGGATGGGTGGGCCAGATGTTCACGTCGCTCGTCAGCGTGCCGTAGCCCTGGAAGACGAGGTTGAGCAGCACTTGCCTGTCGACCGCCATCTTAACGGCCTTGACGACCCGCGGGTCGCTGAAAGGCGCTTGTGTCAGGTCCATCACCACATACATGAAACCCGAATTCGGGCTGGACACGAGCTTGGCGCCGGCAGCGCCCTCGACTTGCTTCGCCTGCGCTGGGCCAACCTGGCCGATCACATCCGATTGCCCCGACAGCAGCGACTGGATCAGCGTCGCCGGCTCAACGATGTTGACCTGGCGAATGCCGTCCAGATAGGGCAGGCCAGCCCGCCAGTAGTGCTCGTTCCGAACCATCTCCCAGCTCTCGCCGGCCACAAAGCGCGTCAGCTTGAACGGACCGCTGCCTATGGCTGTTTCCACCGTGAAATCGGTCGTTCCCTTTTTGACGATGGCAAAATTGCGGGTAGCGACCAGAAGAGGAAACTGGCTGTTGGTACCTTTGAGCTTGAAGACGATCGTGCGCGGATCACGTATGTCGATGCCGCTTCGATCGAGCGTTTGCGACAGAGCCCCAAGACCAGGAGAAGCCGTCGCCTTGTCGAGGACGCGAGCGAAGCTGAATGCCACGTCCTCGGTCGTGAGCGGCGAACCGTCGGAAAATTTCAGGCCGTCGCGAAGGACGAAGGTCCAGGCCGAGCCTTCCACGTTTGCGGTGCATTTCTCGGCCAGTTCGGGGCTGACGGTGAAATCGTTCTCTATGCGGATAAGCCGGTCGTAGATGTTGGCGCAATAGATCGAGTCGTTGCCCATACTTGCCTTTGCGGGATCCAGCGACTCCCGCACTGTCCCGCTCGTATAGGCCAGCCGCAGCGTTTTGCCCCGCGTTGGCTCCGCAGCCTGAAGTGAAGAACTCACGGCCAGGCCGCCAAGCAATCCGGACCCAAGCGTCAGGCCGGCGGCGATCCCGCTTTTGAGCAAGCTCCTGCGAGGCAGATGCAGTCTCCCAAGAGCACCTGATTTTCCGAAAGGGCTGTTTTCGTCAGACATTGTTCCCTCTTTTTTAGCGTCCAATTCAATGGAATTTTCCTATAATTGTCCAAAGCCAGATGGTGCGCAACTGTTTTGTGTAAGTCACAATCTCCGGATGACCTTCAGACGTCAGTAGCGTTCCATCGCGGCGTTGACGCTTAGAGCGGTTCAGCGTTTCACGGAATCGCGGAACCGCTCTAAGCATTTGTTTTTACGCAATTCCGGACGGAAAACCGTTACACACTTTTCCTGGAATTGCTCTGGGAGACAGGCGCGATCAACCCGATCTCATCCTGCAGTCTCTAGCCATGCCTTTGCGAAAACGACTGCTTTCAAAGGCTACGCTCCCAAAAGCCCGCCATCTGCTTAGGGCCCAACGCTGCCTGGCTGGAAAGGGCTCCATGGCGGCCGTCGGGGTCTGTATTGCCGCTGCCTGAAAAGCGGGCATCGTCTGCGACAAACCTGTAGTTCGCGCGGGAGGGCGTATTCGGGGTCGATGGCGTTCGCACGCAGACGGGTATAGGCGTCACCCGAACATACGGTGTTGTTCAATCGCCGCTTGGGGTGAATCTGAAACCAGACCCGGCGTTCTCGGCAACCAATCCGACGTCGGTGAAATGGACGCGCTCCATGGCAGAGCGAGTTCCAATTTCGATCAGCAGTGCATCCCGGTCGCTTCTGTTGATCAAGCAATGACTTTTGGCAACGCCGGCTTTGAAGCCCGCAGCCTCTCCGGCCACCAACAGGGCTTCCATGTCGCCCTCCAGCAAGACTATCTGCCCGTCCAGAACAAATACGAACTCGTCTTCTGTCTCGTGCCAGTGGCGCAACGCACTGCTGGAGCCGGGAGCGATCCGTGTTAGCTGCACGCCGAATTGCGTTAGTCCCGCAGCATCGCCCAGAGATTTCTTGAAGCGCCCGGCGACCACTGACTTGAGAGTATCCGGATAGCCGGATGTATTGCGCTCCGCGATCTTTGCAATGTCGATCTTTGGCATGCCCACTCCATTTGGCGATCTCCGAGCAGCTCCCGCCCCGTGCGCGACGATCGCCGATCCTGGATCTCAACACATCCCAAGTTTTCAGCCACGACAGACACCTTGGAAAGATGCCGCCATGCTAGGGGACAACCCGTTGCGGACATCGAAAGCTACGCCAGCCGCTTGCCCATTCGGTATTCCAACAAGAAAGCCTGAAGGGGATCCGGTTCCTGTTCTATTTTCGTCGTATCGATTTCACTTGAGCAAAACGAGCCTTCAAAAAATACCATTCCGTCCATGACTACAAATGGTCCGCAATTGGGGCCCGATATATATACCGATTTAATATACCAATCGAATATATGCCCCGGTATTGAGGCGAAAGAAAAGTACGAACTTGCGAAGAACTGCTTTAAAATGGTGGCTCTCGCGCGGCTAAAAGCTGTCATCTCGGCCAGTCCGTTTCTCCAATTGTTCTCCGATTGCCAAGCCGGTTGGGATTCTTGGTTGCAGATCAAATCTGTGCGGACTTCCGCTCCATACAGCGCGACTTTGTCGACAGACGCGGTCTCGGTCCTCAGGCAACCGGCTCCCTCTCTCCGTCAGGCGATCATTCGTCACTTACATATCATATGAACCTATGTTTTGTAACTATAATCGCTTGAAGAAATCAAGGCGAGATGTGTGGTGGTCGGCTCGAGAGCAGCCGAAAGGGTAAGCCCGCGGATGACGAGCGGTGCGACGGGTCTGCACCCAGAGATGCTTCTATTGTCCAGCGGCGGGTTTTGGAGGGACTACGCAGTCAGGCGCGCCCACCCGTACGATCATTCAATTCCGCAAGCGCGCCGACTGTTATCGGACAGACCGGGGCTCGAATATGAAAGTAGCCAATTTCGCCAGGCATCTTTTTTTGTTGTCCGGCCATGAGTTCGGTGACCGTGAGGCCGCATAGACGACCTTGGCATTGTCCCATACCGGCCCGAACGAACAACTTTAACTGGTTTGGGCCTGATGCGCCGCGAGCAGCGGCCTCGCGAACTGATCCAGCCGTTACTTCCTCGCAGCGACATATGATGACATCGTCGGCCGGCATACGAAATTGCGGCGCCGGCCGATAATAGACGCTGAGGAAGCGCCGGCCGCGCAGCACCTTGGCTAGTTCGCTGCGAAAACGTTGCAATCTGCGGCTTATCTCAGGGCCGCTGGTGATGCCCATGTCGCCGGCGATTTGTGTCGCTGCGATGCGCCCTTCCAACTCCGCGGCCTGTGCGCCCCTCACTCCCCCTCCATCGCCGGCTATGGACAATCCGGAGACGCTCGAGCGAAAGCCTTCGTCGCGCAATGGCTCAAAAGCGAGACGCTCACTGTTCCACTCATGGGAGCATCCGGCCGCCTTGGCCAGATTGACCTGGGGGACAACACCCTGATGAAGAAGCAGCAAATCGGCTTCTATGCGCTCGCTGCGTCCATCGACCGATATGTCGAGCCAACGAAACTGCTCCTCTCCCCGAGCTTCCATGTGCTTCACGTTCAGAATGATACGAGAGGACCGCTTTACCTCGCCCATGAGGGAGAGGCCCTTGCGGAAGTAGTTGCTCGCCATGAAACCAGGAAGGTGGAGCAGGGCTTTCACCCAGTTGCTTCGCGGCGAGGTGTCAAGGACGGCCACTGGCGGACAGGACGCCCGCGCCAATTGAGCAGCAAACAGATAGAGCAAGGGTCCAGTTCCCGCCAAAACGGTTCTACCGGCAGGAACGACAGCATTCCTCTTGAGCAGCGTTTGAGCGGCGCCGACACTCATGACTCCGGGTAGTGTCCAGCCTTCGATTGGAAGCGGTCGCTCCAACGCGCCTGTTGCAAGCACGACCCTCCTGGCCAGAAGTCTTTCAGCGACGCCGTCACTCATGATGCCGATTGAAAAAAGTGAGCGGTCGGCAACGCATTCAATGCCCCAGACAGCCGAATTCCCAAGGAATACGGCACCGCTCTTCTGCACATCGGCAACCAGGGCTGAGCCGCGCAGGTAATCCGGGTCGAATATCCCGCTATCGAGGAGGAGGGAGTTTGCCACGTTGCGGTATATTTGACCGCCCAACCCAGCGTTCTGGTCGAGGATTGCGACCGACATGTCGAACGCTCTCGCCTCGGCAGCTGCCGCCATGCCGGCAGGCCCAGCGCCGACGACAATCAAATCAAAGATGTCATGACTGGCGGGTTTCATTGAGTTGGCTTGCATTGGGTTGGCTCCGCAAGAAGATCGCGTCGGGCCTCACCCGTTCTGATCCTCATTCCATTCCGGATCACCGTCAGGCAAGCCTGTGTCTTGCCCTCACCCTCGATGGTGAGGAGACAATCAAAGCAGACACCAATTCCGCAGTAGGGCCCCCGAGCACTGGCGGTGACAGATGATCTGCAAAATACCTTGATCCCCGAGGCGAGTAAGGCGCTGAGAACAGTATCATCTTCACGCGCCTCATATTCGTCGTCATCCACGAAGAATAGGACCCGGCCTTGGAGCTCATGCAGCTTCTTGAACATCCGAAAACCTTCGCGCACCAAATGCCTTGAAGCGCCCCGCTAGATCGTCGGTCCCGATACGCTGCGCCAGCACGAGCGCGTGGACCGCAGCCAAGGTGACCCCATAGTGACAAGCGACGAGATATGCCCCGTGGCAAGATTCGCTTTGGTCATAAATGGGGCACTCGTCAGCCGTCATGACGCGCAGTGCCGCCCAGGCGCGCACGATGCGTGCCCGCGCGAGTGCGGGAAACATGCGAACCGCGACCGAGGCAAGGTTCGAGAGCGCAGAAGACGTTGTGCTCGTATCGAGCCCCACATATTCCTTCGAGGAGCCAATCATAATACCACCTTCGTCGGTTTGCCTGACGGTGTCTGTCGGAAAGTCAATGAACCGGTCCAGCTTCTCGGTAATCATGAGCTGCCCGCGCTGCGGAAAAATTGGTGCGTCCAACCCAACCATTGGCGCAAGCCGCGCATTCCCCAACCCAGCGGCAAGCACTATCCGCGGCACCGACAGCACGCGACCGGCGCTGTAAATGTCAAATCCGCCGTAGCGTGGCTTGATCATCTCTACCTTGCTGTTCGCAGAGTAGGTGCCCCCAGCCAGTTCGCAGGCGCGGTGCAACGCTCCGATCAATCTCAGCACGTTGACCTGTCCGTTCAACGGATAGAAGCTGCCGCCGACCACCTGAGGGCCGGCTGCGGGGAGCATCCGGCTCAACTCGCTTCGATCAACGATATGGATCGGATAGCCGTCCTGGCCAAGTGCGCCTTCCAGCCGTTCACGGTCTTCGATATGCTCCTGAAATTCGCGAGCACTCAAACACAGCCCAAAGCCCCCGCGCTGCTCCAGGCCAACATCAATTCCGGTCAGGGTTTGCAAGTCGCTGGCGAATTGGCGCCACAACGATATTGAACGCCGCGCCCAGCGCGCATACCCTGGAACACCCGCGACCTTATGGGGTAACCAGAGCAACGAGAAGTTACCCCGCGAGGCGCGAGTGGCGAAGTCATCCTCGTCGAGGGTAAGGACCCTATGCCCGATGCGGGCAAGGCCATAAGCAATGCTCAGACCTACGACCCCTCCGCCCACGACAGCGAAATCGAAGGAGCCGACGCCGCTTGTTTGCTCTCTTCCCGACAATGACATCGCCTCACATAAAGTTGATATATACTTATTAGAATCTATATATGTATAGTTTTCATGAAAGATATAATTTGATTTCGTAATTTATTAATTACTCACCCATGTCAGTTGCATGCTTTTTCCAAAAAAGTACACCATTGTTTGAATTGATTCCTTGTAGACGTTTGCAGTAGCATCATCTCCCATCGCTTAGAGACGAGGTTATCGTGCCTGAAGGGCCTGGAAAGACCGCATTGATCATTGGTGCCTCGCGCGGCCTCGGTTTTGGCCTTGTCCAGCAATACCTGCGCCGCGGTTGGCGTGTGGTCGGAACAGAAAGAAAGGAATCCCCTTCTGCCAAATTGAAAGACGCAGCAATGAATAGCGACCTCCTGGAAATCGAGGTCGTCGATATCAATGACACGACGGAGGTTCTCGCGCTGCGCGAGAGGCTTGAAGGAAGGACTGTCGATCTTCTCATCGTAAACGCTGGCATTGCCAGCGGGTCGGGGGATCGGGTTACGGATGCAACGACAGACGAATTTGTACAGATCATGGTGACCAACGCTCTAAGCCCCATGAGAATTGTCAACTCGTTTGCATCCCTGCTCTCGAAGCAGGGGACCATAGCTGTAATGTCATCCAGCCTGGCAAGCATCTCAAACAACACTACAGGCGGCTGGGAGGTATATCGTGGTAGCAAGGCTGCGCTGAACAGTTTCATGCGGAGCTTCGCGGCGCGCCATCAAGTCAAATCTCATACGCTGCTGCTGATCGCGCCGGGCTGGGCACGCACCGACATGGGCGGGCCGAGAGCGGATATTGACGTCGAGACTTCGGTAAGAGGCGTCGCCGACGTCATTGAGAAGTTCGCAGGGCAGGGCGGTTTGCATTTTGTGCACTACACCGGAAGCGAAGTGAGCTGGTGAAGGGCCGACGCACCTTTCTCAGGGAGTTTTCCCTTCCAGGACTGACGCGCGAAAGCTCGATACCGTGAACGGTTCGAAAGCCCCGTTGACCACATATGGATCGTTCCCGATCAGCTGCTGCGCCTCTTCCTTGTCGTTCGCTCTGACGATCATAAGCTGCCCCATCCGTGCATTGTCCTCGAGCAGCGCTCCTGCCAGCCAGATCGAGGCCATTCGTGGCTCCCAATAGGCGTCATGCGCTGCCTGATGTGTAGCGCGGATCTCCGCTGCCTTGGCCGAAACCTTCAATAGCGCGATATACATCTCAAGTTCTCCGCAAGTCATTTGGAAGCGTTCAATGCAGGCCTTATAGGCTGGTGGGAAATCGTCATGCGTGAACACGCCGAAGAAATGCGATGACGTCGGCGTTGAACCGCTCGGCCTGCTCTATGTTCGGGCAGTGGCCACAATCCTCATAAATGAGGTGCTCGCTGGCGCGGATGCGAGCCGCGACCTGCCCGGAGTAGCCAGGCTCGCGAAGCTTGTCGTTCTTGCCGGCAATGATAAGCACCGGCACGACAATGTTTTCGTAGTTCGTGTTGTCGGAAGCGCCGTAAACCTGATGGCTACCCTTCGCGCTGTTTTCACGCTCCGGCGGCTTGAGGCGTGGCGCCGACGCGCACTCGAACGCACCGGGAAGGAGGGCCATGGCCTGGCGCTTCGCAACGTAGTCGGGATCATCACCCCATCTCGGATCATCGAGCATGGCGTGTAGCACGGCCTTCATCGCTTGCGCCGTTCCGTCATAGGCGAGCAGAACCTTGCGTGCGTCTGTCAACGGAACGGCGCCGCCGCCGGAACTCAATATTGCGGATCGAACCGGGAGGATGGAAGGAGGGTCGGCGATGATTCGCGCAAGATTGGACCCGCCCATGGAATTTCCTATAAAATCCGCTTCCCTGATATCCATCACCTCACAGAAGCGGGACATGTGACGAAAGACGCGGGCTCGGGGGTTTCCGAAGTCGTAAACCTTGTCGGTGCGCCCGAACCCGAGCCAGTCCGGCGCGATGACGTGGAAATGCTCGGCAAGCGCCGGGATATTGAATTCCCAGCTGATTTCTGCGCACCCTCCGAATTCCCCAGAGTGAAGCAGGACTACGATTGGGGATTGTTCGTCTCCCGCTTCGAGGTAGTGGGTGTTGATGCCGTCAACTTGGACGAAGCGCGATTTGATGCTAACCATTTGTCGTCCTGTAATCTGCAGAATATAGCCAATTCAGGCCGCGCCGGTACTTTAGGTTCCCGTTTTGGTTCCAGTGTCGCCTTCAGAGTTGACGGCCGTTCGGAATACTGCGTTTGGTTGAAGGAAGGTCGCATTCTTTGATGCGTTCGAAGCGCCGCAGCTGTGGAGTACTTCGATCGTGAGATTGACAGATCGTCTTACAATCGTCAAGTTGTGCCGATGTGCGAATTGGATTGGTCCATCTGGACTGCGTCTGGCGCGACAACCCTAGCTACCGCGCTCGACCGGAGGAAAAATGAACTCAAATAAGCCGACTGCCATGGATCAGGCGCTTGCCGATCTCCGCGTTTCACCCAAAACGGTTCAATTGCAGACCGTCGAAAAGTTGAGAGCTGCAATTGTCAATGGCGTATTCAAGCCTGGCGAGCGCTTGGTGGAGAGCAGGCTATGTACCGTTTTCGGTGTCAGTCGGCCTCCGATGCGGGAAGCTCTCCGCGTCATCGAAGCCGAGAAATTGATCACGATCATACCCAACGCCGGGCCAATTGTGTCGGTGCTCGCCTGGGAAGACGCGGCAGAAATATATCGGGTCAGGTCGCTTCTGGAAGGAGAGGCCGCGTGTCTGTGCGCGCAACGCGCGTCAGAGGAAGGCCTGGAGATGATGCGAAGCGCCCTGAAGGCCTTTCGGCGGGGCCTTTCCCGTAGTGTGCTGGCGGATCAATTGGCTGCCACCGAGGCGTTCTACGACGTACTTCTGAGGGAATGCGGAAACAAGCTGGTTCGAGACATTCTTGACGGCTTGATGGCGCGGATAAATCTGCTGCGCGTTCGCTCGATGTCGTTACGACTGCGCAGCAGGTCGAGCGCACAGGAGATGGAAGCCATTCTACAGGCGATCGAAGCGCGCGACGCCGACGGGGCAAGGGCGGCGGCGATATCACACGTGGAGAACGCCTGCGCTTCGGCAAAGATCATATACGACCAGCAAGTCGAGGGTCAGCCGCTCGGCGATGACGGTGCGCGCAAAGCGTCCGCAGGATCCAGCAAAAGGCGCCTCTCATCCGGCGCTGGTTCAAGAAAGAAGACGACGGCATCAAAGGTCGCTTAGCGCGATGTGTCCGGACGTCTGAATTATCCTGTCGAGGAGAGGCACCGGTGTCGGTTCTGGTTGAAGAAAACGATGATGGTTTTCTGACGGTCGTGATTTCCCGAGAAAAAGAGGGAAATCGGCTTGATGCAGCGACTATCGCTGACCTGACCGAGGTGTTCGAAGGCGTGGATCCGCTCCGCGACAAATCAGGTGTCATAGTGCTGAAAGGGGCAGGACCGGATTTCTCATTGGGCCGTCAGCGACCTGCAACCCAGTCATCGGATCCGCTGGCGATAGTGGAAGAATTCGAACGCATCCAGAAACTCAATACCGCGGTGCAAAGGTGCAAGGCAGTCACGATCTCCGCATTGCAGGGGCGAGCTGAGGGTGCCGGCCTTTCTGTGGCCGCAAGGTGCGATATTGTGATGGTCGCCAAGACGGCAAGGCTTTGCTTTCCCGAGATCCAGCACGGCATTCCGCCCACCATCGTGCTCAGTCATTTCCGCTATGTCCTTCCCAAGAATCTTCTGGGCGATATGATTTTTGGTGGGCGGGTGGTCAGCGGCGAGGAGGCTGTCAGTTGTGGCTTGGCCGCCCGCGTAGAAGAAGACGGTGAGCTGTACGCGAATGCCGACAAGCTTGCTTCGGACATAGCGCGCTACGACCGCCGATCCGTCGCCTTGGTAAAGTCCTTCCTTGCGCGAACGCAGGATCTGCCTCCAACTTTGGCGCCATCGCTTGGAATTTCGATGTACGCCAACGAGATTTCACACAGGTTGCTGAAATAGGCGTCCCTATAGCCGGACTTGCTGTACCCAATTCCTGTGGATTGACAGCCAATTGTGTGAGCGGGGCCCTTGCGGGCTAGACTAGCCGATCGGCCGGGGCGTCACGTTGCAATCATACCCAGTTCCGCTTGTCATCAAAAGTCGATTGTAATACGATCAGTCAATATTACATTCGAACAGCGCCGGAAGGCATGTTATCGGAGGGGCTCCATGGGTGCGCGTCAGGCCGGCGAGGCTGAGCTGCTGCAATACGACATGGTTATTGGCGGAAGGCTCATGCCTGCCGAAAGCGGCGCGCGAATGGGGACGGTTGACCCTTACCGTGGAGCTGAATGGGCAACCGTGCCCGAGGGCAGCAGCGTCGACGTTGATCGCGCGGTGGGCGCCGCGCGGGCTGCGTTCAAGAACGGACCGTGGGCTGAGATGACAGCTACCCAGCGCGGCGCGTTGCTGCGACGCCTGGGCGACATCCTGCTTCGCGATGCCGAGGAGCTCGCGGCGATAGAGACCCGGGACAACGGCAAGCTCTACCGCGAGATGATTGGGCAGTGGCGTTACATTCCTCAATGGTATTACTACTACGCTGGCATGGCCGACAAAATACAGGGCTATACGTTGCCGTCTGATCGGCCAAATTACTTCCTTTATACTCGACGAGAGCCTATCGGCGTCGTGGCGGCCATCAGTGCCTGGAACTCGCCTATGATGCTGCTGACATACAAGCTTGCGCCGGGCCTGGCCGCTGGCTGCACGTTCGTCGCCAAACCATCCGAGCACAGTCCGATCTCGACGCTGGAGTTTGCCAAGCGGTTTGAAGAGGCGGGTTTTCCACCTGGTGTGTTCAATGTGGTCACGGGGGGAGCCGAGGTTGGCCAGGCCTTGGTCGGGCATCCCGGTGTCGACAAAGTCGCGTTTACGGGAGCAACGGCGACCGGCAAGGCGATCGCCCAGACAGCGTCAAAAAACCTGACGCGGGTTGCGCTCGAGCTTGGCGGAAAGTCGCCAAACATCGTGTTCGATGACGCCGATCTCGATCTTGCCGCAAGTGGCGCGATAGCAGGCATTTTTGGCGCCACTGGCCAAACCTGCGTTGCCGGCTCCCGTCTTCTCGTCCATGAAGATGTCCATGATGCGCTGGTCGAGCGGATTCTGTCTCGGACGCGAACAATCAAACTCGGTGACCCCATGCAGGCCGACACGGAAATGGGTCCGGCCGCGAACGAACCCCAATTCCGCAAGATCCTGTCATATTTCGACATAGCCCGCAAAGACGGCGCGACTTGTGTCCATGGCGGGCAGGCAGATCCGATCCTCGGAGGCAACTTCGTTCAGCCAACGATCTTCACCAACGTCACCAACGATATGAGAATCGCCCGGGAGGAGGTCTTCGGACCCATTCTGAGCGTGATCAAGTTCCGTGACGAGGCTCAAGCAATCGACATCGCCAATGATACCCGGTTCGGCCTGGCGGCAGCTGTGTGGACGCAAAATATTCATCGCGCCCATCGAGTGGCGCACAAATTGCGCGCGGGCACGGTTTGGATCAACGCATATCGCCTGATGTCGTTCACCGCCCCATTCGGGGGCTTCGGTGAAAGCGGGATCGGTCGCGAGAATGGCGTCGACGCCGTACTCGAGTTTCTCGAAACGAAATCAGTCTATGTCGAACTGTCAGGGAAAGGCCGTGACCCGTTCGCTCTCGGCTAGATTGTTGTTGCTTGCCGACCGCCGCTACCGGCAGGGCAGTACAGGATCCGGTCGGCTCAAGAACGGGCAACGTGCCGCTTTTGGAGACAATTGATGACCTTACCGAACTCCATCGAGGCACGAGATAAAGCCTATCAGATGCATCCCAATGTCAATTTGCGCAGGTTCGAGCGCGAAGGGGGATTGGTGATAGAATCCGGGCAAGGAATTTACGTCACCGACAACAAGGGCAAGCGCTACATCGAAGGAATGTCTGGCCTATGGTCGGTAGCCGTCGGTTTCGGCGAGAAACGCCTGGTGGCCGCAGCCGCTTCACAGATGGAGAAGCTGTCCTTCTACCATACGTTCGGACACAAGTCGCACGGTCCGTCCGTCGACCTGGCAGAGGCGTTGATAAACATCGCACCCGTCCCGATGTCGAAGGTCCATTTCACGTCGTCTGGCTCCGAGGCCAACGATCTGGTGGCAAAGATGGTTTGGTATCGCTCCAACGCCCTGAACCTCAAAGACAAGAAAAAGATCATCAGCCGACTAAAAGGCTATCACGGCGTGACGATCGCCTCTGCCTCAATTACCGGTATTCCGCGCTTTCATGACAGTTTCGATTTGCCGTTGCCGCGCATGTTGCACACGTCGTGCCCGTCCTACATTCACTTTGCCCGGGACGGTGAAACAGAATCAGCTTTCACAGCACGACTTCTAACCGAACTAGAGGATCTCATACTCAAGGAAGGCGCGGAAACCATCGCGGCATTCTGGGGCGAGCCGGTAATCGGCGCCGGCGGCGTCCTGGTTCCTCCGGCGGGATATTGGCGTGGCGTTCAGTCGATCCTTCAGAAGTATGACATTCTGCTCGTCGCTGACGAGGTAATTTGCGGCTTTGGCCGAACCGGCAAAATGTTCGGATCGCAGACGTTCGATATGAAGCCGGACGTGATGATCGTATCCAAACAGCTGTCGTCATCCTATCTGCCCATCTCGGCCGTCCTGATGAGCGACGACTTCTACCAGCCGATAGCGAGCGAGGCCGAGCGGATAGGGACATTTGGGCACGGCTTTACAGCGAGCGGCCATCCCGTCGCGGCGGCCGTGGCGCTTGAGAATCTGAAGATCATTCACGAGAAAGATCTGGTCGGCAATGCGGCACGACTGCAGGATCGCTTTCTGGGGCATCTGAAAAGATTGGCGTCGCATCCTTTGGCGCATTCTCATCGAGGCGTCGGGCTGATCGGCGCGCTTGAGCTCAAGCCGTGGGATGACGCTCAGCCCGGAGACGCCGCACTGGCGGTCGTCGCGGCACTGGAGGAGCAGGGTGTGATTTCAAGAAACGTGGCCGAAGCGATCTGCTTGTGCCCGCCACTAATCATATCCGCCGAACAACTCGACGAACTCTTCGGCGCTTTCGAACGCGCTCTTGACCAAGTCGCCGCCAGGCGCGCGTGATGCGTCAAAGCCCGGGCAACTCCGGTCGGGTCTTCGCAGCGCCTTGAGCGAGCCATCGAGTCCAGCGGCTAATTGCCGATACGCCGCGGCGTCGTCGTATTGACAGGCAACCGGCCAGGTGAAGACTGCATCGTGATCGAATTGGAATCCGACCATGCAGACGCGCCACATCCGAACCTTCCGCGCCATTGTGGAAGCGGGAAGCATCCGCGGTGCGGCCCGCAAACTGGATCTGTCCCAGCCAGCAATCACCAAAATTCTGCGAGAGTTCGAAACACTGCTGGGCGCGCCTTTGCTGTTGCGTTCAGTTCACGGCGTGACACTGACGGCGTTTGGCCAGGCGCTTCTGCCTCGGGTCACGTTAATCGACAAGGAGATCGAGCGCGCCCAGGAAGAGATCTCCCAAATGCTCGGGCAAAAGAACAGCACGGTTGCCATCGGGGTCTCTGCGGTGGTCGCCATGCTTGTCAGCGTTCGCGCCATCGAAAACCTCTGGAGGCTTCATCCGCAAGTTAACATTAAGATTATGAACGAACAATTCTACCATATTCTTAGCGCGATACAGCAAGGACAACTGGACTTTGCCGTAGGCCCACTTCCGGATATGAGCGCGGGGAAACGACTGGTTGTCGAACCTCTCTTCCACCATCGCGTCATTCCAGTTGTCCGGAAGGACCATCCGCTTCGGCATGCGACCAGCCTGGCCGAAATCCAGGGCTGCGACTGGCTGGTGCCAAACGCCGACAATTCCTACCGAACGTTGCTGTCGCAAGATTTCATCAGCAATGGATTGCAGCCGCCGCGAATAGCAGTGGAATGCGAGTCCTTTGCCGCTCTCATAGAGCTTGTACGACAGTCCAGCCTTGTGGCGGCCGTACCTGCTACCTTGTTGCGCCTTCCGCTATTTGCCGACCACGCAGTCGCGATCCCGGTAAAGGAAAAGACCTTCTTTACGACGATCGCGCTGGTCCGGGATTCGGCGGTCCAGCTTACTCCATACGCTGCATTGCTCGCCCGACAGTTTCGGGTGCTGACACGCCAGCTGGTCAGACTCTCCAGCTCCGAAGACATCGTGGACGCGACAGCGGGTGATTGAACGCAAGCGCGTTTGCCAACCCCTTCCAAGGGCTAGAGTACCGCGCCCAGCTCAGGGTGATAACCTGCGGTAATCATCTGCCTTATCTTTGCATCTGACGCCTTAGAGGGCGAGCAATTACAAACGCATAAGGCTCGAATTTGGCCGAGCGAGGGGGAACAGGTTTGGTTATGCGACGAGTAAGCGATGCAAGAGGAAGCGGCCTTGATATCCTGGAAACGGGAACTGGCCCCAGCCTGGTCTTCCTCCACGGCAATGAGGGGATGCAAGGTAGCGAAGCGTTTCTCGACTCGCTGGGGCGTTCATTTCATGTGGTCGCGCCGGACTTGCCTGGCTTTGGCAAGAGCGAGCTTCCGCGCTGGATGAATCGTGTCGACGACTTCGCCTACCCGGTTATGGATCTGATCGAACGTTCGGGCTTGAACGACATTGTCCTTGTGGGTGTGTCGCTTGGCAGCTGGGTGGCCTCGGAGATCGCCGTCAGAAGCTGTGAGCGGCTCAAGTCACTCGTTCTGATCTCCCCCGTGGGTATCAAAGTGGGGCCGCGTGATGAACTCGACATGCCCGACCTCTTCGCCATGAGCGTCGAAGATTCGCACCGCATCATGTTCGCCAATCCTGAATATGCCTCGCGGGATTTCGGCGTGATGAGCGACGAGCAGCTTACCGCCATTGCACAAGCGAGGGAGACGGTCGCGCTTACGACCTGGGAGCCCTACATGTACAATCCAAAACTGCGCCATCTGTTGCATCGCATCATTGTGCCGACGCTGGTTCTCAGTGGTTCCGACGATGCCTTTACTTCGGCGAGATACACGCAGTCCTTCGCGGGTCTGATACCCAATGCGACGTCGGCGACGATCGCGGCGGCGGGACATTTCGTCCACATCGAACAATCGGTGGCAGTCGCCGAAGCTATCGCGAGTTTTGCCGCTCTCGACAATCAGCCCAGGAAAAGGAAGGTGTCATGAAAGTCTGGCACTTCTCGGAAATGGCCTATCCCCACCTTCCCGAACCGGAAGAATACGAATCCATACGAAACACGCTTCCCAACAAATACTACGACCCGGCGCTTGGCGCAGATTTATACCACCGTCTCCTGGACGAGTGGCAGGTCGCCGATGAACTTGGCATCGATATCATGGTGAACGAACACCATCAGACGCCAACCTGCGTAAACCCGTGCTCTCCGCTGATCGTCGGTATCCTGGCGCGAACGACAAAGAAGGCGAGATTGCTGATACTTGGCAATCCGATTGCAAACCGTTCGCAACCCATGCGGGTCGCCGAAGAGATGGCAATGATTGATGTCATCTCGCGTGGTCGGCTCGAATGCGGCTTCGTGCGCTCTGTCCCGTATGAGGTGTCGGCCGGGAACAGCAACCCCGTCCGCATGAACGAACGCATGTGGGAAGCTCACGACTTCACCATCAAGGCTTGGACGACCCACGACGGCCCCTTCTCGTTTGAAGGCGAGTTCTTCCACCATCGCCTGGTCAATCTGTGGCCGCGACCCTATCAGCAGCCGCATCCGCCGGTCTGGATTAGTTCAACAAGCGTACCAGGCGCGAGGACTGTTGGTGAGAAGGGCTACGTTCTGGCCGTATTCCTTTCTGGCTACGCCAACACGCCCAAGGTCTACCAAAGTTACGCTGAAGGCTGGAAGGCGGCCGGTAGAGGTCAAATGCCGCTCGACCGTCTTGCATACTCCGCCCTGGTGCACGTGGCCGACACTGACGAAGAGGCGAGGGCCGGAACCGAAAAACTCGCGTGGTACTTCACGCACAACAAGGCTCCCATGCACTTCAAGAATCCGCCCGGATACGTTCCCGTCGCCACGAACGTCCGTGCCTTGAAAAACGCTCATATCAGCGAACGCCCCGCGGATCTGTCACTCGATTCGCTCATCCAGCAGGGGCTCATCTTCTGTGGAAACCCCGACACCGTCTATGAGCAGATCGCCCGTTTCTACAAGCATGTGGGGGGCTTTGGAAACCTTCTTGCAATGGGGCAGGCTGGATTTCTCGGTCATGCGGAGACAGTAAAATCGCTGAGACTTCTCTCATCGGAGGTCATGCCAAGGCTGCAAGATTTACACAAGCCCACAAAGGCGATGTTTGCTGCCTAGGCTCCGAACTTGATCTGAAAGACGCCTAAGACGTTGCTTTAGGAGGAAATATAATGTTGGCGAAGAGACGCCCTTTGATCGTTGGCCTTGGTGGAACCACCCGACCAAATTCTTCGTCAGAGCTCGCACTGCGCACCGCGCTTGGTTTCGCCGAGGAGGCAGGCGCATCGACGTTGTTTTTTGGCGGCCACGATCTGCAGTTGCCGATCTACGATCCTTACGTGAAGGACAGGGCGGAAAACGCCGCCAGGCTGATCGAGGCGCTGCGGAGCTCCGATGGCGTCATGATAGCGTCACCCGGATACCACGGATCCGTATCGGGAATGGTCAAAAACGCCCTCGACTATACCGAGGACATGAGCGGGGATGCGCGGCCGTATTTCGACGGTCGCGCTGTGGGTTGCATCGCTTGCGCGCTGGGCAATCAGTCGATCGGGGCGACGCTCATGGCCATGCGCTCCATCGTGCACGCGTTGAGGGGGTGGCCAACACCTCTGGGTGTGGGCATCAACACGGCCATGGCGAGCGGCGTCGAAGCTGAAAGCCAAAAGCAGCAGGCTGAGCGGCAACTCAGGATTCTGGCCAGGCAGGTGGTCAATTTCGCTAACGCGAATTGCCTTGTCGATTGAGGCCCGGCGCAAGGTGCTCGGTGTTCCTGGCGGTGGCCTTTGAATCCTTAGGCGTTCAGCTCAAAGTTTGCTTTCGCATCGCTTTCGCCCGACTCGCGCGCACAAGCGCAATGATTGCGGCTACCGTCAGCGTGCCGCTGATGAAAAGAAAAGCGGCGGCGGCGATGACCGGGCTGATGTTGTCACGGATGCTCGCAAACATCTGACGAGCAAGCGTTCGCTGGTTGGGGCCGGCGACAAAAAGCGTGAGCACGACCTCGTCCAGAGACGTTGCGAAGGCAAGTACAGCGCCGGTCAACACGCCAGGGGTTGCCAAAGGGAGGGTAATCTTCAAGAGCACTCTGAACGGTGATGCCCCAAGGCTGCCAGCAGCTTTCTCGATCTTCGGGTCGATGGCCGCCAATGAGCCCGACACGCTCACGACCACGAACGGTATGGCAACCACCGTGTGCGCGACAATCACGGCAATGTAGCTGTTGGCGAGCCCCAGCCTCGACATGAGAATTTGCATTCCGATCCCGAGCACGACGGCCGGCACCACCATCGGCAGCATGAAAAGGGTGAGCGCAAATGTGCCTATTAGCGGCGGCCTCCAGCGAAGTCCAAGCGAGGCGATCAGACCGAGCGTCGTCGCAAGCGCGGTCGCCCCGAGGCCGATGATCAGGCTGTTGACGATCGACCGTCTCCAGACGTCTTCAGAAAATAGCTGAACGAACCAGCGAAGCGAGAACGAAGGGATCGGATAGATAAGCAGCAAGCCGGATGTGAACGCCAAAGGCAGAATGACTATCAATGGCAGGATCAGAAATCCGACCATAAGAATGCCGAACGCGCTGGAGACAAGCCTTGCGATCATGACAAGACCCTCGTCTGTTTGCTCATCAGGCGGTCATAGAAAAGATAAAGAACGACCGTGATTGTAAGCAGCAGAAGACCAAGAGCGCTTGACAGGCCCCAGTTGGCCGATTGAAGGGCGTGAAAAGCGATGACGGAACTGATCATCTGATCGTTGGGACCGCCAATCAGCGCCGGCGTGATGTAGTACCCCAGCGCAGTGATGAAAACGAGCAGCGAACCGGCCGCGATCCCGCGTGCGCTCAACGGCAGAAGAACCCTGACAAATGCAAGAAGGGGATTTGCGCCGAGTGAGGCCGCAGCGTTCATCAGGTTGCCCGGTATCGTCAGCAGCACGCTGTAGACCGGCAGCACCATCAGCGGTAGCGCAACGTACACCATCGCGATGATGACGCCCGTGCGATGAAAAATCAGGGGCAGTGGCGAGGAAACGAGTCCTGCGCCAAGCAGAACGTCGTTGATAAGCCCTCTCTCTTGCAGCAGCATGAACCATGCCGCTGTGCGCACCAGAAGGGACGTCCACAGGGGGAGCAAGATCGCTGCGAGCATGACTGCCCTCTTCCATCCGGTGGTCGCGGTTAGGAGGAGGGCATAAGGATAGCCAAGCAGCAGACAGAAGATCGTGACCGTGATCGCAATTTCGAAGGTGCGGACCAGCAGGACGACATTTGCCGCTTCCTCAGCCGGTTGGCGGACGATTGCGCCGGAGTCGGCACGCTTGAGATCCACAGCGGCGAGCAGGTAGCGATCCGTGCGGGGTGACAGGGCCTCGACGATCGTGCGCCAAAACTCGACCCGTGACCACCGCTCGTCGATCGCCGCCAGTTCCACCGGCCCTGAAGGGTTCGTCCTGATTGCGGCGAGTGTCTTTGCCATCAACGTCCGGAAACCCTGCTGTGCGCTGTTCAGACGCCTCACCATGTCGCCTATGGCTTGCTCGTCTGGAGCATTCCTCAGATCCGTCACGAAGGCAGCTTGCAAGTCTGGGCTCGGCGGAGACTGCCTGTCCCAATCGGGCGCAACGCGACTGGTTTCGACCAACACGCTTGAAACCGCGGCATCGGTCACTGACTGCGACATGACCATGACGAGCGGCCAGACAAAGAAGACGCACAGGAAGATCAGCAGGGGCAGCAGGGCAACGAGTGACCATGACAATTGCGGTCTTCTCATCGAGCGATGACCCGACAGTCCTGGACGTTGAACGAGATGTCGACGACCGTCCCGGGCGGCGGCTCCGGCGCCTTGCGGTCGACGCGAGCAATGATGGGACCATATGAGTCCGTCTGCAGTTCAACGCGGACGTGATTTCCTTGGTAGACGCTCTCGCCGGCCGTTGCCCTTATCAGGTTACGGTCTGTACTCGGCAAGCTCGAACTTGTCAGCTCTATGCGCTCCGGTCGTATCAGCACCTGGATCGCTTGGCCCACAGCAAGATCGGCAGAGGCTCGAGCGCGCAGCGTGGCGCCATCCTTAAACTTGATGCGGAGGCTGTCGACTTCAATGGCGTCAATCGTCCCGTCCAGCAGGTTCGTCTCGCCAATGAACTGCGCGGCGAAACGCGTGGTGGGCTCGTCGTAGATTTCGCGGGGTGATCCGACCTGTTCGACCCGTCCCCGGTTAAACAGCGCGATGCGGTTCGACATCGTCAAAGCTTCACCTTGATCGTGCGTGACAAACACGACGGTAAGCCCAAGGCGCCGATGAAGCGCGCGGATGTCGAACTGCATCTGCTCGCGAAGGTTCTTGTCCAAGGCGCCAAGCGGCTCGTCCATCAGGACGATCCTGGGTTCGAAGATCAGGGCGCGGGCAAGTGCAACACGCTGCTGTTGTCCGCCGGACAGTTGCGATGGCCTCCTCCCTGCCAAAGCGCCGAGTTGAACCATGTCAAGTGCCCGCGATACGCGGCTCGCTATATCGGCCTTCGGGAGGCCGCGCATCTGCAATGGAAAGGCAACGTTTCTGGCCACGTCCATATGCGGAAAGAGAGCGTAGTCCTGGAACACCACCCCCATGTCGCGCCGATGGGTCGGCACGGCGTTGATGATTTTGCCGTCGACAATGATCTGACCGCTCGTTGCCGGTGTGAAACCTGCCAACATCATCAGGAGAGTGGTCTTGCCCGATCCGGACGGACCCAGAAGGCTAATGAATTCGCCTTCCTCGATGTCGAGATTCAAACGATCAATGACACAGAGGTTGCCGTAATGTTTGCTGACATCGACGAACCTGATCGAAGTGGCCAAGACAATCCTCTTCTGCTTCGATGGCGAGAGAAAGTGTTCTCCCCCGAAAAAGCCACCGGCTACCTGCGGCAGCCGGTGGCAATCCAGCGCTAGCTTGAGTGCCAGGCCGCTATTGCGATCCCGTCGATCACTGGCTTAGCCAGGCGTTGAACCGGTTGCTCAGCGACTCCGAATTATCAACCCAGAAGTCGACGTTGAACGGTAGTGCGTCTTGCATATTTGCCTTGTACGTCGGCAATGTCGTCAGAACGTCCTGGCTAATGGATGCGGACGCTTTTGTATTCGGCACGCCATAGGACAGCACCCCCGGCATCTTGGCCTGGTTCTCCGCCTGGCTCGCGAATGCAATGAACTGCATGGCTTTGTCCTTGTTGGCTGCGCCCTTGAGGATAACCCAATAGTCGATGGCATACATGCTTTGCGGCCAAACGATCATGAAATGCTTGTTCTCCGATTTGTTCACCGCCGCCACACGCCCGTTATAGACCGAGCTGAACACGACCTCTCCGGAGGCCAAGAGCTGGATCGCCTGTGCTCCCGAATCCCACCAGACAAGGTTCGGCTTCAGCTCGTCCAATTTCTTGAACGCGCGATCCACACCTTCCGGGGTCGACAGCACCTTGTAGACGTCACTCGGCTTCACGCCATCGGCCATCAAGGCGAACTCGAGATTGTAGGTCGCGGATTTGCGCAGCGCGCGTTTGCCTGGAAATTTCTTCACATCCCAGAAATCGGCCCAATTCTTTGGCCCGTCCTTGAGCTTGTCACCGTCATAGGCGATCGCGGTAGACCAATACGTATTGCCGACGCCGCAGTCGCTTATGGAGTCCGGAAGGAGCTCATCCTTGTTCTTGATGACGCTCCAGTCCATCTTTTCGAGGATGCCGTCCGCGCAGCCGAGCGCTACTTGCTCGGCCTCGACGTGGACGACGTCCCAACTCGGGTCGCCAGCTTTTATCTTTGCCTGTAGAATGCCGTAGCCACCGTCCCAGCTCTCTTCGACAACCGGTATGCCAGTCTTTTCCGAGAACGGCTTGAAATAGATCTGTCGCTCGGCGTCCTGTCCCGCCCCGCCAAATGCCACGATCGTCAGGTCCCTTGCATGCGCGACGCCGGCGATGACTGTCGCCAGGATTACTCCAGACAATGCTCCCAAACGAGTTATTCTCATTACTTTTCCCCTTCATTGATTTAATCGTCTGCCAGAAACGGTGACGTTCGGCCTGATTGCAACTCGATGCCGCCGAGCGATATTGGCAGGCCAGGAAAAAGGAGTGCGAGCGTGTCCGAACGGCCGGGTTACGATCCGTCGCCCGGACCCGCCAATCCCCTAGCTTCACAGCAAAAATGAAGATGAAGATTGTATTACATTATGTCAATCGTCATTTCTAATCCGCGGCCAGGACATGGTTCCCGTGATGGGGGAGGGAGGGCGTGAAGCGGGAGATTGTGGCGCAAGTCTATCGGCGTGCCGGCGGCATCGGCAAAGACGTGCGGCCCGCCGGAGTGATGCCAGAAGCCAGGAAATATTCCGCATCCGGAACAGCGTCGGCAGCACCGCGCGTCCGTGAAATGCGAGCCGGCTGTGGAGTCAGGCGCGGATCAGGCGCCTCGATGGATCTCAAGGCGTAATGTTGAAGACACGTTGCGCGTTCAATCCGAGAATATTTCGTTTCGACTGTTCCGACAAGAAAGGCAGATCCCAGATGGTGCTGGGTAAGTCCATATCCCAGTGTGGGTAGTCAGATGAATAAAGCAGCTGCGTGTCCGCGTTGATCATCTCAAACGTGAGCTCAAGGGCCTTCAGGTTATTCACCATTTCCATAGGTTGACTTGTATAAAACATTTCCCGCATGTATTCGCTGGGCAATTTCTTAAGAGCCGGCGCTTCGGATGTCCGCATACGATAGTCGTTGTCCAGTCGCTGCATCAGCCAGGGCACCCAAGCCAGGCCGGATTCGATCCAGATCACCTTTAGCTTGGGGAATCGCTCCGGAAGGCCGTTGACCACCCAGTTCGCGCAGTGAATGGCGTTGAAGAACGTGAAACCGACCGCGTGGGCGGTGATGAAGCGATTGGTCTTCGAGACCAACTGGTCGCTCCAATTGTAGGAGGCGTGGAAGGAGAGGGGCAGACCCATTTCCTCAAGCAAGGCATAGGTCTTCATGTAGCAGTTCTCGTACACACCGCGGTAGCGTGTCGATACCACCATGAAACCGATGACGCCGGGCTTGTCGCCGAACTCCTGCACGATCTTGTAGGTTTCGTCGGGATCATTGAACGGCAGATAGAGCATCGAGCGCAGTCGTGGATTCGATGAGAGCACTTTCTCGCACATCCAGCGATTGTAGGCGCGCGCAAGCTTCACCTCTATGTCGGTCTGCGGGTGCAGCCCCAGGAAGAGCATCGGCGTCGGAAACAGACATGCGTAGTCGACGCTCAAGGCGTCCATCCAGCGGTAGGTCTGGAGAACTTCGCGCGACTGGTCGCCCGCAGGGATTTTCTCGCCCTTGCGCTCCATGTATCGGGTTATGCGACCGCCCATGTCCTGGTACCCGGGCTGGTCCATCAGAACCGTTGTCGGCCCTTTCCATTTGTAGGTATTGAGGGCCGTCTGCCGGAGGGCGGGATCGTCAATATATTCGATAATATCGACGAGATTGTCCGTCTCGTAGTGATGGCAGTCCACATCTATGATGAGAACATCTTTCAGACCTCGCGCGTCCGCTTGCCTCTTGGCGTTTTCAAGATGCTGCGAGGTGTTGTAATCATCGATTTCCATATCGTATGTCGGTGAACTCGAATTGAACAGCATCTTAATTCTCCAACACTTATCGAGTACCAGACCAGGACTGCCACATACCGAGCTCGAATAGCTCCAGATTGGCCGCCTTCAACATTGCGGACACTGTCACCAGGACCGGTGTGGCTTCGATGTTCCTGCCACCAGGAACTGGCGGCTCTCTCAGTTCGGCTTTGAATCGCGCCCCATAAAGAAGCACCAAAGCGTGCATCAGGTGTTGAACAGAAGCGGAATCGAGCTCAGTCGCCTTGCCCTGTTCGACCAGGGCTATGATCCGCTCGGACAGTGCAACGGACATCTGGTCGAGATCCGCGATCTCGGCGCCTGGTTCGGGAGCGGGCGCTTCCGTCACTCTAGACAACGACATAGACGTGTCCATCGCGTTCAACCACCTCGAACCGTTTCAGCGAATGCCTGCCATCGCCAGCGCATCGGCCGGTTTCGATGTTGAACTCCCACCCGTGCCATGGGCATACGATATGGAGGTCCTCCTCTACGAAGCGCATGCTGATGAAGGTCTTATGCTCGCCCAGCACCTCTTCCACTCTGTGGATCAAACGACCTTCGCAGACCGGGCCGCCTTGATGGGGGCATATGTTGAGGAAGGCATGCAGATTCCCCTTCGCACGAATGACTCCGATGGTCCTTCCATCGGTCTCAAGCAATTTGCGCTGCCCTTCCTTGAGATCGTCGGAGCGGGCCACGAATATCTCTGGCATGTCAGAATTCCCCATACGCATACCTGGGTTCAGCGTAGGGACGGCCCCGTGCGCTCACAAGCGACATGTTGGTATCCTTCCATGAAAATAGTTCATGCTGGTCTGCGCTCGCTCACAGCCGCGAGGCGGGAGCCAAATGACGGCAGTCCTGCGTGGTGATGCAGTTCGAAAATACCGGCAGTCGTGAGCTTCTCGGATGCGATCCGACTTCGTGAAAGGCCATTTCAATCAGACAGGTGGCAGCTCTTCGCCACTGCCATGCGACCTGCCTCCACGTGGCCGGGCCTTTGGCGCAACCATGCCGGACCAGCTCGAATTGGGCCGATTATCAGTTCTCGTCGATGCGCCCCAGCAGCCACGAACGGAATGCGTTGACCTTGGGCGAATTGCCCAACCGCGGATGCGTGACGATGTAGTATCCGTAATTCGATCTTACCCGGATTCGAAACGGTTCCACCAGTCGTCCGGACTGCAGGTCGTGCGCGATCAGCCGGGTACGGCCAAGCAGTACCCCAAGACCATCAATGGCCGCCTGTATTGACATGATCATGTGATCGCACATCAGGATGGCCGTCGGGTACTCGCCCAAGCCCGCGGCTTTGAACCAAACAGGCCATTCGTCGGGGGCCGACGTGGAATGGCTTTTGATAAGCGTATGCTGCGATAGGTCGCTCGGCACCTCGAGACGAGGGCCGTCAATCAGCAGCTTGGGACTGCAGACAGGGAATATCTCCTCATCCCCCAATTTTTCGGCGATCAGCCCTGGCCAGCGGCCATCGCCATGCCAGATTGCCACATCAAAATCGGTCCGACCTGGATCAACCGAGGGAAGGGTGCGGAACTGAATCTCAAGTTCAGGGTAGAGGGCCTTGAATTCGGGAAGAATGAGCAAGAGCCGCTTGATTGCAAATGTACCAAGGCAGTGAAGGTTGAGGACGTTCGGCTCGACGTCTCCTGAAGCCGAGGCGGTCGCCGTTGAGATTTCAGACAGCGCCTTCTGAATCTGCTCCAGATAGATTTGTGCCCCTGCGGTGAGCTCAACCACATTGCCATGCCGGTGGAACAGTTGCCTGCCGAGCAGTGCCTCAAGCGTCTTGATCCGATGGCTTATCGCCGTTTGCGTGACGTTCAATTCCTCGGCGGCCTTGGTGAAGCTTTCGTTTCGCCCGGCCGCTTCGAATGCGAGCAATCCAGCAAGCGAAGGCAGTCGTGCCCGAAACATACGACCAGACCCCACTTCCTGTCAGCTGAAGGTCTGCAAGATGCGACTAGACGCAATCCTGACGTTGCGGATCGTCGCGGGCGTATTGCGGCTGCGTCCGACAAAGCGCGGGACGCCATCGGAAATCACGGCGCCGATCGCCACGATGTCACCATTTGTGAAAGCTGACAAAGGGTCGGATTGCGATCCGCCAAGGCAGGCATCGATGATTATTACGTCCGCATCGCATCCCGGCCGGATAAAGCCGGAGTTGAGCCGGAAGGTTCGCGCATTGTTTCCGGTCGCGGCGGCCACCGCGATCGCCGGATCCATACCGCCCAAGGAGCAAAGGTGGCTGATGGTGTAGAGCATGCCGAGCGGCATGATGCCGCTTCCGGTTGGGGTGTCGGTTGCGATGAGCAGGCGCTGAAGCTGGCTTCTTTGCGCAAGAAGCCTGGCAATCAAAAGTGTGGTTCGCAGATTGCCGGCGGTGCAGACTTGGAGTGCCATGCTGGATTCGGCCACAAGCCGTTCGAACCCTTCTTCCGGAATAGCGACCGGGCCCCCGTTGGCATGAAATGAAACGTCGGGTTCCATGGCTAGAAGATGCTCGGCCCAAATTCCGCTGGAACCGGGGATCGAGGCGCCTCCGGTATGCACCAGGGACAGCATTCCGTATTCTCGCGCAAGCTGGATGAGCGGAGCATATTCGTATGGGCTGGCAAAATTGCCAAAGCCGGCCTTGACCATCCGGATTCCGGCCGACCTGAGTTCCTCGAAATCGGCGCGTTCAAGACCGGGTTCCAGGATCAGCGTTCCGGCATAAACGCGCATCCCTCCGGGTCGATAATCCTGGAAGCACCTTTGCGCTGCGATGGCCAGTGCCTTGATGCCTTGCACGTCCTTTGGGCGTCCTGGAACATGGACTTCGGACGCGCTTATCGACGAGGTGACGCCACCATGCACGTAGCTTTCGAGAAAACCCACGGTTTTCTGGCGAGGCGTGTAGTCGCCAAAGGTTATGTGTACGTGCGAGTCGATCAGCCCCGGCATGAGGGTCGCGCCGTCAGCGTCTATCACGACGTCGCTCGTTTGGACGTCGTCAGAACTCAAATCACCGACCTTGGCGATCTTTCCGTCCCTCAAGAGGATACTGCTTTCACGAGACAGCGGAAGTTCAATATCTCCGGTCAGAATCCGTCCGATATTGACCACAGCTACTTTCACGCAGAAACGCCTCCTAATTTGCTCATGACTTCTTCGTGAGTGAGGCCTCCTACGCGAGCATTCAGTCGGCCACGGTCGCTTACGCAGAATACCAGCGCAATTTCATCAGGCAGCGGACCGTCCGCAAGGGCAAAAGACATCCCGTCATAGTGAGATCGCACGTAAACGTCGTAACGATGGTTCATCGGCACATCGAGAACCGTACCAGGCCCACCGATCTTTGTGAAAGAAGAGATCCAGGCCTTGCCGCCACCAATCCGGTTGCGAATTGGGTCAGCGAATGCGCTCGTCAACAGTGCATTGGCGTGTTCTTGCTCACCCCTCACACCTACAATGCCGCCCTTGCCATAGCTCTCTATGGTCTCGGGCGGAATTGCGCTTGCGATCATATCCCCCATCATCGCCCCGATCTCCACGCTGGCTTCCATCAGAGGACGAAGATCCTGTGCGAACTCTCCAAGCAGTGGATTTGCGACAGTAACGATCGCTGCGACCCGCGTCATTGGCGCATCCGTTCGCTGGCCGGCTTCCTCGAGTTTTTGCTGGATGACGACCTGAGTTCGTCGGGGCAAAAGTTTCATATTAATTGATCCCCTGCGGATTTCATTGTCGATGTTAGGATTGACAGATCGTAATACAATCGTCAAGTTGTTGGTGACTGGAGTGGCCAATGCGTAAGCGTGGCGTAGGTTGCCGCTGCAATGGAAAAACGTGCTGGTCGATGCTCCCGCGTGCCAGTCGGGCGCGTCGCAACTGACGAAGTCGGTATGGCTGCTGGGGGTTGGACGAAGCAGGATGGAACGCATCTGGGACAAATTTCTCACCGATCAAGATAAAGCCGTAATGAGAGCCGCCGGATACGGCGCCCGAGGCGGCTACGGACGGCGCCCCGCGCTGCTGGTGATCGACGTCACGTACGGCTTCACCGGTGATCGACCGGAGCCCATACTGGATTCAATCAAGCGTTGGAGCAGTTCATGCGGCGCCGCCAGCTGGGACGCCATCCCCGTGATCCAGCGACTGATCGCGGCATTCCGCGCCAAGCGGCTGCCCGTCATCTACACCGCCCACGGCTACAGGCCAGACAATTGGGACGCAGGCGGCTGGCAATGGAAGAATACTCGAATGGACGAAGAGGGCGGTTCCAATCAACCTGAAGGCTATGACTTCAATGGGATAGTGGCGGAATTGGCGCCGGCGCCGCAAGACATCCTTATCGTGAAGCAGAAGCCCAGCGCCTTTTATGGCACCAACCTTGCCGCCTACCTGAATCTTCTTGGCGCCGACAGCGTCGTCGTTGTTGGCACCACAACAAGCGGCTGCGTCCGCGCCACCGTTCTTGATGCCTTCAGCAACAACATCCGTTCTACAGTGATTGAAGATGGCTGCTTCGATCGTTGCGAGGCAAGCCACGCCATCAATCTGTTTGATATGGATGCCAAATACGCCGACGTGGTGTCAGCCTCCGATGTTCATGGCTACTTGGCCAGCCTGCCCGACAATCTGTTTCCCCATATGCCCAGCGGCAGACCAGTTCAGGGATGAACGTCGGCGTTGCCACGGCTACTTGAACGCCGGCACCTTCAATGAACGCGCGGGGCACCGCCATGACGTCCAGGTCCAGCGGAATCTTGCCGAGGAAATTGCGTGGCTGCATCAACATAGCCGACTTGGACAGGCTCGCTAAGAAAACCCTGCCAATCTCGGTCTACGACCACATTTGCGGCGGAGCGGGTGACGAGATTACGCTGTCCGATAACCGCCAGGCCTACAGGCGCTTCAGCCTCGTGCCCCGATGCTGCGCAGATGTCGACATCCAGCAAGTGGATATGTCGGTCACGGTATTGGGTCAAAACGCCGAATGGCCGTTGCTATGCGCGCCGTGGGGAGGCCAGGCCATCGTGCACCGCCATGGCGAGGTCGGCATGGCGCATGCCGCGCACGACAGCGGAACCCTCTTCTGCCTCTCGACCTTCTCCAATGCCAGCATCGAAGAGGTCGCGGCAGCGGCGCCAGGGCCAAATCTTTTCCAGCTTCATCCGTCTCGATCATACACGCTGATGAGTGAGCTGATGGAAAGGGCGCGTAGCGCGGGGTATCGCGCACTTATTCTTACAGTCGACAATCCCACGCATGGCAACCGTGAAAGGGACCTGCGTAACGGTTTGGTCTGGCCGCCCAGATTGACGCCGAAGGGTTGGTGGACGATCGCCAAAAATCCACTTTGGGCCTTCGGTGCCGCTCGAGCAAACC
>Ga0105238_10000871_pt1 | contig 31154 bp, 26 predicted proteins | sample KBSC34metaG_FD_81526 | JGI IMG/M metagenome (GOLD analysis project Ga0105238, IMG submission 81526) | Corn rhizosphere microbial communities from Kellogg Biological Station, Michigan, USA - KBS C3-4 metaG | ecosystem: Host-associated > Plants > Roots > Rhizosphere > Soil | place: Michigan, USA...
GGACAAAGTGTTTGAGCCCTTCTTTACCACGAAGCCAGTAGGGAAAGGTACGGGCCTCGGTCTGGCGATCTCCTATGGAATCATCAAAGCTCATCGCGGTTCTATCGAATTCTCGAGCGAAGTGGGGAAGGGCACGGAGTTCATCCTAAAGATTCCGCTGTCGTTTGAGCCTGAGGTGATCGCATGACGGAACATGCGCTCCGGCCCTCGATTCTGGTGGTCGATGATGAACCGCGTATTTTGGATTCCATGCGCGACCTGCTCGAGGAAAGCTTCGAAGTGGTCGCCAGCACCGACGGCGAAGAGGCGCTGCAGCTTCTACGAACGGCGAAGTTTACGGTGATCCTGGCGGATCAACGCATGCCCGGACTCACGGGCGATCAATTCCTCGCCAAGGCTCAGGAGCTATCTGATGCCACCCGGATTCTTGTTACGGGTTATGCGGACATCAATGCTTTGATACGGGCCGTGAACCACGGTCAGATCTTCACCTATATCGCCAAACCCTGGAAACCAGCCGAGCTTAAGGTTACAGTTTTCAAGGCTGCAGCGCATGCGCGGAAGGTGGTCGAACAAAAAGCCGCGGCAGACACGGTGGCGCGGCAGCAGGAAGCTTTGGCGCAGTCCGAAGCAGTTTTACGGCAGCAAACGAAGATTCTGCAATCCATTCTCGACAGCATGGGAGACGGCGTTATCGTCTCCGACCAGAACGGCAAAATGGTGTTGCTGAATCCTGCTGCCCGGCAAATGGTGGGTCCGCGGGAGGATGTGCCGCAAGAGCAATGGAGTCATGCCTATGGCATTTATTGCCCGGATACCATGGCGCCCTATCCCGCGGGCGAGTTACCTCTTGCCAAGGCTCTCCAGGGAGAAACTGTCGATGCGACTGAGCTCTACATCCGCAATAGCTTCAGGCCCGACGGAGCCTTCATCAGTGTCAATGGCAGACCGCTGAAGGATGACAGTGGAAAGGCCAAAGGCGGAGTTGCCGTGATACGGGATATCACCGCGGCAAAGCGCTCCGAGGATCTGCTCCGGAAAGCCAAAGAGGAAGCGGAGCGAGCAAATCATGCCAAGAGCGAGTTTCTGTCGCGGATGAGCCATGAGCTGCGCACTCCGCTAAATTCCATTCTGGGGTTCGCGCAACTCTTGGAGATGGACGCTCTGTCGGAGGATCAACAGGATTCTCTCGCCCACATTATGAAGGGTGGGCAGCACTTACTGAGCCTGATCAATGAAGTGCTGGATCTTGCCCGGATCGAAGCCGGCCGACTCTCCTTGTCCTCGGAGCCCATCCATCTTCAGGAGGTCATACAGGAAGCGCTGTCCTTCGTCCGGCCCATCGCCCAGCAACGAAATATCCAGGTGAGATGCGACTCGACTATCAACAGTGAAAGGTACGTGAAAGCCGACCAACAGCGACTCCGTCAGGTGTTTCTCAACTTGCTGTCCAATGCCGTGAAATATAACCTGGAAGGGGGCCGAGTCGACCTCTCCTGCCAGGCGCGAGAGGGCGGGATCTTCCGCATTTCCATTACGGATACCGGGCGTGGCATTTCCGAAAAAAATCAAGAAAGGCTTTTTCAGCCATTCGAACGTGTTGGCGATGAGACCGCGGAAATCGAGGGGACCGGCCTAGGCCTAGCGCTTTCCAGAGGACTCATGGAAGCCATGGGAGGCCGCATCGGAGTGGACAGCAAAATCGGGCAGGGCAGCACATTCTGGATCGAGCTCAGTGGAGTGGATGGCCCTGAAAGCGCTCTAGCTGGTCCGGTTGACGAACCGAAAACGGAGCAGGGAACCGTCTATTCTCAACGCCGCACCGTTCTCTATGTGGAAGACAACCGGGCCAACTTTAGACTTATGGAGCGCATCATTGCGCAGCGCAAGGAGCTGCGACTCATCGGAGCCGAGCGCGGGCGGATCGGACTGGAAATGGCAGGCGAGCATTCCCCTGATCTGATCCTGCTTGACCTGCATTTGCCTGATATCTCCGGACAGGAAATTTTAGATCGCTTGAAAGGCGATCCGAGGACCGCTGGTATCCCGGTGGTGATCGTAAGCGCGGATGCGACGCCCGGCCAAATCGAGCGACTCCTGGCGGCGGGAGCTAATTCTTATTTGACGAAACCCCTGGATATTGCTTCTATATTAGGCTTGTTCGATAACACTTTCACTAAATCTTCTCCCGTTCACACTGTAGAAATCCCCGACTGAAGCACATTTATGGCGCCGAATAGATTCTTATTTCTATGAAGTGTCTAAGGTGATTACCCGTCTAAGTCGATCCATACAGCGAGTGGGTGTACGGACACTCACAAGCGTTTCGGCAAAAGAGTATGGATAAAGAGATCATCTTAAGCAGCAGGATCCTCATCGTGGATGATCAGACCGAGAATGTGCGGCTTCTGGAACGCATCCTGAAGAAAGCCGGCTATTCGCGCTTGGAGGGAATTACCGATTCCCGGAAAGCCCTCACTCTCTTCTCAGAGTTTCAACCGGATCTCGTCGCGCTGGATCTCCAAATGCCCTTTGTGGATGGGTTCGCACTCTTGAAGCAGTTACGCTCGCGAATTCCCTTGGGGGAGTTCGTGCCAATCCTGATTCTGACGGCTGACAATTCCAGGAAAGCGAAGCAGGCGGCCCTGTCGTTGGGCGCCAAGGATTTTTTGACCAAGCCCTTCGATGTCGAAGAAACCTTGTTGCGTATCTATAATCTATTGGAGACGAGATGGCTCCATGTAGAGCTCCAACATCAAAACGCGACACTGGAACAGCGGGTTTCGGAGCGCACGCGTGATCTCGAGCTGGCGCAGTTAGAGATTCTGCAGCGCCTCGCATTGGCGGCGGAGTATCGCGACGATTGCACAGGCCAGCATACGCAACGCGTGGGTACTTTGGCGGCTGTCTTGGCTCGCGCCATCGGATTGCCTGCCGATCAGATTGAGCTGATCCGCTTGTCGGCACCGCTGCATGATGTCGGCAAGATCGGCATTCCCGACGGAGTCCTCCTCAAACCGGCCAAGTTGACGGATGCAGAATATCTGCAGATCCAGAGGCACACAGAGATTGGCCGCATCATCCTCTCGGGGAGTAACTTTGCTATTCTGCAAATGGCGGAACGGATCGCACTGTATCATCACGAGCGCTGGGACGGGAATGGCTATCACAAGTTGTCCGGCGACAGCATTCCACTCGAGGCCAGGATCGTTAGCGTGGCGGATGTTTTCGACGTGATTACGCACGATCGGCCCTACAAGAATGCGCAGAGCATGGACGTTGCGATCGATTGCATCCGTCAAGAAAGTGGGAAACAGTTTGATCCGAATTTGGTGGATGTATTCTGTCAGTTGGTTGCCGGAGGAGATCTTGCCAAGTTAGCCGAGGTCTTCGAGGAAGACAGCGAACTCAGAGCCGGAACATTAGCGCCTGACCCTACGCCTGCGCACCCTCCCCAAGAGAACCAGTCTGCTTAACGTGAAAAAGGACCGACATTTTGATTCTAGTTGTGGACGACAATTCCAGCCTGCGCAATGTGTTGCTGGCTGTGCTTGAAGATGCAGGTCACAAGGCGCTGGGGTTCTTAAATGGCAAGGTTGCGCTTGCCTATGCCCGCCAGCATCCGATTGCGCTGCTCATTACTGACCTGGTTATGCCAGAGCAGGAAGGCATAGAGACTATCCGGCACTTTGTTCGAGAATTCCCGCACATTCCCATCATTGCCATTTCGGGGAACCCCGATTACTTGCCCGCAGCGAAGCATCTTGGCGCAGCCATCGCTTTAGCAAAGCCAATCGGCAATGCCGATCTTCTTGAAGCTGTGCAAACCCTGATCGCTTGAGGGCGGCCGTCACGGCAGCGGGAGTGGCATCGTATTTGTCCGCAAGACTCGCTTTAGCCTCTTGCGGACCACACGGTTCCACCACATCATTGCGCCGGTCACGAACATGCCCGCGGGCGCGAGTCCGAAGACGGCCCAAGCCAACTTCGTCGTCGCATCGCAGAGTCCCGGACCGCTGCAAGGAAGCCCTATCCCGTTAATGCGGCCCACGTGCAAATAGGCGAGCCAATAGATAACCTGGTCAAGCGTGCGTGTCCGTGCGTTGGCGGCAGTGAGAGGCTCGATTCGGTCGGCGAGGTCTTGAAACCGTTCAGGGTTGCCGAGATAAGCCCCGCTTATCGCGAACATTAAGATGAATCCAAGGCTCCAGAAGCCGATCATGCTGTGCAAACTCCAGATGAAGCGTTGCCATCCGAGGTTCTTCGGAACGGTCAGGCTTCGCCGCCAGGTTTTGATCCCCGGCCACCAAACTACGATTCCCGTGACTGCGAGGACCACAATCAGCAGCGCGCCGACGCCGTTGACCGAGCGACCTGTTGGCCCGGCCAGTAGATCGTCGTGTAACTCGAGGAGCCTGGAAACCAGCCAGATCTCCAGCGGCACCGAATCGCCTAGATCTGCTCCCGTATACGGATTGAAGAGGCGATTTTTACTGCCGGTGCGGCCTTGGAGGGAAATGCTGACGGCCTGATCGGGATTCTGTGCCCGACTTAAAGTGAGGACCGTGTATCCGGGATACGCGCGTATTGCTGCCCCCTTCAACTGCTCATCGGTTAAACGTGCGCCCTGCCCGGTGACGATGATCGGATCCCGTGTGGCTGCCCGATAGAGCTCATTGCGGTAAACGAGAACGCTGCCGGTTACGCTGATCAAGAGCACGTAGAGGCCGATGCCGATCCCGCTCCACAGGTGAAGCTGGAAGGTCGCCTTGCGCAGCCAGGCAGTCTGCGGTTGCAAAATCCATCGCTGCCAATACGTCATGCGTCTCCTTTAGCTAGCCGATTCTAACCCATTCAACTTTGCTGCAAAGTGCACTGGAAGACGGTGAGAGCTAACCAGTAGAGCTTTTCTCAAAACAGGAAATCGAAATCGAGACGGAAGCGCCGTTTGTGCTGGCCCAGAAACTCGGCGAACTGCGGATCGGCGATGTTCAGGCGGACGGTGTCAGGGTTCCAGTGGTTCGTGGCGTTGAACATGCTGAAGGAAATCTGCACGGCGTGCTTGCGGACGTGAATGTCGCGTGCGATGCGGTAGTCGAGCGAAAGGAACGGCGGAAATCGGCGCCCGTGTGGGGGGCCGGCGTATTGCTGGGCAGCGTCGAGTGCGGAGTACGGGCGGCCCATGCGGTACTCAAACAACGGCGCGATCCGGGTGCGATCGTTTAGCGGAATCACTCCCCAGACGAGAATGCGGTGCGGTGTATCCAGATCCGCTGTGGCGTAGACGTCCGGGCGGATCACGGCCGGCGGCGTGTTGCCGAGATACTGCACCAGGTCGTTGATGTTGGCGCGGCCGGAACTGCGGGTATAGGACGCGAATAGTTCCTGACCTTTTCGCGGAACGATTCGCGACACCACTTCGAATTGACGATACACCGAGCGGCCATTGCCCGCGAGCGTCATCGCGTCAACAGCGGGCGCCACCACCAGCAGCCCGCGCGAATGGCTCTCCATGTAATTGGCACGCAGGCGGACCGTCTCGCCGAAGCGATGCTCGATCTGCGCACTGCCGGTACGGCTGCGCGGCGCGAAGTTGCCGGGGCGGTCGGGACCGAAGACCAAGGGACCTGCGGCATCGCGCGAACCGGTCTGGTTCTCAAGGAGTGTGCCGTCGACGATGCGGGTCGGGTATGCCGGAAACGCTCCCGCCACCAGCGGCACGCGATCGTAAAACCAGCCGAAGCCGGTGCGTAAAACGGTGTTGTTGTCGCCGAAGGGCGCCCACGACAAGGCGAGGCGGGGCGCCAAGCCAAGTGTTCCGGTGAGGCGCTGCCAGTCCGCGCGCAGGCCGTAATCGACGGCGAAAGCCGGCTTCACTTGCCAGTGGTCCTGCGCGTAGAAGCCGCTCTCCCAGTCGGAGACGGCAAACGGTGGCGCATTCAAAAATGTCACGCGGCTGATCGTGCGTCCGCCCGCGGCGATCGAGAATGGCGACGCCTGCATCACACCGGTAAGGGTCGAGTGAATGGCTTCGCCACCGATGCGGAGGCTGTGGGCGCCGCGGGTGAAAGAGTAGGATTCGCGCCATTGATAGCCGCGGGCGCGGCGCTGCTGCTGGAAGAAATAGTTGCCCAGGTTCTCTACCGGGGTGAGTTGCAGCTCGCCGGTTCCCTGCGGCCAGGTGCGCCCCAGGAATTCCGACGCGGCGACGGCCGATTCGAGAACAGCTTTGCCAAGGGTCAGGCGGTCAGTAAGACCGGCGTGGAACTCGCGTCCGCGAAAGTCGGGCGTGGCCGGGCGCGGGTTGTAGAAATCCAGACCTTCAAATTTCACCTTTTGTGGAACCAGGTGCACGGTGGCGGTGAGTACCTGCGAAGCGCCAACATAATCGAGCTGCGTATGGGAGTTCCACGACTCACGCCAGGTTTCGTTTTCGGGAAACGGTAGCGAGAAGACAGGAAGCTTGTTGAGGCGATACTCGGCCGATTGAAACAGGTAGAGCCGATGGCGGACGAGCGGCCCGCTGAACGATAGGCGCGGGGTGAATCCGCGGACACCGCGTATGTGGCCGCTGCGCAGGCGAAGTTCGGGCGTCGGGTCATTCAGCTCGGCATGCCACTTCTCACCACCGCGCTTGGTGTCGACCACCACGACGGCGGCCGTGAAGCGCCCATACTCGGCCAGAAACGGGCTGCGAAAGACGTTGAGGCTGGCGACGCTGTCGATGGGCACGGTGGCGCCGAACTGGCCGGTTGCGGGGTCGGTCGTGTCGAGTGCGTTGACCATCAGAGTGCTGCGGTATTCCGGGCTTCCGGAAATCGACAGGCGGCCTTCGGGCGTGCGGACAACACCGGGGACGAGCGGGAGCGCATCCTTAACGGTGGGCGGATCGAGTGGCAGTGCCTTGATCTGTTCGGCGCTGAGCGGCGCCAGTGTAGCCGATTCGGGTGCGTCGGGGCTGGCGCCTTCCACCGTGACGCTCTCGATACGCGCTGCTGGCAACAGCAGTTCGACGTGTACGGCCCGCTCGGGCGTGGCCTCGACCGTCTGTCGTAAGGTTTGGAAGCCGGGATGGGAAGCCTCGACCGTGTGCGGACCCGGAGCGTCGACGCGGAGGATGGCATCGCCCTGGAGGTCCGTGCGCGATTCGATGGCGCCGGTCCGCACTAGGGCGCCGGCCAGTGGTTGGGACGAAGCATTCGCCACGTGCACTTCAATCGAGCAGCACGGGGCGCCAGAAAGGGTCAACGCTCCCGCGAGGAACAGGAGGAGCATCGCGTACATCTGGTTTCATTGTCGCAAGGGCGGTTCCGAAGTGCCGGGCAAAGTGGTCTGTGACAAACTGCATGCATTGGTGTATTCTTAGCCCAATGCTGCCTCGGTTTCTTTCTCGACGGTCAGACTCGGAGCTTGGAATACGTCGACGTTACGAAGCGCTCGTCACCGTAGCTTTTGTCATTTTGGGTACGCCCTTAGCATCCCCTCCTTTGGCCGCTCAGTGGCTGAAGTATCCCACCGCGGGAGTGCCACGCAAGTCCGATGGCAAGGTGAACATGGTGGCTCCTGCGCCTCGCATGGCGGATGGCAAGCCCGATTTTTCAGGAATCTGGACCACGGCAGAACCCAACACGCCCCGATCGGGGTTATCGAGTCCCAAGCAGACTTCAGGTCCTAGGGCGGCGCAGAATCCCAACGACGAGCAGAGCCCGAGTGACGCCACTGCCTCGCGCCAGATGGCGAATATCGGTATCGATCTTCCGGGAGGATTGCCGTATCAACCTTGGCTTGTGCCCATCGTCAAGGAGCGCACGGACAACCTGGCGAAAGACGACCCGCACATCAAATGCTTGCCGGATAACTTTCTTCGCGCCTACGGGCTGCCGCACTTGCTAAAGTTCGTCCACACGCCAAGTCTTTTGGTGGTGCTCAATGAAATGAACGCTGGATACCGCCAGGTATTCACGGATGCACGGCCGTTGCCCCAAGATCCCACTCCCTCGTGGCAAGGATATTCGTCGGCGAAATGGTCTGGCGATACCCTGGTGATCGACACCAACGGACTGCGCGACGATACTTGGATCGATTGGGTTGGAAGTGTGGTGACGCAGGCAGCCAAAGTGCGCGAGCAGATCCGGCGCCCGGACTTCGGACACCTCGAAATCCAGGTGACCGTCGATGATCCCAGGGCTTATACCAAGCCGTGGACTGTTACATTAAAAGAGCGCATCGTTGTCGACGTAGAATTGATCGACGAGATCTGTGCGGAGAATGAGCAGTCCCTCAAGCACATGAAGTGATTCCGCTGACTCCGCAAGCGTCGGGACCACAGGCTGGACGTGGCGAAGAAGTTCGAACACGCGTGGATTTTTGAGGCGTTTATTGAGCACCGGACCTTCTTTACCAAGAGAATGTTCGGTGGGCTTGCCGTGTACCTGTTCGAGCGTCAGATGCTGTTGCTGGTTGAGCCAACGAAATCCGGCCGCTGGAACTGGCACGGGGTTTTGGTCTGCACTGACTTCGAACATCACGCCTCCATTCAAGCCGAGTTCCCGGCGTTGGCGCCGCATGAGATTTTGCGAAAGTGGCTTTTCGTCGATTCGACCCACGAAGATTTCGAATCCACCATGGAAGCAGTGGCGAAGCATGTAGCAAGCAACGACCCGCGCTTCGGAGTCGTGCCCAGGGATCCAAAGCCTAGAAGCCGAAAGCTAACCGGAGTGCGCCGGCTAAAGTAGCAGAAGCTTGCATGCGTCTACTGAACAATAAGTCACTGACTATCGAACGAAGTGGTCGATGTCCTTATTGTTTTCCTGGCACATGAAATCGATCATTTCTGTATCGAGGAGGGGCTTCATGTGTAATGATACGGTCCAAGGTTTAGTGAATACCTTGCGGTCATCTACGGTCACATCGATATCGAGGCTGCCGAAATTGGGGCGGCTGATGCGTTCCGTAACGCGGGCTTCACTAGAAAAAAAGTTACCGGACGTGTCCAGCCACGAATCGTCGCGATAGCCTGCGGATTCAACTACCAGGGTGCCGCCTTCCCAATGCGCCACAGAGTAACCGCTCCAAGCCGGCACCATGTCCTCGGGAAGCTTGCGGCCGTCGAAAAAAATCTGGCGGTAGCTGGCGTTGAATTCGTGCAAAATCACAAGCTGGGTAGGCGTCTGGAAAATCTTTTCGGTTTCAGGGAAGGCCCACGCGCGCGGGAAGTTGGGCGGCATGCAATGCGTGTGAGGGTCGATGTAGGCTGCTTCGTTAGCGCGGCTCTTGACCAGCTCCGCCGCCCAGGGCTGGTAGGGAAGTCCGTCTTTTAGACCCATCGCGAAGTTTCCTAGTTGCGGGGTTAACGGGAGTTCGGCACATTGCGCAACCCCGTTCTTGGGATCGCAGGGCCTTTCGTCGCGCGGTATCCACATTCCAGAGAAGTCGGGTTTGCCGCCGGGAATCTTGGGTGCGGGAGCCGTGAGATTCGGTCTACCATTCGGAGTGCGGGGGATTCCCGCCGTGGGTAAGTTGATCCACTGAGCGGCAACAGGCAGGGCCAGGAAGATAGCAAGCCGGATGATACGCATGCCAGTCATGATATGCGAAGGGCAGTTGGAATGCTAACGCGCCGCGTCAAGAGGGGACGCACGGGCGACGTACGAGCCACTAGTGTGCTGCGAGAGGGCGGCGGTTCCAAGGGAGGGAGGGGAAAAGCGCGGGAGAGAAACAATTGTGCATGGCCGGCTCGGAGTCGCAAACTAGAGTACATGAATTGCTCCCATGCGGAATTTTTGGCTCGCAAGAGGGTTGCCGCTTTTCTTGACGGCGGTAGAGCCCAGTGATCCAGCCGACCTACGCTGGTGCCCAGCAGGCGGCCAAGCGCATACATCGCCATTTGGCGGCTCAGTCTGCCCCCGCGCAATTCGCCGCTGAGGACGTCGCCACGCTGCCCGATATGGCGACGCTAGCCGCTTTGATCGATACCGCTTTCTGGACTAGCTTACGGCGGGAGGAAGGCTACATTCCGCGTGTTTCGTTCGCCTTCGTAGGGCCGGGTCAAGTGGATGATGGGATCGTCTTCGGCAACTCGTTTTCGCTGGAGCCCAAGGATCTCGCCAAGCTCGCAGCAGCGGTCGAGAGAGCTGGTCTTCATCTAGGTGTTTGGCAGCAACAGGATGAACTGCGCGTTTGGGGCATCACCCGAAACCTTCCGGCATTTTGTTTGGTTCTGGAAGTTGTCCTGCCTGGCTTGCTGGTTGTGAAACAGAGCCCTTCGGAGGAATCCGGTAAATTCATCAACATCGCCGTACTGCAGGGGGATGAGATCAAAATCATTGATCCTCATGCCGCGATCAGTCCTGCATATCCAGCTCTGCTGCCTTCACTCCTACGCTTGGAATCTCAGTTCGCGACAGGATCAGAGGTGAACGTTCTGTTGCAGCTTGCGGTGTCAATCCGGACACATGGCCGCGGCGGCTTGCTGCTCGTGGTGCCGTCGGGCTCTGATAGTTGGACCGAGTCTATCCTGCAACCGATCACCTACTCGGTCTCACCAGTGTTCTCTGGTCTTGCGGACCTGATGCGACGGGACGTCGGGGGTAAGCCAAGCCGCCGCTGGGAGGACGCGCTCGGCCGCGCGGTAGATGGAATCGCGGGCCTGACTGCGGTTGACGGAGCTACGCTGATCACTGCGGATTACGAGTTGCTGGCATTCGGTACCAAGATCGTCCGCCGCAAAGGATCTTCGCAAGTGGCCCAGGTTATTGTCACGGAGCCTATCGAAGGCGGAGTCCCAGTGACTGCCGAGCCCGCCCAGTTGGGCGGCACACGCCACTTGTCGGCAGCACAGTTTGTACACGACCAGCGCGACGCGATCGCGCTGGTCGCCTCGCAGGACGGGGGGTTCACTGTATTCGCTTGGTCTTCGAACGAAGAAATGGTACACGCGCACCGCATTGATGCGCTACTGCTGTAAACCTTCGCTAGGATTGGCTCTCTCCTCTTTGCGTTGAGATTAAGGGCACGCCGCTCCGCGCCGTGGAAGAAAAGGTACACTGCCTGCAATGCTTAATCAATCACAAGCTGTATCCATCATGAAGGATCCCGTGACCTGGCTCTACCCAGCCATCGAGCCATATAATACTGGCCGGCTCCAGGTATCACCCGTGCACGAGATCTATTTCGAGGAAAGCGGCAACCCCGCCGGCAAACCGGTAATTTTTCTGCACGGCGGGCCCGGCGGAGGCTCGGACCCCAAACAGCGCCGCTTCTTCCATCCGCAGAAGTACCGTATCGTGAACTTTGACCAGCGCGGATGCGGCAAGAGCACGCCCTATGCGTCTCTCGAAGCTAACTCTACCTGGGATCTGGTCGCAGACATCGAAAAAATCCGCGGGCACCTGGGCATTGAGCGCTGGCAGGTGTTCGGCGGGTCCTGGGGCTCCACGCTCGCCCTTGCCTATTCCGAGACGCATCCCGATCGCGTGACCGAACTCGTTCTCCGCGGCATCTTCCTGCTTCGCAAACAGGAAATTGATTGGTTCTACCAGCGTGGCGCGTCGGTGCTGTATCCGGATGCCTGGGAGCCGTATCTCGCTCACATCCCCGCGGCCGAACGTGGCGATCTGCTGTCCGCCTACCACCGGCGCCTTACCAGCGATGATCCGGCCGTGCGACTTGCGGCTGCGAAGATCTGGAGCGGATGGGAGGGGGCCACCTCTAAGCTCCTGCCCGATCCTGCCTTCGCCGGACACTACGAAGAGGATGAGTTTGCGCTCGCCTTTGCGCGCATCGAAGCCCACTTCTTCGTCAACAAGGGGTTTTTCGAAACCGACGACCAGTTGCTGCGCAACGCTTCACGCATACGCCACATCCCCGGGGTGATCGTGCAGGGCCGTTACGACGTAGTCTGTCCTCTGGAAAGCGCTTGGGCGCTCTATCGTGGGTGGCCCGAAGCCGACCTCATAATCACTCCCGATAGCGGCCACAGCGCTTTCGATCCGCCGAACAGTCGCGCTCTGGTTGCCGCGACAGACAAATTCGCCGGCTGAGCATTGCTCTCGCATCGCTCCCCTCTCTGGTTCCCGGCAGCGTCCGCCAGGCCTACGACACTTAGCCGCTCTAGGTAGCAAGCTGTCTTCATTGCGACAATCGCTATGCGCCATGTGCACAAGTGCCGTTCTGCTTTACAGTATTCCGCACGTGGTCATCGGCGAGAAGGAGACATTCCGTGGTGAGGAGGATCTCCTCCGCTCGCGCGGTGTGCGGCTTCAAGTGATGCAGGACTCCGAAGGCATCGCCCTGTTGCAAGTTTCTGACTGAAACCGGACCTATGGCGGGAGGATATCGGTGTTCAAATCTCCGGGTTAGTCAAGCTGCCGGGAAACGATCGAATCCACGATCCTTCATTACCGCATCGCGTGCGGTTTACACCAGCGCCGTCTTTGAATCCGCGGCGGCCTAGGACTTGCGCCCCGATAGGACCACTTCCGTCACCTACCTACCTAACTATCTGACGGCTCAATGAAGTTGAAAAAGGCAAGTAACGGGCGGCGGCTTGTGGGCATCGTTCTACGAGGAGGTTACAATGATCCGTTTTTCGTTGAAGGGGCCCAGGCTTGCCACCGCTTTCCTGTGTGTTGCCCTGGGAGTACCATGCCGAACATTAGCCCAGGTCGAGGCAAAGCAGCAGTTTAGCGTTTTGGAAAATTCTGCCGGTACAGCAGTGAAAGCGCAACTCTTGGATGAAGAGGAGCTCACGGTACTTTCCCAACGAAATCAGAATCCCGGGCCGGAGGTTCGGGGCGGGGCTTTATCGAACGAGCATCTCACCTATATAGTGATTGCTCTTGCGGCTATTGTTCTTGTGCTGGTTCTTAAGTAGGAATCTATGAGAACGCACCGGTCTGCCGGATGGCATCGGGTCGCTGTCCTTACTCTCCTCGTTGCCTTCGCGTCCGAACAGGCGGTCGTCGCCCTGAACGCTGCGCCCCTTAGGGTTCCCTTTCAGCGTCAAAAAACCAACGGATGCGGGCCTGCAAGTATAGCGATGCTACAAGGGTATTGGTCAGCGCACGCAAATGGTCTCGGCCAAACCTCAGAATCCGAGTTGCACGCGAGCCTTCCGGTAACTGAGAACCAGGGCACATTGCTTTCGGACATGCGCCGCTACTTGGACTCTAAGGGATATCACGCCTTTACGATACAGGCAGATTCAAGCGATGTGACCCGCCAGATTTCCAAAGGTCGGGTTCTGATCGTCGCCTTGAAGATTAAGGCTAACGCCGACTTGCATTTCGTCGTAGTCACCGGGCTGGATCAACAAAAGGTTTGGCTGAATGACCCTGCTAAGCGCGGACCAGGCAGCGTGGATCGACGGAAATTTGAGGAAAGCTGGGCCCGCGCTGGCAACTGGATGCTACTGGCGGTACCGCGCGTAGCGAAATCGGAGGAACATCCAACCTCATCTCCATGATACATTCAAGCCCCGACGGCGATATGATAATGGTTGTTTGGGGCAGTTGGCATGACGATCCGCAAGCTGATGTTTTTAGGTTTGGGCGTAGTGTTGCTGGGTTGCTTGACACTTGCTATCGTCACCCTGACTCGTAGCAGTGCCAAGTGCCCTTACTGCCATTCTTCGAGGGTTCGATCTTCAGGGTCGACATTAGTGGATAGACTTCTCTACGTCATTTACCTAAGGCCCTATCGCTGCCAAGCGTGTCGAAAACGCTTCTATGCGATGAAACGTAGGAGGGTTGCGGGTTCTGTTCACGAGAAATCCCTACCTATAGAGAAGAGCAATAGAGCTGCTGGGGGGACTCGTTCGTGAAAGAGCACTGCACCGCGCAGCGAATCGCGGCGCAATATTGCTCGAAAATGCTTCGGATGATAGCTATCCGGTGATCGGCCGGTTAAGCTGCACTACGATTTGTTCGAAGAATCGGGCCGCCACGGCCCCAGTGGTTAATTCGCGGTGCCATGACATTGACAGCACCGCCGACCTGCGGGCAACGCAGTGGCCATCCACGACCATAGCTCTTTCCGCCACTCTGCCGAATGCGAACTGGAGCGGCCAGGAGCTTTTCGCGACAATACTTTCTACACCATACTTCGCCGGCGAAGTGACGCAACAGCTTCCTCCGCGAAAGCGCACCCATAACTTGGGGTGAAGACCAGTCAGACGAGCCAACCCCACAGTAAGTGGAGCCGGAAACCGGCTCAACCTTCTCAATTGGGGATCGTCACCCGGCGCCGATGCCAAGCGCACTAACGTAGTCGCAATGCCCTCTAGACCTAATTGATCGGCGTTGCGAATAATACTGGCATACGCGATGTCTAGATCGCCTTCCACAAGTTCGGTCGCGACCGCCATGTCAACCTGCTCAAACTGCGCCCAACGGTATCCCCCCAGCCCGCGATAAATAATTCGATTTACCTTAGGATGGTCCCGCAGCGCCCGCGCAATCGAATCGACAACGAATGCCGTATAGCTGGGTTTCACAAGCCCTGCAGCTTCGCGACGAGACCGTTCTAACTCCACCTCTGTGAAATCAACCAACTGACTGAAGGCCACGGTATCCTGCGCGCGCCATTCCTTCACCAACCCCTTATGGGTGCTGAGATAGCGATTTCGCGCGAGGAATTTATAGGAATCGCTCATGAACCCTATCCTAACCTTATTTTCAGTTGATCCCAGTTATCTCCATCGCGGCCTGAAAAAGTCAGGGAGTGGAACCCGAATTGCTGGTTATTGCGCGTAGTAAGTTATGGGAACAATGCAACGCCAGTTTTGCCTCGATATGATGAAGGTAAGTTGGGTGGGACCCGATGGATTCAAGAAGTCCGATTGCGCAATCATACTGGAAATCGACCCCGCTGGCGGGCTAGTCCAGACTACGGTCGCGATTCCGCGTAGTTCGGAGATCATGTTAGATACTGGGGTGGGATTGGTCCCTGGACATGTAACCAGTTGCGAAGAAGACGCTTACGGTTATGTAGTCAACTTCGCAATCGAGGATCAGGCGCGGAACTGGTTTCCAAGATACGTTCCGCCCTTTCTGCACTCAGCCGGCGGCCGCTAACTCCCACGCCGTACTGCCAATCACCGGTATGTGCAGCAGGGACTGCCGGATTTCCTCCACCCACAGCGCATAACGGGGATTCGGATTCCATGAGTAGAATCGAAGAATCTCCATCTCGCATTCATATTGCGGATCGTAATAGGAGGGGATAGGGGTGCCAGCGTACTTCAGCGATTGCCCGCCCATCCGCCTAAGGATTGACGACGAGCAGTGCCGCCGTGTTGCGGTGCTCATACCCACCGCGCCCCCCATAAGTTGGCCTAAACTGTAGGCGGCCAATCCCAATCTGAGCGCTTCTGATGTGCCTCTGATATGTTCCGCCAGAGCCCAGCCGCCCACCTCGACGAAGGACAAATTCAAACTCTTGGCCATGGTTACTTCCGAATGGACCGCCCGCTTGAGGGCGGGTCCCCATTGCGGGCATGCAGCAATTGCAGTACTAAAGACCGAAAGACGCAAAAAAAGACTTCTTATGTCATGAGCCTGATAGCGGATGCAACCGGCAATCGTTCCGTTTTCATCGTGCACCAACAGGTGCCAACTGTGATTGTCAGCCTCTACGACGTGGCGTCCGTCGATCAAGTCATTTGGCCTGATCGCCCCGTCCTCCAGGTACACTTGTCCCCGAAATCGCTGCATCTCTGAGAATAAAGTACGGTGTTCCTCACGATCTCCACGTACATCGTGAAAGACGTTTGGGATATGCGCGTCTGAAGGCGCGAGGAGCGCTAGCCGTCTAGAGGGGGACGTTAATCGCCGCTGAACGGCGTCTAGTTGTCTTCGAGCCGATAATTGCAAATTATAAACTCCTGGTCTTCGAGAACTAGCTGAAACGGTAAAAAATGGGCTGCTCTCGAAAACTTATTGGAATTGTCGGAAGCGAAAGGCTAGCACGTGATCTACCACATGTCAATGGTGGTGATTGAAGGACTTACAAACGAAACGAATTCCAGGAACGGGCTGCGACCGGTCGTCTTTACTGGAATGGGCGGTAACTCTTTCCGGAAGTCGTATTCTGCTCGCCGCCCTGTAAACGATAGATACTAACCAGCGAGTACGTCTTCAGGAATTGCGAGCGCGGATGTCGACTGTCGGGGAACACCAAGGAGGCAGGTGACGATAAATTGACCCTTCCGGATTTTCAACCCCCGTGTCTCCCAGCAGTATGAGTCCGAGAACTTGCAGGTCATCTGCAACAGTTCGTTTGGCGTGTATGCCCGTAGATGCGATACCCAGCCGTCCCATGCCACGGTGAAGGGAATGACTGGCAACAGATAGGTGAAAATCCACCACTCCGGGCGCCTTGGGCGCATTGTCGGCGTGAGTAAGAGAACGCCCAGGAATGTAGCGATGAAGCTGAAGGTCACTCCCCTGAATGTACGATTAGGAATCTCGAAAATTGCAATGGGTTGTCGTGCAGCATAGGCATCTTTCAGAATCTGCTCGGCTTCCAGGGGCTGAAAATGGTGGAAGGAATTGAACAAGGTCCGGAGACCGGTGAGGTCGCTGGGTACCGCGGTGGCGTCGACCGAAGTCGGCCGCGCCTCGATCACGCCGCCACTCTTGCTCCGTAATTCGCTCATACTATTAACATTTGGGAATTTGTCGGTGACGACCGCTGTGAAACTCCAGCCGACAGCCTCAAACTCCTGCTGAATTCCCAGCAAGGGGCCGCTGGCACCTGAACACAGGTCGACAATTCGGGTTGCATGGGATTCGTGCAGCATTTCAGCCAGAATAGGCGCAATCGCACTGTACGCGTCAATCCGGTCCCATAGGACGCGAAGCCATTCCGTCAAGGCGTCCCGGAATATCGCAGGAAACCAGGCCAGATCGTGAAACTCAAACCAATGGATTCGTTTCCACCGCATTCAGTCTGCCCAAAGGTCGTTGATGGGTCTCATTCCTGAACCAATATCCTATCGTGATCACCGGTTCAGCGCTCGTCCTAGTTTTGAATCCCCTTCAAAAGGCTCAGATTTTTTGGCCGTTCGGCCACTTTTAGACCTTTTTTTAGTGCGAACCCGCTTGTGGCAGCTCGCTAGCCCATTCGTACTAATGTATATCCCTGTGTTCTACTAAGCACCCTGCATAAGCCGAAGGGGGTGTTCTGCCCATAGTAAGGTTCGCAGCACGGCCGATTCCAGTATTGGGGAGAGAAGCCGTTGAAACTAAGATGTGATGCGCGTCAATCGGGAAGACAGTTCGTGTTGCTTGCTCCGAGTCAAAGCGCCGCATCGCAATTCGACCAAGCATTAGTCGATCCGTCGCGGCACCACCGGCTTTTGGCCGAAGCGCAGAGGCTCAGAGGTCGAATCTACATGCACGACGGAGCCATTAAACCCTCTGATCTCCTAGCCGACGACCGCCATATTCAGGCGGCCGACGATCAGGCGTGGCACCTGCTGACGGTGGATGAAAATGAAACAGTCATAGCGTGCATCCGCTACTTCGCACATGCGGCTAACGTAAGATTTTCGGAACTGTCCGTTGCGGGTTCGGGCATAGCCCGATCGGCGGAGCTGGGCACGCGGGTGCGGGAAGCGGTCGAAACTGAACTGGAGTGCGCCAGGCGGCGTGGAGTTTGGTATGTGGAGCTAGGAGGGTGGGCAGTCTGCGAGTCCCTGCGGTGCACGACAGAAGCGATTCGCACACTGTTGACGGTATATGCACTTTCCCAGGTAAGAGGCGGCGCCGTCGGGCTGAGCAGCGCGACCACCAGGCATCATTCCTCTTCCATCTTGAGGCGCATCGGCGGAATACCACTGAAAGTGAAGGGCGTCGAAGTTTCACCCTATTACGATGCGCAGTATGGTTGCGAGATGGAGCTTCTCAGCTTCGATTCCGGGTCTCCAAACCAGCGCTACGCAAGCTGGATTCGTGAGTGCCGAGAAGGGCTCCAGCAGGTTCCTGTGATTTTGGGCGCTCCCACGAATACTTGCGCTCCCGACTTGCTTCGTCTTCACGCGGCCATTGGTGGTTCGGAGCACCTCGTGCGGCAGGCAGAACTGGCCGGTGCGGGACGTTAGACCCCTCATTGAGAAGTAGCGGAGGATGTTACACTGGGCAAAATTGCAGTCGCTAACCCAAGACACCGCCACTCGGCTGGAACAAGCGCTGGAACGATGGACTGCGGTCCTCGGCGCTGAACACACCATTGTGGACCGGACCCGCCGGGCGGCTGCGGAAACTGCTACGTTCTCGACTACGCAGTCTGTACCGGCCATTCTGCGACCTGCCAATACCAGCCAAATCCAGGAGTGCCTTCGTATCGCGAATCGTTTCCGGATCCCGGTTTATCCCATCAGCAGCGGCAAGAATTGGGGATACGGATCTTCAGTTCCGGTAGCCACTGCGAGCGTGTTGCTGGATCTGGGCCGACTGAACCAAATCGTGGATTTTAGCGAAGAACTGGCTTATGTGACCGTGGAACCGGGGGTCACTCAGGGGCAACTTCACGAGTTTCTTCTGGCTCGTAAATCGGGTCTTTGGCTCGACGCTACCGGCGCGGGTCCGGACTGCAGCCTTATTGGAAACGTGATGGAACGCGGCTTCGGACATACACCCTACGGAGACCATTTTGCCCAGGTGTGCGGCTTCGAGGTGGTTCTTCCAACGGGCGACATGGCTCAGACAGGATTCGCCCGCTTTCCAAATTCTCAAGCCGCCGCGGTTTACAAGTGGGGCGTAGGGCCGGCCTTGGATGGTCTTTTTTCTCAGTCGAACCTAGGGATCGTGACACGCATGACGATTTGGCTCATGCCAGCACCTCCCTATTTTCAGGCCTTCTTCTTTCAGTGCGGCGAAGATAGTCAGCTTGCTCCTCTGATTGAAGCTTTGCGACCCCTACGGCTTAGTGGCGCTTTGCGTAGCACCATTCACATCGCCAACGACTATAAGATTCTCGCGGGCCTTCAGCAATATCCCTGGCAAGAGACCGGTGGCAGCGTTCCTTTACAGGCTGATGTAATGCTGGAGCTCCGGCGTCGGCTTAAGTTCGGAGCATGGGGCGCTTCGGGCGGTCTGTATGGCACTCGCCGGCAGGTTGCCGAGGCGCGCCGCATTATGCGCCAGGCGCTAAAGGGCAAAGTGGAGCGGCTGCAATTTCTCGATGACCGGATGCTGGGGCTCGCGTCGCGGTTTGCCAAACCCTATCAACTTCTGACGGGGTGGGATCTGCGCCGGACCCTGGAGTTGGTACGGCCAGTGTACGGCCTGCTGAAAGGGATTCCAACCGGACACCCCATGGCAAGTTGCTACTGGCGCAAGAAAACTCCGCCTCCTCCCCAAATGAACCCGGACCGCGATGGCTGCGGATTGCTGTGGTGCGCACCAGTGGCGCCGATGGAAGGAGAACACGTAGCCAGGATGGTTCACCTCGCAAGGGAGGTGTTGTTAGGGTATGGGTTTGAACCGGGCATCTCGCTGACTCTGATCACGGAGCGTTCGGCTTGCTGCGTAGTTTCGATTTCTTATGACAGGGACGAGGCCGGGCAGGATGAACAAGCCATGGCCTGCTACAAGCACCTGCTGGGAGTCATGACCGAGCACGGGTATTACTCTTACCGCCTGGGAATTCAGGCGATGAGCGAGTTGAGCGGCGACGACGTGCCCGGCGGTTTACTGCGAACCATTAAGACCGCGCTGGATCCCAATGGCGTCCTCGCGCCGGGGCGCTATCAGACGACGTGAAGAAAGCAAGCGACATGCAGGCGACTGTCAATCACCACCGGGACGCCCTCGATTTGGTAAGGGATCTTCACCAGCCCCGCCCAGCGATCTACTGGAGCGATCTGGCTGTCACCGGAGCCGTGGGATGGGGCGCCTTCGGAGTGGCCTTAATGGCCAGGCCTTTCTCCCTCCGTATGGACGTGGCAATGGTAATCGCAGCGTTCACGCTTTACCGGGGCTTGTGTTTCGTGCACGAGATCAGCCATTTGCGGCGGCTCTGTCTTCCTGGTTTTGAGACGGTCTGGAATTTCGCTTTCGGAATCCCGCTGCTGCTGCCGTCATTCGTGTATGTGGGCGTTCACCCGAGTCATCATAACTTGGCCACCTACGGCACGGACGAAGATCCCGAGTATCTGCCCTTCGGAAGCAACCACCGGATGACCGTCGTGTTCCTGGCGCACAGTGTTCTGCTCCCATTGGCGTTCCTGGTTCGTTTCCTCGTGCTGGCTCCGGTTGGCCTGTGCTGGCCCCGTTTCCATGCCTGGCTGGTCACGCGCGCTTCTTCGCTCTCGATGAATCCGGGTTATCGAAGAGAGAACTCGGCGGAGTTGACCGCCAAGGTCAAGTATGGAGAGATCGCAATTCTATTGATTTGGAGTGCGGCCTTCGGATCTGCCTGGCGCCATCACTTTGCTTGGAAAACGATCGCTGTCTGGTATACGATCAACGCCTTCATAAGTGCCTGCAATGCTCTGCGAGCGCTGGGAGCGCACCGCTATGAAAGCACCGGCGTGCCTCTCGACCGCGCCGCCCAGTTAGAAGACTCCATCGACACGCCTGGCGCAGCCTGGACCGAACTATGGGCCCCGGTGGGGTTGCGCTACCACGCGTTACATCATTATTTTCCAGGAATTCCTTATCACAATCTTGGGTTGGCTTACCGGCGCTTGATTACCGGCCTACCGGAAGCTGCCGGGTACCAGGAAATCACCAGCCCGGGCCTGCCATGGTCGCTGCGGCGTTTGTACGATACCGGGAAAACCGCGTTTCGCAGAAAACGGAACGCCGAGATTTATCCAGAGACACCCTTACCCTCGCACCATAATTGAAACACTACGGCATCATTTGTCCGCCCGTGCGCGGTCACCTCAATCCGTCTCTAGCGGTGGCGCGGGAATTACAACGGCGCGGCCATCGCGTAACGGTGTTTCACATGCCGGACCTGGCATCGAGTGTGCGCGCCGAACAAGTCGATTTTGTCACCATTGGTGCGAACGATCATCCCCTCGGCTCTCTTTCACAATCCTTGGCCGACCTGGGTCGATTATCGGGCTTCGCGGCGTTGCGCTTCACCGTACGTGCCATCGCTAAGACTACGGAAATGATTTGCCGCGATGCTCCCCAGGCAGTTCGCGACGCCCGCGTGGATATGCTTCTGGTGGACCAGACCGAGCCTGCAGGTGGCAGTGTGGCTGAGCACCTCGGCATTCCTTTCGTAACCCTCTGTAACGCCCTTGCGCTGAACCGCGAGCCGGATGTGCCACCTCCGTTTTCGCCCTGGAACTACCGGGAGTCCATGTGGGCGCGGATGCGGAACAGGCTTGGATATGCGGTTTCGGACCGAATTCTCGCGCCGGTAAGGGGGGTGTTAGCCGACTACCGGCGGCGTTGGAAACTCGCAGCGCATAAAGGCTCTGAGGACTCCTATTCGCGATTGGCACAGATCAGCCAACAGCCGCGCGAATTCGATTTTCCACGCAAATTCCTGCCCTCCTGCTTCCACTATGTGGGCCCTTTGCGCAGTCCTGAGCGGCGCACAGTCGAGTTCCCGTGGGAGCGACTGGACGGGCGCCCTCTGATTTATTCTTCGCTAGGAACCTTGCAAAACCAAAAAACGAACCTATACCAGTGTTTCGTGGAAGCCTGCGCAGATCTGGACGTTCAACTCGTCATTGCCGGCCGCAGCCCGGAATCATTGGGACCATTGCCGGAAAACGTGATCGCGGCGGCCTATGCACCGCAGTTGGAACTGCTGGAGAAAGCTAGCCTGACGCTGACTCACGGAGGTCTCAATACCGTGTTGGATTCCCTCAGTTGCGGCGTACCAATGGTACTAGTGCCCCTGACGTACGAGCAGCCGGCGATTGCCATGCGTGTGGCGCGCATCGGGGCCGGGGAAATCTTGCCCCTTTCTCGCGTATCCCCCCATGGTCTAGGTACTGAGATCAAGAGGATCACGGCTGACGACGCATATAGTGTGAATGCCCGAGTACTGGCGGCCTCAATCCGCACGGCTGGTGGGGTGGTCCGGGCCGTGGATATCATTGAAAACCTCGAGATCCAGCCGAAGTTTCCGTACTAAGGTAAGTGCTAACAATCTACAGTACTAAATTGCCAAATTTCGCCTTTTATTCTCCTGGACAAGCCCTAGAGGCAATGGCATACTTAAAACCGGGAATTCAAAACCCGAACGAAACTGAAACGGAGGAGAAAAAATAAAAAAATGAGCAAATTTAGAAGTTCACTCGCTGGACGGAGGGTCGCCGCTGTAATCGGTGCGTTGATGTTAGTCTCAGGATCCGCTTTTGCCACCGCCATTGCGACAGGCGAGGCCAACACTGCTGGAACGGTAAATGTGACTCTCAACGGCATCACTTTTAGCAATTTCGTTCCCGTATCACCCAATACCGGATCTTACGCGGGGACCACTTCCGTGACTCAAAATAGCCTGATCGGCCCCCCCACTCTGAGTCCCAATCTGACGAATTGGGCCACCTTCACTGGACCTGCGGGCGGACCGATTATATTCGATCTGCACACGCTGAACGCCGGTGTTGGAACGGCTGCTGCGTGCTTGTCAAATACCGTCGGCAACGTCTGCACGCTGAGCGGGAATTCCGGGGTCACGATAACTCAGATCTCACAAAACTCAGTGTCCATCTCATTGAGCGGAACCGGGGTTGCGTACACGGGTACGAGCGCGTCGGGGAGCACGGCGACTGTAGTCAGCTTCACTTCTCAGAACAACGTGCCGGGCACGATTACCCAGATCATTGCCGCGATCAGTACGGGTGCCGGTTTCACCAACTCCGTGTCGGCGACCTTTGATTCGACTTCCGCCATACCCGAACCGATGACCGTCTCCATGATGGGTATTGGTCTGCTGGGGCTGGGCCTCATCTCGCGTCGCCGCAAGAAGAGCTAAATTTTCATCCCTCCTTCGCTGAAGTTTCCAAGGGGCGTAGCGTAAGCTGCGCCCCTTTTTCCGTTGTCTGCCGCAGGCGGCCTTGCGTCTCCACGCAGCGGGTGGCGGCTGATCGAATAACCGGAGCAGCCACCGCCCGGCCGAGATATCAGAAATCGCTCCAAACCTGCGGACCCGAACACGATCCAATCCCAGATTGCGACTTCAATCGTTCTATGCTGGTATAAGAGAGGTTCCAATTTCCGCAAGGAAAACCGAGGTGGGGCTCAGCGCCTCTCGAAGCCGATGCCTGCTTCAGGAACATGAATCAAGTGCAGACGAAGTATCGTTGCTGGATTGACGAGCGCGGCGCGTTTAATGAAATCGCCCTAACTTAACCCTTTCAGGGCAATACTGCGTTATCTTTCCGATAAGCGATTTGAAGATGGTTCCTGGCATATCCGGAGATGTACAAGTGAAGCCAGTCATCGGTATTGATCTGGGTACGACGAACTGTGCCTTGGCCTACACAGATGGTGAATCAGTAGAGCAGTTCGCCATTCCGCAGTTGGTGCAACCCGGGGAAGTAAGTGAAGAATCTCTGCTGCCCTCCTTCGTCTTTTTAGATCCGGCCGGGCCCATGGTGGGAGTGCTGGCGCAGAAGAAGGGTCTGGAAAATGCCGGGCGCCTGGTGGCCTCGGCGAAATCGTGGCTTTCCTACGCAGGTATTGATCGCGAAGCGGCGATTCTTCCGCCGAACGCGCCGGAGGGAATCGATAAGATCTCGCCAGTGGAGGCTTCGCAGCGGTATTTGAGCCACTTGCGAGATGCATGGAATGAAATGCATCCATCCGAACCGTTCGACAGCCATCAGGTGCTGGTGACGGTTCCGGCTTCCTTCGACGAGGTGGCGCGTGAACTGACGCTGAAGGCCGCGGATCAGGCGGGCTATAGCAGCGTCATTCTGCTCGAAGAACCGCAGGCTGCCTTCTATGCCTGGATCGAGCGCAGCGCCAACTGGCGCGAACTGGTGAGCGTCGGCGATCTGGTTCTGGTGATCGACATCGGTGGCGGTACTACCGATTTCACGCTCATCGCGGTGAAGGAGCAGGCCGGCGAGATCGCACTCGAACGAATCGCGGTAGGCGATCATATCCTGCTGGGCGGCGACAACATCGATGCCGCGCTGGCGCATCACGTGGCGCAAACCCTGCCGCGGAAACTGGATGCGATCCAATTTCATGGGCTGTGGCAACAGTGCCGGGCCGCCAAGGAGCAGCTTCTGGCGGAAGGCGGCAAGGCCGCCGACCAAGCCATCACCATCCTCGGCCGGGGGACGGGCCTGGTTGGCGGGACCATCAAGAGCAAGCTGAAGCGTGACGATTTGCAGAGAATCCTGCTGGACGGTTTCCTGCCGCTGGTGGCGATGGATGCGGCACCCGAGGGACGGCATGCTTCGCTGGCGGAATTTGGTTTGCCGTACGCGGCCGACGCAGCCATTACCCGGCACTTAGCGCACTTCCTGCATCGCCACAAGGCTCAACCCACGCACGTGCTATTCAACGGTGGCGTGCTGCGAGCGAAGCTAGTCCGGGAACGGATTCTGGAGGTGATGAACCGGTGGTTGGCACGCCCCATCACTCCATTGGTTTCCGGAGACCTCATGCACGCAGTGGCGAGTGGCGCGGCGTACTACGGCCTCGCCAGGCAGGGCAAAGGCGTTCGAGTTCGCGGCGGAGTGCCGCGCAGCTATTACATCGGCATCGAAACAGCGATGCCAGCGGTTCCTGGAATGAAGCCTCCGCTGAAGGCCCTCACCGTCGTGCCTTTTGGTATGGAGGAAGGCGGAGGTCATCGGATCGGAGACCGCCGGTTCGCCTTGCGAATCGGCGCGCGCGCGCAGTTCCGCCTGTTTCAATCCACTGAGCGTAAGCAGGATGTGCCTGGAGAGATGCTCGAAGAGATCACGCCGGAGATGGAGGAACTGACTCCCGTGGAAGTGTCACTGCCTGGCAACCCTGGCGAAGCTGTTCCGGTGACACTGGAGAGTCTAGTGACAGAAACCGGCATGCTAGAGCTGTGGTTCGTGGCGAGCGATGGCCGGCGCTGGAAGCTGGAATTCAATGTGCGACCCCGCCGGGCGCCGGCGATTTGATAGTTGGGGCGGACTTCGTGCCTCAGGGTTGGGGTACAGCAGTGCTACGCGCGCGGTAGAGCTCGATTGGGTTGGGTGCGCCGAAATAGCCGTGGGGGGCATTTAGGATGTCAATGTGCCCGTCTCCATTCGCGTCGGCCGCAACCTGGTTGTGGCCGCTGCCGCTTGACAGCACTTGTTGGGAGAATTGGCCGGCGCCGTTGTTATAGAAGATCGAAACGCGCCGAAACGCAGTTTGTTCTTGCTCAGAAGAAACAATATCAGGAGTGCCATTGCCATCCATGTCGGCAATTTGCACTTTGTGCGCCGAAGTGTAAGTCGGGTCAATCACGTGCTTGATCCATGCACCATTTCTGCGGTTGGCAGGGGCCTCCCACCACAAGAGGGATCCGGGGAACGGCACCACGGCCCCTTCTGCATATCCGGTAACCAGGTCCATGCGTCCGTCTCCATTCACATCCGCAGTAGCGAACGTGGCGGCAGCGTTTCCGCTCGAATCGTATCCTGGACCAATGACGTGCTCGATCCAAGCATCCCTGCGCGCGTTGCCGCCGTGCTCTCGCGGATTCTCCAGCCACACGAAGGGGTAGGGAGAGGAAACGGACATTCCAATCAGATTGATACTCCCCGCACCAGACCCAATGTCCAGAAGCGAGACGCCGAACGAGCGTCGATTGTATGCGACCCTGGTCCAGGAAGAGGCGCTGTTTTGAAAGAAAATCCACGCGTTTGTGACCAAATCGACCTTGCCATCTCCATCGATGTCAGCTAGCAGCATGTTGTTTTCGGGGGTGCCCGTACCGATCGTGCGGGCGGTCCACGGGTCCGTGGCCGGATTTCCGCCGTGGCCTTTCGGATTCTCGAACCAGGAAATGGTTCCATTCTCGAAACTGGCGATGATGTCGAGAGATCCATCCCCGTTCAGGTCAGTGGCAATCGCGTCCTCGTACATGACACCGCTCGCCAGGATGATGTGCTTGAGCCACGGATTGGCCGGGTTGCCGGAGTGCGGAAATTCGTACCAGGCGAGCCCCTGTCCGGAACCGCTGTTCGGGGGATTCCCGAATCCAATCACTGCGTCCTTGTACCCGTCGCCATCGATATCCGCCAAAACCTTTTCCAGAGTAGTGACAGGCGGCGCCGGGTCAATGACGAAGCGGTCGAAGGTGACAGCCTCGCTCGCATTCGATACCGGACTCGCTCTATTCATAAAGTAATCCAGCACTGCGATCATGGCAGGAATATCGCCCCCGACGCCGGCCTCGTTCCCCACGATCGGTCCTGCTTTGCGGACGGTGAGCACCCGGCTCAGGACTGCCGAGGTAGTGTAACTGACTCCGTCGGTAGACCAGCTCTGCGTGAAGGTGTCGCCCTGGCGCTGGACTCTCATGCGCAGCGGAAAGGCGCTGCTTGCCAGAGGAACGTTGGCCGACACCGTGGACCCGCCACCCGCGACGGTCACCGTCTCAAGCCGGGGCGAGGTTCCATCGTGGTGCAACTCGAACCGAAGGTAATTGGTGGCATCCTGTTCGATCAGCAGCCCTTCGATTTGCCCCAAAAAGGCCACGGGCGAGCGTAGGGCGATCTCGAAGTCGAAATCTTCATTGGGGATCGACTGCACGATTCGCAAAGAGCGGTTGCCCGCACCCGCATCGTCGGTGTGCGTCGCCCCTTGGGGAATGCCCATGATGAGGCTCCTACCATTCATCATGAGCAGGCTGTCATTGGCTGGATCAATGAGCGTCCAGAAACTGTTCAAGCTGGGGGAATCGAAGTTATCAGATGTCGCAAGAGAACAGGGGCCTGTCAAAAACGTGGCGTTTTGTGAAGAGGCAGCCGAGCCACTGCTGTCAGCAGAAGTCACTTTGTAGTTATACGTGCTCTGGCAAGCGAGACTGGCGAGATGGATACGGTGATTGGTCACCAAGGCCGGGTCAGTCGCCGATAATCCGTAGGAAGGCGTCAAGCCGTAATCAACGCGGCTGTTCGCCCGCAAATCGGTCTTCCAGCTGATATCGGCAGAAGTTGCCGAAGGTAGCGCGGAGACGTTACTGATAACCGGCGGTGCGGTCGCCGCGATCTGCACTGTATCGCTGGCGCTATCGTTGGACGTATTAAACTCACCTCCGCCGCTGACTGTGGCTGTATTCGTCACACTTGCCGGTACGCCTGTACCGACAGTCACGGGAAGCGTGATGGATGGGTAAGAGGTTCCCCCGTTCCGGCTCGCGGAAAACGTGCAGTTCACGGTTTGACCGTTGGTCGAACAGACCCAGCCGGTGCCGGAGGCGCTGCCGGGAATCAACGCTGCGGGTAGCGTATCCATTACGATCGTGTTCCCGGTCGATGGGGCCGTGCCCACGTTCTGCGCCGTGAGGACAAAGCTGCCGGCTCCGCCCTGCAGGAACGTGCCGCTATGGCTCTTCGTGAGCGTGAGATCTGGAACGGAATCTCCGCCCCCCGGCCCCGCCGTATTGTAGAAATAGTCCACCAGTGCCGTCCACGCCGGCACCGGATTCCCCGAGTTGGCCGCAAACGGTCCTACCTTCGAGATGGTGTACACCTGCGTGAACGTCACGGCGGTCGTGAAATTCGTCCCGTCGGCCGACCAGCTCCCCGTCCACGTGTTCCCCGTCCGATTCAAGCGCAGCCATACCGGCGCCGCCGCCAAAGTGATTACATTATTCACGCGGATGGTGGCGCTGTTGTTCACAAACGAAGTGGAGAAGATGCGCAGGTTCGTGCCGTCATGATAAAAATCCAATCGCAGATAGTTATTGCTGTCCTGCTCGGCGAGCAGTCCTTGCATCTGCGAATATTGCGAGGGTCGTGTGTCGAACTTAGCCACCACCTGGAAATCCACATTCCCGATAGCCTGCATCGCCCGAATCGACTTGTTCCCCGCCGTCCACACGTCGTGATCAACCCCGGCCGGCAGACTCAGCCGCAACTGCGTCCCGGTCATCGCATAGGTCGCATCCCCCACCGGATTCACGATGGTCCACAAGCTCGGATTCACCGTGCCTCCGCCGAAATCGTCCGATACCGGCGCCCCCGGAACCGCGCCCCCCGTAATAGTCGTCGGATCCGTTGCAGAATCGTTGCCCGTGTTCGTCTCGCCTCCCCCCGAAACACTCGCCAGGTTGCTCACGCTGGCAGGTGCATTCGAAGCTATGCTCACCGTCAGGGTAATCACCGGATAGCTCGCTGCCGCCCCGAGCACATCGCTCCGTGTGCAACGGAGCGGCACCGTCGTGCAGCTCCATCCTGCACCTGAGATCGCCGTCGCAGTGAGTGCCGGCGGCAGCGTGTCGGTAACCGTCACGGTTCCAGCGGTCGCCGCCCCGCCACCGTTAGAAACCGTGATCGCGTAGCTCCCCGTTCCTGCTGCCGTGAAGTTTCCTGCGTGCGTCTTTCCAATGGTCAGATCCGGCGCTGACGGAACCATAGCCGTGTTGTAAAAGTAGTCGAAAGCTGCCGTGAAAGCTGGAACATTATTAACCACGCTATTGTAGTTGCCAGCGAATAGCCCGATTCTGGCGACAGTCAGCGTGAAGCTGAACGTCCCCGCGGTTGTAAAGCTGACGCCATTAGTCGAGTAGCTCTCCGTCCAAGTGTTCCCCGTCCGCTTCACCTTCAACCAGAAAGGCGCTCCCACTCCTGGCAGCGACTGGTCAATGCGAAATGTTCCGCTGGGTCCAGAGATGCTAGCCGCGAAAATCCTCGGTCCTGTGCCGTCCCGCCTCAAATCGAAGCGCAGGAAAACAGTCGCACTCTGCTCTACCAGAATGCCCTGCATCTGGTCGCCGGCGGTGACGGGGCTATCCATCTTTGCCATTACCTCGAAGTCCTGGTTCGAGACGGTTTGCATGATTCTCGCTGCGTTATTCCCACTACTCCAGATGTCGTGAGCGTTTGCTCCCGGCAGTGCAATGCGCACCTGGCCGCTGCTCACGCTGTAGCTTGCGTCATTCAGAGGATTCGTAAAAGTCCACAAACTCGAGTTCAATGTCGTACCAGTGAAATCGTCCGAGACTGGAACGGTTTGGGTGAAGGTCGGGCTTGCTATCAGCGCCAATAGCACAGCAAGAACGGGGAGGCAGGGTCGCAACGACACTACAGCACCAACCTTCTCCTTCAAGACTCTTCAGACGAGGGCCCTTATTTGGCCTGAGTCGAGCTTAGTTTCCTGGAAACAACGGCGGATGTCAAGACTAAAAAACCTTAATGCACAATTAATTCGCACGGGACGTCATTGGAAACATGTGAACGAGTACATTTGTACATGCAATTCGCCTTTTGCACTCCCAAACGACAACGCGGTTGAAGACGCTGGTCGGCGCTGCCAGTGGACGCGTGGAGTCACGGTTTAATAAGGGCAGCGATATCGTTTGGACACACACCCAAGCGGGGAGTGTCATCATGAGACCTTGCGGGCCTGACTTCGATGCTTATTTTACTTGGTTTAATTCATCAGCCTTTACGGATAATCATAACGGATTGTCCATTCACTCCAGCCTGGATATCGGGCCTTGAGAAGCCAGGCGGCACTATCTTCGATCCGTACAGAACGTTAGTGACTCCCGTTTTCGCGTTCTCAGGACATCTCTAGGCCTCTTCAAATAAACCGAGTGAGTGAAACTAGAACCCGGCGCAGAAGTTGGGTATCGCGCAACTAGATGCCGGTTTGCCGAACCAGCGGGCTCGACCGCCGAGAAGAAGGGCGCGGCGTGGCGACTGTTCTATGTGAGCCCGACAAGGGCCAGGCACGAAGGGCACTTGTTATGTTCGGGCTGATTGGGAGATCGCTTCGTGGCCACCACAAACCGAAGCGGCACCATCGAGTTCACCACGCCGGCCCGCGGATCCATAGCACTCCTGGGTATGCGTTTAGTGGCGAATCTGGGACGTGATGCTCTTCGTCTCGTAGACTTCGCAGTCGCCTCGCTCGCGGACAAGGCCCGAGTCGGGATTCGGGTTCAGCCGGACCGTTCGTGTAGGCAACACCCACGGTTCGGTCAGCACCTCAGGGTCTTCGACCGTGACGTCGTACAGCAGTGCATCGCCTTGACGCGTGAATCGCTCCACGACATGCATCCGGTCGGAGTGGAACAAACCACCGCGCCCCAGCCACGTCGCATCAGTGAATGCGACGGAATCGAGCACCAGCGTGTCGCCCTCCCAGCGTCCCACGGTGTCCCCCAAATACGTGATATCCAACTCCGATGCTTTTGAGTGCGGACGGCCGTCGGTCGGGATCACACGATACTCGCCGTATCCGCCTCCTGCATCGCCTCCAAAATAGAGAAAGGTAATATCCTTGTCCGTCTGGTAGATACGCCTGGGTGGCCCCTCGCGCGGGACTCCCAGGGGCTGGCACGTCATCACCGGGTCGTACTTGTTGGTCCACATGTCGAGCTGTTGAACTTTGTCCCAGTGCTCCGGCTTGTATATCGGACGACCCATATTGCCGAACCGCGACGGCGAGTAGAGCTCAAAATCCTCCGTCTGATTGGTGTCCCGGCTACAGCCTTCAGCCTGCCCGGGGCCGCAGCGGCGTCCGCCCCCAGTCATGTAGTTCCCAATCCAGTCGGTATAGGCCCAGCTGCCCGACAGATCAGGATGACCACCCAAGCGCGGCGTGGGCGCCGACTTGTTTACCGGAGGTTCCATCTTCGCCATCACACCACGCGGGATCTGCCCGGTGACCTTCATGGCCGTTTGCACGCTTGCAGGAACGGGCGCAACCACATACACGTTTCCCGTCTCCGTCTGGTTCGTCGTCAGGTCACGGACCACCGCGCCGTTGCGGCGCTCCACCATCTTTCCGGCGTACAGCACCCCGATCATATTCAAAGGGTTGTTCCAGTCTTGATAGTCGCTGTAAGTGAACTCCGTGGTCTGATTTGTGCCCTGCGTGACCACCACGCGCTGGGTCATGAATTTCGCATCCAGGGTCGCTGTCGCGGTCGCCCCTGCAACGCCGGGAATCGGGAACGTCACGAGCGGCTTACCGCCCTCCCACGACACCGATGTTTGGCCCACCTTCGCGGCACCGTCCTTGAAAAGA
>Ga0105238_10000875_pt1 | contig 31082 bp, 42 predicted proteins | sample KBSC34metaG_FD_81526 | JGI IMG/M metagenome (GOLD analysis project Ga0105238, IMG submission 81526) | Corn rhizosphere microbial communities from Kellogg Biological Station, Michigan, USA - KBS C3-4 metaG | ecosystem: Host-associated > Plants > Roots > Rhizosphere > Soil | place: Michigan, USA...
ACTGATTCCCTCGGTGACGCTGGCGATGAAGCAATCGGCGCACCCGCTAGTGAGATTGCGGGCCGGAACCATGATTCACGAGTACCTGAAAGAGACGTTAGAGGCGTACCCGGAGTTGCATTGCGAAGTGCCGCCCGAGCTAGAGCGCAGTTATGCAAGACACTTAGAGCGCATTTTCGGATGGCGCGAAATGTGGAAAGGGTACAAACTGAAAGGGAGTTCCCTATGAGTTCATCGACTGGCACGAAGAAAGATACGTTTGCCAATTATGGCGCAGGCTCCGCTGCGAACAAGGGACTGGGAGCCAATGCCCAGAATCTATACGGTACTCTTGCGCCGGAACTGCAGGCCCAGGCTGCGCACCCGATGGGCTATACGCCACAGCAGAAGTCGGCTATCAACACCGCTGGCCAGCAGTCGGCGGGCGGCTCGATGGCTGGCGCGACCGGACAGGGCGCATTGCTGGCAGCGCGGACGCGCAACGCCGGGGCGGGAGCCAATGCGATCCAGCAGTCCGGACGCAATGCCTCCGATGAACTCTCGAAGGTAGCGACAGGAACCGAAGTAGGTAGTGCAGATCTCGCCAATCAACAGCAACAGAATGCTTACAAGGGACTCGAAGGGCTCAACTCTGCCGAGCTAGGAGGAAGCCTGCAGGCATTAGGATTGTCGAATCAGGCTCTCGATGTGGGGAACCGGGCGCAACCATCCTTCTGGTCAAAGATGGCTAACACAGGCGGCCAATTGGCGCTTGCGTCGTTGATGGGAGCATAAATGGCTACTCCTTCGATGTTGCCTGAAAACCCGCTCCTCACTCAGATACGCCAGCAGGCGCGTCAGCAGATGCAGCCCGATACTCCGCCTCCGGCTCTGATGCCGCCTCCGGGGATGGATACCGGCGCTCCACCGATCATGGGAACGCCGCAGCCAACGGTGAAAGCTCCACGCGGAACAATTCAGGGCGAGCAGGCGGAGCGTAATCGGCTGATAAGTTCTCCACCGGGATCAGAACAGGTATACAGCAAGATTACCAATTCCGGATTCGGGCAGAATCACCCGCTGGCCGGGAAGCTGCTCGGCGGCTTGGCACAAGGCGCGGCGTCGATTGGCGACATTGCGCTATCAGGTGCAGCGCCACATCTGGCATCGCTGGTTCCAGGTACGACCGCGCGCCACAACCTGCTCGTGAATCAGGAAGACAAGAACATTAACCAGATGCAGGGTGAGCAGGAGAAATCGGCCCAGACGGAAGAGATGCGCGCGCGGACTGGCGCTCTGAATGAACCGAATCTCTCCGCACTGCCCACTGAGGAAGGCTACGAGTCGTTCAATCCCAAGAGTGGGGAAGCCAAGCCTCTGATGGGTCCGAACGGACAACTCCAGCCCATCGAGAAGCCACACTCGATAGAGCATGTCACTACCGCCGATGGAAACGTGGTTGCTCTCTCTCGTGGACCGGATGGCAAGATCACAGCCGAAGAGGTCTACCAGGGAGCGCCGAAGCCTCAGCCCGACAAGAATCTCCAGCAGGTTACTACAGTTGGACCCGATGGCAAGCCGCACACCTATGGTGTCGATACCAGTGGCAATAAAGTTGTTGATTACGGCGTCCACTATGAGAAGCCGGTAACGGTCAATGTGGGAGCGGGAGAGAAGACTTTCGAGTATTCCGACAAGCAACTCGAGACGTTGGCGAAGCCTCTCCGGGAACGCTCTGACCGTATCGAGCGCCTGAAGGTTACTCTGGCGCAAGGCAATCCACAGTCTGATGCTTTGATCGGTCCGGAACTGCTTACCGCAATGGCAGGCGGTCAAGGTTCGGGCCTGCGCATGAACGAGGCGGAAATTGCGCGTATCGTCGGCGGTCGTTCGGTGTGGGAGAACCTTAAGGCGAATCTACAGCACTGGAGCACGAACCCGCAGGATGCACGCAGCATTACACCCGATCAGGATGCAGCGATTCGCAAGCTGGTGCAGGCTATCGACGCCAAGGTGCAGAAGAAGATGGCCATCCTGAACGATGCTGGAAGCAAGATTGTCGAGATATCAGATCCCACTCAGCAGCACCGCCTGATTGCCGACACGCGCAAGGCATTGCAGCAAGAAGATGCGCAATCGGGTTCCAATGCTCCGCAGGGCGCGGACAATGAGGTTTATGTCAAAGGTCAGTTAGTTGGCCATACCGTCAATGGCAAATACGTTCCACTGGGAGGTAAATGATGCCCGATCCGATTCAGGGTCTACCTCCGGGTGCAGAACTCAGACCGATTCAAGGATTGCCTCCCGGTGCCGAACTACGTTCTATTAGTGGTCAGAGCGATGTTTCTCTGCCAACAGAGCCTAAGCAATCAACGCGTGAACAGTTTCAGCAGGGATTCGATAAGGCAACTGCGCCATCGCCCTATTCGATGGATTCCGGCGTTATGGGCAATGCCGGAAAGTTCGTCAAGAATCTTGCTACTGGAGCAGTTGGCGGTCTTCTATCTCCTATCGTCCATCCCATCGACACGATGGAGATGATGGGAGCCGCATTCAATCCTTCAGCCATCGGAACTACGCCGATTGGTCAGAAGATGGGCGCATCGTTAGTTCCGCAGGAAAACGAAACGGGCGGACAGTATGCAGGGCGATTGGGCGCAATGGGAACTCAGGCGGTCGGTGCAGGACTTGGAGCTAAAGGATTAGGAATGGCTTCGGAGGGAGTGGCGAATTTCCGCGATCCCATCAAAGCCTATCGCTCTCCGCTGATTCCTACCGAGGAAGCGCAAGCGCGCACCATCACCGACAAGCTCGGGGTTCCGCAGGCTGCTTATCCGCAGACGATGAAGGCAATTCAATCAAATCTTGGCAATCTAAAACAGGGTAGCGAAGCAGTCGGAGGGAAATTCAAAAGCCCCTTGGAGTTCGGCAAGGTTGCAAGTGCGACTGGCCAGCAAGCAACCGATTTATTCAAGTCTCAGTTGATCGAGCCAAATGCGGAAGTAGTAACCCCGAAGGGTTCTCTGGGACAGGTCTATGGTCGCATTACGGAATTAAACAATCAGCTTCGCCCCGCTTACCGCCAGGGACGGGCAGGGCAAACCATGTCCATGCTCGATAGAGAGCAGATGGCAAAGATGGAGGCAGAAAAGAACGATCTCACGAACCTAATGTACAACACCCTCAGTGAGCGTTCCGGCCTGCCTATCGAAGAGATTCAGAGAATCAACAAGCAGGGAGCCAGTCTGCAGAATGTCGGAGACGAAGCCGATGCTTCTCAGGTATTGCGCCGTCAGGGATTCTCGAGCCCCGGTATTCCCTTCAGTAAGACGCAGGCTATTAGTAGGCTCATCGATCATCTGCGCGGTGGTCCGGAACGTGTTGCCGGACGCCAGATTTCGCGCGTGATGCGAGGCGTGGAGCAGGAACCTGCACCGCTCCCAAATCCCGAAGGAATACAGAACTACCGCGGTATGGCCGAACAGGAAGATCTCGGTCGCACACGCACATTGCTTGGCCGTCAGCAGGAGAATCTGGCTGCATCGCAAGCGCGTAAGCCAGCAGGACTAGGACCGACAGAACCACCGCAGGCTACCTTGATCGAGCCTCCCAAGGATTACGCCCAGAACTTCGTGAACAAGATACGGCAGAGATCAGGCGAGAATCGTGCCAATGCTATTCCGCCTCCCGAACCTCCGACCGCACAGAATCCGCTTGACCGGCATTTAGGCAGAGCGCGCGAAACACAAGAGCAAGCCAGATTGCTAAGGAAGGGAAAGCAATGAAGAAAATCCTACTCATCTTGGCACTTCTCGGCTTGCCACTAGCGAATGCGCAAACCGTACACGGACGATGGGACTCGATCTCCTCGACCGTCACCGGCTCGGGGCAACTGCTCCCCATGCTGGCCATTCCCGGATCCTACGTGAACTTCTATACCGGCTGCACCACGCTACCCTGCACCACGCCAGCGGTTACCTATCTGACGCAGACGAGTGCAACGACATGTCCCGCGAATGCGCAGGTGGTATGGCAATACCCGGTGTTCGCAGGATGCAAGGCGACAGCCGATTCGCAGGGAAACTTCGGTGGATGGTTCGCAGCCGGAAGCTATCAGTACACGGTGACGGTGAGCGGGCACGTTTCCGGACCTTATGCCTTCGATGTGGGGTTTGGAGGGGGTGGAAGCGGCGGCCCTGTCATCTCGACCACCGATCCTGTCAAGGTGAACGGCGGCAACGGGCCCATATCGTTCGGGCCGGCGCTCATCTCCTGCGCGGGCGGAACCTGCGGGCCGGAACTGCAGATGGAGGATACAGACCTCCCGTTGCAGACGAAACTCGACTTCAACTCGACGACACCCGCGGCTCCGGGAACCAACGTCAACTGCGCCTGGCAGCATGATTCTGCAGGCCGGGTAAGCTGCAATGTGCCGCTGCCTACCAGCGTTCCTCCCGCCTTCGACATGCAGGTGATTCCGCCTATCGCAGGAAACTATGTCATCGTTTATCCGACTGGCGGCGTTATTACTTCCGATCCTCCCAATCTCTCCAACATCTTCGGAGGAACCGATAAGGCAGGTGGGCACTTCGTATGGCAGTGCTCCGGCCTTCTCTGCTCCATTGCCGGGAACACGCAGGCGCACTGGACAGGATTTGCTCTGCCTGCGGGAATCAATCCTGCCAATGTCACTGCGATCTATGCCGATGCGATCACCACTAGTGGCCAGCAAAGCGCGCTCTGGAATCTGTCTGACACCTTCTCAGCAACTTCGGTGCTCTGCAACGGCCAGGAGATGATGCTTTCGCAGAACTCCTACCCATATAACGGAACGGAGATTACCAAGCTCACTGGCTTGACCGGAGCAACGTTCAACTCTACAGCCAGTTGCGGAATCACGGTCGGCGGCTCGGGACCGGGATCTCATGGGCAATATGTCGATGTGGCTGCAGTCCGGTTCATCGTCTACTCGACAGACGCTCCCCCGCCAAGCGACAGCGCGGTTCACCTGCAGCCACCGCTCAACTTCAACGGCGATACGAACACATTCTTTCTCGATGAATCGAACAATCCTGCCGGATACCTTCAGGGATACAGCGTGGCCTTCATCCCCCCGGCTGCAAGTTTCCCGCAAACGCTGAAGTGGGTCACGGACACAACCAACTGCTCAACCTACTCGATTGGTGCTGGCCCTTCACTCTGCTACTCCGATGGATCCTCGTGGCACCTGTTCAGCGCGGGCGGCGGCGGGAGCACAACCTATTTCACAGAGGTTGTGAGTTGCACTACCACCTGCACTCTGGCGCACACTCCAGTGACCTTCGACAACCTGAGCGTGAATGGTCTGGTAATGATTAGCGGAACCGATTTCACACGATCCGGAACCACGGTAACTCTGACGACACCCGCAGTGGGAGGAGACGTTTATTATGCGCAATATCACTATTAGCCTGGTTGCGCTGTTCGGGCTTCTCTCACCAGCAATGGCAGCGGGTCCGAACATCAACCCCGCCACTCAGATCAACTGGACAAAGGTGGCGGGGGCGGGAACGCCTTCTGCTTCCTGTGTGGCCTCGATCTATGGCGAACCCTACACGAATACCACGAACGGCGATTTCTATGTCTGCGCTTCCACCGGATGGGTTCTGGTAGCAGCAGGCGGGGGCGGAACAGTAACCGGCTCGGGAACGGCGGGCTTCCTTCCCATCTGGGTTACGGGAGCATCGATTGGAAACTCGCTGCTCGATTACAACATCACCAATGCGCTGAAATTCACCTTCTCCAAGGGAATCGTGGTTTCCGATGGTTCAGGAGAAGCAGGCGTAGTCGGAATCAGGCAAGGCACAGCGGTTTCAAATACTACGAACTATGTGACTCTGACCGGACCCACTTCGATCACCGCTTATCGCATCCAGCTTCCCGGCACAGCACCAACGAGCGGCAATACATTCCTCTCCTGCACCGCAGCCGACCCTGCGGTTTGCACATGGGCGGCAGGCGGGGGCGGCGGCGGAGGCGGATATACCAACGTCACCGGCTCGGCCAGCGAAACCACGGTTGCCCTCATCAACACTGCCTGCGGATCGGGAACCTACTACGCGACCACGGCGCTCTCCATCGCAACGGGCGGGACGATCAATTGCAAGGTGCAGTTCTCGAAATCAGGATTGTGGACAATCGCGGCAGCGCAGACAGTCACCTTCGGGCAGCCTGTTACCGAGACAGATGGCCCTTCGCAGCACTTCACCGGCTCGGGTGTGGTGGTGATGAGTCCTCTGCAAGTAACCGCCCTCACGGCGTGGTGGGGAGATGTAGCGGACTTCGGATATTCGGCGGGAGCCCCGGTAGGAACCGATGACACTGCTGCTATCCAAGCCTGCATCACGGCCATGTCGAATGGTGCCTGCCTTCTCCAACCCGCAGGCCATAAGATCACGGCGGCAATCACAATTGCCAAGGATAGCGTTACGCTCGAAGGCCCGGATGTTGAAGCGCGGCCATTCTTCGGCAGCAGTTTCAATCAGAACCTTCGCGCCTATCTGGCCCAGGTCACAGCCGGAACGGATGCGCTGGATGTGTCTTCGGCGGGATGCTGCATCATTGCCTCTGGGTTCCGGCATCTGGATTTCTACTCGCATAATATCGCCTCCGGAACCTCGAACGGCGTGTTGATAAGCAACGTGCAGGCTCCGGTTGCGCAGGATTCCTATGCTTCGGACTTCGTGAACGACTTCAAGTTCGGCCACACAGCAGGATACGGCAAAGCGCCGATGAGCGATCTGTTCGCTCTTTACGGGTATCACGCAAGCGGTGCAAACTATGGAACCATCAATCTGTGCGGGTTTAACTGGGCGAATACCGATGTGGGAGGATATCAATCTACCTACTGGCATAACATCACCGGAGCCTTCAGCAATGGCAAGAATGGAACTTCAACCTCTGCCTCCTTCTGTCTGAGTGGAACTCGGGTCAGCGATATGAACATCGACGGATGGGAATCGGCAGCGACGATGGATTACGGCTGGCTGGTTACCACCGCTGCGGTTGGGTTTAACGCCTACGACATCAACATCAGGAACGGTATTGCAGATGCTCAGAACATCTCCGGAGTTAAGGTTGATACCTTCGCCGGCCAGCAGTTAAACCTCGGAAACTTTACCTGCAATGGCATGGCGAACTCGACCAAGTGTGTTGATATTCAGAGTTCATCGAATGTCTACATCGATGGCGTGACGTTCATGAACGGAACCAGTTCGCTGACCAGCGTGGTCGGGATCAATGCTGCAAGTTCTTCCAATATCATAGTCAAGAACCTAAACCCACAGGGAAATGCCTTCTTTCGTGGTACCCCGGTTGCATTCTCTGGCGTCACTAACAGCAATGTCGATGGAAACTTCAACTGGACCGACACGCATACCGGCGTGGCTCTGACCAGCACATCGACAGGCAATGTGATAACGGGCAGTTTCAGCGGGCAGGGAACGGGCATTTCTTTCGATGCTACATCGGGCAGCAACAATGCCACTGCCGTTTCTTTCGGATCTACCCCCACTACCACGGTAAGTGACTCTGGGACTGGCAATAAGTGGTGCAATGCCGCAGGGTGCGGGGTGCCGACTCAGGCAGCGGATACAGTTTTGATGAATGCCACAGGCGGAACCTCACTTCCCACAGCGGTTGCGATGCCCACCTGCACATCTGGAGCGGTTCTCTACAACACTTCCACTCACGCATGGTCATGCGTAAGCACCGGAGGGTCATTCCCGGCCCCGGTCATCGCCACTCCTTCTGGAGCATCTACGCAGACGATTGCCGGTTGCATCACATCGTCAAACACTGACTACGAAATCCGCTTATCAAATATCAATGTGTCAAGCGCAGGCGCGGATCTTCTTATGCAACTTTCGCACGACAACGGGGCAACGTTCGATACGTCTGTGGATTATGTATTTGGGGGTTATTATTATGCGGCTTCGGCGGGTGTTCTCACCCCCACCGCAGGTTCCTCTTTTAACCTAAACCAGTTGCATATTCGTAACTCCACTAGCCCCACAGCTCCGTTCAACGCGAGGATGACGTTCTATAGCCCACTCTCTACTACGGGCAATAAGAACATAACTTCGCAAAACTTGGTCAGGCAGGATTCCGACGGAAATACCTACGGTACGCAGACTTGGTTTGTGTACACCAATACCACTCAAACCATCAATGCCTTCAAGATATTCACCTCAGCAGGAACCTTCTCGGGGACGATTACATGCCAGCCGCTGCCATGAAGAAAGCCCTTATCGCTCTCGCGCTTCTCCCGGTTCTGGCCTCGGCGCAACAGTGGAGTGGAATCCTCGCGCCTTCCCGCGCTACCTCGTGGGAGACAAACGCGGGCATCTCGGGCGGGATTCCATCCGGTTCATGGACTGTCTGCACTCTCTACTCTGGTTCTCCGACTCCGCTTCCATCCTCCAGCACAGCAGCACAGATCAAGGCTGCGTTGGTTGCCTGCAATGGTACGAACAAGTATGTGCCACTGGCTGCGGGAACATTCAATCTATCAGGAGGAATCAGGCTACAGGGCATAACTGGAGTTGAGTTGCGTGGCGCAGGTCCGCAATCTACCAAACTGAACTGGTCAAGCGGAGGAACGTGCCAGGGCGGGGCGGCGCAATGCGCGATTGGGTTTGAGCCGACGAGTCCTGTCTGCCCATCCTGTGGCACTCCGACCTCCTATTCGTGGACAGCGGGGTATGCGCAGGGAGCAACCTCGGTCACCCTGTCGAGCGCGGTAGGAATCACGGTTGGAACGGTTCTTGCGCTGAACCAGTGCGATACCGGGTATTCAGGAAGCACCTGCTCGGGAACAGCGACAGACAACGGACAATACTTCAACGGCTCGGATGCTTACCTTCCCAACGGCGCAGGTCCGGGCTCTCCTACTGGGCTGTCTCTGGCCAATTCCAACTCCGGCCAGGCCCTCCCCCATCGCTTTCAGGTGGAGTATGCCAAGGTCACCGCCTGCTCTCCGACCTGCAACGCGGCAGGCTCGACGGTCTTCACCATCGCCGAACCCCTGATGCACCCCAACTGGTCTAGCGGAAACACTCCCCAGGCATGGTTCTACAATCCCATCAAAAACATCGGCGTGCGGGATATGAGTATGGACGGCACTTCGACGTCGGGAGATGTGGGTGCTATCTCTCTGATGAACTGCGATACCTGTTGGGTGACGAATGTCGCTATCTCCAACTTCCGGTCTATCGGTTTCCAGACGACACAGGCTACGCACGAAATTGTTCAGAGCAATTACTTCTACAAGATCGGCAAGAACGATTCCAGCGCTGACCCCTCGGGCCTGAACTATGGAGGCTGCAACAATCTGTTCGTCAACAACATCTTTCAGAACTCGAAGATCGGGCCTTTTGGGAACGGGCCTGCCTGCGGAAACGTGATCGCCTATAACTTCATTGCCGATGCGTGGACGGGTAATGGATTCCTCTTCGGCTCAATGTGGGATGGACATTCGAACGGAGCTGACTATAACCTGTTCGAAGGAAATGTATTCAGTCAAATACTTCAAGATCAGATTCATGGAGATCATGACTTTGAGACTTTCTACCGTAATTTCATTACCGGATGGGAGTCGTGTGCGAATGGACAGTGCGGATCCGACCCATTCAAAACCAATAACGTGTATCCAGTCGGTGCATTGTCCTACAACAGATATGGAAACTGGGTTGGGAACGTTCTCGGTACCCCCGGCGTGCATACGGTCACTGGGAATTACTCTGCCTGCCTTTCCGATTTCAACACTTTTGCGGGCACTGGAGTAGGGAGTGGAACCTACATCTACCAGATGGGAACAGGCAACCCCAACGGTCCTCCTTCTTTTGCTGGTGGTCCTATTCCTTGCGATTCTGTCGTCGGAACCACGGCCATGCGGTGGGGGAACTATGATGTGGCCAACGCCGCCGTCCTCGAATGTACAGCAGCAGGTGGGGCGTGTCCCGCCAATGAGAGAGGCAACAGTGCGCCATCCTTCCCCGGACTCGCCAGCCCATCGACCACGTTTCCTGCAAGTTTCTATCTATCATCGCGTCCCTCATGGTGGTCTGGATCCATCGCGTTTCCTGCAATCGGGCCTGATGTTACGAGCGGCACAATTGGACAGTGCAACGGAACTCTTAACGTTGCAGGCCACTATGCCGGAGTCGCTGCCACATCTGGAACCCAATGCACAGGAACCGCCCTTGTAGCTGGATGGGGCGGTCACATCAACGCCATCCCCGCGGTCAACTGCGCACTGAACACGCTGACCATGCCTCCCGATGGCACCGGCTCCATTCTCCCCTTCGACGCGGCGACCTGCTACGCGGGCGGGCCTGTCACTTTTACCCTGTCGACCGCAACCGCCGGCACAGGATCAGGAACGATTACCGGATGCGCAGGAAGCCGGGCAGCAGGCGCCAGCTATTCCTGCACGGTTACACCGGCAGGCGGCTCAAGCATTGCTTCCGTCACCGGCTGCGGTGGTTCTGGCACGTCGACTTACAACGGCCTGATGCCAAGTTCCAACTGCACCGTTACGGCAACCTTTCAGGCAACGGTGGCAACGCCGACCTTCTCGCCTGGCACCATCACTACTCCGGGATTCGTGACCATCGCCTCGGCAACGGCTGGCTCGGCCTGCTTCTACACTGCAGACGGAACAGTGCCGACCACGAGTTCCGCGCGCGTCACACATCCGGTCTATGTGGCCAAGAACCAGACGCTCAAGGCCATCTGCAGCGCAACCGGGTATACGAACTCCGCGGTAGGATCGCAGGCATACACGCCGACAGCAGCCAAGACGCGGTTCTCGCTCACGCCTACCTCGTCCTCCTCGAGTCCGGTTCCGTATCCTCCGGATCTTCGTGCCTGCTGCGGGTCGAATGTGGCCTTTACCGAGCCGACGCGGGGAACATTCAATCTCACCACATTCCACAACTGGATCGCCGCGGCGACGGCGAATAGCTCGACATTCACTTACACGATTCAGGGATTCCCCGGATGGATGAATGGACTGGGGGTAACCGAGTCCGCTCCGCCTACGGATCTCCATACCACTGCGGCCTGCCAGAACGTGCTGACCGGGACCACAACGACCGATTGCAGCATGAAGGAATTTGTTACTAAACTGATGATGGACCGCACCGGCCTGAGCGCTCCCCCTTCGAGCCCGGTGTCCTGCTCCCATCTTGACTATCTCGAGGTTATCAATGAGTTCAACACTGACTCCCCCAGTGGAAGCTCAACCGGATGGACGGGAACGTATGCGGACATGGCGACACTCGCAAATGACATATCCGCTGTCGTTCATCAATGGTGTTCTAACACAGTGGTTATTGGAGGATCGGCAAGCGCAATCGTCGGATTCCACTCGAACGGAGAAGACGGACACTACGACGTAGCGCTGAAGACCCTGTTGCAGAACTGGGCAGCGATTCCGAACGCTTCTCTCCCCGATGCCATCTCCACGCATCTCTACCCTGCGCGGCAGACAGTGGTCGAATCCCCCATGCCGGAGACGCTGGTAAGCCACTCCTCGAGCCTCTGCACATCGGGCAACACGCCGAACGTCTCCTGCTATGTGGCGGTCAAGAACGAGGTCACGCAGGTGACCGGATCGGCAACCCTCTCGAACGCGGCGGTAGTCTCCTGGGCGAAGAACCTGCCGGTGTTCTCAACGGAAGGCGGTTTTGGGACCGTCGCACAGTTGGGCGGTACGTCAACCGCAACGATCGGTGCCGGATATGTGGCCGAATCCATGATGGCGATTGCCGCCCAGAATCCCGTCAATCATATGTTCTATGCGGCGGATGACGCGACCTGGGGATGCTACTGGAACTGCGGATCGGGAACCTCGCAATGGCTCTACGCCTATAACAAGATGCTCTCATGGCTGGGCGCGCACTCGATCACCGGAACGTTGACCTCGACCGCAGTGACGGGAGGCAACAAGTGGACGCTGCAACTAGATAGCGGCGCGGCCGAACTCACTTACTGCGATGCCTGGCTGACCAACTGCACGGCGTCGACCTCATTCACCACGCAGGAGTCGCTGGCGGGCATCATCTCCTCGACAGGTGGAAGCGTGACTCTAAACCAGTTGCCGATGCTGCTGACTAACAGCACCATGTATACCCTGTCAACAGCCACGGCAGGAACGGGCGCGGGAACAGTGACGGGATGCGCTAGTACCTATGCGGCAGGATCGCCCTATTCCTGCACCGTGACGCCATCAGCGGGATCGACGCTGACCTCGGTGACCGGCTGCTCGGGAAGCGGGACAACGACGTATGCGGGCCTGATGCCCGCGGCGAACTGCACCGTGACTGCTACCTTCACGCTGAACTCGTGGACGCTATCGACTTCCGTGAGTGGATCGGGAACTATCACCGGCTGCGCCGGCGCGCATGGCTTCGGAACCGCTTACACCTGCACCGTCACGCCGTCTACCGGCTACGCCATTACCTCGGTGACAGGTTGCGGCGGCTCGGGAACGAGCACTTACACAGGAACGATGCCCAACTCGAACTGCACGGTGTCGGCATTGTTCACCGTGATTAACTACACGTTGACGGTATCAACAGCAGGCACCGGAACCGGGTCCATCACCGGCTGTGTCTCGGGAAGCTACCCCTACGGAACGGCGGTCGCCTGTACGGCAACGCCCGCGGTCGGGTCTACCTTCACCGGATGGAGCGGAACCGGAGGCTGCACCGGGACGGGCGCCTGCTCGTTCTCGCTCTCGTGAACTTCGACAGTCATCGGGACATTCGATCTTACGGTGGTTCCGACTCCCCCGGTGGTGACAAGCGGAACAGTCAAATTCTCAGGAACAGTGGGGATCCAATGAAAAGACTCATCCTCTTCAGCATCTTTCTCGCAATCTCAGGAGCGCTTCATGCGCAGGCCGCCACCTGCACGGTGAGCACTCCCTGCGTACAGCTTGCGATCACCAATCCGAACATGCTGCCAGGACCAACGGCGATGTGGTACTGCATGGGTTCAGCTACCAGTTGCAGCCAGAGCGCGCTCGACGCGGCCAAGGCAGGGCAGACGGCAACCAATCTCTGCCCGGTGGTACAGAGCGTATGGCACTGCACCCAGTTCTCGCAGTCAAAGACGCCCCAGAACTACAACGATCAGCAACCGTATAACTCGCTGATGAACTATTCTTTCCAGGGGACGGCGAATGGAGGCGTATCGGCGTCATCACCGATTCTGATCTTTCAGATGCCCCAAGCCCCCGCACAACCCCCATCAGTCTTGGGCGTGCCAACTACAGTGACGAGCGGTAATAGTGGAGTGCAGCCATAAATGGCCTTGGCAGTAATAGCCAGAACGGGAGGTAACCGTGGCCAATCAAGGACGAAGACGGGGTGACGGGGTGACCTACCAACGGGGCCAAGGAACGGTGGAACAGGAGCTGGAAAAGGTGCAATCAGTTCTCGAATATCTTGATCCAAGAGTCTGCGATGTTGAGGCGGATGTAAGAGAACTTCGTACCGACCGAGATACCGCGAAGGGGATGCTGAAGATTATCGTGCTGCTTCAGGTATTGATTGTCGGGCTCATCGTTGCGGCGTTCTCCTGGGGCCTGAATCACATGACATTTCACACCGACTATGAGCAGCATCCGTATCATTCAGAGAATGTTCCACAAGTTTCAGATGGGAGATAGACAATGCCAAAGCCAGTGTTAGGACCGTGCGGGGGACCTGGGGAGCCTCCCTGCCCGCCAGAGAATGCCGACCCGATCAACCCTCCCGCTCCCGAGCACCCCAAGCACAAACATAAGCACAAGGAACATCCTTCGCATCCTGCGGCGCCAAAGGGGGATGATGGGCCTATTGATCCTGTGCTTGCCGATTACCTGAAGCAACAAGGCAGATGACCGACAGAATGGCGCTCCTCATTGCCTCCGCACCGCCCACCATAGCGGCTTTGGGATCGCTTGCCCTTGGATACCTGAACTCGCGCAAGTTGCGGAATGTGGAGACGAAGGTGGATGGGAGGCTGGAAGAACTGCTCGCCCTCACGCGCAAGTCCAGCCATGCTGAGGGCGTCAAGGATCAGAAGGAAAAGGAATAAAAGAGGTTACTATCGTTCTCTTGCGTCTGTGCAATTTCAGGTTCAGACTGTTTGCAATGTCCACACAGGGGGATGCAAGGTACTTCGAAGCACTGAGAAGTCTCGCAGAGCGATTTGCGGAATTTCTCGGTGCGCCTGCCGATGCTGACGATCTGGTCGAGAATGCCCTGAACCTGGCAGAGGAGAAGATGGGTCCGGAGGAGATAACGCCCATCGATTGCGGACTGGAAACCCAGATATACGTGCAGGAAGGCGATAACCTTAAGGAGCGAGTGATGCGATATTACTCGGCGTTCAAGCAATGAGCGCCATCGAGCATCTGTTAGCCAACTGGAAGACCACGGTATCGTCTCTCCTCACGATCAGCCTCACCACAACCGCAGCACTTCTGCCCCTTGGCGTTCTGTCTCCCAAGCAGACGGTGTTTGCCGGAGTCGTTCAGGCACTGGCGAAGACTTATCTGGGCCTGATCCAGAACGATGCCAAGCCCTCAGCCACATCGTCAGTGACCATCGAATCCACATCGCCCATCGTTGTTCCGCCCATCAAGGTCAAGGAAGTGAAAGAATGAAGACGATTGACAAACTGGGCTATGCTTTCCTTGGCGCTCTGTTCGTTGCCCTGCTGATTGGATAAGGAGAAACAAGAATGTGTAAAAATGCTGCCCCCACAGCCGCATCGCTCATGAAGGCGATCCGGCCAACTCTTGTCTCGCTGCTTACCCTTACCGGGCAGGCGGAGACACCCAATGGACAAGCCGCGATTGCTGCCTTCGATGCCGCACAGCAGGCGCTTGAGAACTGGAAGCAGGGAACCCCCGCTGAGAATATTCTGCAACTGCTCGGGGATTTCCAGACCGCGTTCAATGCTGTTGTGGCGCCGCTGAACCTTCCTCCCCAGACAATCGCGCTGGTCAATATCATCCTGGCGGGTGTGGAGACAGTGCTCGGCGTCATCATCGCCAACTCTCCCGCTCCTCCGGCTCCAGTTGGCCTGAAAGCTGTGAAGGAACCGCAGGCATTGCATCAGGCAACGGTTGCAGCCGACACGGTAACCAAGGTTCATGGGCTGGTTCCGGGGATCAAGTTGAGCCGCTTCCACTCGCCGGCCAGTCAGTACAACCACGCTTGGAACAAGGCCGTCGATGCGGGGGGATTCGATCCTTCGCTGAAGGCTGCCTGACAATCTCTGCGGCTAGGGGAGTCGCAGGGGTCGCACGGAAAGGGGGCAGGGACTGCTACGCAGCTTGCCCCTTTTAAGTTTCGCGGGGGACGCAAACACTCCCGCATGGGGTCATTCCGGGGAGGTCTGACCCCTTTTTATCGAGAGTACGATGAGTCAGGACATGGCACAAGTTCTGGTAATCGTCGGGGCAGCGCTGTTCTGCTGGCTCATGGTACAGGCACGGAGAAGCAGTGACGATTGACCAGGCCGGTATCGAGTTCATCAAGGAGTTCGAGGGCTGCGTCCTGCATGTCTATAACGACGTTGCCGGCAAGCCCACTATCGGCATCGGCCATCTGATCAGACCCGATGAAGACTTCTCCGCGGGGATCACCCAGGAACAGGCTGAATCGCTCCTGTTTGACGATATGGAGCGCTTCGAGAATGCGGTTAACAATCTGGCGCCGAACTGCAATCAGAACCAGTTCAACGCGCTCTGCAGCTTCGCTTTCAACCTGGGTACGGGATCGCTGGCTACCATGCTGGCGCATGGATGGGACGAGGTTCCGGAGCGCATACTAGACTGGGATCATTCAGGCGGGGTGAAAGTGAAAGGGCTGACCCGGCGCAGGGAGGCAGAATCAGCCCTGTTTACTAGTTAAGCAGGTGTCGAGAACACGTTTGCGACGGACTGAGTGAGTTGCTCAGGCGGAGGCGCTCCAACCGTCTGCACTGTGAACGGCACGTTCCATTGACTCACCGCGCCATCGGTATCGGTCACAGTCAGGGAGACTGAGCCATTGACAGCGATTCCTGCTGAATCAGCCACTCCGACGAAGGTAATGGTGTTGTCGGGGTTGAGCGTGGCAGTTGCGGATGGGTCGCTGAAGGTTACAACGACATTGCTGATAGCTCCGCCCGAAGGCGATACTCCATCAGCGAGGCGGGGCGTGAGGGTGTCAATCGAGGTCTGACCGACATTGAATACCAGGACATTGTCTGCCATTTGGGAAACTCCTATGAAGATATTTGCAACGGATTTGGTGAGGGGCTTGGGTTCAAGCGATGCCTGGATCTCATCCACGTCGGCCTGGAGTTGATTCAACTCTTCCTGAATCGTCTCCAATTCCCGAAATACATGCTTAAAACCGCGCTTGACTAGTTTGATGACCTCTTCATCGTCGTCGCCAATGATGATGATCTCGATGGGCGGAGGATCGTGATGATGGTGGTGACGGGACATGGAAAGCCTTCTTTCAACACTGTATTCCCGATTGGCGGGGTTGTGAACGGTCAATTTTGACCAAGGGTAATAAAAAAGATACCTACTTTACAGCGGATTCGCCTTCAGTTTGGGGAATTTCTGGCTGAGTTGCACGATCAAGCACCTTGGCCAGCGGGATAAGGGCACAAGACGAGCAGGCAGGGCACCAGGACGAGGAATCGCACACCGCGTTGCAGTCAACGCACAGATGAGCCTTACTGAGCGGGAAATGCTGTATTCCTCTCATCTCAGCAACTCCAGAACATCGTTGATTGCTTCCCCGCGCATGACCATTTCGGTTGAATAGCGCAGTACACGCCAGCCCAGTTTTGCGGCCGCATTGTACTTCTCGCAGTCTTCCTGGAAGCCCTTGCCGCGGCTGTGCGCACCCGCAGTCCACGTTCCGCCCTCGATCTCAATCGCCAGCATGGGCTTTGGGAACGCGAAATCGAATCTCCACTTGCGCTCAGGATGAAACTTATGTTCGCGCATATAGCTAATTCCCTCGACGCGGCAGTGCAACGCAAACGCTTCCTCTCCCTTGCTTCCTGCTCTCGGTATCGTGCTCATGCATACCACCAATCTTGCGAAGCGGTATCCCAAGCACGAGCAAGCTCATCGTCAAAGGATGCAAGCCAATGAATCAAGAGTCTCTCTGCCTCACCATGATCCTCTTCAGGATCTCCCGTCTGGTTGCGCAACGATGCCAATAATGTTTCACGTTTAATAGCTATCTCTTCAGATTTCATCCCCACATCCCCCTCCACCACGCCCTGAACTCCGGAAACCAGCCCCTTTGGTGGCACCAGATGGTCATCCCTTCCCCCGCTCCCCGCTCGGTGGTTCTGGCACAAGTTCCCAATCCTCAGCTAGCAGCGATGCAGGGGAAAAGATTATAGGCTGCAAATCGTTCCCCCTGATCCAATGAAGTGCGCCAACAAACATCTCCTCCCGGTCCTTACGACGCACCGACTTACCCTCTTGCATCCACTTTGCCGCCTGCTTAATGTCGCTCATGGCCGCTCCCCGCTGTTCCCCCACGCGATTACCAGGCCGATGCAAGGAATCGGAAACACGTAAACCTTGCGCTTCTGGCGGTCGATGAAAACGCCAACCCAGATGTCGTACCACGCAAATATCGGCTTGATTGTCATTTGGGCCGCTCCCCGCTGTTGCGGGCTGCGCGTACCACATCATTCACCGCTCTATCCGCCATGTCGCCATCTGGCCTAGTGCGTAATTCAATATCCCCCAAAGCCTCCCTCAGCACCTTGGTTTGTTCCATCAGATTTTCATGCTCACGCCAGAAAGCATTTACATCCTTGAGGCGGAGGTTCTCTCGTCGCGCCTCATCTCGCTCGGCCTCGACGCGGGCTATGCGCTCGTGATAGCAGATAACTACTCGTGCGTGAATGCTCCGCTCATAAAGAGGGTCATCAGGTCTTAAGTCGGGATGTCTTTGAAGAAAACTCTTCGCGGCCAGATAAGCCAAATCCATCTCTTCAGGAGCAATACCCAAAGAATCAATAACCTTGTTCAAATCCTCCGGCACCCGTATCTCACTCATGCCCATATCATCCTCCATATCCCGATTGCAAAGCGCTCCAGCCCGATAGTGCGCGCGATGATGAGCACGAAGATCGCTATCGCCAGCCAGAACAGAAGGCCGCTGGATCTTCGTTCAAGAAAGTTCCTAGCGGCCCTCATATGCGGAACCTGCGCTTTCTCCTGAGCGAGTGACGCTCAAGCCTTTTCTGGGTCTACCGATCCCGAGAAGCACACGCCTGGCGGATTCGTCAGCACATTTATCGAGTTGATCGAGAAACGAATCACGCATCTTTCTAGCCATGCGATTGCTGAGGTTGTAGCGCTTTACATAGGGAATCTTGCGCTTGCTCATCTTTCTTCCTTGAACCATCGGCGTGGAGCTTACAAAGTCCTGCTGTCCCGCATTCTCCATCCTGTATTCATATGCTTTACTGCCTTCGCGCTGGCGCTTTTCGATAGCGTGCGCTCCATACTTCGACTTGCGCAGATCGCGCAGTTTCGCGGTCACGGTTGCATCGCTCACAAGGATGTTCCAGCGCGAGGAGATGAAGCGCACCAGTTCGTGCGGCATGTACCAGCCGCCATCACAGAGGATCTGGTAGACCATGTGGCGAATGGGTGTGGATTCGGGAAACTCGATTGCTTTCTGTTTCATAATGGGACCGCTCCAGTCCACGGATATTTCTTTTTGTAGGTATCGCTCATGCTCATCCACACCCCATAAGCATCGCTTTCTGCTGCTTGGGTAATCTCCGGTGATGGTTGTGCAGCGATGGTGGGCAGGCCATCGAGGTATTTCTGGTCCGAAAACCAGAAACGGTTGATCCGCTGTCCCTCGCCACGCGCGATGATGGCGCGCCCCAGGATGTACTTCGCTGCGTGTTCGACGTCGCCCCGCGTTTTCGCCTCCGCCTTGATTGCCTGGGCGATGATGTCGCGGTCGGAGAAGCCTGCCGGCAATCCCAGCTCGTCGCACAGCCAGTGTGCAGCCATCAGTTCCTCGCCTTGCGCGTTCAGGGGGATCATAGCTTTTCCTTTAAGCCGAGCAAATCGTTCAATGCTTTCTCGGCCTGATCGCGCTTTTCAATCGCATCGTGAGCCACTAATCCAGCCACGAGATATTCGTTGATTGCCGCTCGAAGCGCATGAGGATCGGCGGAAATAATCGCATCCTTCTTTGCCTTCGGCTTTCCCGCGTCGGAACGGCGCTTGCGCGCTGGCTTATTCACTAATAATGGATCGGGAAGCGCATCCGTTCCGGTCACTTGTTCAAACTCTGTTGGCGTGAAGCTGGTTGATTTGCTTACGCCTAGTATTTTCGCTACGGCTGCAGCGCCACGCGACAAGTCGACGCCTTCCTCAATTAGCTCTCGTGCTGTCATGCTTTCTCCTTATCGTGTTACCGGAGCGCCCTCCCTCAAGAACGCCCCGGCCTGCCCCAACCCGGAGCAAGGTTAAACTAATCCTGCAAAGTCCGCTTCCGTGAGCCCGCCCTCGAGCGCCTGTGATTGTGTGGCTTCTAGCGCTGGCATCTGCTTGTTGAGTTCAGAAATCACGGCGTCTGCTTCAGAGAGGAACTTGATTACCTCGGCGTCGATGGATTCCATGATGGCTTCATCGGCGTGCAGCCTGCGCGCGAACAACTGGTAGCGCTTTGGTAGGCGCGGATCGAAGCTGACGAAATCCCACCACTCACGCTCGGAGCAGCGAAGGTTGAAGAACATCTGCGCGCGGTGCTCCTCGGGAACCACGCCGGCCAGAATCCACTCGATATGTGTTGTCGTGTTGGGGCACTTGATCTCCAGCCCGCCATCAGTGCCTATCAGGCCATCAGGGCTGGCGCCAGCGCGTTCAATACTTGGATGGTAGATGAATCCTGCCTGCTCCACATCGGAGCCTGTGGCAAGCTCGTATTCCACGCGGGCGATGGCTTCCTGCTCGTTTCCCCACTGCATAGCAGGGCTGACATAGTGCGGAAGGGCTTCCCCGGTCAGAATCTCGGCAATTAGTTCTGTTCTGTAGTCGATGCGCTTTTGCGATTCCTTGCCGTTCTTGAGGTATGCAGTGACTTCATTGATTCTGCTGGCGGTGACGCGGCCGCAACGGGCCTGGAACCATTCGGCGGTGCCTTGGATGCAATGCTCGATCTTCATGCCAGGCCTGCTTTCGCCTTGTCCTTGGCTGCAATCAGGTTCTTCATGGCCGCGTGATCGCCGTAGCCTTCGGCAGCGCGGTATGCTTGCGCAAATACCTGCTTCAGCGCGTTCGCGTTCGGCGCTTGGTTGATGCCGTCCATCCACTCGAGGTATTCGGGCTCCGGCATCGACGCGCCAGCGGTTGCCCCGTCGTTATCACTGCCTGCCACGGCCAGTCCGGTAGCGGCCAAGAGCGTATAGCGCTGCAGGTAGGTAACAGCGCTTCCGATAGCCTGAATTGCATTCTTGCTCCCGCTAGTATCGGCTGCGGCCTCGAGTGGCGTCCGTTCACTGTGGCCAGCCGAGTGGGTGAGCACACATGTGACGGTGATCTTGCCGTCCTTCTGCTCGGTATCCCACTTGTGCGAGATGCCCACCTTGCTCAATGCCGCGGTAATCTTGTCGCATACCTCGTCAAGCGTGGCGTGCGAGTAATGCGTATTGCCAAAACTGACTTCCTTGTTCTTGGCAATGCGGGGCGGATGCGATTTGAATTCCGCCATTGCTGCGTCATAGGCGCGCTTGGCTTCGTTTGCCTGCCAGCGCTCCGCCAGGGCCATCAGGCGCTCGATGACTTCGATCCCTGCACCCTTGGCAACTGCCAGTTGCACCATGCCGAGCGGAGATACCTGCATCGGCTCATCCTGTAACGCTAATGCTGTCTGCTTATCATTCATTTCGTTATCCACCAGATGAAACCTATGGTTGCTGCTCCCATCACAAAGCCAATGCAGTAGGGAAGCGCGAAGGCCAGCACATTGCCGATGGGCCTGCATTCGCCCTTGATAACGAGATCCTCGTACACATAAGGTCTGCAGTCGGCACACTGCCACGGCGTGAACGAATTGGAATCAGGACACTTGAGATATGGCCCGTCATGCCACGCGACACACCCGCAGGCGCATTCGTGAAGGTGATACGTCTCGACCGCTTGTGTGACTGGGATAGTCATCTCCACAACCCCCTTACCGCGCTGGTGAGCAGCCGGTAGCCTACATAGAGCAGAACAACCAGAGCGATTCCCAGATCAGTCATCACTTGCCCCCTTCTGCTTTGGCGAGGGCTATTTGGGCTTCAGCTAGGGCCTCAGATACGTATTCGTGGTCGCTGCCACACTGAAGTAGTTGCAGTTGGCATTTCTTCAGCGCTTCATACATCTCAGGCGAAGCGGCTATGAGGTTGGCATCTTCGCGTCTCATGCATGCGGAGAGGCTGAATCCGAAGCCAGTTCCGCCCGGTTCATCATCGATGAACCCCAAGCCAGCGCGAACCTCTTGATAAGTTGCAGTGATGAGATTGTTGCCGTTCTCATCAGGAAGGAATTCGGTAATAGTCCAAGGTCCAGGCGTGAATTTAGCCATTGTCGGCCTCCAGTTCCTCGCGTATCACCGTAACGCACTGCGAGTGAACGCGCCCTTCGGGGAACACCATCTCCGGCATTCCCTTCATCCAGTCGCCGCACAGGTAGCACTTCACGCGGCAGTTGGGGCAGTAGTCGGACTCATGCAGCGCCAGGCCCGCAGGCTCGTATGCCTTGCGGTACATCCTGTCGATCAGCCTTACCGGAGCGAAACAGCCCTTGCAGATCGTCATATGCTTGCCTCACTTCATCAACAGTAATGCAACTGCATACATCATGTCAAGCTGTTTTTGGATTCTTTTTGCGATTCTTTGCCTGATATTTAGCTTGGCGTTGCTTGTTGCAGGTGCGGCAATAGCGGCGTCCGTTGGTAATGCCATCAATTCGATGACCGTGCGCGCAGTACGCGGATAATGTACGTTTCATAATGCACAATGTAACGCAGATGCAATAGCATCGTCAAGCATAAAATCACGGAGTAGCATTTCTGCATCGAACCAACAGGAGTGTGCGCCCATGATTTCAGTGCTGGTAACGATTCTTGTGCTTTGCCTTATCTTTGCTTTAATCTGGTGGATCCTGACTCTGATTCCGCTTCCGGCGCCCTTTGCGCGCGTGGCCCAGGTGATCGTGGCGGTCATCTTCCTGATCATCCTGATATACGAGCTCCTGCCCCTGGCGCACATTCATTCTCTTCCCTAGGCTTGAAGACGCGCGCGATGTGCTGCGCCAGAGGGAAGGGAATCTTGGCAATCATCGCGCTGGCGCGCTTTCTCGCGCTGGACTTCGACCCGAACTGAGCCATACCTGTCTTTCGGCATTCTTTGTTCCACCAGTCGCCGCCTTCCTTGACGCCCTCATGCTCTGCCGGGTTCGTCCAGTGTCCCGCAGTCCTATGTGGAATACCCTTGATGCCTGTCGCCTCAACACTCGCCGTCTGGAAAGACTTACCCGATCCGTCAAAGCGGAAGCTTTTAACCTTCAGACCGGCAACATGCTCACCGTGAATCGAGCATTCCGGATTGGGATACTGATCCCAGTTATGAACCGGGCACTCGTTTGAAATCATGCGCGGATTGCCGTCTGGATTCTGGCAATCGCATTCGCCGTCTTTGAGGCAAGTGCATCCTGAGTTCGCGCCGCGGTTCTTGCTGTCGGCGATCGCAAACCATGAACCGGGAGGATGTGCAGTGCCGTCAGGGTTAAACTTCTTAGCCTTTAAGGTCATCGGCATCAGCGCCGGCACATCTCCCCACAGGTAGAAGCTGCCGTAATTCCATCTCGCACGGCCTACCCACTTCTGCGCACCGCGAACATTCTCGACGATCAGCGGGATATACCGGCCTGCGGCCTCGCTTGCCTCGCGCTGAATCCGGAAGCACTCATTGAACAGCGTGTTGTCGGGAGGCGGGAGGGCCTTGGCGCGCTTCCAGGGCATGGCGCGATAGGAATACGCCTGGCAGGGCGGAGACGCCACGATCACAGCCGCATCTTTGCACTCGGCGCCGGTAATCGAGCGCACATCGCGTCTTATGAACTCAATTCCCGATGATCGTGGGATGCCGAGAGAAGCGCACATATCCTCAATGTCATATCCTCGGCACTGGTAGCCTTCCTGAAGAAATGCTTCCAACCAACCATGAAGACCTGTAAATAGATCGATTACCAGTGGTTTCATGCAATAGCTCTCCCCTAACGGTATACCCGTTTGCCCGCCCTGCTGTTCGTCTTCCTTCGTCAAGCAACCTGGCACCGTATAGTCATGCCGTGTTCTGGGGAGCTAGGATCCGCTAGCCCTCAAACCCCGAGGCGGTATGGTTCCTCGAGAAGTCGCTTGTTTCGGGAAGACTGCATCGTTGGCTTGGAATCCGGCTCTTGTACGCTGCCAGCCCTGCGAGAGCGACTCCATGCACAGGCGCGGTCCAAGCAAAGCATGGGAGCGAAAAGCCGAATTGTTCGGGATTCGTTCAACGTATTCACCTAGACATTGCAACCGTAACACGGTTCGTTGTATCTTACAAGTGCGGGGTGTGGTTATCGCCTCGTTCCGTTTCGCCTAGACACCGTTACGGCACCCCGCCTCAACTTCTCCCTTGACTCTCCGTTTGCGTCACATTCGCTCTGGCTTCGGCCGGGGCGAATGTGTTTCTTGTGAATAATAAGCCTCAAGTTCCGCGCATCGATCACAGAGCGAAAGCACCCCATTTTCGCAGCATTCGCAGGGCTGAGGGTCGGCTAGATCGTCGCACGGATGGTATGGCCCCTCATAGTGGCCAAGTAGCCAATAGACGTTACCTGTTCCCCTGCATTCAGGACAGGACTCGCATGTGCATGGTTCCGATTCCAATTTCCGAACCCAATCAGGCGTCATTGTCGTTTTCCTTTCCAGTGTGTTTTAATGGCTGCAATCTTCAGAGGACATGAACGATGGTCTGCATACTCTGCGGTCGTACCGCGCTCTACCAGGCGCAGGGGGCGGGTTTCTGTGGCGCCCATAAACGTGAAGCAACAGACGCCACAGCGAAGGACAAGCGCCTGATCATGGCGCGCTATGGGGCGGAGAACTACCGGCCGGAAGTGAAGCGCGGCACGCCGGCACATAGGGAATCATGGCGCGGGTTCAGTTTCGAGGATTAGAGAACGAATCGTTCCAGTTCGAACTCAGAAATGGCTGCAACTTCGCCGTTCGCGTTCGTGCATTGGAATACGCATACACCCATTGCTTTGCGCAGAAACGACACTGCAACGAACTCCCCAGGAGTAAATCCCTGTGGAACATCCCATGCGCCATGAATGAACTGCGCAGTCTTGTACAGCTTTGCCTTGCCTACTGATTCGATTGGCTTCCAATCTGTCATTTCGTTTCCTCTTTCTCTTTGCGTGGTCTGCCCTTAGGATTTCTCACTTGTCCGAGTGAACCGGGCCGTTTGCGCTGGGCGATGAGCGTATTGTGCGCCGAGACGATGAACTCCGCAGGGAGCTCGCGTTTGCAGCGTGGATGCGGGCAACGGGGGAGTTTCATCGCGCCACCCACTTATGCGTTGCGGAATCGTTAATGTTCCAATGGCCATGCTCGGGAGCAGGAACGCCGCATACTGCGCATTCCCTCCCATCGGTCACCTCCCACTTGCCTACTGTGTTGCCGTTTAAATCGAGAATCACCGTGCCTTCCCCCGGCGCTGGTCTATCGTTACCCTTGACATGCATGGGCAGCTTTGCTGCTCCCATTGTGCCTACCATTGTCTGGCGCACATACTCTAATGCCTTGCGCAAGTCGGGATAGGTCCGCATGGCATCATTCCCCAATTCAATCTCAAGTGTGAATTTCACTTCGTCACCCTTCCCTTCTGTGGTTCGATCATTTGGATTCAAACAATTCTTCGATTACTGCTGCTGAGTATGTTAGGGTTCGTTTCCCAACGCTCATACGCTTTTTGGGATGCCCTTCTCCTGGAAGGACTCATTTGGGCATTTTTCCACGCGCATGTATAACGAATGTTTGGGTCACCGCAGCATTCAAGGCATCGTTTGCAACGGGAGCATTGGCCCTCAAACATATTGGTATCCTTCCAGCCCCGTTTACATGCCGTGCAACCCTCGTGCAGATTCATCCCTCCCCCCTCTCCTGTCCATTGAACAGATACAAACCTACCAGCGTAATCACACCGAGCGTTACCGGGATGCCTATGGTGATGATCCAGTTCATGCGGTTACCCTCCGTTCCTTCGCCATTTTCACGCGCGCATAGTCGCCGGCACCTTTGTAATACGTGCCGTGATAAACTCTGCCATTGACTGCAACGATGGTGATATTTACCCGTTTGTCGCCCATGTTGGAGCGGTACTCATTGCCAAATGAGACGCGTCCAAGATTCTCCCCAGTCCATGTGGTAGCGCGCGCTTGCTCAGCGTCGATGTAGATGAAGTAGCGCTCTGGGGGATTGGTATGGAATTCGTACACTTCCAGGGCGGACAACTCATCATTGGTCGGAAGCGCAATACCTAATTCCTTCGCTAACTGCTCAGGATAATAAGAGTTGACCTTGCGCTCTTTCATCCATGCATGAACCTGCTCATTGCGGGTCCGGATATCGTTTGCCTGTTCTGTGGTAATCATCTCAATCCCTCTCAATCCTCAAATTTGCGCTGCGTTTCGTAGCAGCCCCGATTACCAGTCGGACGTTCGGCGCGAATGGAGAACGCGCGGAAAGCTATGCGGCCTTGACTGCTCCACCATTCTTGCCGCATTTGCCGGCAATGTAATCTAGCCAGCGGTCACGCATGAAGTTGCGGTTATTAGCCTTGCAATGATCAGCAAGCGCTATGATGTGAGAGAAATTGAACCGCTCGGGTACTCGGCCAAGGTCGTAATCAATCTCGCCACTATCGGCCATGCGATTGTTGCGAATGATCATGTCTGCCAGTGCGATAAAGTCTTTCTTGCTCATGTCAAATTCTCCATATTCTCGGCAGTGGTTAGCTGCGGGGTTAGGCTGCAAACAGCGTTTCAATTGCTCTGTTCGCTATGTCGAGCGCATCCTGTTGAGATTTCTCGTCCATCGGCAAAGAGGTGCTGAGATACTGAATTACCCGTTTCAGGATGTTGATTCCAATCTCTGTCTGCTGTGTCATTCCCTCACCTCACTATCGATACATTAATCTAACCAGATAATCATGTCAATAGAATAATCAGTTAATCTTGTGGAAATCCCTGTGGAAGGAATTAACCAAACGGTTAACCAGGCATGTGATAACATAAAACGGTCAAGACCGCGCGAAGCAGAAAAGCCAAAAGGCAACTCTATACGGTCTTTAAGGACTCTATGCAAGTGTTATGCCCATCACTGCTCAAACTCGAGTCCGACTCATTCTCCACATCCGCTATCCCAGCGGCTTGACAAGCCAGAACGCCTACATTCGGCCAGAATCACCTCAGCAAGCGCACAATTCTTCGCAACCACAACCAAACATGCGGTAATATGCCGCTATATGGCCACTCCTGGTGTTGCATTCGAATGGACTCACGAATTCGAACAGGCAATCCTCAGCGATATCGAATCCGGACTCACTCTAAAAGCAGTTGCAGAGAAGAACGGCATCTCTAAAGCGCTGATACTGAAGAATGTGAAGGCTTCTCAGCGATTCTGTGACCTTTACACACGCGCAATGGATCTGCGTACTGATGCCGACTTTGAGGGACTTGCTGACGAGCTCTCCCAAGAGCCGGAACGTGGCAAATTCGGCATTGATCCCGCATGGGTGAATTGGAAGCGCTTGCAGATCGACACGATCAAGTGGGCACTCTCGAAGCGCAATCCCAAGAAGTATGCGGATCGTCCCCCCGAGGTAAACGTCAACGCGCAATTCGGCGTGCAGCTGGTGCATGCGATACCTCGGCCTGAGAAGGAGCCCCCCTCTGTGCCATGTGAGAGCGTTCCCGAGCTAAGCGCTGGTGACGAGCAGTGAAGCGCTATGTATAAGGTTGCACGCTGATCACAGAGCTGGCGATGGGGGGGGGGGGTAGTCGAGGTGGCGGGGTGGTGTGTGAATCTCCATAACCCCTCGCGCAATTTTAAGCAAAATCCCCATTGACACACAGCACCATTGGTGTACACTTCCTCTTATAGTGAAGATATTGCATTGCTTGCGTTGCGGAGCGGACTGGTGTGCGCGGTCTGAGGATGCTCTGCGTTGCGGGAAGTGCAAGAGTCCGTATTGGCGTACTGTGAGTGAAAAAGTTCGTCCTGCGGAGCCTGATGTGTCGCGTTGTCCGGAGTGCATGGGGATACTGCCGTACCACCAGCGGGGGTGTGGGAAGCGATGAGGCGTGAGGCGATGTCGACGCTGGCGGTGTGGATCGTGTTTGTGGGGATGCTGGCGTCGTTGGGGTTGCTGATGGCGCTGGTGGTGGCGCTGGCGGAAGTGGTTCAGAGGGTGTTGCGGGGGTTGGGGATATGAGAAAGATTGTGGTGCCGGAGGGGATGCTGAAGGCGGCAAGAGAGGGTGAACGATATGAACCATACGGCATTCATGGTTCGCTCGAAGCCGCCCTGCGCTGGTTGAGTGAGAATCCGATTGTGCCGACGGATAAGCAATATAAAGAATGTTTGCTTGCTGTTGACGGTCCGAACGCCATGATTATTCGCATGTATCAAGAGGGAGAACCACAGAAGGTAATAGCGGAATGGCAACGCCGCATGTTCCTCACTCCCGAGCCGGAGATTCCGGAGGATGTGAAGGATTTGCTTTGGAGTCAGCCTTTATATGAATGCGATACCGAGTTCTACGAGGCAATTCCAAATGTGAACCTGTCTATCCTCGAAGCCTACCGCCGTGGAAAGGCCACAACCAATCTGGATAAGTTCAAGGATTTTAAGTGAAGCCTGATGTGCAGTTGACTCCGGATGGCAAGGTGCTCTGCGCCAAATGCGGAGCGGTGCTCGATAAGGTTCCCGACAGATATTCGGCAATCTGGCGCGCGGGAAAGTATCTGGAGCATGTATGCCGAAAGTAACGTTTCTGGTCAATTCCTACGGAAAGCCGGAGAACCTGTGGTGCGTGCTGGGGTCCCTGATTCAGCAGACGGACCCCGACTGGAACGCGATTGTGCTGCTCAATCATCCGGATATCGAGGTACAGAACCGGCATGGGCGGATCATCAACGCTATGAATAACGGAGACGGGCGCCTGTCCTCGAAGGTGTCCTGGGATCCGCGCTTCTCCTGGGATTGCTACTGGGCCTGCGAGTGGGCCGTGGATCGGGGCCTCGCCAAGGGAGACTGGATCTGCTGCGCGTCCGATGACGGGTATTACCTGCCCGAGTTTGTCGAGGAGATGACGAAATCGGACAAGGACCTGGTGATATGCGACCTGTTGACGGACAAGCGCCATCTGGGGAGAAGAATGGTGATGAATTGCCTTCCCAAACGGGAGCATGTCGACAAGACCAATTTCCTCGTGCGGAGGGAAAAGTGGATCGGGTTTCCGCACAAGAATACGAACATGGCAGGCCCTTCCGCGGCCGATGGCCAGGCTGTGCAACTGATGGTGGAATCGGGATATAAGTGGGACAAGATTGACCTTCCCCTGGTGGTGCACAATTGAAAATCTTGTTTTATGCATTATGGATATCGGAATTAGCTGTTGCGTCCCTCATTGCATATAGATGGGGATGGTGGGCGCTGGTAACGTCATGCATTCTAGCTGTTTTAACGGGCATGAGATGGACAGTAGGCAATGAACGTAGAAAGGTCCGCAATTGAAAATCCTGATCGGTATCATCTCCGCGCGCCATGCTTCGCGCTATCCCTATGTTTCCCTGCGCCGCAGGGAACTTCACGGAGGGCCACTGGATTTTAGGTTCGTAGTCGGGGGCGATCAGGATAAGGAACTGGGGGACACGCTCTACGTTCCCTGCGACGACACCCGTCCTTACATGGTGCTCAAGAACCAGGCGCTGTTCCGTTATGCGCTCTCCCACAACTACGATTTCTGCTTCCGCACCTGCGACGATACCATGGTATTTCCCGAACGCTTGCAGGAAGCGCATCTCGAGCAGTACGACTATGCGGGGAACATGCCTGCCAAGATTCAGTGCGGTCCGGTGAAGATACCCATGCGCTACCTCGATTACATGAACGGGGGATGCGGGATATGGTTGAGCCGCAAAGCGATGGAAATGCTCGTGGCCGATGAGTGGAAGGGACCGATCCGGAAGTTTCCCGACAACCTCGACATGGGGTTCGGCCTGCACCTGAACATGGAACCCTGGGACTGGGACGACAGATGGATCGGGGAAGTACTCAAGGGCAATCTCACCTGGGACGACCCGAAAAGAGTGAACGCGTTCGAGGCCTACGTGCTGAACGGCATCAACGTCTACGAGAACGACCTGGTATTCTTCAATGACGACCCTAACCTTCCGGTATCGATTCACGACCCCGGTAGAGAGAAGAAAGCGGGGATAAAGACCGCAAAAGAATGGGAAGAAATGCAGAAGAGTGCTAATCTTCCCTAAAAGGAGAACTTATGCCTGCTTATGGAGCACAGCCCGTCCGTGTGATCTATCCCGGTGCGTCGATTGCCCTGGTCGATGACGCAAGTGTGGATGGATCAATTACCACCACTCAGGCCGTCTGCATTGGTCCCAACCCGGTCAATACGTCCAATGTGGTGAACTTCATTAATACTACCAACCACGATGCTCAGGGCCAGATCGCCCATCAGGATGTGGCTGCGTCCTATGCTCCTGCCGCCAGCCTGCTGGTTGCCGCGGGAACTGCTCTGCCTTACAACCTTGCCGACGGATGGGTACGGTTCACGTTTTCCGTGGCTCCCACAACCGGGAGCCTGATCGCAGCGAGGTAAGTGATGCGCAAGATCGGTTTACTGCTTCTTCTTGCGGTTCCTGCTCTTTCGCAGCCCGCGAATCCTGCTAACCCTGCTTTCAGTTCGGGATTTACGCCAACCGGGAATATCTACAGCGCCAGCACCTGGACCGACCTGAGTGCTTTCACCGCAAACGGAGCCACGCCTGCAGTTTCCTCCGGAACGCTGGTTTTTACCGGAGGAGTAGGCGACTACATCAAATCGCTCGACCTGTCCTATTACACCCTGCTTCCGGTATGGAGAATCACCTGCACCTATACCGTGGGAACGGTAGGAGCAACGTCTTACGGGCTTGGCTGCGGTACACGCTCTACGACCCCGGTGGTGGCTTATCAGTGGAGTGCCCTGGCCATCATGGAGGCGGAAAGCGGCGTCAACTCCGGAAGGCTGAATCTGGTCACCGTCAATAATGGCTCGGCAACGATTTCGGCCTCCAGTTCCTCGAATCTCACCTTTTCGGCCGGCAATTCGCTGCAGATCATCTTCTCGCGCAACTACGACAAACTCACCGCCACGGTACAGAACCTCAGTTCCGGAGCACTGGTATCCGCATCCTTCACCTATGCGTCCAACTCCGGAACTCCTTCGATGCCGAACTCGGGACGCTTCGCTGTTTATAACGTGGGCGGAACCCAGACCCTTACCTCGTTGACCATATCCACTTCCATGCCGAAGGGTCTCGATGCCGCCTATGTGTTCGATTCCAAGGGCGCAAACATGGCCTCGGTATTTGCTAACTCGTGGCCCGTGCTTTTGCAGAACTTCTATCGCGGCGCCGACCTGTTCGGATCGGGGGATGAAAGCGCCGATCTGGTCAATGAGGTATCCGAAGTGATCGCGCTTGCTCCGAAGGTGGTGATCATCGAAGCACCCGGAAACGATGTGCGTCTGAGCGTACCCATCGCAACCACCAAGGCGAATGTGGCCAGCGCCGTCACTTCCCTGCAGGGAGCGGGAATCCGGGTCTACGTGACTACCTATCCGCAGGAAAACAGCGCGGTGGACTTTTCCGCTTTGAATACCTGGGTGACGACGACCTACGCCTCGAACTATATCGA
>Ga0105238_10000878_pt1 | contig 31039 bp, 26 predicted proteins | sample KBSC34metaG_FD_81526 | JGI IMG/M metagenome (GOLD analysis project Ga0105238, IMG submission 81526) | Corn rhizosphere microbial communities from Kellogg Biological Station, Michigan, USA - KBS C3-4 metaG | ecosystem: Host-associated > Plants > Roots > Rhizosphere > Soil | place: Michigan, USA...
ATAGGAGATGTTCGCGACTTCGAGTGCGTACAAGGTCTCTCCCCGGTGCACGGTACGCGCGGCATGCCAGGGGACAAGCGCCGGCTCCTGCATCGGGATGAGGAGGGCGAAGCCGGCCAGTTCCGCGTCGCCGGCGACCAGGTGGATCAGGGCGTCGGCGGCCAGGGCGTCGAGCGCGTCCCGGACCTCGGCGGTGGTGGGCGCTGCCAGCAGGCGCTCGACCGCGACGGGGGCGGCCTGCGACAGACGCAGGCCGCGGTCGACGTCGACGCCGGCCAGCACGGCGACGACTCGCAGCCGCAGATCGGCCGGTGTTCGGGCGAGACCACCACGCAGCGCGCGGTCCCACTCGCGAGCCAGATCGGCTCGGCCGGCCGCGGCCAGACGCGGACCGGCGTCGTGCGACTGCCGGGTCGAGAGCATGGTGAGGCTGCGGCCGTACTCCTGCGCCGTGACCGCGGCGTCGACGGCGCCGGGGTCCACGTCGAGGATGAGCCGCGCGGCTTCCACGACGTCGGCCGAGTGCGTTTCGAGAGCCGCCTCGACATCTGCGGCGTCGTTATCTGCGGCGTCGTTCTGGAGCAGCGCGGTCCACGCGGCACCCCGTATCCCGGTCAGTGCGGTGGCGATCGCCTTGTCGCGCTGGCCGAGGCGGGCGTAGGCGGTGGCGCGCGGATCGGTGATCCGGGTCCAGGGGAATCGCCGCAGCGGTGCCGCCTGCTCCAGGACCCGTTCGTAGAGCTCAGCGCTGCGGATCAGATCCTCGCGGTTGTCGCCGGTGGAATGGTGCGCCCGCCGGAGCCGTGCGAGCAGTTTGATGCCATTGCGCCCAGGGTCGCCGAACGAACGGAGTGCTTTGAGGATCCCCATACCAACAATCTGGCGGACGAGAAGTCCGGTCCGTCAGAGGTGACCGAACACGATCACCATCAAGAATGCGGGAAGGACCGTAGTGAAGCTGACCCCGATTCCCGGTCTTCGGCGCGGCCCGACCGTTGTGTTCCTGGGCAAGCGCGGTGTCGGGAAGAGCTCGACCCTCAATCGTCTCTTCGATCTCGATCGGCCGACCGACGCTGCCGCGGAATGCACGACCGAGCCGTACGCGCGGTGGATCTGCGAGCAGAAGGCGCGGCGGTTCCGCATCGTCGACATGCCTGGGATCGCGGCGGGCGTCGACTCTCTCGCCACCTACAGCCGCTACTACCGGCGGTGGCTGGGCAAGGCGGACACCGTCGTCTGGATCACCCAGGCTGACGTGCGTTCCTACAAACAGGACCAGATCTTCTTCCGGGACTTCTCGAAGTTCGTCCGCCCCGGGACGCGCCTGGTCCTGGCCCTGAGCAAGGCCGACACCCAGATGGGGAACTTCGAGGCGCCGCCTGCGGGCTCCTCGCCCCTGGACGACGACCTGATCCGGCGCAAGGCGCGGGACGCCTCGTCGCAGATCCTGCCCTACACCTGGACGCCGGCCAGCGCCGAGATCGTCGCGTACTCGGTGGCGAAGGGCTGGAACCTCGACGAACTACGGACGGTCGTGCTCTCCGGTACCTGAGCACCGGCCGTCACCGGTCATCGAACGCCTGCCACGGCAGGCTGAGGAGGAGCATGTTCGCCAAGACCAAGGCCCGTTCCACCAGAGAGGCCGTGCCCGACCCGACGCCGAACCTGAGGCTGGTCGTCGGGCTCAACCGGGTGGATGAGATCCTGCACGACGCCTGGGACGTCCGCCTGAACCAGCCAACCGAGGCCGCCGCTCTGGAGATCCGCCGCAAGTGCGAGGACACGGTCAAGCGGCTGGCCCGGGAGACCGGCGTCGGCGCTTCGCACATTGAGTACTACTCGGCGCTCAAACGCTATCGGCTGCACAACATCCTGAACCGCGTCGTCCTGCACTGCTTCGGCGGGTTCAAGCTCGGCGACGTGGAGCCCAAGCCCTTCGAGGACGTGGCGGGCGTGGACCCGGACGTCCGGAGGTTCACGCAGGAGGAGCGGGCCCGCCGGGCCGCGGCGAGCTCCGGCGGCAAGCCGTCCTCGGCGCTGGAGCGAGTCGTCGCCGAGATGAGCCGCTTCCTGGACGCCGAGGACGCCGGTCGGCTGACGTCGAAGTTCCACACCGAGATGCGGCGTCCGCCCCGGGTCGCCGTGCTCGGCCAGTCCGGTGTCGGCAAGACCACCACCGTCAACGCTCTGTTCGCGACCGACTGGAAGACCAGTGCCGTCGAGGTCGGCACGCACACCGCGCAGGAGAAGCGAGTGGCGCTGCCCTCCGGCGGCGAGATCTCCATGGTCGACCTGCCGGGCTACGGCCGCTCCCTCGACGAGGACGCCGCGTACGAGGCCCAGTATCGCGAGATCCTTCCGCGATGCGACCTGGTGCTCCTGGTGATCCAGGCCGACCGCGGCGATCTCGCCGACGACATCGAGATGATCAGGAAGCTCAGCCTGTGGCTGAGCGCCGAGCCTGCCGAAGCCCAGTGAGGAAACCATGGCTCTGACCGAGTACGACAAGCAGCGGGTCCTGGACCAGCTCGACATGATCGACAACATGGCTTTCGAGCGGATCACGTCGTCGCAGGACTCCTTCGAGCGGTGGCTCTCCTACCGGCTCCCTGACATCTACCGGAAGATCAAGGCGGTGCTTCGCCGGACGTGGGAGTGGATCCGCTCCTTGTTCAGGTGACGGAAGGAGACGCGACACGGCGATATCGCACGGTGAGCGCGAGCGGATCATCGTCGCGCTCGACAGTATGGAGGACACGGTGGCCCGAGCCGTCATCGCGACGATGGAGTCGTTCGCCGCGTGGCTCGAGGGCGTGATGCCGACCGTCTTTCAGCGCGTCCGGGACCGGATGCGGAGTATGTGGGAGAGCCTGAGAAGGGCTTTCGCGTAAGGCCGAGGCCGCGGAGGTGTCCGCGAACGGCAGCAGGTCCGGATCGACGGTGGTCTCGTCGGTCCGGACCTGCGTGCGGCGTCGGGTCGATCAGGACGGCTGTGTGTCCCAACCCTCCAGGACGATGGCGGTGAGTGCCTCGACCAGCCGCGCCACCGCCGCCGGATCGGCCAGCATCTGCGCCACCTCCTCGTCGCTCCGGGTCCCCTCGCCCGGGGCCCGGTCCATCTCCTCGGCTCCGGTACCCGCGCCGGCTCCGGCGCCGAACACGGTGTGCACGACGGCCACGACGGCCGCGTGCGGGTCCTCACCCGTCGCGAGCCGGGCCGATATCGCGTCGATCGCCTCGTCGGCCAGGGCGAGCAGCCGGGTGTCGGCCGTCTCGTCGGGGCTGACGGCGGCCAGGTGGCCCGGTTCGCGGCCGGGGAAGTCGCCGGCGCGCGGCGTCGGCACCAGCGGGATGGTCTTGTGTCCCAGCGGGCCCTCCACGTACCGGTCGTACCAGGACCGCCGCGTGCGCATCGCGGCGAGCACTGTTTCAACGTCGGCGGCGATGCGGCTCTCCGACGCCTCGGGGTCGCCGGGGGCGGCGGCGTAACGTTCGGCCCACACACCCAGTGGCCACAGCCCGTTCGGCGCGACGGCTGGCACGCCCGACCAGGTCAGGATGTCCAGGGAGAGGGCGATCAGTTTTGGGTCGTGGCCGAGCGCGTCACGCAGCCACGCGGGAATCCGGGGGCGCTGCTGGGCTCCGCGCTCTCCGCGGCGCCTACGGTGCGCGTCGACGGTCACCGCGGTGAGCCGTGCCGCCATCCAGCCCTCGACGTTCTCGATCGGCTTGTCGGCGTGCCGCAGCAGGTCGGCGCGCACAGCCTCCACATCGTCCATGAACCGGTCCCAGCACTCCGGCTGCAGGGCGGTCGGCGAGGTCGCGCACCCGAAGTGGCCGCGGGCGCGCTCGATCCGCCGCGTCAGGCGGGAGTAGACCAGATCCGACACCGTGTGGAACAGCACCGCGCTGCCGATCGCGGCGTAGTCCTCCAGGAACTGCGCCAGACGCCCTTCCAGAACCGCTCGGTGCAATTCCTTCTTGGCATCGTCTCCCGCAAAACCTGCGCCGGCCATCTCCGTGCTCCTCTGCTCATTCGGCCTCCTCCGGATCGCGTCGGTTCCGGAAAGGGCTCATCGGCACGCCGAAGGGATCGACGGCGCGATGGATTTCCGGGAGAACTGAGCGGAGAGGATTTCTCTGAAGCCTTATTTCGAAGGCGTTTCCACCGTAGGACGCGGAGGAATTTCAGAGCCAGAGCATTGAGCGGATATACACATAAACTGCAGAAGCGTGTATCGCGGGGCCTTGGCCGTACAAGGATCCTTTACCCCGGCGACCGGCTCGGCCGGGCTCCTCGACGGCGGATTCGGCCACCGGTCTCCACCCTCTGACGTGTGGCGCACAGCACACGACGGCCCGGCCACCCTGCGGTGGCCGGGCCGTCGCGGTGAGCCTGATCCGGAGACGTCAGCCGGAGACCTCGGTCGGACGCGGATCGGCGTCGGCGTCCAGGACCACGGTCCGGACCGTCTTGCCGTTGACGAGCAGGTCGACCCGGCGGTTGTGCGGGTCGAGAACCGGGATCCGCACTTCGGTGCTGTCCTGGAGCGCGGCCTCCAACCCCTCGAACACCTTCGGAGCGCTCGCGTCGTCCTGCAGGTTCCACGGGGTTCCGTCGACGATGATCTGCATGTTCTCGTCCTTCCCATCAGTGGTGCGAATTGATCCGATCCCCGTCACCGCTATCTGACGGACAGAAGGATTCAGGACGCTGTTTCCGAGGAACTGATGACGTCGAAGCTCACGGTCTTGACGTCGAAGCGGGCGGCCGGATCCGGGGCCGCGCGCAGCTCCCGGGGACCGCCGACAGCGATCTGGCGGAGAACCCGCGCGAGCGGTGAGATCCCCGTCCGCTTCGCGCTGATGCCGTCCTGGGACAGCGCGCTGAAATCCTGCGGTTCGGATGTCACGAAGAGCAGGACGGTCTCCGGCCGGGCGTGTGCGGGCTCCAGGTCGTCCGGCCACTCCAGGGTGGCGCCGTTCAGTACTCCGGCGTGGTCGTCGAAGCCGAAGACGTACTCCCCGCCTGCGCGCAGACGCACCCCGGGCGCCGCAAAATTCGTCAGGACCGTGATGCGTCCGGAGACTCCGATGTCCACCAGCGTGACGTAGACAGCCTCGGCCGGGTCGTTGTTGCGGACGCTGATGTAGATCCGCGTGCCGACGGCGACGACGGCTCCCGCCTCCGGGAGCCGGTGCCGCGCGTGGTCTCGGACGACGCCCCATTCGAGGTCGACCGGCGCGTTCAGAGCCCATACGCCCTCGACTGTCAGGCCTCGCAGCGCTTGGGCCCGGGCCAGGGCCACCAGGTCCCGCACCACGCGGGCGGCGCTGTCCGGGCCGGCGGGGCGCGGCGCGTGCAGCGGTCCGATGCCGTCGGCCACGGTCAATGCGCCGTCGGTGTCGATCAGAACCTCGACGGAGGCGGGTTCGCCACTTTCGGCTGCGTGCAGCATGGGGGACAGCGCCAGTGCGCGCTCGAGATCCCCGGAGCGCACGCCGACCTCGGGGAGCCTGACCGGCAGCGCCGGAGCCGCTGACGAGGTGCGGCGGGCCTGCGCTCCCACGGGGATCTCGGTGATGCCGGCCGCCGTCGTCACCGGACCTTCGGCGGCCATCGGGCCGACCCGGTCCACGGTCATCTCGCCGATCTTCCCGCCGGAGGCCGACACCACTGCGAAGGTGTCGCCGCGCCGTACTCCGAGAAGCGCCGCACAGCTCAGCTGGAGCCGTCCGGCGCCGAGGTCGGTGACGCGCAGCGTGTCCAGCGGCTCGCCCTCGGCGGTGTCGAACAGCAGTCGGCGGACCGGACCCTCGGCGTCCGGGCGCTGCGAGGACTGCAGGACGTTGACCCGGCGCCGTACTCCGTCCAGCACCGATGCCCAGGTGACCCGCTCACCCAGGGTCTCGGTCAGCGCGAGGGCCAGCGCCTCGGTCATCATGCCGATTCCCGTCCCGGCCGTCCCCGGGTACTCGAACGCCGACTGCTCCGGGGCGCATGCGACGATTCGCACCGCGTGCTGATTGCCGCCGGACTGCAGCAGGTCCGTCCTCAGCCCTTCGCGCCGCAGCCGCTCTACGTGGTCCTGCAGGACCTCGTAGGGGGTCAGGTGATCCACCAGGGTTTTGAGCCGCAGCTCGTCCCGGGAGACCTGTCCGGAATGGCAGCAGTCGAAGATCGCCGTGACGTTCCGGGTCACCGTCGTCAGCCGGGCCAGCAGGACCGACAGCTCCACGTTGGTGATGCCGCGGAAGTCTCCGGGCGTGGCGTCGTGGAAGTCGACCGGGACGATGAACTGGAGGTCCATCAGGTCCGGCCCGCCGTCGGTGGCGGCGGGTGCGGCGGCACGCCCGCCGTGTCCGCTGTAGTAGACGACCGCGCCCTGGTCGGGCCGGGCCATGCGGATCAGACGCTCGTAGGCCTGGAGGATCCCGGCCCGTGTCGCGTCCTTGCCGGAGAGCTTCTCGACCGTGAAGCCGTAGGCGCGCAGAACTTGTGCCATGGCCTCGACGTCGTGCTCGACGCCGGTGAGCCCGTCGACTGCGGCGCCGATCACCAATGCGTTCCCAACCAATGTCATCCCCTGCTTTCTCGCTGTCGGACCACCTCTGCCGCCGACGCGTCGAGCGCGGGGGTGGCGCCGAGCGGATTCGGGGGTGGAAGTCCCAGGGCTCGGCAACGGGCCTGGCGTTCGAAGGTCGGCCTCAGAGGGCCCGCGGTTCGGCGACGGAAGTCGTCAGCGGGTACTTGACGGACCGTCGGGCGCGGCGAAGAAGCCCTCGGCGTGCGCCAGCGCGATCGCCGCGCCGCGGTTCATGACGTTCAGCTTGGTCATGATGCGGTTCAGGTGTGTGGCGACGGTGCCGTCCGCGATGTGCAGATGCCTGCCGATCTCATGGTTCGACAGCCCCTTGGCGGCCAGCAGCTCCAGGATCTCGACTTCCCGCGGAGTCAGGTCTTTGATGCCCGGATGGCTCGCCGCGCGCCGCTTCCTGCCGCTCGAACCCGCCATCGTCGCCGCCACCGCGGCGGCCAGCGGTGCTGCCCCGAGCCGGTCGGCCGCCCGCGCCGCCTGGGCCGCCGCGTCCGAGCGCGCCGCGTCCCCGGCCGGGTACGCGGCAGCCTGCCGCCACCGGGCATAGGCAGCCGGATATGGCCGGTTCAAGGCGTCCCAGGACTCGGCGACGGCGGACCAGGCGGCGGCCGAGTCGGCACCGTCGGCGCGGCAGCGCTCGGCCTGGCAAAGCCGATGCAGAGCACCGATCTCGGCGGAGACCGCCTGGTCGCGGACCGCGTCGTCGGCGCGCGCGGACAGCGCCGCGCTGTCGGCGGCGGCGCGCACGGCGCCCCGCTCGCGCAGGTCGGCCGCTGCTCGGAGCCCGACCGCGCACAGGCGGAGCAGGAACAGGGTGTCGTCGACGTCGGCGATGGCGGCGATCCCGCTGTGCACCGTGTCCAGCGCGCGCAGTGGCTGGTCCTGCCAGCACCACAGCTCGGCCTCATAGGCGTGCAGCGGGACCAGGAGCATCGGATCGCCGGTGTGGTGGTCCCGCACCTCACTGATGAGGATCTCGGCCTGCTCGAAGCGGCCGCGCGCGACGTCGATCTCCGCGCGGGTCAGCCGTGGGTACAGGGTCTGCCCCCGCGGCGTGCCCAGCAGCGCCTCGTCCAGCAGGGCGATCGCTTCGTCCCAGCGGCCCAGCGGCACCATGGAGGCCGCGGCGTTGTTGGCCAGCACCGTGGCCTGCCGGCCGTCTGCCATCCCGAAACCGCGGGCTCGCGCCAGGCCCTTCAGGCCGGTGTCGACAGCCCTGGCCTGGTCGCCCATCCGCTCCAACGCCATGGACAGGTTGGCGTAGGCGCGCAGGAGGTCCTCCAGGTGGCCGGTCTCGTCTGCGATGTCCAGGGCCTTGCGGAGCAGCGGCTCGCCCTCCTGCCCGCGCCCGAGCATGGTCAGCGCCAGGCCCGCCGCGTTGAGCGCCCGGCCCTCGGCGCCCCGGTCGTCGCAGTCCTCGGCGAGCTTCGCCGCTCTTCGCGCCACAGTCAACGCGGAGTCGTAGGCGCTGGCGCGCACGTCCATCATCGCCATCCCGGCCAGGGCGCGTGCATGCAGTCCGCTGGTCGGTGCTGCGATCTCCAACAGCTCGGCCGCCCGCGCGTAGGCCCGCCGCCCCTCCGGCGTATTCCCCGCCTCCCACAGATAGCCGCCGAGCCGTTCGTGCAGCCCGCCGCTCACCAGCGGATCCGCGTCGGCGTCCAGTGCGTCGATGGCCTCCTGGATCCAGGCGACCGCCTGGGGACCGTGCCCGGCCCAGCGCGCGGCGTCGGCCGCCGCGGCGAGGATCTCCCCGCGTGGACCGACCAGCTGCTCGGCATCCCCGACCCGCGTCCACAGCCCCAGCGCGCGCCGGTACTGGGCCTCGGCCTCGTGGAACGCCCGGACCCGCATCGTCGCCCCGCCGGCGCGCACGGCACCGGACAGTGCGTGCGTGTCCTCGCCCGCCCGATGCCAGTGGTGGGCCAGCTCGACCGCGGCCTCCCAGTCCTCGGCGGGTCCGAGCGTGGGATCGGCGGTCATCGCCTCGGCCATCAGCGTGTGCAGCCGTCGGCGCCGGCTGGGGATCATGTCGTCGTAGGCGGCCGCGCCCAGCAGCGCGTGCTGCGGTCGGTAGGCGTCCTCGTCGGGGTCGACGACGAGCATGCCCTGCTCCAGGCACTCGTGGACGGTGTCGTCGAGCTGCTCGTCGTCGAGCTTGCACACCGCTGCCAGCAGCCGGTCGTCGACCGTGTGGGTCGCGGTCGCGGCCACACGCAGCACCGAGAGCGCGGGCCTGCTCAGCATCCGGATCCGCGCGAGCATCAGTTCATTGATGGAGGGTGGGACACGCCCGGCGTCCGGGTCGGCCGGCGTTCCGAAAGCCACCAACTGCTCGGCGAAGAAGGCGTTGCCCTCCGACCACCGGTGGCAGCGGCGCGCGGCGTCCCGGTCCAGGTGCCCGAGCTCGTGGACGAACTCGCGGGTTTCCGCCTCGGTGAACGGCGGTACCGGCACGTCCTCCATCCGGCGGCGCAGGTCCCGGTCGGCGAGCTGGGTCCGCAACAGGTTTCCCCGCGGCAGGTCCGAACGGTGGCTGGCGAGCAGCAGGACCCGCTCAGTGGTCAGCGTCCGGGCCAGGTAGGACAGCAGCTCCATGGTCGCCTCGTCGGCCCAGTGCAGATCTTCGAAGACCAGCACCGTCGGGGCGTCGCCGCCGAGGTGGTCCAGCATGCGCAGCACCGCACCGAAGACCTGCAGCCGCTCGACCGGGCGGGCGTCCTGAGGCGCGCCGGTGAACGCCGAGATCATGCCGGCCAGCACATTCCAGCCAGGGCCGGCGATCTGCGCGGCCCGCTGCGGGCCGTTCTCCCGTACCAGCCGACGCAGCGTGTCGACCAGGGGGGCATACGGGATGACGCCGTCGCGGGCGCATGCCCCGAACAGCACGTGGGCGTCAGCGGTCCGGGCCTGTCCGCGGAACTCGTCCAGCAGCCGGCTCTTGCCCACTCCGGCGGCACCGGAGACGGTGGCCAACACCGCCCGGCCTCCGGCGGCCCCGCTGAGCAGGGCGTGCAGCCGTGCGAGCTCCTCGGCTCGTCCGATGAATCTTTCGGACATGGCGCCATTGTTGCGTGCAGGGGGTCGCCGCCGGACCGGATTCGCCGAATCCCGTCGCAATACTCTGTTTCCGGTGGCCGCGCGCAGCCCGAGACGGCGGGCCGTGAGGATCCCGGCCAGCAGATCGGGGCTCGCGCCGGCGGCGACCGCTCGCCGCCACGACCCGGACAGCTCGGCGGTCAGCAGCACTGCCATCCGGTCCCGGCGGGACGCGGACAGCTCGGGCTGATCAGGGAAGGGTCGGCTCACGGCTGCCCGCCTCCTTCAACGGCCGGGAAGTCCGCCGGGTCCGCCTCATCGGTGACCGAGGCCGCGCCCGACCAGTCTCCCAGGGTCCTGACGCCGGCGTTGAAACCAGCGCAGCCGGTCAAGCAGGTGTGGAGCACGCCACGGACGAAGTGGTCCCGGGTTCCCGCGGCGACCCGGTCCGCCGTCCCGGCGGCCTCGGCCCGGGCGACGGTCGCCGGCGCGATGACGAATCCACTGGAACTCATGAAGATCCTCCTGATCTCTGGGTGATGGACAGACGGGATCGCCGCCGGGCGGGGCGGAACGCCGCGGACTCGCTTCGGCGCCGCGCCGGAGGGGGTTATCGCCGCGAGGACGGGTTCCGCGATGTGCGCGACGTGCCGGCCGGGCGTGCGTTGCCCTGGTGGATGAACGGCGCCCAGGAGGTCACGGCGTGCAGCGGCGCGGTGCCCCCGTGGAGCAGCTCGGGAGCGAGCGCCGGGATCGTCTCGCGAGCGGGTCCGAGCATCCAGCGCTGAGCGGCGCGCAGGGCGTCGGCTGGAGAGTGTTCGCCGGTCGCGAGGTGGTGATGGAACACGATCATGCATACGGCGGTCGACCAGTCGTCGATCGCCCACCGTGACGCGACGACGTCACTCGCGCCTCGCGCGACGAACGCTGTCGCGAGAGTGAGTGCCTCGTCGTGGTCCCGGTTGCTGAGATCCGTCTCGCAGCAGTCGAGGACGACCAGCGGCGAGACTCCGGCGCCTTCGGGTCGTGAGGCGTCCAGGATTCCGGCCACGGTGAGGTGCTCCGGCCCGACGCCCGCTCGCGAGGCCGTCGCCGTCTCCGTCACCGGCCTACCGGGATCGGCGAGCACGAGGCGCGACGTCGTCGGCCCCGTACTCGCGGTGCCGTGCGCGCTGATCTGCACCATCGACGCCGGTGCGATGCCGTTGCGCCCCGTGAACGCGTCGAGGACGTCGTCCGGGGTGCCCGGCGCCGTCCGAAGGCCGCTGACCGCTCCCATCAGCCGGGCGTGGCGCATGAACACGCGCCTGATCGTGAGCGCCTCGTCAGCCGCGTGTCGAAGGCTCCCGGTCGGGTCGACGACCAGCACCGGTCGGGTGTCGTACGACGGCACCCGCTCCCTGGCCAGCGACCGCAGGAGCTCCCCGGCTGACGCCGCGTAGGAGACGACCAGCAGGTCGCAGGCGCGCACCGGACGGCTCATGCCGAACACGGACGGCTCGACTGACAGTGTCGCGGCGTGCCAGGGCACCGCGCCCAGGATGCCGCAGGGAATGAGCACCACGCGCGCGGGCTCGTCCGGGGTCGGCGTGCCGGGAAGGGCGGCGAGGAGCGGGTCGATGACTGCAGACCCGGCCCACTTGCACAACTTGTCGAGCGAATCCTCCCAGTCGGCCGCGGGCTCAAGGTCTCGCGGCTCGACGGACCGGTGCGCCGATGTGTCCAGGTACGTCGCGAAGGCGTTCTGCTCAGACGATGTCAGGCCGGGCAGCGGCACTTCGCGAGCGTCGGCACCGTCGGCTGTCACGACGATGGCGCGGCCGGGCCCGCCGATCGCGTCAGAGGTCTCCGGAAGCAGGTAGATCAGGGCGTCGATCCCTGCCTGAGCCAGCTGTTCGGCGATCCGCGGCGGGGCCGACAGTGCGGCCGGTTCCCGCGTCGAGTCAGGGCCCTCATGCTGCCGCAGCGTGTCCAACGCCCGCCGACGCAGCTCGCTGGGAACGCGGAACCGGTCATCGTCCGCGGCGGTCGGCGATCCCGACAGTTCCCACTGCTCGGCCAACCCGGCGGCACCGGCCCGGCGGAGCCGGTCGGGGATCGTTCCGGACGTCGCCGCGGCCCGCAGTACCAAGGCGCGTCCCAGTTCCAGGCTTTCGATCGCGTTGGCGACCCTCCCGAGGTCCAAGGCCCAACCGGCTGCTTGGAGTCCGTGGTGCGCACCGGTCCGGGCCGACTGCAATCCGTGCTCCGTGCCGAGTTGGAGGAGGACGTCGTCGGCGACGATGCGCAGCGACGTCAGCGCCAGGGTCACGGCGTGCTCGTCGTCGCCGAGCCCGGCATCGCCGCGCCGGTGACAGGCATCCGCCAGCGTCCAGCGGACGGTGGCGGCGATCGTCGGGCTCGTCCGGGCGTCCAGCTCACGTTCGGCCTGTTCGAGTTCTTCGATCGCGTCGTGCAGCGCCTGCGACGTCACGGGTTCCTCGCCGAGATGGTGGCGCGCCAGCAGGGCGAGTGCGAGGGCGAGCCGGGAGTGAACGTGCTGATCATGGGTGCAGGCGGTCGACGCCAGGGTGCCGCGCGCTCGTTCCACGGCCTCGTCCAGCACGTCGGGTCGTCGCTCCACCAGGGCGGTGGCGACCAGGGTCGCGGACACGGCGCCGTGTAAAAGCGGGCGCACCGCCGCCGGGAAAGGGCACTCCAGAGCGTGCCGCAGGTGGTTCTCAGCCTGATGCAGCAGGTCGGCGTCCGCACGACGGATCCCGACGGCGAGCTTCATGGTGGCGGCTTGAACCTGCTTCAGGAACGCCGTGTCAGTCGGTGTCTCGGCGGTGTGCCCGATTGCGACGGCCTTGCTGAGCAGCGCATCCATGGCCTCGTCGTCGTCGATGTCCACGGCTTGGAAGAACTCGAGGTTGCGCTGGAACACGGTCCGCACGATGTCGAGGCTGTGGGCCGTCTCGTCGGACGGCGGCGGTTCCGCGGCTGGTCCGGTGCTGCGGAGCACTTCCAGAGCCGCAGCCACATCCTGCCTGTTTCCGTGCGCGCCGCCGAGCGTCGCCAGGGCGGCAGGAAGGATGGTACCCGGAAGCCATGAGGTTTCCGTGGCGGCGGGGTTCGCCACCGCGGCACGGACGTGCTCGAGCACGTTCTCCATCTCGTCGAGACTGTTGCTGCGCATCGCCGAGATCAGCTGTCCCATCGCGGCCATCCCGAAAGAGCCGGCGTCGTTCGGGCCGTCATGTTCGAAGCGCTCGATCAGATCGCTCAGCTCGCGGGGATTCAACGATCCGGGAACGGCGACCGCGAGCAGCGTCGCCAGGCGCTCCCAGGTGAGATCGCCGTCGATCTCTGAGGGATCGATCGGCTCCGGCTCAGACCGGTCCGTAAGGCGTTCCAGCAGACGTCCCTGGTCGAGCAAAGTGTCTGCGATGTCGGCGAGCTCCTGGGACGGAGCCGGCGGCAAGGTGGCGATCACCTCGCCAAGCTGATCCGTCGTCACCGGGGTTCCGCTGGAGAGGTTGTCGACCAATGCCATGATGCTCCCCAGATTCCGCGCGAACATCAGCAGCGGCCCGATCCGCGGATCGTCCGGCCGTGCGGCGATGACGTCGTCGAGGACGGCCTGCATCTCTCGCAGGTCGTCCACAACGCTGCCGCCCTGCATGATCTGCTGCCCGACCGCGACAATGGGGCCCAAGGCGCCCAGCGCGCCGCGTTCGACGTTCAGAGCGCCCCCCGGCAAGAGCAGTACGGCGTGCAGAAGCATCGCCGTCACTTCGACATCGGTACGAGCCCCTCCGCCGGCCCGACCAGTCCGAAGAAGGCGCAGAGCTTCGTCACGGTCCTCGGCGGCCCCGAACCGGATGCAGCGCGTGGCGTACAAGGCCCCTCTGGTCGTCCTCAGCTGCCTGATGATCACCTCATCGGCAGGCGGGACGCTCATGATCTGTGCCTCGGTTTCGCCCAACTCGTCCAGCATGCGGCCGATGTCGGCGTGCGAGGCGACGCCTTGCGGCGGCACCGACACCGGTCCCGGCGTCAGCGGCGTGGTGGCGATCAGTGCCGCCGCGCGTGTCAACAGGTTCTGGACCCGATCGCGCAGCGGCGGGTAGCCCTCGTCGTCCATGATCTACGCCCTTCGGAACGCCAGAGGTGTGTACGACACGGCTGTGTGCCGGTCGCGCGTCGGACCGGTCCGACATAAGGAATCTGTCGGACAGGCGGGATGTCGAGGTACCGATTTCGCGGCAGGCTCAAGCCGGCGAAGGTCCTGCATTGGCCGGTGCGTTCCACCTGGCCGACTACGGCGCCTGCCTTGTCGGCGCCCCACACGCATACCGGAATCAGCGACCACACCTGTCCGTCAGTTACTTCCCGTACCGCGACAGTCCACAAGCGCCGGAGGGGAGGCATGCCATGTCGACGAGACGCCTCGTCGGGTGGGAAGACGAAGAGCAGGGGACTTACTCCTTTCGCGACAAGTGGACGGACCGGCGGCGGGGGCGGCGGGACGGCCGCGACCGCATACCGACCTACACTGCGGCATCCGCCTCGGTCGAGGACGGGGAGTCGATCACGACCCCGTATCACCAGAGGTTGGCTGACCTCGGCCGTGCGGAGATGAACACGGCGCTCGAGCACTTCACGAAACGCCAAGCCGCGCACGAGCAGCGCCGCGAACAGCTGCGAAATCAGTTGTCCGGCGATGAGCAGGAACTGGCCCGATGCCGGCAGGAGCTGACCCGGACGCAGAGCCCGCTGACCGAGGAGGAGTTGCGCCCGCGCAACCCGCGGGAGCGCGAACTGGCCGAGACCGGCGACCTGGAAGGGCGGCGGACGCGCGTGCGCCAGAACGAGATCGACGCCGCACGTCGCGCGGTGGAGCGCGCCGTCTCCGTAGTCGAGAGCCGCCGGCAGCAGCTCGGCGATGTCGACTCCGCGATCGACGCGGACTTCACGCAGGCACAGGCTACGGCGCGGCGGTGCCGGGAGTACTGGCAGCTGCGCGGCAACCGTTACTGGGCCGGCGTAGTCGCCACACACGCCGAGGGGCCGAGCCTGAGCGTCCTGCCCGCGCCGGCCGTCGACCCGCCGGAGTGGGTGACGGCCGACGGCTGGCGGAAAGCCGGCCTGCCCGAACCCGGCGGGATGCCGGACGCGGACGGCGGCGGCGAGGCCGCCCCTGCCGATGAGGAGGTATGACATGGAGTTGCCTTTCGGCCGGAGAGCCCCGGGCCGCTCCGCCGCGCTGCGGCGCGACCTGAAGTACGTCCGGCACCGACTCCGCGAACTGGCCGAGCCCGGGAACACGACGCTCGACGTCGGCGCGACGCGGCGGGACATGCTCCGGCTGCTGCGGGACGTCGGTGCCGACGACCGGGAGGCCGAGGAGCACGTTCTCCAGTTCCTGGAGGCGAGCCGGACCGGCTTCGAACAGACCCTGACCGAGCTGCACGACGTCGGCCTGGTGGAGCTCAAGAACCTGGATCTGCGGATGAAGCCGCACCGGGCTGTGATCAAGACCCTGATGGACGACGAGCTGTCGCGGATCGAGCTGCTGGAGACGGTGATCGCCGACCTCCTGCAGCACGCGGGCCAGACCGAGAAGCCGATCAGATTCACGAGATGGCGATGGAAGCCGAGGGAGCGGCACAGATGACAACGACAGCGGGTTCTGAAGAGCCGGAGGGGCCGCGGGGCGGACTGCGGGAAGGCGACGTTCTCGGACACAGCCTGGGCGATGTGGTCGGCCGCCCCTGGACGCGGATCGGACTGTGGATCCTCGTCGCGGTGGCGGCGGCCGTCGACATCGTGACCTTCTACCAGGTGCTCCTGGGCCTGTACAACCTCCCGCCCCGGGCCGTGGCGGTCTACGCGGTGGGCTTCGCCGCCATTGCGCTGCCGCTGGCGCACTGGACCGGGCTCCAGGCCCGCCAGGCCGTCAGCCGGCGTGAGGACGTGCGGTCCCGGACAGTGGCGGCCATCACGGGTACGGTCTGGCTCGCACTGGGGATCTTCGCGCTCATCGTCCGGCTCAACGCGCCGCAGGTCGCAGCCGACGCCGTTCCGAAGCTCACGCCGCTGGACGGATCGACGAGCCCGGCCTCCCCCGCCCAGGACGCCGCGGCCTCGGCCAACGCCTACAACGCCTGGTTCTTCTTCGTGCTCTACACCGCCACCGGCACGGTCGCGGCCGTCACCGGTTTCACCCGGCCGGATCCGTCGGCCCGGCGCCTCGTCACCGCTCAGCGGCGCAAGACCCGGCTGCAGAAGAAGAACTCACGCACCGCCGGGACCCTCACCCGCATCGAGGAGAGTCTGGAGGCGATCGCGGAAGCCCGGACGCGGCGCACCGGAGTCCTGGCGGCTTCCCAGCAGCAGAGCAGTGCCGCCGTGGAGAAGCTCAAGCACGAGGCATGGATCTACCTGCGGACACAGACGCAGCGGCGGCCGCCTGCTGCTTTCCGCTGGATCCCCGGCGGCATGCGGCGCGGAGACCGTGTCCCCGGCCCGCGCCACCCGGCGCCTGAGGGCCCGGCTATGGCCCCGACCACGGCAACGGTCCCGGACCCTGTCGCGGACCCGCACCCGCACCCGCACCCGCATCCGGGACCGGCCGAAGGGGCCGCGACACGGTTCGGGCACTCCGGTGCCCGGCATCCCGGAACCCCGTTGCTCCCGCCCGACGACCGACCCGGCTCTGACCACCAGGAGAAAGCATCATGACCGGCCTCCGGATCCGCCGCGGCGCCGCCGCGCTCGGACTCCTGTGCAGCACCGCCCTGGGCGGCTGCGGATTCCTCGGCTCCGACGGCTCGGCCGCCTCGGCCGAGCAGGAGCCCGTCCAGCTGACCTGTCCCGCCGCCGCGGCCGACAGCGGGCCGCTGACCCTCGTTGTCGGGGCGCGCGCCAACAGCCCGCAGCCCGTCCTGCCGGCGCAGGTCAAGACCCTGGTGCACGATGCCGCGCTGGCCGGGCAGCACATCCGGATCATCCGGCTCGACGGCGATCCCGGCGTCCTGATCGACCAACCCTTCGACAGCCAGGAAGCCGCGAATCAGAACAAGGAGCGGCTCGCCAAGAACCTCGACGCGTTCACCAGCGAGATCGAGCAGTACGTCGACACGCTGACCCCCAAGGCCCCGCAGGCGGACTACCTCACGGCTCTGTCGGTGGCCGGCCGGTACACCCCGGCCGGAGGGACGATCGTGGTGCTGGACTCGGGGATCTCCACGACGGGCACGGTCAGCTTCACCGACCAGAGCATGTTCGGCTTCTCAGCCGACAAGGTCGCCGACTTCCTGGACCAGCAGCACCTGCTGCCGGACCTCAAGGGCAAGGCCGTCGTGTTCGGCTACCTCGGCCAGGCGACGGCTCCGCAGCCGAAGCTGGAGCAGAACATCCAGCAGAACGTGACGGACCTGTGGACCACGATCGTCACACGAGCCGGCGCCTCCTGCCACACATACCTGGACGCGCCGCCGGCTGCGGCATCGGTGACCACGAACATGGCGGTCGCGGTGGTCCACCCGCCCGTGCCGGCGAAGCCGAACACCTGCGGCCAGACGATCACGCAGACCGTCTATTTCGCGTCCGGCCTGCCCGACTTCCGTGACAAGGAATCGGCCGAGACCTCACTGAAGTCGATCGCCGGGCTCATGGTGGGCGGGACCCAGATCGCCCGGGTCGTCGGATCCGTCTCCAGCGACGGTGATCCGGGGGTCGACACCGTTCTGTCGCTGAGCCGGGCCGAGACGGTCAAGCAGGGCCTGGTCGCCCGCGGGGTGGATCAGAGCCGGGTCACCACGGCCGGTGCGGGCACGGCGGCCGCCGGCCGCAAGACCGACAAGACGAAGGACGGCACCGTGATCCCGTGGGCGGCAGCGGACAATCAGTCGGCGACCATCACCCTCGTCTGCCCCACGAGCTGACCGTGGCCGACCTCGGCGGCGAGTCGCCCACCGTCCTGGATCCCGGCCGGGTGCGGCCCGCCGCGGCCGCCGTGACCGTGCTCGATCCAGGCCGCATCCGGCCGGAGATCGGCGGCCCGTCGCTGGCCGAGGCGCTGCCGCCGCTGCTCGACGCCCGCTACGCGATCGCCCGCACCCTCGACGTTGCCCAGGACAGCGGCGAGCAAGCGACGTTCCACCTCGTCCGGGAACGCACCACCGGTGATGAGCGGGTGGTGAAGCTGTACCCGGACTCGGGCCGGGACCGGCGTCTGCAGGCGTTCCTGATCGCGAAACAGGATCCGCACGCGGCCACGGTGTTCGAGGCCGACACCGAGGACGGCCGTGACTACGAGGTGATGGAGCACCTGGCCGGCGGGAACCTGGACGAACTACTTCGGCGCCATGCTCGAGGATTGGACACGGCGGTTGTCCGCTCGATGGTCGAGCAGCTGACGAGCGCGCTCGACGAGCTGCACCAGGCCGGGTTCGTCCACCGCGACGTGAAGCCGTCGAACATCATGGTGCGCACTCTGACCCCCTGCGACGTGGCACTCGCCGACTTCGGTGTCTGCCTCTACCATCCGATGCCCGGTCCCCTCACGGACGGGGTGACCGGGACGGCCCGATTCCGCGCTCCGGAGTTCCTCGCCGGCCGGCGGATGGGGCCGGCCTACGACTGGTGGGGGCTCGGGCTGACCGTCCGCGAACTCGCCACGGGCACCCCGTACCTCCTCGGCGTCACCGATTCGGATTTCGCGGTACACATCGGCGCCACGCCGATCATGGTCGAGGACATCGTCGACACTCGCCTGCGGCTGCTCTGCCGGGGACTGCTCGCCCTGCGCGATCATGAGCGCTGGGGCGCCGACGAGATCCGGCTGTGGCTGGCCGGCGAGTCACCGCCGGTGCCCGTCTACGGCGCGCCGGCCGGCTCCGGTGCCGTCCCGGTCGAGATCGAAGAGGGGTACTCCTACCTCGACTACGACTACTTCAACCGCGAGGCTTTGGCCCGGCGGATGAACGCGACGTGGTCGACGGCCTACCAGCTCCTGTACGCAGGCGACGTCGGCGAGCTGGCCAGGCTGGAGGCGTGGCTGCGCCTGTACAGCGAGGCGGCTGTGCCCACCGAGCAGAACTCGGCCACGCCGCGGCACGTCCGGCTGCTTCGTCTGCTGCGCCACATGAGCCCCGCCATCCCGCCGCTCTACCGGGGGGTCAACATCTCGACCCGCACCCTTCCCGCCCTGGCCGACCAGGCCCGGGCGGGCGAGGGCGACGCCCGGGAGATCGTCTTCGAGCTCTGGGAACACTGGCTGCTGCCGTTGCTGGCCTCCGGGAACGCGGACGTGAACCTGGACGGCGGCTCCGGGCTCGACACCGTCCACGAGCGGTGGCGCGACCGGTGGCTGCACTGGGACACCGCCGCCTACACCGTCCAGGACGCGGAAGCACAGGCCAGGCTGACCAGCCGCAACCGCGAGATGATGGAACAGCGGCGAGCTCTGTGCCTGTGGTACGCGGTAGCGGACGACGCGCTCCGGGCGGAGGAACAGGAGCATCTGGAGGCCAGGGCACGGACACTTCGCGTTCCGTGGTTCACCGACATGGTCGAGAACCCGGAACTGGTCTGGCTGGCGCGCGGTGCCGAGGACCTCGCGGCGGATGTCGCCGAGGCCCGTGACGAGGCGGAACGGGCCGCGGCCCGGACCCGCGCGTGGCTGGCCCGCAACGCGCGGTTCCGCGAGTGGTCGCGCCGACAGAACCGTCCCCTGGCCCTGTCCTGGGGCGCCGCGGGCGTGGCGGTCATGGCGGCTTTGTGCGCTGCGCTGATCGGGGCGAGCGACTGCGTCGGGGCCGTGCCGGGGAGCACTGTCGTCCGGGCCTGGGTCTGTACGGTCCTGGCTCTCACGGTGGCGCTGGCCGGGGAGTCCGTCCTGGCCTGGGAGATCGGCGGCCGCTTCCACCCGCGCTTCTCCCTGCTCGGATCCGGGTTCATCGTCCTGGGCCGGGCGGCGGGGTCGGTCGCCGGCCGCGGCATCGCCCTGTTCGCGACCGCCGCGGTCTTGGGCGGCCTGTACTCGCTGACCGTGTTCATGCCGGTCGTGACGCCGGTGCTGCTGGGGGTCGGCGCGGCGGTTTCGGCGGTCGCGCGCTATCTGGCGTGGCACCGGCAAAGCGAGCGCGAGGAGGCCGACGCAGCCCGGCACCGGACTGAAGTGCTCGCCGCCGCGCGCCGGTGAGGCTGTGGTCCGCCGGCCGCTCCCATCTCAGCCGTCCGTCAATTCCCATCGAGGAGGAAACCATGAGTTCTGGAGCTGTCGTCGTAGCCCCGGCCGCGGTAGTGGTCATGGCAGGGGCGGCCGTGGTGTTGACGGCCGCCGCGGCCGCCGTGGTCGTGGTCGTCGCCGCCCGTGCGGCGTGGGCCGCGTATCAGGGCGCCGATGCGATCGCCGAGGCGGGGGTCCGCGCCCTGGTGAAGCACGGTCAGGTGCTTGAGGACGAGGCCGGCCGGCAGTCTGCCGACCACGTCGCCCAACTGCTCTGGGAGTCGGTGGCCGCGGACGTCGTGGAGAAGAACGCCCGGATCGAGCTCCTGGGCGCCCGCGCCGCCCGCAGGGGGGTCTCCGTCGCCGTCCCCGCGCCGCTGAGCCTGGTCGGCGTGACCATCGCCGAGGCCGCGAAATGGTGTGCCGAAGCGGACCTGCGGATCGCCGAGGCCAACGCAGCCGTGCGCGCTGCCGTCATGGCCGAGGAGGACACCACGCTCACCGCGAGCCTGCCCGCGAGCCCGGGCGTGGCCGAGGCGCTCGCGGGCTACCAGAAGTCGCTGCGTGAGCCGCGTACCCCGGCGCGCGCCGTGGTGATCTCCAAGCCATCGGTCGAGGATGTGGACGCGGTCGTCCGGGGCCTTGACGTCGACGCGAACGACGACGAGTGCCTGACGGTGCTGACCGCCGCCGCGCTGGTCGCCGCGGCCGACGTCCACACCGCCCACACGTACCTGCAGTCCCTCCGGACGACGGTCAGCGCCGTCAACGCGACCGTGGAGCGCCGGCGTCGCGCGGCGCGACTGCTCGTGTCGCTGGAGATGGTCGAGCCGCCGGAGCCGTTCTCCGACACCGCGTCCAAGCTGCGCGCGGTCATCGCCGACGGCGGTGAGCTGACACCGGAGCTGATGGACGAGGCGAAGCAGGCCATTGACGCGGCCGAGCGGGATGCCCACCGCGCATACCTGCGGGAGACGATGACCGGCTGTCTGAAAGGGCTCGGCTACACGGTGGCCGAAGGCTTCGACGTCTGGGAGTCCGGCGATCTGCGGCTGACGCGTGCGGAGTGGAGGGGCGAGCACGCGGTGACGGTCTGGATGGATCACCAGGGGGTCCAGGGCCGTGTCGTGCGCACGACGGCCGTCGGCGGAGCCGAGGCCCTGGCCGTGGAAAAGGCACGCTGCGACCAGTTCAACGCAGACCTCACGGCCGTGGGCCGGGAGTTGCGCACCGATGTGGCCACCGACGACGGATACGTGCCGCAGACGGCGACGGCGCCGGGCATCGGCAGCGGGGTCCACCGTCCGTCCGTCCTCTACCACGACCGCTGATCGGCACTGACCGGTTCCGAACCACCCGCTCCTGGAAGGAGGCCCGTCGTGGCCGACGTCACCAGTTCTGATCCGCACCTGTCCGGTTTCCCGGCGTTCGTCAACGAACTCGCCGGCACAGTGGCGGTGCACTCGCAGTACGTTCTGCATGGCAATCTCCGCGACCAGTTCCTGATGCGCCGGCCGTCAGGGCCGCCGCAGCCGATGTCGCTGCTGCCGCTGTTGTGGGAGGCGCTGGAGCCGCGAGGGTACGAGTGCTTCGTCTGCTACGACCCGGTGCACGGTTTCTCCGTGTATCCCGAGACGGCCGCCGCAGGCGAAGCAGCGCAGCGCCTGCTGGGGCGGCGGGTCATCGGCCGCCGTCCGATTCTGGAGCGGGTGGGGCTATACCTGGCCCGGGCGGTCGGGGCACCGCAGCAGCCGCCGTTGGAGGCCAGCGGTGGTGGCGGAGACGAGGCGGCGGCGCCTGGCGACGGGGCGCAGGGCCCGATGACGAAGGACACCGTTCCGCCCGTGCGGGCCGCGGTGGTCATCGACTACGCCTCGCGGATCACGCGCGTGCCGGGCCAGCTGGACCCCGCCGAACGGGACTTCTTCCTGTCCTGCCAGAAGATGGCGCTGACCGCGAAGCCGCTGCGGCCGGCCGGCACAGACGGGCTGCTGTTCAACCCCGTCGTGTGGCTGGCCGACGGGGAACGGGATCTGCCGTCGTGGCTGACGATCGGGGTCGACGCGATCCGGACGATCGCGGTCGGGACGCCGACGTTCGGGGAGCGCGGGGACTACGCCCGGCTGCTGGTCCCGATGCTGCCGGGGGCGCAGAACGAGACCAGCGCGACCATCGACCGGGCGCGGGAGGAGTTCGCGAAGCGGACCGACGGGATGACGCTGCGGTCGATGGCCGAGATCACCCGGCTGTCGCGCGATCGCGGACTGTCCGCGGGCAAGGTCGCGGACGCCGTCCGCATCTACAAACTCGGCATCGATGACAACCCCTGGCGCAAGGACAGCATCCGCGCCCAGATCACCGGCGGCCAGGTGGTGATCGAGCGCGAGATCCTCGGTCAGGACCGGGCCATCACCAAGACCCTGGACATCCTCAAGCGCGCGGCGCTCGGGCTCTCCGGGGCGCAGGCGGCCGGCAGTTCCTCGCGGCCGCGCGGCGTCCTGTTCTTCGCCGGCCCGACCGGGGTCGGCAAGACCGAGCTCGCCAAGCAGATCTCTGCGCTGCTGTTCGGCGACGCCGAGGCGTATTTGCGGTTCGACATGAGCGAGTTCGCCGCCGACCACGCCGCGGACCGCCTCATCGGCGCGCCGCCGGGATACGTCGGCTACGAGGCTGGCGGCGAGCTCACCGGGGCGGTGCGGCGCAACCCCTTCCAAGTCGTGCTGTTCGATGAGATCGAGAAGGCGCACCCGGCCATCTTCGACAAGTTCCTCCAGATCCTGGAGGACGGCCGGCTCACCGACGGGCAGGGCACCACCACGTACTTCAGCGAATGTGTTCTGATCTTCACCTCGAACCTCGGCGTCGTCGGCACCGACTCAGAGGGGCGCCCGATCCAGCTTGTCGAGCCGGGGATCAGCTACAAGGAGCTCGAGGAGACGGTCGGCGCGGCGATCCGCCACCACTTCGCGCGCAAGCTGGCCCGTCCTGAACTCCTCAACCGGTTCGGCGACAACATCGTCATCTTCGACTTCATCAGCCCCGAGACGGCGCAGCGGATCTGTGCCCTGCGGATTGAGAACATCGTCGAGACCGTCCGCCGCGAGCTGGACGTGACGCTGGACTTCACCGAGCACGCGCGGCAGCAGCTGTTCGCCGTCTGCACCGCCGACCTGAGGCACGGCGGGCGGGGTATCGGCAACAAGCTGGAGAGCAACCTGATCAACCCGCTTGCCCGCCGGCTGTTCGACGAGGGATTCGACAGCGGTTCCCGCGTCACCGTCACCGAGTTCCACCCCGGCGACTCCGACACGGCGCCGTGGCTGCGCGTCGAGAAATCCTCGGACGGCCTCCGGTGAAGCCGCGGTACTGCAAGACCTGCGGGCCCGGCACGCTTTACGGGGAGGACGATTCGTTCTGCCCGATCTGCCTGGGGGAGTTCACATATGAAGCACCGGCGGCCGAGCCGGGTCCCGTCGCCGATCCCGGTGCGGGGCCGGCCGCTCTGTCCTGGGACCGTGCCCGCTGCTGGTCCTGCGGGACCGCGTCCCCGAATCCGGCGACCAACACCGAGTGCCTCAAGCCCGGCTGTCACCGGTCGCTCACCCCGCCGGCGGTGTTCCTGCGGTTCCCCGGCGGCGATGTCGAGGTCGCCTGGGGCGGGTCGGTGGAGCTCGGGCGCCTGGGCGCGCACGCACCGGTCTTCCGCAACCACCCCAACGTCTCGCGGCACCACGCCCGCATCGGAGCCGAGCTGGACGGCACCGTCTGGATCGAGCCCTTCATCACGCCCAACGGCACGTTCCTCGACGGCACCGAGATCCACACGCGGCAGCGGCTGCGCACCGGGCACCGGGTGCGGCTGGCCCGGAACGTCGACGGGGAGGCCAGAGTCTACGCCCGGGAGGACACCGCACCGTGAACGCTTTTCATCGCCTGATGGCGTGGTGGTGGCGCCTGTGGGCGGCGGCTACCGGCATCGACCTGGCCACGCCGCTGCCGCGTCCGGTCGTGCCCCAGCTGTCCTACGACCAGCTCGTCGCCGAGGCCGAGGCGCAGGCTGCCGCCGACGCCCGGGCGGCGATGGCCGACCCGTGGTCGTTCGGTCGCCCGACCGACCCGAGGTCGGAGAGCTTCGATCCGGACTACGTACGGGGTTTGCGGCACCGGTGCGACGCGGCGGTCGCGTCGCTGCGCAGCGTCCAGGGCCAGACGGCCGCCCGGGTCGACATCGTGCGGCACCGCCGCGACGAGGCCCGCCGCCTTATGGCCGACGCGCGGACGCGGATGTCCGAACTGGCCGTCCAGGACGCGCAACGGCGGCGGCGTGCGTTCGACGATGGCGAGGATGACGCCGAAGCCGGGGACCGGCCCGAGCCGGAGGAGGGCGAGGACGACCGGACCCCGTGGGAGGGTGACTCCCCGCCGCTGCCGCTGGTCTGGCGCCTGGTCATCCTGGCCGGTCTGGTCGTGGTCCAGCTGACCGTGCACTACACGTCGTTCCTGCACTTCCTGGGCCGGGACCCGGGCCAGGCCGGATCGGCCTGGCTGCTGACCGGATCGACGGCCCTGGTCGTGGTCTTCGGGCCTTTCATCGCCGGGACGGTGCTGCGCGCACGCGCCGCCACCGGCTCGGACCCCCGCATCGGTTACGCCATCCTGGGAGTGACCCTGGCCTGGCTGTGCGTCGCCGCGGCCATGAGCTGGATCCGGGCCCGGGTGTTCCAGGCCGGGGCCGCCCAGCCGGACGACGCGCACGTGACGTACGCGACGATCGTCGTGATGTTCCTCGCACTGTCGGCGCTGGTCGGAAGCACAGCGCTGATGCTCGGACTCGCGCGGCGGCATCCGTATCAGGGCGCATACGTCCGCAACCAGGCCCGCGGCGACCGCTACGCCATGGTGATGCACGCCGCCGCCACGCACATCAACCCGGCGTACCTCGACCCGTCGCAGTCCGAGGTGACGCTGGAGGACCAGGAGCGGGCTATCCGGGTCTCGTACGCCGCCGCCGAGAACGCCTACTTCGCCGCTCTCGTACGGGCGTACGGGGACCCGGCGTTCACAGAGGCGATTCAGCATCGGCGCGGACTGGGAGGGGCGGAGACGTGAAGCGTGAGGTGCTCCGTATCAGCCGGAGCCACTTTCCCGTCACCGCTCTGGGTCCCGGGACGCGGCTGGGGGTCTGGGTCCAGGGCTGCCCTCTGGCCTGCAAGGGCTGCATGGCCCAGGACACATGGGCACCGCAGGCCGGCGTCGAGGTGGACGTCGAGGCGCTGGCGGAGCGATGGCGGGAAGCCATCACGCTCGGCGCCACGGGTCTGACGGTCAGCGGCGGGGAACCGTTGGCCCAGCCCGGGCCGCTCCGGGCGTTCCTCGAAGCGGCCCACCGGGTCCGGTCGGAGTTTGAGAGCGAGTTCGACATCCTGATGTTCACCGGCTACGAGCTCGACGAACTCGATGAGGAACAGCGGCCGGCGGCGGCGATGGCCGACGTGTTGGTGACGGGGCGCTACCGGGTCGACCTGCCGACGCGGTTGGTGTGGCGGGGCTCGGCGAACCAGCAGATGATCCTGCAGAGCGACCTGGGGCTCCGGCGGTACGCGACGCACGTCGACGAGCGCCCGGAGAAGCCGTTGATCCAGATCAGCGTCGGCGACGGCGGGACGTGGATCGTCGGTGTGCCGGTGTCCGGGACGCTCGCCTTGATAGACAAGGCGCTGCGGGATCAGGGGATCGAAACGCTGGGGGTGAGTTGGCGCGCCCCGCGGCGGGTTCGGGGTGAAGGCGAGGAGACGGTGGATCGATAGTCGGATGCCGACGCTGACGAACGCCCGAGGTGCGGTCGTGAACCTGGGTGGCGCCTGTCTGTGTTTTGGAGATCACCGTTGGTGGTTTTCGTTATCAGCGAGGCTGTAGGGGGAATCGGCATCGGGCGAATCGGAATGGTACTGAATCATCAGAGGCTTACCTCATCCGTGACATGGCCCATCGAACCGCAAGGAGTGATCACATGGGATTCTTCGGCCGCACGTCGAAGCAGCTGACTTCCATTCCAGAACCGTACCTTAGGGGGCTGAGAGACTACGGCGAGCACCTGGTCGGCGCGCGAGACGGCTACAACGCCGATCTCATGGCGGATCTGAGTGTGATGCGCTTCGCGCAGAGCGATCCCGAGACATACATCGAAACGCTATCGGCTGCGATCTTCAGCGGGCCCCCTCACCTCAGCGGCTATGCAGGGCCGTGCTGCCTTGGTGCCGCGGAAATCATCGTGAACGCCTTCGGCATCGAGCCGGCGGCGACGCCGGCATGGCACAGGATCGTCGATACCGCCGCCGCCTACTTGCGTAGCTGCGGGGTCTCGTACGGGCAGGTGAAGCCATACATGCAAGCTCGGTGGCCGCAGGCGGATCCCGGTTCTTGAATCCGGCTCTCATCCGGGGTCTTGACGAATCATCAAGAGGTTCAACCGCTTCAAGATCTGAAATAGCGAACTTTCTGGGTGCGTACCCGTGCACTATTTCCGCAGCCGCCGGCTGATTTCAGACCAGTCGGAGCGGAGTCGTGCCCGGATCTCCTCGGTCAACGGCCCTGCGACGAATTGATCCATCAGGCGTAGTTCGCGGGTCACTGTCATCGCGAGGTTGACCAGGAAGCACTCGCGGCCGATGGCGCCTGCTGCAACATGCTCCTCGATCTGTGTTCGCGCCTCGGGATGCTCGCCGTACAGGGTCCACAGCAACGCTGCGTCGTAGCCCGGCAGCAGGTAGCCGGCAAACTCCCAGTCGATCAGCGCGATCCCGGCAGGCGTCGTCAGCACGTTGGCCGGCAGCACGTCGCCGTGGCAGAAGACGTGGGATGCCTTGTCGTGGCGCGCTACCAGCGCCGCCAGAGAGCGCATGTCGTCGGCGTCGAGGATGCCACGCGCATGGTATCGGGAGAATCGGTGCATGTAGTCGCCGTCGCGGGCGAAGACGTCCGCGTTGGGGCGCCAGGTCGCCAGCCGATCCAAGCTCGCGAGGAGTTCTGCCAGAATGCGGGGGTCCGGCGCTGACATCGGGTGTCGCTGATCAGCCAGATTGGTACCTGGCAGTCTTTCGACGATGACGACGCCCGCGTGAGGATCGGCAGCGATGAGGTCGGCAACAGTGACGGGCGGCGGCTCGTTGCTGAAGTAGACGAGGGTGTCGATCTCGTTGGCGATCTTTCTCCTCCAGTACGGGTCCTCGGCGATCAGCAGCTTGATGATGACGCCGCGATCTCCGAGCAGGCCGGCCGCGACGAGGCTCTTGTCCGTCGAATGGACGATCTCCTGGACCGTGATATCGGGGATGATCGCTGACGCGGCGTTCTGGACTGTGCGAATGCTGCTGAGAGGGGTCACTGTGGCTTTCCATACGTTTCAAAGTTGCAGGCCGCTGGGCTGTGGACGGCGGAGCTTGTGCTGGTGCCGCTGAGGTCATTCAGGCTTGGACCTTCGAAGTCATGATCTCGATCTTCAATCGGCTCGGGTCCTCGAAATACAGGGCGAAGTATCCCGGTGCGTAGTCGTAGTCCTTCGGGCCGCCGTACAGGGGCTCGATGCCGCGCGGCTCGAGGAAGTCGGAAACGAGCGCGGCAACATGTTCCCGAGTGGGAAGACGCAGGGCGAGATGGCTGAGCCCGGTGTGCCGACGGTGGTAGCCGGCACCGGTGTGCGGCTCCTTCGTCGCGGTCACGCACAGGAACGGGCCGTCGCCGATGTGGGCGTCGAAGTGGTTGCCGTCGAGGTCGAGCGCTGCTCCGAGGTGGTGCAGCAGCTCCTGCCAGAACGGGAAAGACGTCTCGGGCACGTTGATACCGATGTGGTCGAGGGCGATTGCGATCACGTGGCGGTACTCCTGGTCTCGGGAAGGAACGGGTCGCCGTGGTGCAGGTACAGCGTCTGCCCGTTCGCGCGGGCCTCGGCGGCGGCGCGCAGCCGGCGCGCCAGGCGGGGCACCAGCATCGTGTCCGCCACGTCGAGCGGGACCAGGCGGTGCTCGGCCAGCTCGCCGTCGGCGAACTGGATGCGAGCCTCGGCTTCGGGTGTGAGGGTGCTGCCGGCGAACACGAAGACGATCAAGGTGGGTCTGGGCAGCTCGGGTGGAACGACGTCCACCACAAGCAGCCTGCCAACCGTCAGGCCGCACGCGCTCCCCAGTTCCTCGGTGAGTTCGCGCTCTGCGGTGTCGGCCGGGTACTCGCCGAGGTCGCAGACCCCGCCGACGATCTCCCACGGCGTGCTCGTCTGATAGACCGGGCGGACGAGCATTACGTTCCCGTCGCCGTCGAAGATGGCCAGTCCGGCTGCGAGCACGGCCGCAGGCAGCGAGGCGAAGTACTGCTCGGGCGGCAGCCATCCGCTGTGGTCGGGCGTCACTGCGTCGCCTCGATGCGGTCGCGTAGAACGGTCAGCTGCGGCCACTTCGCCGTCCAGCGCGCTGCACGGTCGTTGAACACCTGCGGTCGGGCGATGCTGGTCGGGTTGGGGCGTGCCATCTGTGACTCGTCCGCGAGCGGGATCAGGTTCAGGTCGTGGCCGCCAAAGACGAACGTCTCCAAGCCGGGCAGTCGGCTTTCTGCGAGGGGTCCAAGATCGGTGACCATGCCGCCGGTGTCGGCGGCGCCGGCGCGAACCGCCAACGCTCCGATGACAGCGGTGGAGGCCACTGATCCTCGGGCGCCGATCAGCCACAGCCCGGTCGTCCCGGACTCCGGCAGACCGATCTCCGCCTGTGTCCGATTCATGTCGGCCCTCCTTGCCGGTCTGTGCTGGTGATCGGCTGCCGGCCCTGGTTGAGGTCGACGCAGTCGGCGTGGCCGTCGCGGACCGCGACGGCGGCGGCCAGGCGGCGGTGGGCGTGATCGGGAAGAAGCTTTTCGGCCTGCTCCAGGGTGTAGAACCCGAACTTCGAGATTTCCGCCGGGCACGGTCGGATCTTCTTGGCCTGTTCGGGGGTGAGGGTTCCGCCGTCGTAGCTGCAGATGACGATCGGCGGCCGGTCGGTGGCCGGCATCCAGTCCACGCCGAGCAGTCGGCCTGGGGTGATGTCCAGGCCGAGTTCCTCGGCGACTTCGCGACGAGCACCAATGCGCGGGGGCTCGTCGTCGTTGATGCCGCCGCCGGGCAGGTCCCAGTTCTTGTCCCCTGGCCGGTAGGGCTGTCGGACCAGCAGCACCCTGCCTTGTGGGTCGGAGATCACCACGATGGTTGCTGCCAGGACACGGGGCATGGCGGCGATCCAGGCAGCGCGGTCGGGCTCGAACTCCGGCGGTGGAAGTGGCGGCGCGCCGTGGTCGAGGGAGCGGGTGTAGACGTGAGTCAGGCGCGCGGCGAGGGTTTCGCGGGCGTCGCCGGTGACGGTCGCCAAGGCGACGAGCGCGGTGATCGCCACATCGGCGAGTTCCGCGGCGACGTCGTCCATTCCGTGGGTGATGCCTTTGCGGGGGTTGGCGCCGGTGGTGCCGATCAAGGCTGCGGCGACCTCGCCGATCTCCTCGGTCAGCTTCAGTGTGCGCAGCCGGATCAAGTCGATTCCGTCGGCGCCGGCGTGCTGGTCGAGCCAGCCTCGCTGCTGGTCGATGATGCTCCAGGTGAAGGTGTCCACGGCTACGCCGCCTCCTCTTCCGTGTGCGATTGGTATTGGTCGGCCTGGAGGCGGTACAGGATCGCGAACCGTCCGCCGGTGGCGAGCAGTTCGTCGAAGGTCCCGGACTCGACGATCTGGCCCTTGTGCAGGACGTGGATCACGTCGGCGTTCTTGACTGAGCCGAGTCTGTGGGTCAAGAGCAGCACGGTCTTCCCGCGCAGCAGGGTGGACACGGAGTTGAAGACGTCGATCTCCGCCTTCGGATCCAGGGAGGAGGTGGGCTCGTCGAGGATCACCAGGTCGCCGTCGCGGTAGTGCCCTGACCTGGCCAGGGCCGTCTTCTGCCACTGGCCGCCCGACAGGTTGGTGCCGTTGCTGTAGTCCTTGGACAGCAGGGTGCGTACACCGTTGGGCAGGTCGTAGACGAACTGGGCGCCGGCGTCGTCGACGGCCGTGGTGAACGCGGACTCGTCCAGGGCGGTGTCGGGGCGGCCGACGTGGACGTTGGCGGCGAAGGTGAACGGCCACTGTTTGAAGTTCTGGGCGAGCAATGCGACGTGGCCGAACATCTGCCGGCGGTCGAGGGCCGAGACGGCCTGCCCGTCCCAGAAGACTTCGCCGTCCTCGGCGAGGTAGAGCCCGGCAAGGACGCGGGCGAGCGTGGACTTGCCCGAGCCGTTCTCCCCGACCAGGGCGACGGTCTGGCCAGCGGTGATGGTCAAGTTCACCCCGCGCAGCGCCGGGGTCGCGGCATCGGGGTATCGGAAAGTCACGCTGCGGGCCTCGATGGTGCGCGGCGCGGACTGGACCGGCTGTCCGCCGGCGGGGATCGCCAGTGTCCGGGCCAGGGCGCACGCGCGGTCCCAGTCCCCGACGTACAAGCCGGTTTCGTACAGCGAGGTGAGGCGGGAGATGAGGGTGGTGAGCTGGGCGGTGGCGGTGCGCAGGGCGTAGGCGGCGGTGCCGGCGGCGGACAAGGCGATCGCGCCGTCGCGCAGCAGCAGCCACATCACCACGTACGCCAGCGCCGTGGCGGCGCCGGTCGCCGCGCCCGCGAGCAGGCTGCCGCGGGTCTGGATCCGCCCCAGGCGCGCCTTCTCGGCCACGACCTGGTCGGCCAGCCGGCGGTGGTGCTCCAGGATGAAGGTCCCCACGCCGTGGACGCGGCTCTCCTCGGCGGCGGCGGAGTCGACCAGCAGCTGGCCTAGCTGCCGCTGCTGCCGCGACACGGTGATCATGCCCTGCCAGGAACGGTAGAAGTGCAGCGTCTTGCGGATCGCGGCCAGCCCGCCGGGGATGACGATCAGCGGCAGCAGCGCCAGCAGCAGCGGATGCAGCACGGCCAGGACGCCGCCGACCGCGATCAGCGACATCACGCCGCTGACCGCGCCGACCAGGTCGCCCATGACCGACGGCAGCCAGGACGAGCCGTACTGGGCAGCCTCCAGCTCGTTCTTGAAGTCGGCGCGCTCGAAGGAGGCCAGCTCGACTTGGTTGGTGGCCTCGTAGAGCACATCCCAGGCATAGGTCTGGACTTTCGGTTTGAGCCGGTACGCCTCCCCTTCGGCCAC
>Ga0105238_10000880_pt1 | contig 30979 bp, 21 predicted proteins | sample KBSC34metaG_FD_81526 | JGI IMG/M metagenome (GOLD analysis project Ga0105238, IMG submission 81526) | Corn rhizosphere microbial communities from Kellogg Biological Station, Michigan, USA - KBS C3-4 metaG | ecosystem: Host-associated > Plants > Roots > Rhizosphere > Soil | place: Michigan, USA...
CCAGGCGCCGCACGAGCTCGTCGCTTTGTTTGTCGCGGCCGAAGAAGAGATCGGCCTCGTCCTTCGAGAAGGGGCGCAGGCCGGGAAACGGATTCAAGCGTTCGCGCGTGTCCATCGCCTACGCACGCGCCAGCTGTGAGACGAACGGCGCCAGCGGCGCCGGGTCGAAGCGAGGTGCGTCCGCCTTGATGATCGACACCTGCCTTGTCCGAAAGCTCTCTTTGGATGGATCGGGGAGGTCGGTGAGATAAAGCGACGCCGCCTTAAAGGCATCGGAGCGACCAAGACCGAACACTTTGTTCAAATCGCGCAGCATCGTCCGGAGCCATCCTTCGCGGCCCTTGCCCCAGAAGATCAGCACGCCGTCGCACTCCTTCAGCGTTTCGTAGTGCTCCTCGCGAATGGCGTCGGCTTCACCGTCGAAGAGCGGCAGCCGGACTTCGAGCGACTGATCGAACAGAAAGTCTTGGAGCGGTGTCACACTCTCGCGATCGAGCGGATCGCAGATCAGGTACACGCCGGCACCCACCGGCGTGGCTGCCTTCTCGATCTGTGCGGGGGCTGGCTTCAGGCGATCCAACACGAGCGCCTTCAGCGTTTCGACGGACTGATTGACGAGCACGTCGACCGGCCGCCCGGCCGGCGCTTGGCGCTGCACCCGTGACACGAGCGCGTCGAGCCGAGGATCGCGAACCTGCTCGTGTGGCGCCAGCCAGAAGATTCGCGCCGGGCCATCAGGGGACACCGCTGCCGCGGCGGCATCGATCTGCAGCTCGACGACCGACCGCTCGTCGCCCTCGGGGACGAACCCGTAGTGTGCGCCGATTAAGTGAATGGCGACCTTCGCCTCCCGCAGTGCGTCGGCAACCGCGTCACGCAGACGTCCGGCCTCGAGCGGCGGCGCGGCAGCGGGTACCACGCGGAATCGACGCGCCTCGAGTTCCCGACGCAACTTTTCGCGCTCCTCGCCGAGATCGGCGGTGGACCAGGCGAGGAAGACGGTTGCAGCCGACTCTGGCGGCGCGGCTGTTGCGGCGGCATCACTGGAGGCGGCCATCGCCGACAGCAGCCGGGAGAGATCCTGTGCGACGTCGTCTACGCGCGCGCGAAAGATCTTCGGCGCGTCCACGGCCGGGTCCAGTAGCAGGTCCCGCGCGCGACCTGATGCCGGATCGAGCCGATAGAACTGCGCTCCGAGAACATTATCGAGGACCGGCGGCAGCGCCGAGCGCTCCGCCGGGAGCCGCAGAACCTTGACCACGCGCTGCAGATTGCCAATTCGCAGGTTGCGACCGTCCTCGGCCGCACGAGTGAATGCGAACAGCTCGCGGTTGCACCAGTCCGACTGCAGGTAGCCGGGCGATATGATCGAGACGAGTACCGCCGAGGCCCTCAGCTGCTGCTCGATTTCGTCCGAGAAAATGTCCGCGCCGGTGAGCCGTCGGTCGCGCCAGATCGTGGTCCGGCGGCCGAGGTGTACGTCCACGAAGTTCTGGAGCAGCTCGTGGAATGTATCGACCCAGCCGCTGCCGCCATCGTCAATCGGTTGATTGTCGATGTGGCTGTAGCTGATGAAGACGTCGTTCCGGTAGTCGCTGACCACGTGACGAGGCATCCCAGCGCGCGGATGGAGTGTACGCGTGAGTCGGTGGATCCGGTTATTTAAACGTCCGCGAGGGCCGTTTCGCACACGCGGTAGCTGAGCCTATTTCCCATCGACGCTGAACGCGAAGAACCGGTTGTTGCCGCTGCCCTCGACACCGGACCTCGAGTAACCCGATCCCCAGAACACGGTGCCTCCGACAACGGCCGGCCCGGCGTTGACCGATGCCCCGGCACTCCAGCGCCAGAGGATGCGTCCCGTGGCCGCGTCGAGTGCGAAGAACTGATGCTGACTGGGCAGCTTGGCCATCGAGCCCGCATAGACGACGCCATTGGCGACGGTCACCGGCGCCAGATCCCAAACGCCGACGTTGGTGAATCCGGGCACCGTTTCGGTCTGCGGATCGGCGGTCTGCCAGAGGATCCTGCCGGTCACTGGATCGAGCGCTGCCCACGAGCCCCCCGTGATGGGCGGCCCCGCGACATCCAGCACGCCGTTCTGCGTGAGCTTGTAGGGAAGATGGTGGTGATTGGTAATCGGCACGTAAATGCGCTTGCCGTCGAATGCGGTGCCCCATTCGACGCCGCCCTGGTCGCCGCCCGGTCCGATGAGCGTGCTCCAGATTGGCCCGCCGGTTCTCGCGTCGAGCAGCGTGTAGACGCCGCTCTTTGCGCCGATGCCGACGACGTCCCGCCAGGGCCCGTGGTCGTCTCCGTCGTCCCGGTCATCGTCTTCGTCGTCGCCGTCATCGCTGCCGTGTCGATGGATCTTGAGCCGCATGACGTTGACGCCGGAGCCGCCGAGGTCCCACTTCTCGCCGTCGCCGTCTGGGGCGCACCACGTGACGCTCGCCGGCTGCGTCGAGCAGATGCCGTGCGAGCGGTTCATGCGATACGACCATCGCGGCGCACCGGTGTGAAGATCGAAGGCCACGATGGACTTCCAGAAGGCTCCGGCGACCTCGCATGATTCGTCGAAGCCGCCAGCGCCTGCGTCGTGGCCGGCGTGGCACGCGGTCACGCTCGCGGGAGCGTGGTAATACTGGCCGAACGTCCCGTACACGAGGCCCGCATCGACGGACACTGCGGGCGGCGAGAACATCGTCGCACCGGCGTAGCCGGGAATCCCGTTCTCCTGTGGGAGCGCAGGAACGGAGTAGGTGCGCCAGAGAATCCGTCCGGTTCGAGCGTTGAGAGCCACGATGGCGCCGCGGAAGGTCGACGTCGTACCGCCAGCCCCGTTCGCCGAAATGCCGGTGATGACCGTGTCGCCGGCCAGCACCGGCGATCCGGTCATGGCGGCGCGGGTGTCCTCATGAATGCGCGTCGACCATCGCAGGGCACCGGTCCTGGCGTCGACGCCCAGCATGTTCGGGCACGCGGTGGGCTCGGAGCCGCAGGGGACCGTCGGGCTTCCTTTGATGACTCCGACCACCAGCGTGTTGCCGGCGAGCGACGGGCTCGTGCGTGCGTAGTCGCCCGCGTGCCCCGTGTATTCGGCGATCGACTCGGACCAGATCACCTCTCCCGTTTCCGCGTCGAGCTTCCACAGCGTGCCGCCGAAATCCGCGAAATAGACCGCCCCGTCGGCCACCGCCGGCGTACCCGACACATCACCGGTGGTCGTGGCGATCCATTTCGGGAACAGGCGATCGACGTTGCGCCGTCCGATCGTGCGCTCGAGCGGCTGATTGCGGCTGTTCGCGGCGTCGTTGCCGATCGTCCTCCAGTCCGCTCTGTCGGAATGGCCGGTGGCCACCATGGTGGCGGCGCCGGCAAGGATGGCGAACGACGCGATGGCGAGCGTAGGTCTCAACGCGACCATGACGACCCCTTCTCTCCGCATGTGCGCGAGCAATCGGAGTGCGCGGGGAGGAGCGCATCTTACGTCAGATGGCCGGTGTCCGAAACGCCACGCTCAGCAAGATCGACTCACTGCCCGTTTAGTTTCCGGCGATCAATCGAATGAGTGAACGACGTGCAAGTGAAGCCAGCTACGCTGATGGTGAGCACGGTCACCGTCGACGAGGGCCGCTACACCAACATCCTGATGGGCACGTGCAGGCCGCCATGGCGCAGGGCGTCCTGGATATCGATCCCGCCGTGCTGAAGGCGACCACGATGAGCTGTAGAAAGCGTCCGGGGCCCGGCTCCGGGCCCCGGCTTGGTCCCAGACCGAAGACTAGTCGTCGCCGAGCGCTCCCCAGCTTCCGTTCACCGACGAAGACATATTGGTGGCGTTGCCAAAGACCGGCTCGGGCACATACGTTGCCATCACTCGCGCCCGCCAGGCGTCGGGCATCTCCGTGGGGACGCGATGCGGGTGCCCCTGCGAGTCGACGATGATCTCGAAGTCGGGCTCCTCGTCGAGCTGTCTCCGCTGGAAGGTCTGCGTCTCGGTGCGCGAGACGACGCCTGGCGCTGCGGTCAGCCCGAACGTCGTCACGGGCAGCGTGTTGTTGTCGATCGACAACAGACTCACTCGGACCTGGAAGCTGGCTCGCGCGTCGATTTCCGGCTGCGTGAAGCCGACCTGATACGTGACCGTGACTTTCCGAGCCGCCGTCGGCGCCTGCTGCAACGGCGTCTTCTGGATTTGCAGTTGAACGTTTGAGACTGTAGGCATTGGTGTCGCTCTTTCAAGAGTTGATGTTCGCGCGACTGCGGTGGGTGTGACCGCCGTCGCGCACTCCATCTATCCACAACGACACGTGCCCGATGGCCGAACACGGCCGGAGGGATCTGACGAATGCACGAGGTGGACTTTGCACTGGTGAGGTCCGTAGACTCGGCGCGGCAAGTCGGATTGGGAAGAGACAGGGAGGGTCCTCGATGCCGGGAAGTCTGTCTGCCCCTCGTGGGGTGCTCGCCGTCAGTCTCATGGTGTTCGGCGTCGTCGTCGCAGCTCCGAGCGCACAAGCCCCGACGTCATCCAAGCCTCTCCCGCCGGGGCCTGCCCCTTCCGCCACGACCACGACGCTCCGGCAACTCCAAATCGCCAACAAGCCGTGGCGGGGCGACTTCGACAAGCTGCTCCAGCGGCGGATGCTCCGCGTCTTTGCGCCGTTCTCCCGATCCCTGTATTTCAGCGACAAGGGACGCGAGCGCGGGCTTGCCGTCGAACTGGTGCGCGACTGGGAGCGGTATCTCAACATCAAGTACGCCAAGGAGCTTGGGAACCGGCCATTGACGGTGTACGTGATGCCGGCCACGCGCGACCAGCTGCTGCCGTTTGTGAGTGACGGCATGGCCGACGTCGCCATCGGCAACCTGACGATGACCGAGGAACGGATGAAGAGGGTGGACTTCGTCCCAGGCGATGACGGCCGCCGCTCGATCAACGAGGTGATCGTCACCGGCCCCAAGTCGCCCGGTCTCAAGATCCTCGCTGATCTCTCGGGCGCGCGGGTCCACGTGCGAAAGACGTCGAGCTATTTCGAGAGTCTCGAGCAGCTGAACGAACGTCTCAAAGCCGATCACCGCCCGCCCGTAACCCTGATCGAAGTGCCCGACTCGCTCGAGGACGAAGATCTGATGGAGATGCTCGACGCCGGCCTGGTCGAACTCCTGGTGGTGGACGACTGGAAGGCGCGCATGTGGGCCCAGGTGATGCCCCGGCTCACGGTGCGAACCGATCTCGTGTTGCGCGCCGACGCGATGACCGGCTGGGCGATTCGCAAGGACAGTCCGATGCTGGCCGCCGAGATCGACGACTTTTTTCGCAATTGGGCGATGAAGCAGGGCGTGGTGACCTATCGCATGAACCGCTACATGCGCCGGGTCAAGGAGCTGAAGGATCCCACGGCCAGCGCCGAGCGCAAGCGCTTCACCTCCACGCTGGCGCTGTTCGAGAAGTACGGCGGTCGCTACGGGTTCGACCCGCTCATGCTCGCCGCGCAGGGCTACCAGGAATCGGGTCTCGACCAGCAGGCGAAAAGCCAGGTCGGTGCCATCGGCATCATGCAGCTGATGCCGGCGACCGGGGCAGAGATGAAGGTCGGCGACATCACCTTGGCCGAATCCAACGTCCACGCCGGCACCAAATACATGAACCAACTGATGTCCAGGAACTTTCCCAACGCCAACTTCAGCGAGGGAAATCGTCCGCTGTTTGCGTTTGCCAGCTACAACTGCGGGCCAGGCAACGTCGCAACGGCTCGCCGCGAGGCCGAGCGGCGAGGCCTCGACCCCGACAAATGGTTCAACAACGTGGAGATCGTGATCGCCGAGCGGATCGGCGTCGAGACCACGACCTATGTCCGCAACATCTACAAGTACTACGTGGCGTATCGGCTCATGCTCGACGCGCAGAACGCCGCCGAGAAGGCGCGGCAACAGGTGGTGCCGTTACTGAACTGACGTTATCGTGCTGGTGGTGAAAGCCTGATGTCGCCGCTGGAGTCGGCACGAGATGACGCCTTGGCGAGCTGGGGAAGATGCTCGCGCCACCAGAGTTCCGCCCGTTCGAAACTCCACGAATCCTTCAACGCAATGTCTCCCAGTCGGCGCCAGAGCTCGACCGCCGACGCCGGACGTTTCTCCGGAGCCTTGTCCAGGCAGGCGAGCACGAGCTCCTCGAGACCCGCCGGAAACACCTGCCCCGCGACTTTGGACGGCGGCACCGGAGAAGTCCGAGCGTGGTGGATCATGACCGCCATCGGCTCCCCGCTGAACACGGGTCGGCCGGTCAGCATCCAATAGGCAACGCACCCCAGCGAATAGAGGTCGGACCGCTCGTCAGCGGCGCCACCCAGGACGCGCTCGGGAGGCATGTACGACGGCGTTCCAGTCAGACTGCCGTCTGCTGTGATCTGGCCCGCGCGATCGTCGAGCGTTTTCACCAGCCCGAAATCCAGGACTTTCACCACGTCGACTTCGAGACCGAGCCGGCACAGAAACAGGTTCTGCGGTTTGATGTCCCGATGGAGCACCCCTTCCGCGTGCGCCTCCGCGAGAGAGCGACAGACCTGACGCAGCAAAGCCACCGCGCGCTCTGGTGGCAGCGGACCGAAATGCTCGACGACTGACGCGACATCCATCCCGGTGAGCAGCTCCATCACGAAGTAGAAGCCGCCCGTCTCGCTGGTCCCGAAGTCGTAGAGTCGAACGGTATTCGGCGAGGTCAGGCGCGCGATCGTGCGGGCCTCGAGTTGAAACCGCTCGGTCATCGCTTCCCGTGTGGCCTCGCCGAGCACCTCAGGGCGAATCAGCTTGATTGCGCACGGCCGCGCCAGCAGCTGGTGCCGGGCGCGCCACACCTGGCCCATCCCGCCCTCGCCCAGTTTCTCCAGGAGTCGATAGTGACCGAGCGGTACCCCTTCGTCGAGCAGCGCCGCGTCGATCTCCAGGACTGCGTCTCGTGCGAACGTGACGGAGCGTTCGATCAGGTTCTGGAGCTCGCGGACGTCGCCCGGCCAGCGGTACCGACGCAGGCGCTTCATCGACTGATCGGAGATCGTCTCGACCACGGCGCCGATCCGCCGCGCGTGCTGCTGCAGGAAGAACCGCGCGATCTCCGCAACATCCTCCGGCCGCTCGGCGAGCGACGGAACACGCAGCTGCCGGCGTTGCAGCAGCGACAACAGCCTCGGATGGAAGCGCCCCGGCGTTGCGAGCGGCACGGAACTGTAGACGATGAAGCGCACGTCAGGGACAGGCGCCGCGCCGTGTTCGCGCGACGCCTCGGCGCCTTCGAGGATCTCGGCAAGCCGCTCCTGCAGATCCGACGCGAGCCGATCGATCTGTTCGAGATACAGCGTGCCGCGCGTCGCGAGCTCCAGCAGCGTGAGGCCCGGGCCTCCGCTCACCTCGGACGAACCCCGAGGTGGACTCGCGATACCGGGATCCTGGCCTGGCGCGAGCATCGCGCAATTGACGTGAAAGAAGGCGTGCTGACCGCGGCCGGACGCATGGTGGATCGCGCGGGCTGCCGCCTCGTGGCCGGCACCCTCCGGCCCCGTCAACAGCACGAGGTCGGTGTCCGCCGCATAGCGCGCGATCGATTCGCGCAACGCGCGAATCGCCGGGCTGTCACCAAGCAGCGGCCCTTCCACGCGACGCCGGGCGTCCGTCAGCAGTTCCTGCGCGACCGCCAGCTCGCGCGTCAGCTCTTCGTTCCTCGCTTCGATTTGCCGGCGGAGCCGCTGGAGCGTGAGGTGCGTGTTGACCCGTGCGATGACTTCGTCACGTTGAAACGGCTTCGACACGAAGTCGACCGCTCCTGCCTGGAGGCCGCGCACTTTGTCCTTCGTCTCGTCCAGCGACGACAGGAAGATCACGGCGGCCTCGCGGGTCTTGGGGTCTTCCTTGAGACGCTTGCACGTTTCGTAGCCGTCGATTCCCGGCATCACGATATCGAGCAGGATCAACAGTGGCTGTACCCGGCGGGCGACGTCGAGGGCACTTTCGCCGCTGCGCGTCATGAACAGACGGCAGCCGAGCCCGTCGAGGGTATGCCGCAGGACGTCGATATTCGTCGGGTCGTCGTCGACGATCAGAATGCGGTCGGCGTCGTCGACGGGCGGGACGGGCGTGGTGGTCACGACGAACCTCTGGGTTTGGCGTCCTCGACCGGCGCGACGTCGAGCTGGCGGCGCAGCTCGTCGAGGCTCACGGTCATGGTGGCGCCCGCTCGAAGCAGTTCTGCGCGCGCGGCCGCTGGCTCGCGGCGACGGACCGCCACCGGGGCAGTTGCAGTCGTCAGCAGTGGCTGAAACGCCGAAAAGAGCGGCCCTGGGAGCACCGTGGCGAGGTACTCGAGCGCCGTGCCCCTCACGTACGCATCTTCGGTGGCGAAGGCGCGAGCCGCGATCTGCACCGGCTCACGCTCCAGCGCAAGAGCGAGCAGATTGAACACGTGTTCCCGTGCCGGCGGCGTCTTGTCGCCGCCGCCGAGCTCTCGCTGCGCGAGCGCGAGCGCGCGCGGGAACGGTTCCTGGAGTTCCGCGTGGTCCTCCGTGAGCGCGAGCAGGGCGCGGCCGCAGCGCAGTCTGATCTCGAATCCATCCGACTCGAGGCCGGCGCGGAGACCGTCCCGTGCGATGGGTGAGGCGCACGACTTGAGAACGATCGGCAGCCGCCGCCGTACTACGTCGGGAGCCGCGGGGTCGAGCAGCACGGAGACGAGTTCTCCTGCTGCACGCGTGCCGAACCTTTCGAGGGCAGCCACGACCGCCTTCACGAGTTTGTCTTTCGCGAGAAGCGGCACCAGCGCCGCAATGAGAAGCGGATCGCGAGGCACGTCGCGAAGGGCGGCATGAATCCGCCGGAGATCATCGGAGCGCAGCTCGATGAGCGCCGCGACGACCGGATCGACCGGCGGAGGAGGCGCCTCCGCGACCGTTGTGGTTCCGAGGGCTCGGAGCACGGACGTCCGATCGAGTCCCGTCATGCTGCCGGCAAAGGTGAAGTCGGCCATCGAATACTCGACCGCCTGCTCGAGGTCGGCACCACTCTGGCGGCGAAGGCCTCCTTCCAGAGCACTCACGTATCCCGCACGGAGCCGCAGCGCGACGAAGAGCTCTGCGGCGGCCACCGCCACCGCCGCGAGATTCACGATCGTCAGGCCATGCGACGCCACGAATGGCGCCAGTAGCAGGATCAGCACCGCGCCGCCGCCTTTTCCGGCGCTGTCGATCGCGACGTCGATGAGCGATTTCACTGCGCGCTTGGCCGACTCCGCGATCGGGGTGTAGAGCAGCTCGTAACCGGCGCGGAACATCGAGGCGCGCACGACGACGTCACATCCGCGGGGAAGCATCCCGCGCCATGGAGCCGGCAGCGCGAGGCCGAGCAAGGCAGAGATGCCGACGAAAACAGGGTGACTCGCGACCGAGCCGCCCAAGCCAAGACGCTCCAGCACGAATTTGCCGAGCCCGGCCTGGACCAGGACGGCGGCCAGACCGGTCCCCGAATAGAACAGCCCGAAAAACCTGACCAGCTGCGGGCCTTTGCCGAAGTAGGCCACCGCCTCGGCCTTGAGAATGTAGTCGGCGAGCGCCGCCAGCACGGCCGCCAGCGCCGTGACCATCGCGAGATTACGCAGCAGTGGCTGGCGAAGCTCGACCCAGGCTCCGGCGCGCGTCGCTGTGTCTTGCACGGGCGTCCGATGCGCGGGCGCTCCCTTTCCGAGCACCATGACGCCGGCAACGCAGGCGGCGCTGACGAGGGCGAGCAACGGAAGCAGTGCGCCCTCCGGCAGCAGGGCCGCAACGCGCTCGGCGCCCAGCCCGCCGAGGAGACCACCGAACGTCGCCGCTCCTGCCACGCGCGCCAGCAGCGGCTTCGCCGTATGCGGGTCGAACCGCTCGTTGAGCAGAGACCAGAAAGTGGAGATGGCAATCCCGCCCAGCACGCTGGAATGGAGGTAGAGGAGCACCGCCACCAGCCGCGGCTGCGGGCCGAGCAGCAGCCACTCGACGACGAACAAGGTCGCGTGAGCCGCAATGATTCTCGGAACCGCTCGTGCCGGTCCGAACCTGGTCAACAGCCGTCCGGACAGCGGCGCTGCCACGATCGCGAACAGGGCCGCACCCGCGATCAGATACGGAAAACTCTGAACGCTGTAGAACGACAGGAAGAGGCCGTCGCGGATAGCGCTCCCGCCCACCTGCTGCGTGATGAGCGCCGTTGCCGTCAGCATCGCGGCCAGAGATGCCTTTTGATCGGTCACGACACCCCGCTCCCGGCCTGTTCGAGCAGGCGGCTGACGAGCATTCGCGCCTCTTCGTACTCGTAGCCATTGACGTGGTCGCGGAGGCGTACCAGATCGCGGCCGTCGCCCGGTATTCCGATGCGATCGAGTTCGGCGAGTCCAGTGCTCGCCGCCGTCACGTCAAAGTCGCCGAGCGCGGCCTGCAGCCGTTCCAAAGCCGCACGCGCATCGCTGGAGAGGGCGAGCTGTTCTGACACGGTCGCGACTGACGGAGGTGAGTCGCGCAACTGGTCGATTGAGCGGAAGACGACGGCAACCCGGCTTTCGAGGTCCGCGAGCAGTTGCGCGAGTCCGTTGCCGCCTTCGTGGCCAGCGCGCTCGATCGTTTTGGCCGCGGCACGCAGCGCATCAGCGCCGAGATTGCCCGATGCCCCGGCGATGGCATGCGCATGTCTGGACGCCGCGGCGGCGTCGCCGGCAGCCACGGCCGAACGCAGCGCGTCCAGCGTCGGCCCCTGCGTATCCGCGAACCTGACGAGCATCCGCTTGAACGTCTCGTAGTCGAGTCCGAGCCGATCCAGCGAGCCGCTGACGTCGATCCCTTCCAGGGCCAGGACATCTGCCGCCGGCGCCGCGCCGGCCTCTTCATACCCCGACTGTCGCTGTGGCAGCCAGCGTCGCAACGACTGCACGAGCGCCTTGCGCTCGATCGGTTTCGTCACGTGGTCGTTCATCCCGGCCGCGAGGCAGGCCTCGAGATCCGATTTCATCGCATTCGCCGTCATCGCGATGATCGGGAGCGTGCAGCCGGTTCGACGCAACTCGCGCGTCGCCGTCAGGCCGTCCATCTCGGGCATTTGCATGTCCATCAGAACGGCCGCGTACTTGTCGGGCGCGGCGCGGAGCATCTCCACCGCCTCACGGCCGTTCTGCGCGATGTCGAGCCTGAGTCCCAGCCGCGACAGGATCTCGGTGGCCACCATCTGATTCGACTCGTTGTCTTCCGCCAGCAGTACGAGTGAGTCGAACTCCCGTTCGAGCGGCGCGTCGAGCGCGCGCCGCGACACGTGCACTCGCGCACCCTGAGCCCCCACGACGGCGTCGAAGAGCGTCGAAGCCGTGATCGGCTTCGGCATGAAGACGTTGACGCCGAGCGCGGCGCAACGGGCCTCCTCCTCCTTGCCGGCATACGCGCTCATGAGCACGATCGGGAGCGACCGGGTCTCTTCGCGCGCGCGAATGCGCTCCGCGGCGTCGAGCCCGTTCATCCCGGGCAGCATCCAGTCGAGAACGACGAGTCCGAAGGGGTCGCTGGCGCCGGGCCGGTTGCGCTGGTCCAGCAACGCCAGACCCTCTTCCGCGGTGCCCACCGATACCGGCGGGATCGACCACCCGCGCAGGAGTGTCTCCAGCAGTTCGCGGCTGCTGGTGGTGTCTTCGACGATGAGCACGGGTCGCTCGGTGACGGCGGACGGAGGCATGCGCGAAGGCGCCGCTGGCTCGGTCTCGACCGCGAGCCGCGCCGTAAAGATGAAGGTGGATCCCTTACCTGTGGCGCTCTCGACCGTCAGGTCGCCTCCCATCAGGCGTGCCAGCCGTCTACTGATCACGAGGCCGAGCCCGGTGCCGCCGTACTTCCTGGTGGTGGAACTGTCGGCCTGCGTGAAGGACTGGAACAGCCGGTCCTGCTGTTCGGGAGAGATCCCGATTCCGCTGTCTCGTACGATGATGCGCAAGAGCAACTCGTTGCCCGGCTCCTCGCCGGCAACGGTGACGGTGTCGGCTTTCACGAGCACCTCGCCCTGCGCCGTGAACTTGAACGCGTTGCTGATCAAGTTGTTCAGCACCTGACGGATCCGCAGCGCGTCGCCACGGAAACGGTCGGGGACCGCCGGCAGCGCATGGGTGATGAGCTCGACGTGCTTCTGGATCACGACGGAGCGGAACGTTTCGGTGACTTCCTCGAGGACTTCTCGCAGGCTGAAAGGCGCGTTCTCGAGCTCCAGCTTGTCGGCTTCGATCTTCGAGAAGTCGAGAATGTCGTTGAGGATTCCCAGCAGGTTTCTGGCCGACGAGTGAGCCACGCTGACGAACTGGTGCGGCTTCGGAGGCAGGTCGGCCTCCAGCGCCAGGCCAGTCATGTTCAGGATCGCGTTCATCGGCGTCCGGATCTCGTGGCTCATGTTCGCCAGGAACATGGACTTGGTCGCGGTCGCCTCTTCGGCCTTTGCCTTGGCGAGCTTGAGCGCATTCTCTTGCGCCTTGCGCTCGGTAACGTCGCGAATCGACACGGCGATCTGCGTGCCTTCGGACCCGCGGCCCGGCATCGGGCTGAGCCCGATCTCCAGCGGGAACTCCGACCCATCCTGTCGAAGACCGCGCAGCTCGCGGTCCGGCCCCATCTCGCGCGCGGAGGGCGAACGCTGAAACTCCTCCCGCAAGGCGGGATGTCTCGGGCGCACGTCCGGGGGAACGAGCATTTCGATGGGTTGGCCGATCAACTGGTCGCGAGTAAAACCAAACAGCTGCTCGCAGCGCGCGTTCGCCAGACCGATGACGCCATTCGCATCGACCACCATCAGCCCGTCCGGCGCGAGCTCGAGCACGCTGCGGAAGTAGCGTTCCGTTTCGCGCAGACGATCGTCGGCCTCCTTGCGGCTGGTGATGTCGATGAAGCTGACCACCGCCCCCAACACCGCACCATCCTTCAGGATCGGCGTGCTGGCGTACTCGACTGGAAGACCCTCGCCGTTCTTGCGCCACAGGAATTCGTCATCCACCCGCCGCGCTTCACCTCCGCGGCAGGCGATGCGCATGGGACATTCCTCCACCGGATACACGCTTCCATCGGCGCGATGGTGATGGATCAGCGGGTGCGCCTGTTGTCCGACCATTTCCTCGGCTGCGTATCCCAGCATCCGGCACGCCGCCGCGTTGACGAAGGTGATGACGCCCTCCGGCGACATTCCGTACATCCCCTCGTCCGTGGAATCGAGAATGAGCCGGGTGCGCTCCTCGCTGATGTGTAGCTCCTCCGCCTGCTCCTCGGTACGCAAGGTGCGGCGCAGCACTTCGAGGCTCATCGCGGTGAGCGGCAACAGCTCGCCGAGCAGCGCGCTCTGGCGCGAGTCGAGCGGGCGGAATGTCGCGGTCTCGATCACGCCCAGCAACGTCTCGTTGGAGAGCAGCGGTGACGCGAGGATCTGCACGGGCGCGGCGGCCCCGACGCCGGACGAGATCTGGAGATATTCCGGCGGAAGATTGGCCAGGGTGATCGATCGGCGGTCGCGGGCGCACTGTCCCACCAGGCCTTCACCGAGACTCACCCTTGCGGCGGACTGCGCTCCGGCGGCGAGGCCGTACGCGCCGCGGCGTTGGAGCTGAGACGATGGCTCGTCGAACACGTAGAACGCGGCGACGCCGCCACCGATCAGCGGCATCAGACTTGAGAGCAGTCGGTGTCCGAACTCGTCGAGCGAGCTCGCGCCCTGGAGAGCTCCCACGACCTGTGAGGCGTTCGACTTGACCCACCGCTGATCGTCGATCGCTTCGGCGCCCTGCTTGAGCACCTCGATTGACCGGGCCAGGCTGCCGGTCTCGTCGCTGGCGCGTGTAAATGGAACGGGTTCCGTGTAGTTCCCGGCCGCAATAGTTTTCACCGATCGCTCGAGCGATTGAATCGGGTTGACCAGCCGGCGGAACGTGACGATGCCGAGGAATGCCGTCAACAGCAGCGCCAATACGTCGGCCGCGATGATCACCGTTTGCGTCGTCTTGATTGCGTCGAGCGCGGCTCGCGCGGCGCGACCGCCGACGTCCCGGTTGTATTCAATCCAGTCGGTCGTCGTCTTGCCCAAACTGACGCCCAGCGGGCCGATCGTCGATTCGAAATACGCCATTGCATCGTCATGCCGGCCAGACTCGGCCAACGCCATCACCTGCCTGGCTTCCCGGATGTATTGCAGGCTCAAGGTTCGGAAGTCGGTCAGCAAGCGTCGGTTGTGTTCGTCGGTCACGAAGGAATCGCCGAATTGCTGAAGAAGCTCGGTCAGCACCCGGTCGTCTTCGTCGAACTCCGCCAGCGCGGTGGCGCGGTGAGGCGGATCCGTGGCGAGGAGGAAGCTCCGCAAGTTGACGCGAATCTCGGCAAAGCGACGCGAGATGTTTCCCAGCACCGCGACGCTCGCGAGCTGAGATTCAGCGACGAACCGGCTGCGCTCCTCGATGGTCGACAGTTGCACCCGCGCAAGGACGCCGAGTGCCACCAGTCCCACCAATGGCACCGCCAGCAACGCGATCAGCCGTTTGCCGATTGTCATGCCGCGTCCGCCGCCGCGACTGCTCTGAGATAGGCGCTCGCGTCAGCGGTCCCCGGGTCTGGAAACGGGATCTTCGTGTGCCGATGCCACACGTACGCCGACGGGCTCTCCAGCACGAGACATGCCGGCGGGCGCCCATAAAATCGAGACAGGCCGATGTCGACGTTGACCACGCGGGCGTTGTAGCGGGGAAGGATCGCGGTGCGCGTTACGGTGTGCCCGATGACGATTCTCCTGACCCGCTGTGCCGCGAGCACCCGCTCGACGTGCGAGTCGGGTGCCTTGTCCTCGTCCTCGGCCAGGCCGCGGTAGCGCAACGGGGAGGCCACCTCCTCTGCCATCGGTGCGGGAGAACTCGTTAACTGCGCGAGTTCCCGGCGGATTCCGTCATTGATCGTCGACGGGCGCGTCGTCGCGTACTTCGGCGAGATGCCGCCGTGCACGAACAGCGTGTCGTTGATCTTGACGATGGCGTTATTGCGCAGAATCCACGACCCGTAGGTCCCCATCGGCGCGAAGGCCTCGCCATGCTCGACCCAGCCGGGTGGATGCCGCTCGAACCACGCGGCGCGGAACGCGTCGCGCGCGGTGGCGGCCGCCGGCCACTCGCCTCGGCGCTGCATGGCGGCCACCTCGCGATCGTAGGCAGCCTGCACGCGCGTGTCGGAATCGGCGGTCCGAAACTCCTCGAATTCAGCGGGCAGCACGTTGCGCAGGTCGCCCCGCATGATGCCCGCCTCATGGTTGCCGATCAGCGCGTGCACCCGGCCGCCAGCAGAGAGCGCCTCTTGTTGGAGACGCATCAGCAGATCCAGCGCCTGGCGTGTCTGCGGCCCGCGCGCGGGCACGTCTCCTATCTGGACCACGTGCGTGGTCCCGCCACTCCAGCGGTCGCTGGCATCGACGAGGCCCGCGATCCGGAGCACCGCCATCAACGCGTCCTTGTCTCCGTGCACGTCGCCGATCGCGATCACCCGGCTCACACCCTGCCAGTCGTATCCGGTCGCGCTGGGCGTCTGGCCGCGGACCGCAGCCGACATCGCCAGCCACGCGAGGAACGACCGTCGACCCAGTCTCACGGCGTCGTACCGGCGGTGGCGAGCAGCACCGGAGGCGTGGCGAGGGTCGGCGCGGCGAGGCTGATCCAGCGCCATTGGCCGCGCCGCTTCTCGAAGAACGCGCGATGACCTATGGGGCTGTAGACGTCCGTTCCGGCGACGTAGCAAGGACCGAATTCGGGGTGCTGCACCGCCACGAACGGCTGCTGACAGAGCATGGCTGGGGGCGTTACCGGCATCGCGAGCGGCACGATGGCATGTTTCAATCTGCCGACCCGCCGGCTTGCCGCGCTCGATTGCGCGTAAGCCGGGATGTCGCCGGTCGCGACGACGTGGCGCACCCGATCGAGGTCGTAGGGAAAGCGGGTGTAAACGTAGGGCAGCGCGAAAAGCGAATCGGAATAGAACGTCCCGCCGAGGGAGAGCAGCCTGTCCAGCACCGCCCACACCGCGCTGGTGGGCACCTCGCTCTTCCACTCACGCCGGAACGTCTCGGACCCCTTCCCGACGTCGAACTCCACTTTGAAGTCGGGGGCCATCAGGGCACCGAGTGCCGTGCTGTCCTTGCGTCGAACGATCGTGCGCATCGTGCCGAGCAGCGCCTGCAGCGATTTGTCTCGTGCCGACTGGTCCTCCGGCAGGAGCGTTCGGAGATCCTCCACGGCGGACGCCTGCGACTGCGACGCCACCACACCGGCCGCCACCAGCTGCAGCCAGGATCGTCTCGTGAGCCTCAGGCTACCGGGCTCATCCGAACAGGACATTCTTCTCGCCCTTCGCCTTCGCCTCGTCGTTGAAGAACGCCACGATGCGATCGCGGCGCGCGAGCATCCCCGTGATCTCGGCGCGGGTCAGCGACGTGCCGACGCTCTTGGCGATCGATGCCTCCGTGAGCGCTGACATCCGCGCCAGCAGCGGTCGGCTGCACCGTGTGAGCTTCGCCACGTTGCGGATCTTGTGGTACGGCGTGAAAGCACGCGTGTGATCGATCAGCACCACCTGCCACGCGTTGGTGATCAGCATGTTGCCGAGGTTCCGATCGATGTTCATGATCAGCTCGTCGAAGACGCAGCCAACCGCTTGCTGCTGCTCGAAGCGCTCGGTATCGGGGGCCTTCCACTGCTCCCGCACGCGCTGCGTCTCCTCGCCCTTCACATCGTCGACCCACCAGGTGAAGGCGCCAGGCGTGCCTTTGTAGCTGCGCGCCACCGACACCGGCACCATGTTCAGCTGCAGCAGGCGATCGAGCCGATACGCCGCGATGTTGAATCGCCACGCATCGCGTGCCGGAAGGACGGTGCCGTCCTGGCCGTAGAAGTCTGGCAATGGCTTATCCACTCGCTGGACCTGGGCGGCGTGCGTGACGCCCTTCCAGGTCAGCTCAGCCCGGATCGGCTTGGTGACGCCTTCACCGATGTCCTTGACCGACGTCACCATCCCGCCCAGGAGGAACGCCTCCCGGTCGGCGTCGGTGTAGGAGGTGACGTCCTGCGCCGATACGCTCGCCAGCCGCGCGTACGAGAGGACTCCTCCGAATGCGAGCAGCAGATCTCGTCGAGAGTGTTTCACGATCTACTCCAGTGGCGGGGCGGGCGAGTTGTAGTAGCCGGTCCGGGTGCGCACGGTCAGCTTCCGCTTCTTCGGATCCTTTACTTTCACTTCGATGCGGTGATACGTCCGCTTGGTGTCGACGGACTGAGGCGAGTACGACAGCGTGAACTGGTTGCGCATGGTCAACGCAATCCGCTCACACAAGCTGCGCACCTCGTCGAGCTTCTCGGGGAAGAACGATTCACCTCCCGTCCGATTGGCCAGATTGCGCAGAGCCTTCGGGTCGGCCTCGCCATCGTCCTTGTCATAAATTCCGATCCCGTAGAACGAGGCGCCCGACAGATCCGCCTGCGTCACCACGTCGTCGAGCTTCACCTTGCTTACGTTGTCGCCGCCGTCGCTGATGACGATCAGCGCCTTCTTGGTCAGATTCGACTTGGCGAGATGCGACAGCCCCTCGGCAATGGCGGCGTAGAGAGCAGTCTGGCCGTCCAGCTGCATCCGTTCCAGCGCCTCACCCAGCAGGGCGCGGTCCGCGGTGAACGGGACGTCCTGCGGGAGGCCGTAGCTCAATTTCTCGTTGAAGTGCAGGACGAAGATTTCATCCTGCGGATTGGTGGCGCGTACGAACGTCTTGGCGGCTTCCACCACGGCGTCCCGCCGGGTCAGCATGCTGCGGCTGTTGTCCACCAGAAGGCCGACGGCTACCGGCACGTCCTCGCGCTGGAACTCGAGGAGCTTCTGCGGCTTTCCATCCTCGAGAATCGTGAAATCGTTCGCGCTCAAGTCGGCCACGAAGCCGTCCTCGCCGCGAACCGTGGCGTACAGCACGACCCGACGCACCGATTCCGATGACGTGAAGGACGGCAGGTCCTGTTTGCTCCGCTCTTTCTGCGTGGATGCCTGTGGGAAGACCAACGCGGTGGCACACGCCACGAAACAGGACGTGAGGGCGAATACAAACCCGTGAGTCCGGACGGTCGTCATGGCTCGCACCCTCCTGCGGCCGCGATCGGCAGCGCTAGTGGCCGTGTGCGCCCGCTGTCAGCCTGGTCCTCGTCGAGTCGTCGGGCAAGGCTCGGACGATCAGGCGCAGCGGCGCAGCTCCCACGTATTCGAATGGGAAACAGGTGATCAAAGTGATTGCAGGGCCGTGCGACGGGTCGAGCACCTGGATGTCCCCGGGCTTGAACGTTCGCGACCACTCGACGAGGTAGACGTACTGAGCGCCGTTGCGCGACGTCAACACAATCTGATCGTCGCGTTGAATCCAGTCCAGTTTGCGGAAGTGCCGATCGCGGTGTCCAGCGATCGAGATGTTGCCGGCGCTGCCGGGCAAGCCCGTACCCTCGACGTGGCCCAGGCTGCGGTTGAGGGTCTGGTTGTCGGTCCCCTCGAGAAGTGCATACGACAACCCGAGACGGGGCACTTCGAACTGGCCCAGCACCGTGCCTGGCGCCACCGCCGGCGCGGGGGTGGTTCCGGGCTTCCGGACGACGATCGTTTCGTCCTGCTCTTCACGCACGGTTGCCTTCGATCGCTGAGCGTGGACCGGCTCCGCGATCAACGCGGGGCCGGCCACGATCAAACAGACGAGAGACAGAGACGCAGCGCACGTGGCGCGACGGTTACGCGCGGCTCCTCAGGTATGCGGAAGCCCGCAGCGCCAGGCCGACGCCGAGCAGCAGCAACCCGGCAAGCCCCACCGTGTAGAGCGGCGACGCCGTGTGCGGCAACTGCGCGGCGGGTGCCGCGGACGCCTGCTGCGACACCTGGACCGGTTCACCTTCCACCCCGGCGGTGTCCCTCGCGTCGGTCGCCTCGAAGGCCTTCGCGTTGTAGGCCACCTCGGTCTTCTGGGGTGTCTGGACCTGAACGGGTTCGTCCGCCTTGATGGGACCTTCCGTGCTGCGCGAGGGCACGGGCTGGTTTACTTCGGCGGCCAGCTGCTGCGCGCGCGCCTTGGGATAGATGAAGCGCTCACCACTGGTGTCGCCGGGATAGAACCAGCTCTTGATCGCCGCCGGCGAACCGGCGGGCCGTTCTCCCAGGTACATCACCGTCTTGCTCGTGGCGTTCAACCGGTAATCGGGCATGGTCAAGACCATCGAGTGGACTTTTCGCCCGGTGGCGTCCGTGACGCGAACGACGTGATGACTCGACCCGGTATCGGCCATTGCGAATACGTACTCGCCGGGCGGAAGCGTCATCACACCAGTCTTGGTGTTCGGATTGGGAATTTCGACGGGTGCGTTGAACTTGACCTTCGTTCGCTTGCCCGACTGCGCGTCGACGATTTGGACCGTCGCCAGACAGGCCAGGACCGCGGCCGCGATGCGGATCATCTTCATCTCTCTGCTCCCTTCACGAGGCATTGCCGCACATATCAAATGGGGCAGGTGCCGCCAACGCACGAACCATGCCCACCCGCGATCCGCTTGAGAACGCTGCGTTAACCGCGCATTCCAGGGCGGGGCGCGGTCGTCGGGAGACTCGCAATCTCCGAAGGTCCTCCGACAGGCCGGAGGGACTACGTAAATCGATCGCCGTCATGGCCCTGGTCGGCCGAAAACACTGCATTTCGGCGCCGCCATCTCTGGCATCTGGGGTGCACTACGGTCGTCACCGGCGATTTGCCGGGCACGCACGCCCACCAGCGCACTCTCGATGAAGGGATCGCCGACATGTCAGACAAAGCAGCCGAGGATTCGTTAGCCGACACGCGCGACTTGATCGCCCACGAGGTGCCGCACGGCCTGAATCGGCGGTCCTTCCTGATGCGGACTGCTGTGGGCGGGGCCGCCGCCGTCATGACCGGGTGCACGGCGTCGCCCGAGGAGAAGACGGCCAAGGCGGCCGCCACGATACCCGTAACGCCCGTGCCGCCTGCGGCGCCGCCGCTCTCCAAGGACCTGGACGTCGTCAAGAAGGGCGCGGGGCCCGTCATGACCACTGTCGACGAGTTCTACAAGGTCGGCCCCGGCCCCTCGAGCTCGCACACGATCGGGCCGATGCGCATCACCTACGATTTCTACCAGCGGGCCACGAAGCTGCCGGCCGACCAGCTCGCCAAGGCGACGAAGCTGCAGGTGAATCTGTTCGGAAGCCTCAGTGCGACGGGCAAGGGGCACGGCACGGAGCGCGCCGCGCTCGCCGGCCTAGTCGGCAACGAACCGGCGACCGTCGATCCGAAGTTCCTCGACAGCCTGCGCGACAAGCCGGATCAGGTCTTCCCCGTGAAGCTCGGGAGCAAGTCGATCGACGTGAGCCTCAAGGACGTCGTGTACGACGCGACCAAAGGGGATTTCAAGCACCCGAACACGATGACGGTCAAGCTGCTCGCCGGCAACGACGTGCTGCTCGAGCAGGAGTACTACTCGATCGGCGGCGGCTTCATCGAATGGAAGGGATACGAACCACCCAAGAAGAACGCGCCAAAGTATCCCTTCCGGCTGATGAAGGAGCTGCGCGCGCACGCCGACAACAACAAGACCACGATCGGCAAGATCGTGCTGGCCAACGAGATGTCGATTTCGGGCAAGTCGGAAGCCGAGGTCTACGCCTGGGTCGACAAGGTCATCAACGCGATGGTCGCCACGGTGAAGTCCGGTCTGGCGATGCCCGAAGACGACGTGCTGCCGGGGCCGATCAAGCTGCACAGCAAGGCGGCCACCGTCTACAAGCGCGCGATGGACGACAAGTTCCAGGCCGATCGCGGCATCGGCGTGTTGTCGGCCTTTGCGCTGGCGGCCTCCGAAGAAAACGGGCGTGGTCATCTGGTGATCACCGCGCCCACCGGCGGTTCCGCCGGTGTGATGCCGTCGTTGGTCTATGCCCTGCAGGAAGTCCGGAAGGTCGACCATCAGAAGGTTCGCGAAGGCATGCTCGCTGCCGCGGCGATCGGCTATCTGTGTAAGCACCATGCGACGCTGTCGGCGGCCGAGGGCGGCTGTCAGGCGGAGATCGGCGTCGCCTCGTCGATGGCCGCGGCGTTGGTCGCCACGGCGTACGATGCACCGAACGAGGTCGTGGAGAACGCCGCCGAATCGGCGCTCGAACATCACCTCGGCATGACCTGCGACCCGGTCGCCGGGTATGTCCAGGTGCCGTGCATCGAACGGTGCGCGTTCGGCGCCGTCAAGGCGTGGACCGCGTACGCGATCGCCAGCAACGAGATCGCGTCCCGGCACCGTGTCAATCTCGACGCGACCATCGCGGCGTTGGCCGAAACGGCCAAGGACATGAACAGCAAGTACAAGGAGACGAGCGAAGCCGGTCTTGCTCAATCCGTCGTGCTCTGCTGATCGAACCGTGCATCGGCGGCGTCTCGCCAAATCGGGGGAGGGTTCCATGGGTTTGGCGGGCGTCGCCGTTGTCGTCTTTCTCACGTTCTTTGCCACCTCGGCGTCCGCTCAGCCCGAGGCGGCGGCGCCGGCCAACGGGCAAGCGGCTGCTGTGCCCTCCGATCAGCCGTTCGGCGAGCGCTACAAGGACGGAATGGTCATCTGGGAAACGCCCCCAGGCGACACGGTGCCGTTCCTGCTCAAGTTCAACATCAACACGCAACTCCGCTATCTCAACACGCAAAGCAGCCAAGACGAGTTCACCGATCACCTCGGCGTGACCCGCGACGTCCACACGCGCAACGACATCACCGTCAACCGCGCGATGTTCATCTTCGGCGGCTACGTGTTCGATCCGCGGCTTCGCTACAGTTTCACGGTCTGGACGTCCGCCGGCGCCGCGTCGATCGTCGTCGCCAGCAACGTCGGCTGGGCGTTCAACAAGGCCTTGACCGTGATGGCGGGCTACACGGGCGTACCCGGCAGCCGGTCGCTGGTCAACACGTTTCCCTTCTTCACGTCGACCGACCGCAGCATGGCCGACAACTTCTTCCGGCCAGGGTTCACGCAGGGAGCCTGGGCCACCGGAGATCTGGGGAAGGGGCTGAACTACATGGCCTTTGTCGGCAACGGTCTTAACACGCTGAGCATCTCGGCCAACAAGATCGATACACACCTGGCGTTGTCGACGAGTGCCTGGTGGGAGCCGCTGGGCGACTACGGGCCCGCCGGCAAGTCGCGCAACATGTACGACGACTACATCTCTTCGAAGAAGGTTCGCATTCGCCTCGGCACGTCGTACACGCGATCGCGGGAGGACCGCTTTTCGAACCTGGATCAATCCAGTCCCGAGAACACGTCGCTCTACAACTCCGACGGCGTGCTGACGTTCTCGACCGGCGCGTTTGCTCCGGGCGTCACGCTCGACATCGCGACCTACCGGATGTGGGCGACCGACTTCGGGCTCAAGTGGAACGGGTTCGCCCTCAATGGCCAGTACTTCGTCCGCTGGTTGAACGACTTCGAGGCCGACGGCCCGTTGCCGCTCTCGTCCACCAAAGATCACGGCGGTGAGGTCACCGCGGGATACTTCGTCAATCCCAAGAAGGTGATGGTGTACGGCCGCGGCTCGTGGGTCCGCGGGCAGTTCGGCGATTCGCATGAGTACGGCGCCGGCGTGAAGTGGCACTTCCTTCCGACCGAGCGGCTGTGGCTCAATAGCGAGCTGTTCAGGATCGACCACGCGCCCTATAGCGGCGCGTTTACGCCGTACACCGTCGGCATGACCGGCTGGGTGCCGATGGTCCAGACGGTACTTGCCTTCTGACCATGCCTGACGATCCCGTCAGGAAGTCTTCACTTGCAGCCTGGTCCCCGGCGCGCTACGGTTCGTGCAGTGGGAATCGTGCGTGGCTGGACGGGGATGAGGGTCTGGATCGGCGGTGGGCTCGTCGCGCTGTTGTCCGTCGGAACGATGGCAACCGTGTCGGCGCACCACACCGCGTCGTTCTTCGACACCAGCAACCCGGTCACGCTCCAGGGTGCGCTCACCAGCGTGAGTTGGAGGAATCCGCACGTCCTCTTACGCCTCGAGACCCGCGGCGACAACGGCGCCGTGGTCTCGTGGAACATCGAAACGCTCGACGTGCAAGGCTTGTCGCGGCAGGGCTTGAAGCAGGAATCCTTCAAGCTGGGGGCCCCGTTCAGCGCCACGGTGTGCGTCGCGAAGGACGGCACCCGCTGGGCCGTGACGCACGCGTTGATGACACCGACCGGTCCGATCGCCCTCGGCGTCGGCGGCTGCTGACGCGCGGGTGCTCGACTAGCTGCTTCGTTCGGGCGCCTGCTCGACCAGGCCCGCGCTCGCCCTCGCGAGGCACTCGGAACACATCCCATGCGACGTCGTCGTCTCGAAGCCACGCTCGAAGAATTCCTCGACGGGAATCCATTCGTCGTCGCGATTCAGCTTCTTGCACCAGGCGCAGACGCGCAGGAACCCTTCGAGGTAGTGCAGTCTGGACACGATCCGCCTGGTGCGGACGACAACCGGCACGGCGACCAGGATGACCACGATGGTCTCGATGACGCTCTCGCGCCAATCGTTCTGCTGTTCGCCACCGAGGAGCAGCCGCGTGAGCCCGGCCAATTCGTTCGCCCACGAAAGCGCGATGATGATGGCGAAGCCGAGCAGCTCCAGCCGCATTACTCGGGATCCCGGTCGCGATGATGTCCGCATTCGGACCTCCAGCCACGTGAGCCGCGGGCAACTGGGCTGCCGACCACATCCTGCGGATCGATGATGAGGAATCGTAGCTGAACCTTCGAGGAACCTTCCATGCGTAATTCCCTCGTTGCGGCTTTGGTGCTTTCGTGCGGCGCGCTCCCGTTCATCGTGTCCGCGCAGCAGGCGCCGCTGCGACTGGTCTCGACGGCGTGGCCGCCCTTCACGAACCAGGCAGGGCAGGCGCGCTTCGCGCTGGACCTCGTCGAAGCCGCGCTCGGTCGCTTTTCGTTCACATCAAAGACCGAGATCGTGTCTGCCGCCGAGTTCACGGCCGCACTGACATCGAGCCGCTTCGACGGGAGCGGCGCCGCGTGGAAGGACAAGGAACGCGAGCAGGCGCTGCTCTTTTCGGAGCCGTATCTCGAGAATCGTCTCGTGCTGGTTGGACGCCGTGGCGCCGACGTGTCCACCAAGGCGCTTCGGCTGCTGGCGGGCAAGCGGATCGCGATCGTGGAGGGCTATTCGTACGGCGACGAGCTGGACCGCTCCGGGGTGATCTTGCAGCGCGCACGCAGCGAAGAGGACTGCCTCGCGGCACTGCTCAAAGGCGCGGTGGACTACACGCTGATGGACGACCTCGTGGTGCAGTACCTGGTCAGCAGCTACCCGAAGGAATCGGGCTCGCGCCTGGCGATCGGCTCTACGCCCCTCGTCACGCGGCCGCTTCACCTTGCCGTTCGCCGCTCGCGTCCGGATGCTCAGTCGATCATCAATCGCTTCAACGCCCAGATCCGAGGCATGATCCGCGACCGCACCTATCACCGGTTGCTGCACGTCGACTGGATTCGAGCCGACATCGACGGGGACGGCGTCTTCGAGTACGTCCCGGCAACGGACCATCCCGGCAGCCAGGAACCCGAGCGGGTGTATATCCTGTTCTCACCGCCATCGGAACCGACGAAGAAGTCCGGTTTCTACGTGGGCGGCACCATCTACAGCGACTGGGCCAGCGTGCCGGAATCGTCCCGAACCTACGATTCGCAGCACCCCGACCCCGCACGGTCCACCGCCAGCATCTTCAAGTTCACGTGGTGAGCGTCAGTGCGGGCACACGATGCCGCTCGTTCCGCGAACGAGTACCGTGGCGTCGCAGGTGTAGCTGCCAAAGGCGAGCGTCTGGAAGTCGGCCCGCGTGCCGAACGTGAGCTGAATATCCTTCACCGAATTGGAGGTGAGCGTGGAGTTCACCAGGGTGACGCTGAGCGCGTTGTCGACCAGTAAGCCCACCGTGCCGTTCTGGGTGCTGATCACCTTGGCCTGGTTCACGAGGGTCAGCGTGGAGCCGTCGAGCACGCGAACGCCGTTCCGGTTGTTGTGAGTAGCGTTGACGGTGCTGAACCCGGGCACGCCGGAGAACTGCGGCGTATTGAAGACCGTCATCACCGACGCTTCCTGTAGCAGCACTCCATCGCCATTGTTCGAGACGTTCAGGGTCGACGCCGCATCCAGATCGAAACCGGCTTTCGAGTTCACGGACACACCGGCAATCGGATTGCCCGACGCGGTGATCGTGCCGCCGAACGACACCAGGTGCGCGCCCGACACGATGGTCAACCCGACGCTGAAGTTGTTGTTGGCCGTGATGTGGGTCTCGGCGTCGTTGAGGAACGCATTGGCGCCGGTCGCGATCTGGATGCCCAGCGCGTTACCGTTCGCGACCACCTGCGCCTTCGAGAACGTGATTGAACTGCCGTTGATGTTGATGCCGAACACCTGGTTGTTGGACGTCGTGAGATTGCCAGTCACCGTCGCGGCCGATCCCGTCTGTAGATCGAGGCCGAACACGCCGTTCTGGCTCGCGGTGACCTCCGAGAGCACGGCGCTCGACGCGGTTTGCAGCGTCACCCCGAACACGGCGTTGTCGTGAGCGTTGACGTTGGTCAGTGTGACGTGCGCCCCATTGAACGCGACGATTCCGTTCGACCCGTTGCGCACCTCGATGCTGTCGAGCGTCACGCGGCCAGCCCCGGCAACCGTGAGCGCATCCTGGCCGTCGCCCTCGATTATCGCCGTCCCTATGCCTTTGAGGGTGAGACCGTCGGTAGCAATCACCACGGGGCCGTGACAGACGCCGGTGAACTGCATGGTGAGATTCTTGTCCGTGACGTTGTTCACCGCGGCCGCCAGCGACTCCTTGTTGCAGTCGACCGAGCCCTTGTCCGCCAGCGCGGTGGACGCCATCCCCAGCACACACAGAGACGCACTGACGATCGTGAAATATCGCATCGGTTCTTCTCCTTGGACGGACGAGAGCGCGATGGTGTCTTCGTCGCATCGCCGTGGTCAAGCACAAAAGCCGAGTCGTCTCAGCGTGTCGCTGAAAACCGGTACACGGTGTACTCGTCGTTCTCGAACAGCCGCTCGAGCGGAATCGTCACCGGGTGCGCGTAGGTCTTGTGCACAAGGAAATGCGTCCAGTGATACGTGCGTGCGGCGCGATCGATGGCCTCGGTCCACGCCACTGAGCGAAGCGGCGCTTGCAGCGCCAACCGTTCCTCTGAAAAGGGGAACTTCTCATACGTATAGTCCACGGCAAACGCCTGGTGTCCGAACAGCGCGGGAATCTGCATCTGGCGATCGAAGAGACCAGAACCCGCGGCCGGATACCGGAGATCATTGGTGACGATGACACTTCGATCCGTCGGAATGATTGCCAATGCTTCGGCGATCGCACGGTTGTCCGTAAATTCATGTCCACTGGCCGGGCTCCGAACGATCGACGCTGTGTAGTGCGCGGCTGCGACCATCCCTGGAACGATCGTCAGCGCCGCCGCACCGGCCAGGGCGGCGCGTACGCGCGCGCGGCAGCGGGGCCATCGAGGTGCCGCGATGCTCAGCACGAATACACGCAGCACTGGCGGCACGCTGATCATGAGCTGCGGCCAGTTGGCGGTGGTTCCGTTGACGCCTGAGGCGTTCAGTGTGTTGGCGACGATGAATGGGGCCAACGCAAACATCAACAGCGCCGAGCTGTCTGGAGAGCGAGCGCCGGGGCCTGGCTGGAGTGCGATGAATGCCGGGACGAGCAGCAGCGCGACGTCGGCGCCGAATCCAGCGAGGTCGCCACGCTGTCTGAGCCACTGCAGGTGATAGAGAGGAAACAGTTCGACGCCTGTCCCTCCGGTACGGCCAGGCAGAAACCAGAACAGGCCGTACACGACGGCAAACAGGCCCACGGCCACAACGGCTGGTAACAGGGGGCGAACGCTGCGTTCTAGAGCGGCCCGAACGGCCAGCGCGAGCCCCAGTCCAGAGAGCAGGCTCACCCCAGCCGGGGCTTTGACGATGACTGCGATGCCGGCGATGAAGATCGGGAGACGCCACCCGCGCGCTGGAGCATTGGCTACGCCAGCGAGGCACGCAAACACGAGGAACGGCGTCGCCACGTTGTGGGCGGAGATGTTGGCGACGCCCCACAGTTCGTGTTCCCCAAGCAGGATTTGCAAGGGCGCGAGTGTCAGCGCGCCGAGCGCGTGCACGACGCTTGGTCCAACCACGCTCGAGAACTCGCTCCAGAACGTGGGAACGAGGGTCACAAGAAGGGGAAGGCTCACGACCCACGGAAGCTCCGGGCCGATGCGCTGGATGAGTGTCACGGCCGCCGCGATGGTGCCGGCGGCCAGGAGGGGCACGACCACCAGGAAGAGGGCGTGATGCGGCGCGAGTCCCGACGTGCGTGAGATGAGCGCGGCGACGCCTTGAATCGAGTAGTGATTCGGAGGCTGAACACCTGCCACGTTGAGCGACGGCGGTGGAAAGGTGGTCGCCTTGGCGAGCGAGTGGACGTGCCCCAGGAAGAACGGCGTGTCGACGTTGAAGAAGACCGGCGGATACGGGCCGCGTGACATCTGAACGGCCGTCACGAGCACTGGAGAGAGCACGATCACGGCGGCGACGCCGGCAAGGACTGGATCCCAGTGCGGCGTCACGGTGAAACGCGGCAGGAGGACGGCGCGGCGCCCGTGAATCAGCAGCGCGGCGAGCAGCAGCGCCGCCGGCCCGATGAACCACGGGACGGAGAAGCGCAGGCACAAGAAATAGCCCAGCACCGCGAGCAAGAGGCCCGTGATCGTCCGGACGAACGCCGTCGCGGGCCCGCTGCCGGCATCGAGTGGTGGAACCAGAAGCGCTCCGATTACGTACCCGAACAGATAGACGACGCCACCCGCGGCGGCGACGCGAAGAAGGCTGGCTTGACCGATCAGTGCGAGAGCCACGGCCCACGCAAACACGGCGAGGGCGATTCCCGTGGCCCTGACGCGGTACGGACGATCGAGCGCACCGGAGACAGCCGTTCCAGCCGCCGCGAGCACGGCGACGATCGTTGGCCCCGGGGTGTCGAAGATCGGGTACCACACGGCGCCCGCCGCGATGAGGCCGGCGCTCGTGAAGAAGCTCGCACGACGGCGCGTTTGTCGTCCCGACAATACCAACCACACCGCCGGCCACAACAGCGCCGCGGCGCTCGCCGTTGCGAGCGCGGCCGGCACCGGAGGCACCCGCCAGAAGTTCAGCGCTTGCGAGCCGACGAATGTCGTTCCGCGAGGGGCGCCCGGCGCGACCTCGCCAAGGGTGCGGTCGATTTCGTGGGTGTCTGACACCGCGGGGTCGGCGACGAGCGCGGCGACGTTGCCGTGGGTGGTGTCGACCAGATCGTAGCGCCACGTCGTGCCGTCAGTCTGGGTGGGGCGAACGAGTCCGAATCGCGACTCGAGCCGCTGTCGATCCTGCGCTCCGAGGTCGCTGTTCCAGCGAACGTTGACCCGCGGCGCGAACGGCGACGGCAAGAGCGGTTCGACTGCCGCGAGGCACAGACCGGCCAGGCCGACCAACGCGAGTGCGCGAGAAGATCGCGGCATCCATCGCATGACTCAGCCGGATGATACTCACCTTGTCACGAGGTGCGCCTTCCGGGGACACTGATGCCCGTCCGAGGAGGTGCTCGTGAGCAGTGGGGGAGCCAGGATCGCCGGAGCGATTGCCATCGTCGTCGCCCTGTCGCCCGTGCTTGGCGCGCAGTGGCCGTCGTATCCCACGCCGGGCGTGCCGCGGACGCCGGACGGTAAGCCTGTCCTCGATGGTCCGGCGCCGAGGACGGCCGACGGCAAGATCGACTTTTCGGGGGTCTGGCTCCGCGCCGGGGCCGGAGGCGGCGGCCGCGGCCGCGCCGGTGCGCCGCCCGCTCCGACGACCACAGCTGACGGCATTCCGATCTCCACGTTCGGCGAGGTCGCGGGCCGCGGTTATCAGCTGCCGCTGCAGCCATGGGCCGCAGAGTTGAAGAAGAAGCGGATGGCCAACAACAACAAGGACAACCCCGACGTGTGGTGCCTGCCAATCGGGCTGATGCAGTACCACAACCATGGGCAGCCGCGGCAGGTCGTGCAGACGAAGAATCTGATGCTCATCACCTACGAGTCGAACTACGGCCTCCGCTACATCTACATGGATGGACGGCCGGCGCCGAACAACGACCCGACGCCGTGGTGGTTCGGCTACTCGCGCGGCTGGTGGGAAGGCGACACGCTGGTCGTCGAGACGACCAATTTCAACGGCGAGGAGCGCGCCGGGTGGCTCGACGTGAACGGGAGTCCCTACACGGACGCGCTCAAGATGACCGAGCGCTTCCGCCGTCCGAACTTCGGCACGCTTGAAATCGACGTCACCATCGACGATGCGAAGGCGTATACCAAGCCCTTTACCGTCCGAGTGAACCAGCGATTGCTGGTCGATCAGGAGATGATCGAGTTCATCTGCAACGAAAACGAGAAATCCACGGACCACATCGCAAAATAGCCCCATCTCGGCCCTTGGGAGTAGGATCTGCTTCGGCAAGAGCTCTGGGTGGCCGGCGCGCGTGCGCCCCGACCAGACGGCATAGGGGGATGAGCATGACCTTCCGAAGAAATCTGAATTGGACGAGCGTCGCAGTCGCGGCCGTGCTGACTATCGGTGTGCCGGGGATGGCGGGGGCGCAGGCGCCGCGTGGGGCGGGCGCGGGCCCCGCGGGGGCGGCACCCCCCGGCCAGGAGCAGGGTCGGGGACGTGGACGCGGAGGTCCGCAGTACTTCAACCCAGCGCCGGGCGCGAAGGACCTCAAGTCCGTCATGTTCAACTGGGGCTGGTATACCGGCTCGCTGCGGAGCGACCAGGAGTACGACATCACGACGTCGCTCGACTATCAGGGCAAGGGCACGATGCAGATCGGCGGGCAGCCCTGCAACGTGTCGCTGTACCGCAGCGACATCAGCTATCAGTCCTCGGGTGAACGAATCCGGATTACCGGCACCCGGCCAAACGGCCAGAGCTGCAACACCATCGAAGTCGTGAGTGGCGGCTACTCGTGGAACGAAGACATTCAGGGTGCCGAGCTCGTGCCGGGCAAAGGCAAGGCCACCCCGATGCCGGCCGCGATCGAAGATCGCATGATTCGGTTGTGGTCGGGCCCGCAAGGTGCGTACAAGGCCGCGTTCTTTGGTGCTGCCCCCGATCCGGCTGCACCGCCCATGACGCCGAGGCCGCAGCAGCTGGCCGCCGACGTGGCCACGATCGGGAAGACGTCCGTGGCGTGGGTCAACAACAAGGCGGTGTTGACGTACCCGATCCCGGGCGTCCCGACGGCTACCGCAACCACCACGCTCGACGCCAAGTTCATGCCCGAGAGCGTCGTGGTGAAGAACGGCAAGGACACCTACGAGTTCACGTACAGCGACTACAAGGATTGGAACAACCCGCTCAATCCGGCCGAGGCGTTGTATGCAGGCCGGATGATCGAGAAGAAGAACGGCACCGTCGTTCGCGACATCACGACGACGCTGACCGAAACGGGGCAGATGTATGTCGTCGTCCCGGTGCCGGCCAGCATCAAGGCCGCGATCAAGCCCACGCACCAGCCTCCGAACTGGACGCTGCCAGCCCAGCCCGCAAATCCCGAAGCGGCGGCCGCGATGACGCCGCGCCTGGCCAACGGGAAGCCGGACCTGACCGGCGTGTGGGGCGCCGGCTTCAATCCCATTACGGGGGGCGGCGCCCGCCGCTGCGGTCCCACGCAGAAGGACTGCAAGATCGCGCAGGACAACTTCTGGGTGGACTACGAGTGGATCTCGCCGTCGCGGTTCGGCGTGTATGGGCATCCCATCTACAAACCCGAATTCTGGGACAAGGTGCAG
>Ga0105238_10000882_pt1 | contig 30945 bp, 24 predicted proteins | sample KBSC34metaG_FD_81526 | JGI IMG/M metagenome (GOLD analysis project Ga0105238, IMG submission 81526) | Corn rhizosphere microbial communities from Kellogg Biological Station, Michigan, USA - KBS C3-4 metaG | ecosystem: Host-associated > Plants > Roots > Rhizosphere > Soil | place: Michigan, USA...
CATCTGGTTCGATGCCCGCAGTCCGAAGTATGGCGGGGCCTACCGGGTCTCGCCGCAAGCCTTTCCGGGCCTGCCGGGCGTACGCACGGTCAGCCTCGAACCTCAGGGCGGACTGCGCGAGACGGAGCGCCACTGGCTGTGCTTCCTGCCCAACATCATCAACATGGTGGCGCGCTGCGGCCAGCACAGCGAAGAGGCCCAGCGCAACCTGCATGGCCTGATGAGTTCGCTGCGTACCATGCAGGCACTGGTGGCCAGCCAGCATGCTCGGCTGGTGATGAAATTCCACCCGGTCGACGAGGCCAATCTCAATCCGCAGTTCAAGCAGCAGTTCTACGGCTTCGGCCTCAGCTACGCCAGCTTCGCGGCCCAGCAAGCCATCGACGCGCAGCTGGAACCGGCGCTGTTCGATTTCACCCGCTTCATCGTGATCAATGAATCGGCGGCCAGCCGCTATGTCGAACTGTTCCAGGGACTGGACTTCCTGATTTCGCTGAACCTGTTCTGACAAGACGGCACGCAGGGCTCTGGGCGCGTTGACGCTTTCTGCACCGAGGCTGACGTTTTCTGCACCATGTCGCCGCTGCCGGCCCTCTACCATGGGCGCTCCTCAACCTTGACCGGAGCGCATTCATGTCCTTTTTCCGCTTTTCCGTGGCCACGCTGGCCCTGACGTTTTCTGCACTGTCGGCCCATGCTGCCGATTTCACCGTGACCAGCCGCGACATCCAGGATGGCAAGGCGCTGTCGAACGCGGAAGTCTTCAACGGCTTCGGCTGCAGCGGCCTGAACCGCTCGCCGCAGCTGTCCTGGTCCAACGCCCCGGCCGGCACCAAGAGCTTCGCCGTGACCGTGTATGACCCGGATGCCCCGACCGGCAGTGGCTGGTGGCACTGGACCGTGTTCAACCTGCCGGCCTCCACCACCAGCCTGCCGGCCGGCATCGATGCCCAGGGCCGCGGCCTGCCCGCAGGTGCCATCCAGGGCCGCACCGATTTCGGCAGCAGTGGCTACGGTGGTGCCTGCCCGCCAGCGGGTGACAAGCCGCACCGCTATCAATTCGTGATTTGGGCACTGAACACCGAAAAATTGCCACTGGATGCGCAAGCCAGCGGTGCTATGCTCGGCTTCTTCCTCAACGGCGCGGCCCTCGGCCAGGCCCGCTTGACCGCCACCTACGGACGCTGAATCCCGCATGCAAAGTGACATCGCCATCCTGCCCTTCGCCCATGGCACCCGCCCCACGCTGACACGCATCCGCGCCCGGCACGAACAGCAGTTGCGCCAGGTTTTCATCGGCCTGGCCAGCATCTGCCACGTACGCCAGGGCAAGAAGCGCATGCAATGGGGCCATCGCCATCTGCTGTGCGGGCAGGATGTGCTGGTGCTCATCGCCGCCGGTACCCAGGTCAATGTCGCCAACCTGCCCAAGGGCGGCGAATATGCGGCCGACATGGTGTCCCTGCCGCCGGCACTGATCGAGCGCTTTCGCCTGCACTATCCCGGCCAGGGCGTACAGGCGCGCGATGCCAGCGCGGTCAGCAGCGTGGCGCAGGATGCCGACATCCTGCGCGCCTGGCGCCATCTGCAGGACTGCATCCGCGAAGAAGCCGCCAGCGAACTGCAATGCCAGGCAGCCGAAGGTCTGCTGCTGGCCCTGAGCCTGCGCGGCGCCATCGGTGGCCTGCTGCGTGAACGGGGCGACGCCATCAGCCATCACATCGAACAGCACCTGCTGATGCTGGCCCCGGAAGAACGCAGCCTGGAGCGCGTGGCCGAAGCGTTTCATTGCAGCGTCTCGACCCTGCGGCGGCGGCTGGCGCGCGAGCAGACCGGCTTCCGCGAATTGCTGGACAAGGTGCAGCTGGGACTGGCGCTGGACCAGTTGCAGGCATCGTCCTTGCCCATCGCCGACATTGCCTCGGCCTGCGGCTATGACTCGCCCTCGCGCTTTGCGATGCGCTTTCGGCAGCACTACGGGATCAGCCCCAGCGAGTTGCGGCAGACCCTGCCCTGAGGTCAAAGCCTCCTGAACCTTACCTCCAAACGGCGCGTTGACCTGCGTGGCTCAACAACAAGCGCCGTCATCCGGGTACGAAAGCACCGACACGCGATTGAAACAGCGTCCGACTGCCCGCATTCGGCGCAGGACCTAGTATGGCTCCAACGGCTCGCGATGGCGGGACGCCCCCCACAACAACCTTAGGAGATCTCCATGTCCAAACCGACCCTGAAATTCCTCGGCACTGCCCTGGTAGTGGCTGCCTTCAGCACCGGCGCCTTCGCACAGAATGCCGGCGGTGCCAGCGGTGGTGCAGCCGGTTCCGGCGCAGCCGGCTCGGGCGCAGCAGGTGCCACCGGCGCCCAGACCACGCCCAACAACAGCGCCACTGAGTCTGGCAGCTCCTCTTCCGGCAAGAGCATGCGCAACCACAACAAGTCGGACAAGTCGATGGACAAGTCGATGAAGAGCGGCAGCCAGAATTCCCGCTCGGGTAACAATGCCAATACCACTGACTCGAAGAACGGCCCGCTGGGCACCTCGCCGGGCGGCAATGGCGGCGGCACCGGTGGCGCTGGCGGCTCGGGCTCCTGATCGCTTGCGCAGTAATGCGCAGATGACTCGGATACTCTGATGACCTTTTCCAGCTTTTGTTGTCTCCGTAGTTCATGTTGTTTCGTTGTGTAGTTGTTTCTGTTGTCTCCGTAGTTTCCTGTTGTTTGATGCTTGAGCGCAGCATGGCGAAGTCTTCATGCCTCCCGCCATGCATGATTTGCCCCGTCGAAGCTGACGGGGCTTTTTTATGGCCGCAGCCAGCAGTCGTGCGACGGTGAGAACGCGCGCTGCGGGAGGGTACAATGTCGCCTTCGCTTACTGCCCGCGCCTGTCCATGACCGATCACCTGGAAATTTTTTACCGGCTTCTGTTCGCCATGCTCATCGGCTGCGTCATCGGCATCGACCGCAACTTGCGTGGCAAGCCCACGGGCATGAAGACCCTGGGCCTGGTGGCGCTGGGATCGGCTTTGGTCACGATGGCCGCGATGGATTTCGCGCTGGCACCGGATGCCCATAGCCGCGATGCCGTCAGCCGCGGCATCCAGGGCGTCATCACCGGTATCGGTTTCCTTGGGGCAGGCGTCATCGTCCATGAACAGCGCAGCGAGAAAGTACGCGGCCTGACCACTGCGGCATCGATCTGGGTAACCGCGGCAGTCGGCATCGTCTGCGGTGCCGGCTGGTGGCGCGTGGCGCTGATGTCTACCGGCCTGATCCTGACCTTGTTCGTCGTAGGCCGACCGCTGGAACACTTCCTGCACCGCCGATGGCTGCGCAAGACCGACGACGAACGCGCCGACATCAGCGCGCGCGAAGAAGATTGATCGCCTCGCGGGCATGAAAACCGTTTTCCTCTATCTCTGCACCGCACTGGCCGAAATCGTCGGCTGCTATCTTCCTTACCTCTGGCTCAAGCAGGATCGCAGCGCCTGGCTGTTGCTGCCGGCCGCCGCCAGCCTGGCCCTGTTCGCCTGGCTGCTGACCTTGCATGAAGCCGCGTCCGGACGCGTCTATGCGGCCTATGGCGGGGTCTATATCGCCGTGGCCATGCTCTGGCTCTGGGCCGTGGATGGCGTGCGCCCTTCCGCCTGGGATTGTGCCGGGGTGGCCGTGGCGCTGGCAGGCATGGCGCTGATTGCCTTCCAGCCGCGATAAGCACGATTCTTTCCGGTCCCGTGCAGACGGGCTATCCCGGCGGCAACAAACACGTCACCGGCTTCATCTTTTCGGGCCCGCCCGCTCACGCACTGTCACGATGCACTGCACCACGAACGCGCAGACTGCACTCGAATACATCATGCAATGATATATATCGGTGATCGGGCCCCGCGCCACTGCCGCGCTTCATTTCCGCCTTCCACTCCGCAAAACCGCGCCCATGCTGCCTCCCCGCCAAAACCCTGCGGCTGGCACGGCCTTTGCTCAATGTCCATCAGGATCAAGGACGATCCACCACTTTGATGCCGATCTAACGATGGATCTGCAATGCATACGGACAATGGCGTCCGCTTGAAACGAGGCAAGGCCTCGGATTCGAGCGGGCGCCTTTTTGTTTTTACGGGACCCGACATGAGCAAATCCAATCGTATCGCGCTGTTCTCCCTGGGCACGCCCCAGATGCGCGCCTTCCATCTGACCTGGATGGCCTTCTTCGTCTGCTTCTTCGCCTGGTTCGCCTGCGCGCCGCTGATGCCGGTCATCAAGGGTGAATTCCACCTCACCCCCGGCCAGATCGCCAACATCAACATCGCCGCCGTGGCCGTGACCATCCTGGTGCGCCTCATCATCGGCCCCATGTGCGACCGCTTCGGTCCGCGCAAGGCCTATACCGGGCTGCTGCTGGCCGGTGCCGTACCGGTCATCGGCGTGGCCTTCGCGCAGAGCTACGAGAGCTTCCTGTTCTTCCGCCTGCTCATCGGTGCCGTCGGTGCCAGCTTCGTCATCACCCAGTACCACACCTCGGTCATGTTCGCTCCCAACGTGGTCGGCACGGCCAATGCGGCCACGGCCGGCTGGGGCAATGCGGGCGGCGGCGTGGCACAGGGCGTGATGCCCCTGCTGATGGCAGCCATGCTGATGCTGGGCGTCTCGCAAGGCTGGGGCTGGCGTGCGGCGCTGCTGGTGCCGGGCGTGCTGATGCTGGTGATGGCCGCGCTCTACTGGCGCTTTACCCAGGACTGCCCGGAAGGCAACTATGACGAACTGCGCGCCGCCGGCGTGACCATTGAAAGCGGCAAGCGCGGCGGCTGGGCCAGCTTCCGTGCAGCGGCCGCCAACTATCGCGTGTGGATGCTCTTCATCACCTACGGTGCCTGCTTCGGCGTGGAAATCTTCATCCACAACATCGCCGCCATCTACTACGTGGACCACTTCCAGCTCTCGCTGGAATCAGCCGGCATCGCCGCCGCCAGCTTCGGCCTGCTGGCGCTGTTTGCCCGCGCCCTGGGCGGCTACATCTCTGACAAGGTGGCCCTGCGTGGCGGCCTGAACCGCCGTGCCACCCTGCTCTTCGTGATGATGCTGGGCGAAGGCCTGGGCCTGCTGTGGTTCGCCCATGCCGGCAGCGTGGTAGCCGCCGTCATCGCCATGCTGTGCTTTGGCCTGTTCACCCACATGGCCTGCGGCGCCACCTACGCGCTGGTGCCCTTCATCGACCGCAAGGCACTCGGTGGCGTGGCCGGCATCATCGGTGCCGGTGGCAACGTCGGTGCAGTGGCCGCGGGCTTCCTGATGAAGGGCCTGGGCAACACCCAGCAGACCCTGTCGATGCTGGGCGTGCTGGTGACCATTTCGGCACTGTGCGCAGTGGCCATCCGTTTCACCGCGTCGGACAAGAGCGGCGATGCCGCCCTGGCCGACAGCAAAGTTGCAGCCTGAGGAGAGCACCCATGAACATCATCGTCATCGGCCACGGCATGGTCGGCCACAAATTCCTGGAATGCCTGGCCGAGAGCGGCGCGGGCGACATCAAAGTCACCATCCTCTGCGAAGAACCGCGCCCGGCCTACGACCGCGTGCACCTCTCCGAATTCTTTGCCGGCAAGAGCGCGCAAGACCTGTCGCTGGTGGCGCCCGGTTTCTTCGACGCCCGCCGCAGCCCGGTGCAGTTCGATCTCAAGCTCAATGCCAAGGCCCGGCACATCGACCTGGAACGCAAGCAGGTGGTGGCCAATGTGGCCGGCGCAGAAGAGACCTTGTCCTATGACAAACTGGTGCTGGCCACCGGCTCCTATCCCTTCGTGCCGACGGTGGCAGGCAACCAGCGCAAGGATTGCTTCGTCTATCGCACCATCGAAGACCTGGAAGCGATGCTGGAATGCGGCAGCCGTTCCAAGAGCGGCGTGGTCATCGGCGGCGGCCTGCTGGGCCTGGAATGCGCCAAGGCCCTGCGTGACCTGAAGCTGGAAACCCACGTGGTCGAATTTGCGCCGCGCCTGATGGCGGTGCAGGTCGATGAAAGCGGTGGCCGCATCCTGCGCCAGAAAATCGAGGAACTGGGCGTGACCGCCCATACGCAAAAGAACACGGTCGAGATCGTCGATGGCAAGCAGCACACCCATCGCATGAATTTCGAAGATGGCTCGCACCTGGAAACCGACATGATCGTGTTCTCCGCCGGCATCCGCCCGCGTGACGAACTGGCGCGCCAGGCGGGCCTGAAGGTGGGAGACCGGGGCGGCATCGTCATCGACAACAGCTGCCTTACTTCGGACGCGGCCGTCTATGCCATCGGCGAATGTGCGCTGTGGAATGGCAAGATCTTCGGCCTGGTCGCCCCCGGCTACGACATGGCCCGCACTGCCGCCAAGCACCTGCTCTCGCACCGCGATGACGCCATCGAAGTACCGTCCTTCAACGGCGCCGACATGAGCACCAAGTTGAAGCTCATGGGCGTGGACGTGGCCAGCATCGGCGATGCGCACGGCAAGGAAGCCGGCAGCCGCTCCTACCAGTTCACCGACGAACGCAAGCAGATCTACAAGAAGATCGTGGTCTCCGAATCGGGCAAGCACCTGCTGGGCGCGGTGATGGTGGGCGATGCCGCCGAGTACGGCACGCTGCTGCAGATGATGCTCAACAAGATCGAGCTGCCGGAATCGCCGGAATTCCTGCTCCTGCCGCAATCCGACGGCAAGGCCAAACCCGGCCTGGGCGTGGATGCCCTGCCGGAATCGGCACAGATCTGCTCCTGCAACAACGTCTCCAAGGGCCAGCTGTGTGCGGCGGTCGCCTCGGGTGTCACGACGATTGGCGACCTGAAGGCTTGCACCAAGGCCGGCACCGCCTGCGGCGGCTGCGTGCCGCTGGTCACGCAGGTGATGAAGGCGGAGATGAAGAAACAGGGCCTGGCCGTCAACAACCATGTCTGCGAACACTTCCCCTACTCCCGCCAGGAAATCCACCATCTGGTGCGCGTGGGCCAGATCAGGAGTTTCGATGAACTGCTGGCCAAGCACGGCAAGGGTCTGGGCTGCGATGTCTGCAAGCCGATGGTGGCCAATGTGCTGGCCTCGCTGTGGAACGACTTCGTGCTCAAGAAGGAACACGCCGGCCTGCAGGATTCCAACGACTACTTCCTCGGCAACATCCAGAAGGATGGCACCTACTCGGTGGTGCCGCGCATGGCCGGTGGCGAAGTCACGCCCGATGGCCTGATCGCGGTCGGCCAGATCGCCAAGAAATACGGCCTCTACACCAAGATCACCGGCGGCCAGCGCGTGGACCTCTTTGGTGCCCGCGTGGACCAGTTGCCGGACATCTGGGAAGAACTGATCGCCGCCGGTTTCGAGACCGGCCACGCCTACGGCAAGTCGCTGCGCACCGTCAAATCCTGCGTCGGTTCCACTTGGTGCCGTTACGGCGTGGGCGACAGCGTGGGCTTTGCCGTGCGCCTGGAAAACCGCTACAAGGGCCTGCGTTCGCCGCACAAGATCAAGTTCGGCGTCTCCGGCTGCACCCGTGAATGCGCCGAGGCACAGGGCAAGGATGTAGGCATCATCGCCACCGACAAGGGCTGGAACCTGTACGTCTGCGGCAATGGCGGCATGAAGCCGCGCCATGCCGAACTGATTGCCTCCGATCTGGATGAAGAAGCCCTGACCCGCTACGTCGACCGCTTCCTGATGTTCTACGTGCGCACGGCAGACCGTCTGCAACGCACCAGCACCTGGCGCGAGAACCTGGAAGGCGGACTGGAGTATCTCAAGAGCGTGGTCATCGATGACAAGCTGGGCATCGCCGCCGAGCTGGAAACCGAGATGCAGCGCGTGGTCGACACCTACCAGTGCGAATGGAAGAAGGCCGTCACCGATCCGGAAACGCGCAAGCGCTTCCGTCACTTCGTCAACAGCAAGGCGGCCGATGGCAACATCAAGTTCGTCGAGGAACGCGGCCAGATCCGTCCGGCCACGGTGGCCGAGAAGAAGCTGCTCGATATTCCGGTCGTCGTCGAGACCGTCTGAACATCAAAAACAATCAGGAGCCCGGCATGCACAGCGACCAACAAATCAAGCACTGGACCCCCGTCTGCGAACTGGCCGAGATCGTCCCCAACACGGGCGTGGCCGCGCTGATCGGCGACCAGCAGGTAGCCATCTTCCACGTGATCGACCGCAGCCAGGGCGAGCCGCAGCCGCGCGTCTTCGCCATCGGCAACTACGACCCCAACGCCCAGGCCGCCGTGCTCTCGCGCGGGCTGGTGGGCAACCTGGGTGAACGTATCGTGGTGGCCTCGCCGATCTACAAGCATCACTTTGATCTCACCACCGGGCAATGCCTGGAAGAACCTGCCAATTCGGTGCCCGCCTGGCCGGCGCGCATCGACGAAGGCAAAGTCTGGATCGGTGGCTGAGATGACGACCGCCAAGCCCTCGCTGGTGGTGGTCGGCAATGGCATGGCCGGCATGCGCACGGTCGAGGAATTGCTCAAGCTCGCACCGGATCTCTACGACATCACCGTCTTCGGTGCCGAGCCGCATGGCAACTACAACCGCATCATGCTCTCGCCGGTGCTGGCCGGTGACAAGAGCATCGATGACATCATGCTCAACCCGCGCGCCTGGTATGACGAACATGGCATCACCCTGCATGCGGGCGACCCGGTGGTGCAGATCGACCGCCGCCAGCGCACCGTCCACGCGCAATCCGGCCTCGCGGTGAAATACGACCGCCTGCTGCTGGCCACCGGCTCCACACCCTTCATCATCCCGGTGCCGGGCCATCAACTGCCGGGCGTGATCGCCTTCCGCGACATCCAAGACGTGGACACCATGCTGCAAGCCGCGCGCACGCATCGCCATGCGGTAGTGATCGGCGGCGGCCTGCTCGGGCTGGAAGCCGCCAATGGATTGATGCGCCAGGGCATGGACGTGACGGTGGTGCATGTGACGGATGCGCTGATGAACCAGCAACTGGACAAACCCGCCGCCGCCCTGCTCAAGAAGGCGCTGGAAGACAAGGGCCTGCGCTTCCTCCTCAATGCCAATACGGACGAGATCGTCGGCCCGGATCGCGTGACCGCCGTGCGCTTCAAGGATGGCAGCAGCATTCCGGCCGACCTGGTGGTGATGACGGCGGGCGTGCGCCCCAACATCGCGCTGGCCAAATCCGCGGGCCTGCACTGCGAGCGCGCCATCATCGTCGACGACACCCTGCAGACCTATGACCCGCGTATCTATGCCGTGGGTGAATGCGTGCAGCACCGCAAGGCCACCTTCGGACTGGTGGCCCCGATCTGGGACCAGGCGCGCGTGTGCGGTGCGCATCTGGCCGGTGCCGGCCATCGCCGCTATGTGCAGCAGGCCACGGCGACCAAGCTCAAGGTCACCGGCGTGGACCTGTATTCGGCAGGCGATTTCATCGGCGGCGAAGATACCGAAGACCTGGTGGTACGCGACCCGCGACGCGGCATCTACAAGCGCCTGGTATTGCGCGGCTCGCGCCTCATCGGCGCGGTGCTGTATGGTGATGTCAAAGACGGACCGTGGTACTTCGACCTGATCCAGAGCGGCCGCGACATCAGCGCCTTCCGGCGCGAACTGCCGTTTGGACAGGCTATGTGCCAGCATGCTGCCTAGCCATTGCGGCGACCACGGAAATTAGTAACAGAGGATACCAATGAATTTTGCACAGACCCCGCTGGCCCTGGCCGTGGCCACCACCTCGACCACCTGCCCCTACTGCGGCGTGGGCTGCGGCGTGACGGCTTCGCTCAAGGAGGATGGCCGCATTGGCGTACAGGGCGACGTGCAGCATCCGGCCAACTTCGGCCGCCTGTGCGTGAAAGGCTCGGCCCTCGCCGAAACGGTGGATCTGGATGGCCGTCTGCTGCATCCGCAAGTGCGCGATGCGCAAGGCGCGTTGCAACAGGTTTCGTGGGATCAGGCTCTGGAGCAGGTGGCGAGCAAGTTCTCTGCCGTCATCGCCGAACATGGCCCGGATGCCGTGGCACTCTATGTCTCGGGACAATTGCTGACCGAGGACTACTACATCGCCAACAAGCTCATGAAGGGCTACATCGGCAGCGCCAACATCGATACCAATTCGCGGCTGTGCATGTCCTCGGCGGTGGCCGGCCACAAGCGCGCCTTCGGTGAAGACCTGGTGCCGGTCTGCTATGAAGACCTGGAGCTGGCCGACCTGATCGTGCTGGTCGGATCGAATGCCGCGTGGTGCCATCCCATCCTCTTCCAGCGCATCGCCAAACTGAAGGAGACCCGCCCTGCCCTGCGCCTGATCGTGATCGATCCGCGCCGCACCGCGACCTGCGAACTGGCGGACTTGCACCTGCCCGTCAAGGCGGGCACGGATGTGTGGCTCTTCAATGGCTTGATGAGTTACCTCGCCCATCGCGGCCTGCGGGACAACGCCTTCATCGCCGCGCACACCAATGGCTTCGACGAGGCATTGGCAGTGGCCGATGCCGAGTGCGCCGATCCCGCCACGGTAGCGCGCATCTGCAAGGTGGATCTGCAGGACTTGCTGGACTTTTACGAAGCCTTTGCCGAGACCGAGAAGGTCGTCACCGGTTTTTCCATGGGCGTGAACCAATCCTCGGTCGGCACCGACAAGGTCAACAGCATCATCAACTGCCACTTGGCCACCGGCCGCATCGGCAAGCCCGGCATGGGCCCCTTCTCCATCACCGGCCAGCCCAATGCCATGGGCGGACGCGAGGTCGGCGGGCTGGCCAATATGCTGGCCGCGCACATGGACCTGGACCAGCCATTGCATCGCGAGATCGTGCAGGAGTTCTGGCAATCCCCGCGTATCGCGGACAAGCCGGGCCTCAAGGCCGTGGACATGTTCCGCGCCATCGAGGAAGGCCGCATCAAGGCGGTGTGGATCATGGCCACCAATCCGCTGGTGAGCCTGCCCGATGCTGACCTTGTACAGCGCGCCTTGCAGAAGTGCGAGCTGGTGGTGTCTTCCGATGTCATCACGCAAACCGATACCAATGCACTGGCCCACGTGCTGCTGCCGGCGCTGGCCTGGGGCGAGAAGGATGGGACGGTCACCAATTCCGAACGCCGCATTTCGCGGCAACGGGCTTTCCTCACGGCACCGGGCGAGGCACGCGGTGACTGGCAGATCATCTGCGACGTCGCGCAGCGCATGGGTTTTGCGGGATTTGATTTCGACGGCCCGCATGCGATCTTTGATGAACACGCGCGCCTCTCTGCGCATTGCAATGGCGAGGCAGATGCAGGAGGTGAACACCGCGCACGCCGCGTCTTCAATCTCTCCGGCCTGACCGGGATGGACAAGGCCGCTTATGACGCAATGGCACCGATCCAGTGGCCCGTGCAGCGCTTGTCTGATGGCAGCATCGGCGGCACGGCACGCGTCCTGGAAGATCATCGTTTCACCCACGCCGATGGGCGCGCGCGATTTGTGCCGACCGCACCGCGCACGCCGGGCCACGCCGTTTGCGAGGACTACCCGCTGATCCTCAACACCGGCCGCGTGCGCGATCACTGGCACACCATGACGCGCACCGGCAAGTCGGCCACGCTGGCCAGCCATATTCCGGAATCCTTCATCGACCTGCACCCACAGGATGCGCTGCTGTATGGCGTGCGCGAAGGCGGTCTGGCGCGCATCAGCAGCCGCTGGGGGGCGATGGTGGCGCGCGTGCAGCATGGTGGCGGCATTCCGCGCGGCAATGTGTTCGTGCCGATCCACTGGAACGGACAGTCCGCCTCCGATGCGCGTGTGGGGGCGGTGGTCAATCCGGTGGTCGATCCGGTCTCGGGCGAGCCGGAGTTCAAGCACACGCCGGTGGCGATCGAAGAATTCCGCGTGGGCTGGCATGGCTTCATCCTCACGCGCCATGCGCTGGATCTGGACGACATCACCCACTGGACACGCGTGCAGGGCCGGGATTTTGTGCGATATGAACTGGCCGGCCGCAATCACATCAGCGACCACACTGCGTGGGCAAGGACGCTCTTGGGCGTGCAGGCCGATGATGCGGACTGGCTGGAGTATGAAGACCTGAGCGATGGCAGCTATCGCGCGGTGCATGTGGTGGATGATCGCATCGACATGTGCCTGTTCATGTCGGCGCGCCCTGACCTGCCCTCGCGCTCGTGGCTGGCAGGACTGTTTGCCAAGGAGAAGCTGGAAGAAGCCGACCGCGTCGGCCTGCTCGTCGGTCAGCCGATTGAGAAAGGTGCTGACGCCGGACCGACGGTGTGTTCGTGTTTTGGAGTGGGGCGCAACACCATCTGCAATGCGATCCGTGCGCAGGGATTGACGGAGGTGAGCCAGGTGACGGCGTGTGTGAAAGCGGGCGGCAATTGCGGCTCGTGCGTGCCGGAGATCAAGAAGCTGATGGTGGAGATCAGGGTGCAGGGCGAGGCCGAAGCACGGGAGCGGGAGACGGCGGCTTAAGGCCTTCTTTGAAGAATTTGCATTCTTTGTTGACCATTTGAAAGAGATGCTGCTATTATCTCGCTTCTCGGAGTGTAGCGCAGCCCGGTAGCGCACCTGGTTTGGGACCAGGGGGTCCAAGGTTCGAATCCTTGTACTCCGACCACTCATCAAAAACGGGCTGTCTGTGACAGCCCGTTTTCTTTTCTGGATCGTTGGCGGTAGCGCATCGGCGCAGCATCACCGCCAGCCACGCCGAACTGCCCTTAGCTCAACTGGATAGAGCAATGGCCTTCTAAGCCATAGGTCGGGGGTTCGAGTCCCTCAGGGCAGGCCAGTTTCACTTCTCAGCTATCCCTTTTGCGATCAAGTGCTGCGTTCAGGAACGCTGGCCGAACCATGATGAACATGTCTCCGCGCGCATTCTTGCTCTGCTTGCTCATGACGATCTCGCCAATGGTGGCGCGAGGGCAGATCGCCGCATCGGCGCCTGAAATTGTCCGCATCGCTCCCAATATCGTGATGGAAACACTGCGCAAGCAAGCCCCGCTTGCGCTCAAGACCGTCACGAATCCCCCCGGCGTCAACTTCCATACTCTCAGCTGGAAGCCACCCAAGCTAGGGAAAGTCCTCATCGATCAAGGCGAGAAATCGATTGAAGTGCCCCATGTCAGGTCCCTGCAAGGTGCAGATGATCGCTGGTTCCCCGAGGAGAACATCACCTCATGGAACATCATTGCCGACGTTTCGGCAATGCCACAGATCAGCGATGACCAGGCCAGGAAAACGGTTTACGCATTTCTTCGTGACATTGCGACCAAGGGCTGGACGCCGCTCATTGACGGCGATGATCCCCGTCTGACGGGCAAGGAGCGCTTCGATTACGTCATCCATCAGTCATCCGCCAGCAACCTCAACGTCGATTACGAACCCACGCTGCAGGAGTGGATGGCACTGGAAGACATGAGTCACTGGTCCTTCCAAGGAAATGATGCATTCCTGACCGTGTCCATGCGCCGCGGAAAGGAAAAGGCGGATGCAAAACAGCCTCACGTTTATTTACTGCTCATTGCGCTGACGGGTCGCAACGAACACTTTCGCGCTTATGTTGCTCCGAAGGATAGACTGCGATGGAGAAGCTTGCTCCCTGCGGCGCTGAAGCAACTGGAAAACCAGCGTGCTGCAAACGAGGCAGCGGCGATCGCACGCGGGATGGAGATCGACCGAAAATATCGCGATCCCGTTGCGCCGCTACCCTGAACACATGCAGTCTCAGAACCATGCGAGACAGCTGTCTCGTAAAACTAGTTGAGCGAAAGAACAACCGCCCCCCTTCCTACATGACTCTCCTGCAATCAGGCACTGCATCGAAGCACTGACGATTTCTCAGCAAAAACCAATCCCGCCGCTTAAAATAGCCAGCGCTGAAGACGCCAACTCCGGTCAGCGATCTTCAGCGGAACACCTGAACATAAAAATTAACAGGGGGAAAAATGAAAACAGTCCTTTCCGTATCAGCCTTGGCACTCATCCTCACCGGCTGCGCCTCGACCCCGTCGAGCAAACCCGTTCCCGACCTGCCCTTTGCGGGCCCCGGCAACGGCATGGTGTGCAAATCAACCACAGGCAAAGAAATCGCCGCCCTCTTCGACCGCTGGAATGCGTCACTGCAAACCCACGATCCCGAAGCCGTCGCCGAAAACTACGCCCCGCGCTCCTTGCTCTTGCCCACCGTGTCCAACAAGCCCCGGTTCACCAACGAAGAGCGCATCGATTATTTCGAACACTTCCTCCACAACAAGCCGGTCGGCAAGATCGACCAGCGCTGGCTCTGGATAGGCTGCAACACCGCCATCGATGCCGGCCTCTACAGCTTCACCTTCGGCACTACCGGCCAGGTCGTACATGCACGCTACAGCTTTACCTATGAATGGAATGGCAGGGAGTGGCTGATCACCAGCCATCACTCGTCAGGCATGCCGGAGAAGTGAGGTCCATTCACCGAAGCACGGCATCGCCGTCGGCGAGATATCTCTGATTCGGTGTTGAAGCACAGAAAAATAAAAGGGACGTTGCGTCGCGTCCCTCTTCTTACAATGCCTGTGAAGCAAGCTGCTCACCAGCAAACCATCATTCGGACTTGAGTTCTGCGCTCAACGCCCGGGAAGTGGCGGATCTTGGTAGGCCGCATCGATTCTTTTCCCCTCCCTGCGAGCTTGTGCCTCTCGTTGAATGCGCCGCTCATGCAATGCCTTCCACAAGGGCGCAATCTCGCTGCGCCACTGCGTTTTCGCCTTGGGAGGGACATAAGCACGAAAGCCCTCGCTCTCACCCATAAGATTCAATACCAAAATGTAATGACCGGGTTTCGTCATGTCCAGCGCGCCCTGATCCCGCTGCATTGTGACCGTCAAGAAACTGCCGTCGGCATGAAACGACCAGTGGCTAAGATTTTCGAGCCTCATCCATTCATCCATCGTGGGCACATAGTCAATGTTCAGACCGCTGGCCGGCGAGTGATTGATCACATACTCGAACCGTTCTCGCCCGACCAAGCGAGGATCATCCGGGTCGATCAAGTTACGCCAGCCCTTGCCAGCAAGGGTATTCAACAGCGCATAGATCTTTTTCTTCGCCTGCTCATGACTTAACTCGCTGCCGTTTGAAAGTCCCAGGTAAATTTTCCAGTTCGATATGTGCTCTTCGGGGAAATCCAGATTTTCCTCACCTTGAAGCAGCCGGACGTCCGCAATATCAACAGACCTGGAACCGAACTGAATACTCACCTTGCCAAGCTGGGATTTCCCCCATTGCAGGACATAGAAGTTCAAGCCGGCCGGTTGTTTCAGAATCTTGATCGCCGATGGAGCCTGCCGCATAAAAGTATCAACAGGGTCATTCACCTGAATCGTTATATTCGATGGCATCAGCATTCCGTTTCCTTGCGCGTAGCCGCGTAGTGGTAGTGCAAAAAATATCGCGATGATTAACAAAAATGAGCGTGGCATTGGGTAGATATTATGGGCGATGAAGCTGGGGTGGTGTCATTAGGGGTGGCTGCCTGTCTTCCATCGTTACCCAGCCGGCCATGGACAGCAACTCCGCCTCTATGTAGTGGGACTTGTTTTGCATCAGGGAATGAAAGCTATCGGCTGCGCGCTTGATCCAAATCATACGACTCTCCACATCTTCCAACACAGTATCGTCGCTAGCCAACGATTCCAGATGCGCTTCGCGAGTGTCGCATGCGCTAGAAAAAACAAGACTGAGCTTGGGACTAGCCCAATTAAGCCATATCGACCGCTGTGCTGCGACCCACCCAGAAAAGCACCGCTCATCGTAAATCAGAGGTTGTAAAATTTCTCGCTGCTCATGGTCTGCAACAGCCATTAGATTAGCGAGCTGAATAGAAGCCTTTTTTAAAACGTTCGTTTCACTTTCAAACTCTTCCACTTTCTGGAAAGCCAGCTTGATATGCGCCGAAATCCTCATGTTTTTTATTTTTTTTAGAGCTTTGTCCTTCCATGGATATTTCGCCACTTGGAGTTGCACAGGGTGAAGATAAGAAGATGCATCTCTCGCTTCGAAACACGGATTGACGGAGTTACGATATAGCGTGTAATACCAATGCCAGCCAGCGATATCTTGAAAGAGCCAAAAGTTTCCTTTACCCAGCCCATCAAATACGGAAGGGAGCATTTGCACACGCAAGAGTTCCAGCGAGCAGGCTACCGTCTTGCTGGCAAATGCACCTAAAGCCATCCAATAGAATCGCCCCTTGAGTTCTTCGTTACATCCTTCCTCCAGTTCAAGGTAAAAACGGGCATAGGTCGCTGATATGCGCCGCGCGCGTACGTTAAATTTTTCCAATAGGCTTCCGGTACGCGCGCCCCTCAATTGGCACATTCGCATAGTGCATTTCTGCTGAACTAGAGACCACATGGTGTCGCAGTCGCATCGCAACTCCTTACAGGAGCCCTCCGTGTTGTTTGTACGCGATTGGACTTTATCTTTTTCTGACATTCAGCACGCACCTTTTCCAAATCAGCTTAAGCATAGCTTGGGCCGAGAAAGTATCTGGGTCACTCAGCGGCTTCCTCACCAAATGGCACCACTTCAAACATCTCTTAGTGAATTTCTCGGAATATGGGAAAAGACTGGTTTGACAGAAATAGGTTCCGGCCTTGCCTACCACCGCGAACACTGGTCACCATCGTCCTTACGACAAAAGCGCCGCAATAGGCTTTAAGTCTGCTTACCCCTCGCCATATCCAGTCAGCAAAAGCGGAACTAATTTCAGCGATCAAAGCGAAAAATGTCTTCCGATAACGCCACAAACTTCGCCCAGCGATTTTCTACGGAACGTCTATACACAAAAAGTGGTGGAAGGAAAAAATGAGAACAGCCCTTTCTGCTCTTGTTCCGGCAACGGGATGGTGTGCAAGTCAGCGACAGGAAATGAATTTACGGACCTGTTCGACCGCTGGAATCAATCGCAGCAAATACTTAAGCCCGAAGGCATCTCGGAGAAGTGAAAACGCTGTGACTCAAGACGACATTGCCGTCGCCCTGAAGAAAAGAAAGAAGAGAAAGAGAAGAAACAAAAGAGGGACGCCGCCAAGCGTCCCTCTCGCCCTCAAGCCTGCACCCGCCCACCCACCAGCAGCAGATCGGCAGCCCGCTCCGGGATAGTCTCCCCGGATACCAGGTCAATGGCCAGCTCCCGTTCACGATCCAGCTTGAAGACCTGCACCGCGCCCGCCAGCTGCACCGCCTGCTCCTGCAGCGATTGCGAGGCCGCAGCCGCCTGCTCCACCAGCGCCGCATTCTGTTGCGTGACTTCATCCATGGCCCCGATGGCCTGATTGATCTGCTCCAGGCCCTGGCTCTGTTCACTGCTGGCCGCGCTTATCTCGCTGACGATATCGGTGACCCGCCCTACGCTCGTCACCACCTGTGCCATCGTGCTGCCCGCCTCCGTGACCAGGCGGCCACCGGCACCGATCTTGTCTACCGAATCCTGGATCAATTCCTTGATCTCCTTGGCAGCCGTGGCCGAACGCTGGGCCAGCGAACGAACCTCCGAGGCCACCACCGCAAAACCGCGCCCCTGCTCGCCCGCACGCGCTGCCTCCACCGCTGCATTCAAGGCAAGGATATTGGTCTGAAAAGCGATGCCGTCAATCACACTGATGATGTCCACGATCTTCAGCGACGAGGTATTGATGGCCTCCATGGTCAGCACTACTTCATCGACCACCTTGCCACCCTGGGCCGCCACGGCCGAGGCCGAGATCGCCAGTTCGCTGGCCTGCCGCGCGTTCTCCGCATTCTGGCGGACAGTGGCGGTCAGTTGCTCCATGGCGGTAGCCGTCTCTTCCAGCGAGCCCGCCTGCGATTCGGTGCGGGAAGACAGGTCAAGATTGCCGGTGGCGATTTCACGCGCGGCCACCTGGATCGTGCCAGTGCTGTCACCCACGCCACCCATGACCTTGCGCAGGCTGTCGTTCATGCGGCCCAGCGCCTGCATCAGATGGCCGATCTCATCAGGCGCGGCGTGCTCGATCTTGCTGGTCAGGTCGTAGCGGGATATGGCATCGGCCACGTGCGTGGCGTGGCGCAGCGAAGTCGCGATCATGCGCACCAGCAGCAGGCTCAAGCCCACCACCAGCGTGCCGATCAGAAGGCTGACGCCGACGATGATGACGATGGACGATTCCAGAATGGAAGCCGCATTCTCCATGCCCTCGCGGCCCAGTTGAGCGTTGTACTGCTTGTGCTCGATCAGGGCTTTCATCAATCGGTTGCCGGCGGGCACCAGCAGCTCTTCCCGCGCGCGCTGCAGTTCGTTCGCCTGCCCGGCATCGACGAACGCCAATGTCTGCTGCCGGGCCTTCTCGTAATCGGCAAAGGCAGCACGGTCCTGCTCCAGCATCTTTGCGTCAGTCGCGTCGGAGATGCATTCTTTCTCGAACTTGAGGAAGGCCGCCTGCACCTTGTCATGCAGCGCCTCGATCACCGGGAAAATCTTGTCCCGGGTCGTGGGCTCGATGAAGTAGCGCGCCACATTCAGCCGTATCGCGTAAACCGCCTCGATCGCTTCATCCAGAGCGAGGATGCTGGGGACCGTATTGTGCGTCGAATAACCGGCTGCCGCCGACACCCGGTAGCTCTGGTAGATGCTCAATGCCGCCAGCGCACACAGGCCCGCAATGACGGCGATGATGAGAAGGTACAGCTTCTTGGCAATGGTCATGTTCGGCTCTCCTGGGCGCATGAGTGGGTCACTGCAGAATGCTTGCCCAACCGGGCAGCACGAACCTTAGCCCAACTAAGGATCACCAACGCTCACATCTCATGACCACTCCTGACCACCCGCAAACCGGCACATCGCCAGAAAGAAATCAGCCTCAACGACAGACTCTTGCTCTGACGAAGACTGACCCGCACCCTCCGTATCAGGCCGGCAAGGCCAGTACTTCGCGGCCTGCCAAGGCGCCGGCCGCCGCCACGCCCGTCCCTGCTTCGCCCAGCATCTGCACCTCATGCGCCAGCTTGAACACCGCCACCGCTTCGGCCAGGCCGGCAGCCTGCTCCCGCATCGACTGTGAGGCCGCAGCCGCCTGCTCCACCAGCGCCGCATTCTGTTGTGTCGCCTGATCCATCAAACCGATGGCCTGGTTGACCTGCACGATGCCATCGCTCTGCTCGGCGCTGGCGGCCGTGATGTCGGCAACGATGTCAGTCACGCGGCGCACGCTATCGACCACGTGCTGCATCGTCTGGCCTGCCTGTGCTACCAGCCGGCTGCCGCTCTCCACCTTGCCGACCGAATCATCGATCAGTTCCTTGATCTCGTGCGCAGCCGCAGCCGAACGCTGGGCCAGTGAACGCACTTCGGCCGCCACTACCGCAAACCCGCGTCCCTGCTCGCCCGCACGCGCTGCTTCCACGGCAGCATTGAGCGCGAGGATATTGGTCTGGAACGCGATGCCGTCGATCACGCTGATGATGTCCACGATCCTCAGCGAGGAGGCATTGATCTCGTCCATCGTCTGCACCACCTGCTGCACCGCCTGGCCACCCTCGGTGGCGACGCTGGAGGCGGATGTGGCGAGCACATTGGCTTGCTGGGCGTTGTCCGCATTCTGGCGCACGGTGGCGGTCAGTTGCTCCATGGCCGACGCGGTCTCTTCGATGGAACCGGCCTGGGCTTCCGTACGCGCCGACAGGTCAAGATTGCCGGCGGCGATTTCCGCCGTGGCGGTGGCGATGGTGTTGGCACTGTTGCGCACGTTGCTGACGATGCGCACCAGGCTGTCGCTCATCTGCTGGATGGCCTGCATCAACTGGCCGACTTCATCATTGGCGCGGCGGCGGATGCGGGTGCTGAGATCGCCCGTGGCAATGGCGCGGGCCGTCATGATGGCCTCCCCCAGTGCCGTGGAAATGGTGCGCGAAATCAGCAGGCTCACCACCGCTACCACTGCACACACGGCCAGGCTCATCAGCACCGCCTGAACCACCGCCGACCGCAGGCTGGACTGCGCCGTCTGCACGCCTTGCTGGCCGAGCTGCTCGTTGTAGCGGCGATGGGCCGCCAGGGCGTTGATGAGTTTGTCACCGGGCGGGACCACCTGGTGCTCGACCGCCTGCAAGGCTTCCTCGGTCTTGCCTTCAGCGCCCAGGGCGATGACGGCCTGGCGGCTCTTCTCGTAATCGGCGAAGGCATCACGGTCCGCCTGCAGCAGCTGGCGGTCGGTGGCGTCGGAGAGATCTTCCTTCTCGTAGCGGTCGAAGGCGGCGATGACCTTGTCGCGGTTCGTGTTCATGGACCTCTCCAGCTTGGCGCGCGTGGCGGCATCCGTGGCCGCGGCATAGCGCCAGATGCCAACCCGGATGCGGAAGACCGCTTCACCCGCCTCCCCCAGCACCAGCAGGCTGGGGACCGTGTTGAACGACGAATAGCTGGCAGCATCGGCAATGCGGTTGCTGTGATAGATGCTCAAGCCGGTGAGGCTGGCCAGGCCGAGGACGACGGCGAGCAGAAGCAGACGGAGTTTGTTGGCAATGGTCATGGTCAGGATTCGTGGGTGCGCAGCATGGCGCAGCGGGTCGATGAGCTGAAATGAATGAGTGCCAAAATTATAAGTCTGCAAAAATGATGAAAATTCACATCTGGCTGCTTCTTGATGCGGATCATCTTTGGGTCATTGCGACCGGAACTGGATCAAGTGTTCATCAAAACTAAGTTGCATGCTCCGTACACGCCGGTTTTACGGGGCGAATGGAAGAAAAATACTTAGGAGCGAAAACGGAAGAAGGAGGCGAGAGAAGCCATCGCATCGCACACTGCGGGAATCGTCAGTCGCGACACGAGAGAGGAGCAAGGAAGGGAAAGCGCTGAAAAACTAAGTTTCCTGACTACGTCAGCAAGGACGCCTCAGGAAAATCAGCGGAGCCACACTGCGCTCCGCCGGTCAGGGAATGCCGATCTACTGCTGCACGCCCTGCTTGTAGATATCCGGACGTGAGATATGCCACACGAAGTCACCGCGATTGATGGCCTCGAAGCCACAGCTGGCATACAGCCACGGCGCGGTAGATGTGGTCAGCATGACGCGCCGCAGTTTCTGCAGCGTGGGATGCTGGTTGACTGATTCGATCATCCAGCGGCCCAGGCCCTGGCCGCGCAGGTCGCCGACGACGAAGACGTCGCACAGGTAGCCGAAGGTGGCGTGATCGGTCACCACGCGGGCAAAGCCGATCTGCTGCTTGCCGCGATAGAGGCCGAAGCAGAGGCTGTTGGCCAGCGCCGTGCGCACGGTGTTGAGGTCGATGCCGGGAGACCAGCTCGAATGGGTCAGTACGTCGTGGATGAGGGGGATGTCCAGCCGGTCGGGATCGGTGTCGATGAGGAAATCATCGCGCCGCCAGATCAGGTGATGGCTCATGGTCGTTCCTTGCTTGATGGCTTGTTGTCGTAAAAAATTTGCCTTGGTACGTACTGCGGGTACTGCGAAAACTGTTTAGAACGTTTCTCTTCAACAAGAAAAGGCACGCCGGCCCTGGTTGTCCGGCCGCTGCAGCGCGTGCAAGGAAGCGTGGCGATTGATCTTCGCGAAGCATGAAAACCGCTCGATTGATCGATTCCGTTGATGAGATTTGTTCCGTGGCCATTCATGATGCCACAGGCTCCCCTGCCTTGCGCAAGGCTTTCCCATGGGCAACCCGCAAGGCTCAGCCGACCCGGCGCTGAAACATCGCTTGCAATTCCGTTACACCTCGCCTCTCCGAGCTGGCAGACCATAGGCTCACCTCAGTGCGCCGGACCGAGCATCTTGTTTTTCCTCTTCCGGCTGCACGCCATCGCGCAAGGAGAACAACGTGAACAAGACATCCCTGGCCTGGGCCACCTGCCTGGTCTTCTCTCTGGTCTCGGGCCTGCCCGTGCAGGCGCAGACAGCTTATGCGCCACCTCCCGCGCCCGTCTATACCCAGCAACAGCTGGACCAGATGCTGGCCCCGGTGGCGCTCTATCCCGATTCGCTTCTGGCCCAGGTGCTGATGGCCTCGACCTATCCGCTGGAAGTGGTGCAGGCCCAGCGCTTCGTCGAAGCGCGGCCCGGTCTGCAGGGCGATGGCCTGGCGCGCGCCGTGGCCCCCATGCCGTGGGATCCCAGCGTGAAAGCGCTGGTGCAGTTCCCCTCGGTACTGGCCATGCTCAATGATCGCCTCGACTGGACCCAGCAGCTGGGACAGGCCTTCCTCGCCCAGCAGCCGTCGGTGATGGATACGGTACAGAACCTGCGCGAACGCGCCCGCATCGCCGGCACGCTGGAATCCAGCCCGCAGCAGCGCGTGGTGGTGCAGGATGAAGTGATCGAGATCGTGCCGGTCAATCCGCAGGTGGTCTACGTGCCGTATTACAACCCGACCGTGGTGTATGGCAGCTGGTGGTGGCCGTCGGCTCCGCCGGTGGTGTGGGCGCCGCCGCCGCGCTATCGTCCGCCCAGCTATGAGCCGGGCTTCTCGGCCAGCATCAGCTTCGGGGTGGGCATTGGCGTCATGAGTGCGGTGTTTGGCGAGGCGCGTCCGGACTGGCACCAGCGCCAGGTACTGGTGACGCAGACACGCATCAACAACGTCACCAATGTGACCAACGTGAACAACGTCAACAACACCAACGTCATCAACAATCGCTACGTCAACAACAACATCAACGTGAACCGCAACGTGAGCATGAACCAGCGCCCGGTGGTGTGGCATCACGACCCGCGTTACGCCGGCGGCCGTTATGCGCAGCAACCGGCCCCTGCGCTGGCCCCGCCGCCGGGACAGCGTCCGCTGGCCGGTCCGCAGGCACAGAACCTGGCCCAGGCGCAGCACGTACCGCAGTGGAATGGACATGGTCCGCAACCGCAAGCGGGCCAGCCCTTCCAGGCCAATGCGGCGCGTCCGCTGCCGGTGGCCGACAACGTGCAGCAGCGACTGGCCCAGCAGGACCAGTTCCGCCAGCGCCAGGCCATCGATCAGCAACGCCAGCGTGAACAGCAGGCCAATGACCAGCAGCGCCAGCGTGAGCAGATGATCCGCGACCAGCAACACCAGCGCGATCAGCAAGCGCTGGAGCAGCGCCAACAGCAGCAGGCCCAGGAACGCCAGTGGCAGCAGCGCCAGCAACAGGTGCAACAGGTGCAACAGCAGCAACAACGCCAGCAGCAGATGCAGCAACAGCAATTGCAGCAGCAACAGCGTGAGCAGCAGATGCGCCAGCATCAACTGCCGGAGCAGCAACGCCAGCAGCAGATGATGAACCAGCAGCGCGAGCAGCAGCATCGCCAGATGGAGCAAGCCCGTCAGCAACAGCAGCAACATCAGGCCGCGCAGCATGAACAGCAGGCGCGCCAGCAGCAGGCCCAGCAGCGCGACGCCCAGCAGCGCGACGCCCATCAGCGGCGCGAGGATCGCCGTGATGAACGCTCCTGATCCTGCAACGCCTCTGCCCCGCCAGTGATCGCCTGAGCGGCCCGCCGCGCGCACGTTGCCTCCCGGCAAACATGCGGGCAAGCGGGCCGCTTCAGTTATAATCTCGGGTTTTCCAGAGCTGTCGGAACAGGGCGTGCGCCGCCTCCTTGTCAAAGGAACAGTGCGCGCCGCTCAAGGCCATGCGGGTTGGATCGTCCAGCCGCGCCAGGGGCCGCGTTCCGCCTGGCTCCCACCCCGACCGATCCGCCATGCAAGAACCCAGCAACGAACTCCCCGAAGTCGCCGCCAGCGCCCCTGAGGCCGCTGATGCAGACAACGCCACCGCGCCTGGCGCCGCCACCAAGGTCTCGTCCGACCTGATCGCGCGCGAAGTCAAACGCCGCCGTACCTTCGGCATCATCTCCCACCCCGACGCCGGTAAAACCACGCTGACCGAAAAGCTGCTGCTGTTCTCGGGCGCGATCCAGCTGGCCGGTACCGTGAAGGCCCGCAAGAGCGGCCGCCACGCGACCTCGGACTGGATGGAAATCGAAAAGCAGCGCGGCATTTCCGTGGCCAGCTCGGTGATGCAGTTCGAGTACCGCGACCACGTGGTCAACCTGCTCGACACCCCGGGCCACCAGGACTTCTCGGAAGATACCTATCGCGTACTCACCGCCGTGGACTCGGCGCTGATGGTGATCGATGCCGCCAAGGGCGTGGAAGAACAGACCATCAAGCTGTTGAACGTCTGCCGCATGCGCAATACGCCCATCATCACCTTCATGAACAAGCTGGACCGCGAGACCCGCGATTCGCTGGAGCTGCTGGATGAGCTGGAGTCGGTGCTGAAGATCCAGTGCGCACCGGTGACCTGGCCGATCGGCATGGGCAAGAATTTCCGTGGCGTGTATCACCTGCTGCGTGACGAGATCATGCTCTTCAAGGCCGGTGAAGAACGCGCCAACGGCAACGTGGAAATCATCAAGGGCATCGACAACCCCAAGCTGGCCGAGATGTTCCCGCTGGAAATCGAACAGCTCAAGATGGAAGTGGAACTGGTGCATGGCGCCTCCCACCCCTTCAACCTGGAAGACTTCCTGGCCGGTGTGCAGACGCCGGTCTTCTTCGGTTCGGCCATCAACAACTTCGGCGTGCGCGAGATCCTCGATGCGCTGCTGGACTGGGCACCAGGTCCGGGCGGACGCGACGCCACCGTGCGCGAGGTCAAGCCGACCGAAGAGCCCTTCTCCGGTTTCGTCTTCAAGATCCAGGCCAACATGGACCCGGCGCACCGCGACCGCATCGCCTTCCTGCGCGTGTGCTCGGGCCGCTTCGAGCGCGGCATGAAGTTGAAGCACCTGCGCCTGAACCGCGACATCAAGGTGTCCTCGGTGGTGACCTTCATGGCCTCCAGCCGCGAACAGGTGGAAGAAGCCTATGCCGGCGACATCATCGGCCTGCCCAACCACGGCAACATGCAGATCGGCGACAGCTTCTCCGAAGGCGAGATGCTGCAGTTCACCGGCATTCCCTACTTCGCACCGGACTTCTTCCGCGTGGCACGCATCCGCAATCCGCTCAAGATCAAGCAGTTGCACAAGGGCCTGCAGCAGCTGGGCGAAGAAGGCGCGGTGCAGGTCTTCAAGCCGGTGACCGGCAGCGACCTGATCCTGGGCGCAGTGGGCGTGCTGCAGTTCGAAGTGGTGGCCAGCCGCCTGCTCAACGAATATGGCGTGGATGCAGTGTTTGAAGGCACCAGCATCAGCAGCGCGCGCTGGATCAGCTGCGATGACAAGAAGAAACTGGCCGACTTCGAGAAGTCCTCGGCCGGTGCCAACCTGGCCATCGATGCAGCCGGCAACCTGGCTTACCTGGCCAGCTCGGGCGTGAACCTGCGCCTGACCCAGGAACGCTGGCCGGAGATCACTTTCCACGCTACCCGCGAGCACGCGGCCAAGCTGGACTGAGACAAGCTTGTGCGCCCTGCTCATCACCGTTCGGACTGAGTAGACGCGCAGCGTCGTATCGAAGACGAGACTACGGCGGACATCCGCTGACGGAGCGCCTTCGATACGGCCCTGTCGGGCCTACTCAGTCCGAACGGTGGTCTTGGTGGTTGACGTAAAAAAATCGCCCGACAGGCACAACCTGTCGGGCGATTTTTTATGTCTTGCTGATGGGGAATTACTTGGCGTTCTTGAACGCTTCCACACCGGCCAGGATTTCAGCGCGGGCGGCGTCCGGACCTTCCCAGCCTTCGACCTTGACCCACTTGCCCTTTTCCAGGTCCTTGTAGTGTTCGAAGAAGTGCTTGATCTGGTTCAGGCGCAGTTCGTTCAGGTCTTCCGCCTTTTGCCAGTGGGTGTAGATCGGCAGGATCTTGTCGACCGGCACGGCCAGCAGCTTGGCGTCGATGCCCGATTCATCGGCCATCTTCAGCACGCCGATGGGACGGCAGCGCACCACCACGCCCGGGATCAGCGGGAACGGGGTGATCACCAGCACGTCGACCGGGTCGCCGTCTTGCGACAGGGTCTGGGGGATGTAGCCGTAGTTGCACGGATAGTGCATGGCAGTGCCCATGAAACGGTCGACGAAGATGGCGCCGGTGTCCTTGTCCACTTCGTACTTGATCGGATCGGCGTTCATCGGGATTTCGATGATCACGTTGAAGTCATTGGGCAGGTCGCGGCCAGCGGGGACGTTGTTCAGGCTCATGGGATTCTCACTAGGGAAAGAAACGAAAAGCGGTTTTCGGGCCGGCAGCGCCAAGGGCATCTTGTTTAATGCTCGATGCAATGAGCATTAAACGGGGCTTAATGCTCAGTTCTGGCATGCCAAACACCGGAAAGCGGCAATTATAGCGGCATTCAGGCTCAGACCGGCATCTTGGCCGGTGCAACTTACGCCAACATGACAGTGCCCGGCAGCGCACATGAAAAAGGCGGAAGGGCTTGCGCCGCTTCCGCCTTGGTCATTCACCAGCGCAACAAGTTCAGCGGATGGCCGTGGCCAGGGCGCATTGCTTGTAGTGGCCGGCGGCCTGGTCGGGCTGATCCAGCGCCTCGTGCAGCTGGGCCAGGGCCAGGTGCGATTCGCGCACGGTGCGCGGTTCGATGGCGTCCGACAGGGCTTGCTCCAGATGGCGCTGGGCCTTGCCCCACAGCTTCTGGCGCAGGCAGAACATGCCCAGGGTCAGTGCCAGTTCGGCATCGGTCGGATTCTTGGACAACCAGGATTCGCAATGCTCGATCTGCGACAGCAGGGCCGGCGAGCCGGCTTCGGCGGTCGATTCGCGATAGGCACGCAGCAGGCGGATATCCCAGTCGGCGGCCAGCGCACGTTCCAGCAGGCTGCGCGCTTCGTCATGCAGGCCACGGCTGGAGAAGGCGTGTGCGGCACGTGCGGCGATGTAGGGCTTGAGCTTGTCCACGCCAGGCACGCCATTCCACAAGAGGCGAATCGATTCGGCATCGTGCGAGCGGTCCGACAGCAAGGCATCGTAAGACAGCTCGCGCAGGCGGTTCGACAAGGCCGGATGCAGGGCATTGCGCTTGTCCAGGGTCTGCACCAGGCGCAGCACTTCGGGCCAGTTCTTGGCTTGCTGGTTGGCCTTCAGCGCCCATTGCAGGGCCTGGATGTGGCGCGTGCCGTTGGCGTTCAACTCTTCCACCGTTTCCAGCGCCTGCTTGAAGTGGTGTTCGTCCACTTGCAGTTCCAGCGCCGTCATCAGGCGCGCAGCCTTCAAGGTCGGATCGACTTCGGTGCTGGCCAGCCAGATGTCGCGGCGGTCGCCCTGGCGCATGCGATGCGCGGCACGCGCCGCGATCAGGGCGGCGATGCCGGCGTTGTCGGGCAGGTCGGCTGCGCGCGTGGCGGACTTCTCGGCCTGGCCGAAGCGGCCTTCGAAGTAGGCCTTCAGGGCATCGCGCAGGGCCTTGTTGCTTTCATTCTCGCGCTTGGCACGGCGATAGGCGATCACGCGGCCGGGCAGCTTCTGCGTCAGACGGATGGCGCGGATGACCACGTAGATGGTCAGGAACACCGCCAGCACGGCGAAGATGAAGAAGTTCAGCGACAGGTCGATGCGGTACGGCGGATAGAACAGCACCACATTGCCGGGGTTGAAGCGCGCCAGCACGGCCAGGCCGATGGCGGAGGCAAACAGGGTCAGAAGCCAGAGCAGTATTTTCATATCAGGTTCCCGTCAGCGGCTCACGGACGGGCCTTGTAGTTGCGCACCGCATTCAGGCTTTCGGCCAGCGTGGGCAACTGAATGGAGACATTGCTGCCCTGCACCTGCTTCAACAGCGCCTGCGTGGTCTGGACCTGCTTGGCGCGAGTATCGAAATACTTGGCGATGGTGTCCTGGGCCGAGGCCAGGTCATTGCGGAAGGCGAACTCGTTGCGCGACAGCAGCGCCAGGCGTGCATTCAACAAACGCAGCTTGAGGTTCTCGCGCACGAAGTAAGCCTGGCCCGGCGAGAGCAGGATCGCTTCCGGCGTCTGCACTTCGCGGATGCGCACCAGCTGGCGCAGTTCGGACCACATTTCAGTGCTCATGCTTCGCCAGGTTTCGCGGGCACCGGCCAGCCATTGCGACCAGGCGGATGCTTCCGCAGGCGCAGCTTCGGCCTTGGTCTTGGCATGGGCGGCATCGCCCTTGGCGGCGGGCTTCTCGGCGGCAGCAGTTTTCACCGGCTGCGGCTTGGGCTCGCTGGCCGACTCCACCGGACGCTCATCGACCAGCAGCGGCAGGTTGTCGACCTGGCCGATGGCGCTGTCCAGACGCACGGCGATGCCGGCGATGTCCACTGTCGGCAGGGCCTTCAGGCGCTCGATGTCACGCGCGATGGCGCGGCGGATGGCGATGAACTGCGCCTTGTCCGAACGCGACAGGCTCTTGTCGGCATTCTGCAGGGCGATCAGCGCGCCTTGCACGTTGCCGGCCAGCTCCAGCTGCTGGTCAGCGGTGGAGAGGACTTCCTCGATTTCGGAGAGGGCCCAGTCGTCGCGGTTCTTGTTGAGGTCCTGATACATCTGTTCCAGCGCCAGTTGCTGGCTCTGGGACTCGGCCTGCTTGCTGTCGAGCACGCTGACCTTGGATTGCAGTTCCTTGGTGCTTTCCTGCACGGCCTTGAGCACGCCCTTCAGTTCATTGCTGCTGTTGTCGCCATTCTGCAGGCGCTGCGCGACTTCGCTGCGCAGGTCGCGCAGTTCGGTGTGCGAGACCCACCACTGTGCGCCCAGACCGGCGATGACCAGCAGCAGCACGATGGTCTGCGCACGCTGGCGGCGGCGCAGCACGGCCGTGCCATCCGGGGGAGTGAAGGTATAGGACGCCTGCGGGGCCGCAGCACCAGCGCTGTGGCTGGCTTGCGGTTGAGGCTCCGGCAATTGGGGAGTGGGTTGCTGTTCGTTCATGGGCTGGATTGTAACGCGGCAAATTACGCGGCCACTCAGGGAGCGGGTGGAACAAGGGCGGCAAGCAGGCGTTCATCTCCCGAGCCGGTCAGGACCACCTGCACGAAACCCTGCTCCCGCGCGGTCTCGGCGATCCTGTGGTGAGAGACGACGATGCGTTGTCGTTGCAGTTTTACCACACGTTCCTCGCCCCCGGCTAGTCTTGCCAAGTGAAGCAAATTGCGCAAGGCCTCGGAACTGGTGATGACCCAGTCGGCACCACCGTCCAGCAAATCCAGCAGTTGCAGGCGGCTTTGCGGGTTCAGTTCGGGGGCCAGGCGACGGTAGGCGGTAAGGAATTCGACCTCCACGCCCTGTTGTTGCAAAGCTTCACTCAGGAAATCGCGGCCGGCCTGGCCGCGCACGATCAGAGCGCGCCTGCCGCGCAATTGTTCCAACGGGAGGGATTTGAACAATTCCTCAGAATCCATCTTGTCGGCGCGCTGCGGGCCGTAGATGGTGGCATTGGCGCCATCGACGCCATGCCCGCGCAAGGCCACCCTGCTCCCCTCCCCCACGATGCCGATGGGGACATCACGCGGCCAGCCCTGCAGATGGGCAAAGGCGGCATCGATGGCATTGGGACTGACGAAGACCACCAGCGCGAAGTCGTGCAGGCGTGCCAGCGTGGCCTTGAGTTCGCTGTCATCTTCCACCGGCCCGATGGCCAGCAGCGGAAATACCACGGCACGCCGGCCCAGCTGCTGCACGCGCTCGGCAAAGCCGCCGGCCTGTTGCAGTGGCCGCGTCACGACCACCGGCAACGGTGCAGCGGTCTCAGGCCGAAGCGGCATCAGCCTGGGCCTTGCAGGCCGCCAGAATCGCATCGGCACCGCGCGACTTGAGCAGCTCGGCCACTTGCGCACCGAGCGCCTCGGGCGCATCCGGCGAGCCTTCGGCTTCAGCGGCAGCGGCTTGTGCGCCATCGGGGGTGGCGATCATGGCGCGCAGGTGCAGGCGTTCACCGTCCAGCGTGGCGTAGGCCGCCAGCGGGATCTGGCAGCTGGCGCCGAAGATGCGCGAGACCGAACGCTCGGCTGCCGACACCACGGCGGCCGGCACATCATGCAGGGGGGCCAGCAGGCGCTTGATGTCGTCGCGGCCTTCGGGAATCTCGATGGCCAGCGTGCCCTGCCCGGGCGACGGCAGGCTTTGTTCGGGATCGAGGAAGGAGCGGATGCGCGCCTTCAGGCCCAGGCGGTTCAGGCCGGCCACGGCCAGGATGATGGCGGCGTAGTCGCCACGATCCAGCTTGGCCAGGCGGGTATCGAGATTGCCGCGCAGCGGCTTGACCACCAGTTGCGGATAGCGCGCGGCGATCATGGCCTGGCGGCGCAGGCTGCTGGTGCCGACGATGGCGCCATCGGGCAGCGCGTCCAGCGAGGCATGGTCATTGGAGACGAAAGCGTCGCGCGCGTCTTCGCGCTCCAGGATGGCGGCCAGCTCGAAGCCTTCGGGCAGGTCCATCGGCATGTCCTTGAGGCAGTGCACGGCGAGGTCGGCGCGGCCTTCGGCCATGGCCACTTCCAGCTCCTTGACGAACAGACCCTTGCCGCCGACCTTGGAAAGCGCGCGATCAAGAATCTGGTCGCCACGGGTGGTGGTTCCGAGGATATTGATGCTGCACTGCGGATATAATGCGGCCAGACGGTCCCGCACGTACTCGGCCTGCCACATGGCGAGGCGGCTTTCACGCGAGACGATGACGATGTTGGAAGGAGGAAATTCTTTCAAGACGGGCTTTCCGATTCAGTCGTGGCACCCGCGGCCGAGGAGACAAGGAAAGCAGGAGACCGGCGCATCCAGACTGAACAATACGATTAAAAAAGCGATTGAGGGCAAGCAGCAACGCACATCGATCACAGCGACCAGAAGCGAGACGCACACCAAAAACGAGGCAAATTCTAGCACGCACACCCACGGCAATCCGATCCACAAGCACGACTTTCTCCTCCGAAAACCGCAGCAACCGTTGATCATGGCGACTAAAAATCCAACACCACGCAGTGCCCGTTCCACTCCCTCCACGCCCCGCGCCACCACTGCCGCCGAGCGCAGCCCGGCCAGCAAGACCGTCAC
>Ga0105238_10000883_pt1 | contig 30941 bp, 31 predicted proteins | sample KBSC34metaG_FD_81526 | JGI IMG/M metagenome (GOLD analysis project Ga0105238, IMG submission 81526) | Corn rhizosphere microbial communities from Kellogg Biological Station, Michigan, USA - KBS C3-4 metaG | ecosystem: Host-associated > Plants > Roots > Rhizosphere > Soil | place: Michigan, USA...
AGCGCGGGGTCGCGCGTGTTGTGATACAGCGCCATGCGCACGCCATTCAGATCCGCCAGCTCGACCGCGCGCCGGATAAAGGCTGTATCCACGTCCACTGTCATCCTCCCAACCCCAATCACTAATTTTTGCAATATCGAAATCAATTTCTATATTACACTGAGGTGACGGGATGGGTCAAAGCCGAATAGTCCAGAAACGCCACGGGCGCCGGCGGAGAACCGCAGGCGCCCGTTCGGGTCCGGAAGAGTGGGCCGGTCAGTTCAGCCCGAAAAAGCGCAAGGCATTATCGTGGACGATCGGCCTGCGCTGATCGTCGGTCAGGCCGGCGAACTGGCGGTCCTTGACGGCACGGGAGTCCGGCCAGGTCGTCTCGGAATGGGGATAGTCGGTCGACCACATGATGTTGCGCCCGCCGGGCAGGTCACGGTTCCTGATGCCGACGGGATCGCGGATGAACGACCCCCAGATGTTCTGGTCCATGTAAAAGCTCGGCTCGCGCTTGAGCTCCAGCTGCAGCCAGTGGCGCTGGTTGTTGTAGATGCTGTCCATGTACTCGGCCATCCACGACATCCAGCCGACGCCGCTTTCGATCGAGGCGAAACGCAGCGAAGGAAAGCGGTCGAAGACGCCGCTGAAGATCATGATCGAGATCGGCTCGGCCATGCAGACCTTCGACATCACCAGGTTGGGCAGGAAGCGGGTCATCTGCGGGCGCGCGACGCGGGCGCCCAGATGGATGGTGATGGGCATGTCGAGATCGGCGCAGACCTTCCAGAACCGGTCGAACTCGGGATTGTCGTATTGCAGCGCGCCTTCCGGATCGCCGGTCAGCGCCAAGACCTGGGCGGCGAAACCGCCGCCTGCCGTCCCCTTCTTGGATTGCGGGAAGGCCGGGATATTCACCGCCCTGTGCCCCAGCCGGGCCGCCTCCTTCAGCATGTCGATCGACTGGTCGATATCCTGCATCGGCAGATAGGCGACGCCGACCAGGTGACCGGGATCGTGACTGCAGAAATCGGCCAGCCAGCGGTTATAGGCGCCGAAGCTGGCGAGATAGAGGTCGTTGTCCGCCGTGCCGAGCGGCCCGCCGCCGAACAGGGCGGCACGGCTGACGCCGTCTTTCGCCATGTCGTCGAGCCGAGCCGCCGGCTCCCAGCTGCCGCTCTGAATGTCGGAGCGGCGGCCGACCGGGCGGAAATTGCGCCCCTGCCCCGTGACCGACGACATGATGTTCAGCGGCTTGCGCGCACCCTCGAACACAACCCAGTCATGGCCCTCGTCCGGGCCGCCCTCCTCGATCTTCGGGCCACGGTCGGCCAGCGCCTTGGGAAGATAATCGTCCCAGAAGGTCGGCGGCGGATTCACATGGGCGTCGGCGTCGATCAGTTCGAGCGTCATATCATCCTCCCCTTGAGGCAATGCGCACGGATCCCGTCCGGCGCAGTCGGTCTCTTTTCCCGAAATCGAGAAAATCTGTCAACAGTTGAAAATCTTTTTCGAAATATGGATAAATGAGCTGACGACAATGCACCGGCTGATATGGGTTTCACCGTGATGATGAGCTCCGCCCGATGACGAAAACTTCCCCGCCCGTGGCCCGGGTCGTCGGCGTCCTCAACTTCCTGGCCGGCCATGCGGAGCAGGCCTTCACCGCGACCGAGATTTCCAAATCGCTGAAGATCAGCAACGCCACATGCCACAACCTGCTCGGCGCGTTGACCCAGGCGGGCTATGTATTCCGCACGGCGGGAAAGACCTACGTGCTGGGGCCGGCGCTGGCGAACGTATCGCAGGCATCGCTGACGCCGGAGCTGGTGATGAATGTCGCGCGGCCGGAGATGCGCCTGCTGGCCGATGAATTCGACGTCGTCTGCTCAGCCTTCACGCTCAGGAACAACGATATCGTGACCCTGGAGCGGGCGGCGGCGGTTTCGCATATCAGCTGGACCGTGCCGCACGTGCCGCCACCCGTTCCGGCGGTGGCGCCGCTGGGCGGCATCTTCTTCGCCTGGTCCGAGGCCAGTCCCGAGCCATGGCTGGATTCCGCCGATCCGCCGCTGGACGAAACAGCGAAGGGAAAGCTCAAGGCCTCGCTCACCTTCATGCGGGCCCGGGGCTATTCCTTCGGCATCCGCCGGGTGCCGGTGCCCGACCTGGACCGGGCGATGGAACTCAAATTCCAACAGGCCCTGACCGACTATGCGCTCTCAGAGATCGAAGCCGGCCAATCCTATCAGCTGGCCTATGTCGCGGCGCCGATCTTCTCGAAACCCGGGGCGATCGCCTTCGGCCTCGGCCTGTCCGGCTTCATCAACCCGGTGAAGGGCGACCGCGTCGAAGCGATCGGCGAAAAACTCCGCGCCGCCTGCGACCGCATCGGCAAGTTCATCGCTGGCCGGGAATTCCATCGGCGGTGAGCCGTAGGGTCCCAGCGGGCCGAACCGTATCAATCCGGAATTCGCCCGAGGGAATCACCATGACCGAACGGACACACAGCGCCGCGATCGCGATCCTGCCATGCAACGATATCCGCTCAGCCGAACGCTGGTGGAACAGGCTCGGCTTCACCAGCCACACAGACGAGGATAACGGCGACTACCGGATGCTATCGGACGGCCAGGGCGCCGAGGTGCATCTCCAGCCCGCGACGGAAGGCTGGCTGGTCGGCGGCAGAAATCCGTTCGGTGTCTATCTCTATACGGATCGCGTCGACGAAATCGCCCGCGCAGCCGGCACAGCCGCGGAGCACAAGCCGTGGGGCATGTACGAATGTGCGCTGAACGGCCCCGACGACCTGCTGGTCCGCGTCGGCCGGCCCAGCCGGCAGCGATAGGGACTGGCGACCCCAGCAGGACTCGAACCTGCAACCCTCAGCTTAGAAGGCTGATGCTCTATCCGGTTGAGCTATGGGGCCGGCGGCCCCTCTATAGCTCAAGATGCCGAGTCGCGACAGGTTAGTGCGGCTGCGCGCCTTTGGTGGCAGGCGACCCCGAGTTGCCGAACAGCAGCAGCATCTGGCCGGCGACGAACTCGACCCAGGGGCGGTTGGCGTAAGGCGTGGCCGAATCGAGCTTGGCCTGGGCCGCGCGCGCCTCCACGGCCTGCGCGTCCAGCTCCAGCAGGGCACCGATCGCGTCGGAGTACTCGCTCATGTCGGCCCGCTCGACCACCGAGCGTTCGGCGAAACTGAGCGCAAAGCGTTCCCGGTCGCCCTCCTGCACGCCCAGATGGTCGGCGACGCGGAAACCGAACTGCTTGGCCGCCGCGAAATGCTCCCTGAACAGGGCAAGCTGCTGCTGCGCATAGTGCGCCTCGAGAGCCAGTTCGCGGTCGTTGAGAGTAGTCATGTCGTACCCCATGCGGTTCGGTTGCGTCACCATGACGGTGGCGGCGAACGCGCCGGGGCGATCCTCAGGTCACGCGCCGGACGCGATCCTCATTTGGACATTTGTTATTTGTGAACTGCATGACGGCTCATCAAGTTCCAGCGGCTATCTCAGCTGATCCACGTACGTGTCGGTGCCGGGCAGGGTCGGGATGAAGGGCGCCACCAGTTCGACCTTACCCAGGCCGGACTTGCCGACGGCATCGCCGGACTTGGCGAACACCTTGTCCCAGCTGTCGGTCGGCTTGCCCTCGGTGAACCAGAGCAGGGTCAGGCGATTGTCGACACCCTCCACGTCCTTCACATAGGGCATCTTGTCGGCCGGCAGCGGGGTGGGCTGGAAGAACAGGCACTGCGCCACATCGGTCCCGGCCATCGCCTGGGGCACGCGCTCCTTCTGCAGCCATTCGATCAGCGCATCCCGCTTGCCAGGCGCGGCGTCGATCACCTCCACCACCAGGCCGCCGTAAGGATATTCCAGCGCGTGGATGTCGCGCGGGCCCTTGGCATCACGGTAGGACGCGCCGCGATAACTCTGGAACGAGGTATAGACATGGGTGCGCTCCATATGCACCCGGTCGTCGGCCCTGAGCCGCTTGTTGGTCGCCACGGTGAAAGCCATGTGGTCGTCATAGCGGCCGTCGGTCAGCCAGTAGATCGAGATGTATTTGCCGGCCTCGAGCGGCTGGGCGATGGCCGAATCCGCCGGATAGCGATAGGCCTGCAGCGATTTCGGCGCCACCCAGCGCCGGCCTGAGAACATCCACGGCATCGCCATCGCGCCGGAATTGAAATGGTCGTCCTCGTACCAGCGGTTATAGCTGTGCTCATGCCCGACATGCGGCTCGACCATCGTGATCAGCGCCGAACCGATCCTGGCCGGGTACGGTCCGTTGGCGGCGATTTCGGTATGGAGTTGCTTGGAATCGGTCATAGATTTTCCCCTGCTTTATAAGAGTTCTTATCCGCAGATTTCGCAGATTAACGCAGATTAAAATCCACTGAATATTGCCTGCGGCGCCTCAAGAAGGCCGCGAAGCGGCAATCAATTCATGCTCATAAATCTGCGTAATCTGCGAAATCTGCGGATAAACAAAAATCAGAACGCCAGAACGCCCCGCGCCAGCTTGCCGGCTTCCAGGTCGGCGAAAGCGGTTTCGAAGTCGGCGAGCGGGTATTCCTTGGTGATCAGCTCGTCCAGCTTCAGCCGGCCCTGGCGATAGAAATCGATATACATCGGGATATCGATATGCGGCCGGGATGAGCCGTAGCGCGTGCCGGTGATGGTGCGGTCGACATAGGCGATCGGGTTGATCGGCAGCTCGATGGTCGAGCCGTGCGGCGGCACGCCGACGATGACGGCGCCGCCGCCCCAGTCCAGCGCCTCGACCGCGCTCTTCAGCGCCCGCGGGCTGCCGGCGCATTCGAAGGTCCAGTCGACGCCGCCGGAGCCGAACGTGCCGGTCGTCTGGGTCTTGCTGTGCGGCAGCAGGGTGCGTATCTGCTCGGCCGCGTCGCCCTGGGTGGCGTCGATGAAATCGGTGGCCCCGAACTGCTCGGCCAGCGCCTTCTTCTCGGCGACCGTATCGACCGCGATGATCCGCGAGGCGCCGGACAGGACCAGCCCCTGAATGACATTGAGGCCGACGCCGCCGATGCCGAACACCGCCGCCGTGTCGCCCGGGCGCACCTTGGCCCGATTCAGCACCGCGCCGACGCCGGTCAGCACGCCGCAGCCGATCAGGCAAGCGGCCTTCAGCGGGATATCGTCACCGATCACCACGACCTGGTCCTGCTTCACCACCGTATATTCGGCGAAGGCCGAAGTGGCGGCGAAGTTCGAAACCGGCGTGCCGTCGGAGAGCGAGAAGGGCGTGGTGCGGTTGCCCAGGGTCTCCCGGCAATGGGTCGGGCGGCCGGACTCGCAATGGGCGCAGTGACCGCAATTGGCGACGGTATGCATGACCACATGGTCGCCCGGCTTGATCTTGGTGACACCGGCGCCCACCGCCTCGATCACCCCTGCCCCCTCATGGCCCAGCACCGCCGGCGCCGGCCACGGGATCTTGCCGTGGACGACCGACAGGTCACTGCGGCACAGGCCACAGGCATGGATATGGACGATCACTTCGCCGGGCCCCGGATCGCGGACATGCACATCGTTGCTGAGACCGATCCGGCCCTCGCCGGTATAAAGCAGCGCCCTCATCGTCTTCCCCCTTTGCTGTGTTTGCTGTCGAGCGACGGCACGCGGCCGTTGCTGTTCCGTGTGACCATCAGGCAGCTGGTCATCAGCCGCTCGGCCAGTTCCTGGATTGCATCGGCCTTCAGCGGCTCCTTGAAGCCCTGCAGCGACAGGGTGAAGGCGGCATGGCCATGGACGTTGAAGATGGGCGCCGACAGCATGCCGACGGCGTAAGACTGGGCCGGATCGATCGCCGCCAGGTGATAGATGTCGAGCCCCATCTCCGCGATCAGGCTGGTCATGCGGTGGCGCAAACCTTGCTGATGCGGCGAATCCGACAGGCTGGCGACGACCTCACCCAGTTGCGAACGCACGGGGTTCATCAAGGTGACGGCATAGCCGCGCTCCCGGATCAGAGACAGCAGCCGCTGATAGGGTGCGGGATCGCGGGCGTTCTCCGGCGCCTCGGCCAGCCATTGGCGGACCTGCGCCTCCGGCGCCCAGGCGATGAAGGGCGCGCCCAGCGGCGGCACCAGCGGGACGCGCTGCCCGACCTGCAAGGCGGCGTTCGGCGCGACCTGGCGGCCGGCGCGGGCCAACGCGATCAGGTCACCTCCGGTGCGGGCGGTGAGCAGCACCTCGAGATCCAGCTTCTGCGCCAGTTCGCGCGCCTCATCGCGGGCGATGTCGATGGCGGGATGGGTTTCCAGCGCCGCGTGACCGATGGCGACCAGGGCCGGCCCCAGGCTGTAGGTGCGGTGCTTGGGGTGGCGCTCGAGAAAGCCGTCTTTGGCCAGAACGGTCAGGATGGCGTGGCAGGAGGCGAAATTGACCTCCAGATGCTCCACCAGCTCCGACAGCGAGAAAGCCTCGGTCGGGTGCGCCGCCATGAAGTTCAGTATATCTATGGCGCGCGTCGCCGCGAGTGCCGGTCTGCTCATTCCCCGCCCCAGAATTTAAGTTGACCATCGCACAAGGCTTCCGCGATGATCAACAACATTCCGATATCGTTTTCGATATTGCAATAAATTGAGAGAAGTTGGGAAGATGAAACTCCCTCCGCTGCGCCCCGGCACACCAGCCGGCGAAGACCTGCTGACCCGCCGCGCCCGCATGCCGGCCGCCTGGACGCCGGAGATGCTGGAGCCGGGAACGGTGGCGCAGGATGCCACCATCGGCGGCGTCGGCTGCCTGGTTTGTGAGGGGGAGACGGCCGCCGGCACGATCCTCTATTTCCATGGCGGCGGCTACCGCATGGGATCGACCGCGGCCTATGCGAATTTCGGCACACGCCTGGCCGCCATCACCGGCTGCCGGGTCGTCGTCGTTGAGTACCGGCTGGCGCCGGAGCATCCCTTCCCCGCCGGCCTCGCCGATGCGTTCGCAGTGTACGCGGCACTGATCGCCCAGGACGGCCAGCCGCCGATCGTCGGCGGCGATTCGGCGGGCGGCGGCATGGCCGCGGCAGTAGCTCTGGCGGCCGAACCGAAACCGGCCAAGGCCGTGCTGCTGTCACCCTGGGTCGACCTGACCGTCACCGATCCAACCTTCACGTCGCGCACGGGCGATCTGTTCTTCCCCAAGGAATCGGCGGCCGAAGCCGCCCGGCAATATCTGCAGGGCCATACGCCGGACGATCCGCTGGCCTCGCCGCTGAGAGGCGACCTCACCGATTATCCGCCGACCCTGATCCTGGCCAGCGCCGACGAATGCCTGATCGGCGACGCGCTCGCCTTCCAGGGCGCGCTGACCGAAGCCCGCCGCCCTGTCGAAACCCATATCGTGCCCGGCATGACCCATGTCTGGCCCGTCATCGCCCCAGCCCTGCCCGAATCCCAGGCGGCGATGAAAGCGATCGCGAATTTCGTCAGATCGTAGGATGGGTAGAGCGTAGCGAAACCCATCATCCAGCGCATTGAACGATGGGTTTCGCTACGCTCTACCCATCCTACGGCTCTCCCACATCCGACATCGAGCTCCTGATCGCCGGCATGTTGAGCGGGCGGGCGAAGAACAGGACGCCGTACCAGGTGCGGTCCAGATCCGCGTCGTGACGGTCGACCTGGGCAATACGATGGATTTCGCGGCGGAGCTCGTCGGTCAGACGGCGAATCTGGACGACAGCGGGATCGGTCAGGCGGACGAAATCGGACATGGTCAGCGCATCGTCGGCATTGTCCAGCGAGACGAAGCTTTGCCGTGCCTCGAAATGCTTGGCCACCGGACCGTCCTTGCGCCACGAAACCGTGCGGGTGGTCAGCACGCGGATGCGGCCGCCGGACAGGATATCGATTAGGCCCAGCCGCGCCAGCCGCTGAAGCTCCCCCTGCATGGTCTGGTGAGAGATGGCGAGCTCACGCTCGCAATCCTCGGGCGGCCAGCCGTTGAGCAGCGAGAAGAAGATGAAGAACAGGCGCGGGTCCTTACCCAGGGCCCGCTCCTGCGAAGGGGTGAAGCGCTCGGCCTTGGCGGAATGGCTGCGGGCGGTCATCTCCACCAGTTCGAACAGCTCGATCTTGGCGAGGTCGCACAGATCCTCCAGCCGCTTGGTCGTCAGCCCCTCGCCCGCGAGCCAGCGCTTGACCGTCGCCAGACCCACGCCCAGCCGGTCGGCAATGTCGCGCTGGCGCAGCCCCTGCGCCTTCAGATGCAGCTTCAGATTCTCGATCAGGGCCGGGAACTGCCGGTCGTGGGAAAAAGGCATGGGCTGGCATCCATTCAGGCGGGGCTTATGAGGTGAGATTATCAGCGCAATGAAATGAGCCATCAAGAAAAAGCCGCCTTGCACGACGAGATGGGGCCGGCACTAATCCGCCGAACGGAGGACATCATGGACATCAAATCGAATCCCATCGCCACGGCCGACCAGGCCGCGGTGGAGCGCCGCGCCTTCGAGGTGTTGGCCCATCCGCTGGTCAAGGCGACGGTCGCGGAGATGCGCAAGGCCTGGCCCGAGCTGGTGAAGCCGAGCGCGGAGATGATGAAGGCCTTTGAATGGGCCTTCGACGAGGTGGTCTATGCCGCCGTCATCTGGTCGCTGAACACCGACAAGGAGCGGCCGAAGGTCATCACCATCACCCGTCTGCCGCACAAGCTCGGCAATCTCGACATCCCCGGCTCGCGCTGGGGCCTGGACAATCCGGACACAGTCTATCGCGTGATCCCGATCTCGGGCGACGAGCGCTATGTCATCCGCGGGCGCGTTAAGAATGGGCACCGGCTGACGGAAAATTATTTCTCGCTGTGGGATCCGGTGATGAACTCGGTCGCCGTGCAGAACGGCAAGGAACTGGTGACCGACGCCGACGGCAACTTCACCTGCACCGTCGACAGCGACCCGGCCAACGGGCGCGTGAACCACATTCAGTCCGCCCCGGCAGCGCACGAATTCTATATCCGCGACGTGGTCATGGACTGGTCGAACGAGATGATCAACGACCTGTCGATCGAGCGGCTGGGCGGCGCGCCGAAGAAGGCGCCACTGACCGATGACGAGCAGGCGGAGCTGACCGCATCGTTCCTGCGCCGTTATTACACCTCGACCGCGCGCTGGAACGACCAGACCTTGAGCAAGCCGGTCAACGGCTTCGACTTCACCATCGATCGCGACACAGACGGGGCGCAGCGCAGCCAGATCTACATCATGGGCCATTTCAAGGTGCCGGATGACGAGGCGCTGGTGGTCAATCTGCGCACCGGCGGGGCCGAGTATTTCATCGTCCCGATCACCAACTGGTGGGGCACGACCAACGCGGTGAACACCCGCACCGCCAGCATGAACAAGGCCCAGTCGGTGCCCGACGCCGACGGCACCTACACGTTCGTGATCTCCGCCAAGGACCCCGGCGTCCATAACTGGGTCGACCCCTGCGACATGCATGAGGGCATCCTGACCCTCCGCTGGGCCGAATTCCCGGGCGGCCGCCCAGGCGACGACCTGGGCGCGACCAGCAAGGTGGTGAAGCTGGCCGACCTGAAGAAGGAGCTGCCGGCCGGCACGAAGTTCGTGACGGCTGAGGAGCGCAAGGCACAACAGGCCGAGCGGACGCGGACTTATGCGTGGCGGCTGCAGGATCACTAGGTCCCATCCCACCTTCCTCACCGTCATGCCCGGGCTTGACCCGGGCATCCACGCGCCTCCATTCGGGAGGTGGTCAGACATTCGCGCTTGCGGCACCCCGTGGATGCCCGGGTCAAGCCCGGGCATGACGAGATAGAGTAAGTTTTATAGATAGTAAGCGTCGCCAATTCGAAGGACCTCCCCATGACCGCCTCCCCCGTCTGGCTCATCACCGGCTGCTCAACCGGCATCGGGCGCGAGATCGCCATCGCCGCGCTGGAGAAGGGCCATCGCGCCGTGGTGACGGCGCGCAAGCCGTCGGCGGTCGAGGATATCCGCGAACGCTTCCCCGACCGGGCCGTCGTGGCTGCGCTGGATGTCGTCGACCAAGGCCAGATCGCCGCCGCCATCGCGGCGGGCCACAAGGCATTCGGCCAGATCGACGTGCTCTGCAACAATGCCGGCTATGGCTATATGGCGGCGATCGAGGAAGGCGAGGAGGACGAGGTCCGCGCCATGTTCGAGGCCAATTTCTGGGGGCCGCTGAACCTGATCCGGGCGATCCTGCCCGAGATGCGGGCGCGCCGGAGCGGCTATATCATCAATATCTCGTCCCAGGCCGGCCTGATGGCCAATCCAGGCACCGCCTTCTACAGCGCGTCGAAGCACGCGATGGAGGGCATGACCGAGGGGCTGGTGAAGGAGGTGAAGAAGTTCGGCATCCGCGTCACCGCCGTCGAGCCCGGGCCCTTCCGCACCCAGTGGGCCGGCGGGTCCCTCAAGCAGGTCAAGAACCCGATGCCCGACTATGAAGACAATGTCGGCGCCCGCCGGGCGATGATCGTGAGCATGTTCGACAAGCTGCCCGGCGATCCCAGGCGCGCCGGCCAGGCCATCGTCGATCTTTACGACTTGGCCGAGCCACCGTCGCAGCTGCTGCTGGGCAAGGTGCTGCTGGACACTTATCGCGCCAAGCTGGACGGGGTGATCGCCTCGCTGGACGCGTGGGAAGCGGTGACCCTGGCAACGGATTATCCGCCAGGGGAATAAGCGCGTGTTATTCTCCTCGGCATCGTCGAGGAGAACCGCCATGCCCCGTCCCTGCCCCGCCGCGCTGCTGCTGGCCCTGTCCGCGTTCCCGGTCCAGGCCGCGACGCTGACCGTCGGGCCGGGCGAAACCTACAAGACGATCGCGGCGGCGGTGGCGGCGTCGCATGACGGCGACACGATCGCGGTCAAGGCGGGGACTTATGAGAACGACTATGCCGAGATCACCAAGAAGGTGACGCTGACGGCCGTCGGCGGCTTCGCCAGGCTGCATTCGACAGGGCTGATCCCCAATCGCAAGGCGATCCTGATCACCGACACCGACATCACCATCAAGGGCTTCGCGTTCTCCGGCGCCCGGGTCAGCGGCAATGACGGCGGCAACGGCGCCGGCATCCGCTATCAGGGCGGCGACCTGGTGATCGACAGCTGCTATTTCACCGACAACCAGGACGGCATCATGGGCACCGGTGACGGCACCGGGACCGTCAACATCAAGGACAGCGAGTTCTTCGCCAACGGCGCGGTGGCGGGTCCCTCGGCGGGCTTCACCCATAATCTTTACATCAGCACCGGCATAGCCAGGCTCACCGTCGAGAACAGCTATTTCCACGGCGCCCGGATCGGCCATGAGATGAAGAGCCGGGCCAGGCAGACGGTGATCCGCAACAGCCGCTTCGTCGACGGACCGACCGGCACGGCCAGCTATTCGATCGACCTGCCCAATGGCGGCGAGGTGACGATCGCCAACAGCCAGATCGAACAAGGGCCGAAATCGCAGAATCCCGCCACCATCGCCTTCGGCGAGGAAGGGAGCCTGCATCCGGGCTCGAAGCTGACCATCGAGAACAGCCTGATCGAAAACGACCTGTCCTCACCATCGGCCTTCGGCACCTGGAACGCCGCACCGGCTCCGGTGCATATCCTCAACACCAGAGTCTACGGCCTGACACTGAATTCGCTGTTCCACGGGCCGGCGACTTTGAGCGGCATTGAGTATCTGAAGACCGAGCCCGAGATTCCGACCAAACACCCATGGGAAGGCCAATCATCTCAATGATTCATAGTTAATTATGATATCTTATATATCATAAAGTAAAATTATCGCAGTGTTTTCGGCTTATTTTTTATTATATGCTTCATAGAATATCGGCATATCCCAACCATACTTTCGTATCACTATGTCGAATTCGTGGTTTGAAAAATATGGAGGAACTTTATTCGACGATCCGAGTTGTCGGCTGAGCCGCGTGCGCCAGGTCGGCCCGCGCCGCTCACGCTCGTTAAGGAAACTCGGGAGGATATTTTGCGCGATTCCCTAAAGCTCGGTCTGACTGCCTGCGCCGTTTTCACGGCCGCCTCCGGCGCCGCATCGGCAGCGGACATTCTGGCCGGAAACTATTCGGTCAGCGGTTTCACCACCTCGTCGACCTGCACGATCGCAGGTTCGCCGCAGAAGGGCGACGTCAATACGGCGACGATTGTCTATCCGGGCGCCGGCAAGGCCGGGATGATCCTGGCCAACCCGGCGACGACAAAGACGTCCAAGGCGGGCAGCGGCGCGACGCAGGTTTGCGTGGCCGCGGGCAAGGTCCCGGCGGCGGGACTGAACGGCGCGACAATCGCCTTCAATTGCTACAACGATACCGAGGCGGGCGAAGCAAAGACGCCGCTCGCCAAGATCTCGGCGAAATTCAAGGTCGGCACAACCCATTCGACGCAGATCGTCACGGTCGGGCTTACCGCCACCGTCACCTCGCCGATCTCCTGCAAGTTCACCACCGACGGGACGAACTCCCACAACTGAGGCAAGGCGCGTGGAGGCGGCGCGCGCCGTCTCCACGCCATACTCACGTCGTAAATCTGTAATTCTGTGACTATTCTGTGGCCGGGGAACTTTGACAGACGAGCGGCGCAGCTCCTTCCCTGCCTGCGCTCCAGTCAAACCGGCTGCATTCCGGGCCAGGATCGGCCCGAAACAAATCAAACCAGCGTTTCGTTGGAAAATTCGGCCAGTCGAAGGGACAAGAACGATCGCGAGTTCTTCAAGATTTCGCAGTCGCCATTTCCTCAAACAGCACATTTAAAATAATATATTATGATATATCGTGTATCATAACAGAATTCTTCCAAGTCACCGGATTTTTTTGACTGAAGAAAAAATCTGAACGACGATTCATTCCCCAATACCGACATTCTATTCATTTCCAGGCCACCCCTGACGAAGGGAACTTTACCTATCCGCCCGAGTTTCGCCTGCGCCCGCCCCCTTATCGGAGGGGCGGCACGCCATGCCGGCAACACATTTTGGGAGGATAATTTTGCGCGATTCCGTCAAACTCGGTCTCACCACCTGCGCCATGCTCGTCGCGGCGTCGGGGGCTGCGTCCGCGGCCGATATTCTGGCCGGAAACTATTCTGTCAGCGGTTTCACCACCTCATCGACCTGCACGATCGCGGGGACGCCCCAGAAAGGCACGGCCAGCAACGCGACGGTCGTCTATCCGGGCGCCGGCAAGGCCGGCATGGTGCTGGCCAACCCCGCGACGACCAAAACGTCGTCCGCCGGAGGCGGCGCGACACAGGTCTGCGTCGCCGCCGGCAAGGTTCCAGCAGCAGGCCTGAACGGAGCCACCATCGCCTTCAACTGCTATAACGACACCGAGACCGGCCCGGCAGGATCGGCCCTGGCCAAGCTTTCGGCGAAATTCAAGGTCGGTGCGTCGCACAGCACGCAGGTCGCCACGGTCGAGGTCACCACCACCATCACCTCGCCGATCAGCTGCAAGTTCACCAACGACGGCACCTACTCGCACAACTGAGCGAGATTGGCCCGGCGAAGGCGGCATCGTTCGCCTTCGCCACACCGACAAAGCCCGCCCTTACCGGCGGGCTTTGTTTTTTCGTGCCCCTGGCGAGAATATCCTGCGAGATCGCCCGAAATATGAACGGCCGAAACCTGTGGTTCTGTGACTATTTCGTGTTCCGGGAACTTTGATGCCGGCGCATCGCCCGCGCCCCGCGCCGCACCGATTCAATCAAAACCGCGGGTTTCACGCTTTCGCGCGGCTGGCGCAAATCAAAGCGCCGCTTCCCGGGAAAAATTCGCCCAGTCAATGCGGGAGAAAATCGGCGCGAATTCATAGAAACTTTTCGGCATCTACTGTGATCCATTATAGATCATAGTCAGTATATTATGATATATCACGTGTCATAGTGTAAGATTTTTCAGTATTAAAATCATACATATTGAAACAGTCACCTGACTACAGATTCAGAATCCAATATACGCACTGTATTGGAGATTCAGAACCCCACAATCTGTGGAACCTTACCTTTCCACCCGAGTTTCGGTTGCGCTCGTGCCCGTCATGAGGACGGCACTCAAATGCCGGCAACCACACTTTGGGAGGACTACTTTGCGCGATTCTTTGAAACTCGGCCTCACCGCCTGCGCCCTTACCGTGGCGGCGTCCAGCGTGGCGTCGGCGGCGGACATCACGAAGGGCACCTATAACATCAATGCCATCGTGACCAAGTCCAGCTGCGGAACCCTGAGCCCGCTGCTGAAGCAGGGGGCCACCACCCTGACGCAGATCCTCTATGCCGGCACCACGGGCAAGGCGAGCCTGGTCAGCCCGGGGACGACATCCACATCGAAAGCCGGCTCCGCGACCACACAGACCTGCATCGCCACCAAGGCGACCGGCGGAACCGGGCTGAACGGCGCCACCGTGGTATTCAGCTGCTACCAGGATACCGACTCCGGTCCGTCCAAGTCTCCGCTCGCGAAAATCTCGGCGAAATTCCAGGTCGCCGCGACCCACGTTCCCACGGCGCATTCGGTCACCGTCACCTCCAACCTCTATGTCGGCAGTTCGCCGACACCGACCTGCGCCTTCACCACCGACGGCACGATGAACCTGCAATAGGCGGCCCGACGAACCGGGATGGCTCGCAGCCGCCCCGCAACAAGCAGCGAAGCCCGTCATCGCGGCGGGCTTCGCGCCAGCCAAACGGCATCGAATAAGTCCATCGGGAGGGTAAAATGACTGGGCGTATCGCCAAAACTCTGTTCGCCTGCACGTGTCTCGCAGGCGCTATTCCGACAATTCCGGCATTCGCTCAGCCGGCGGCGCAGCCTTCCGCATCGGGCGGCGGCCTTGAGGAAATCGTCGTCACGGCGCGGCGCCGCGAGGAGAAGCTGCAGACCGTTCCCGTCGCCGTCACCGCTTTCAGCCCGAAGGATCTCGAGCAGAAATCGATCGAATCCGCGTCGGACCTGGCGCATTACGTGCCGTCGCTGGCCAGCAGCCAGCAGTCGCGCGACGAGCAGGTCTTCTATCTGCGCGGGCAGGGGCCCAACGGCGGCCAAGGCGGATCGCCCGGCGTCATCGCCTATTTCGCCGAGGTGCCGTTCAACGGTTCAGGCCCCGGCATCTACTACGATCTCGACAGCCTGCAGGTGCTGCGCGGGCCGCAGGGCACGCTGTTCGGCCAGAACACGACCGGCGGCGCGGTGCTGTTCGGGCCCAAGCGGCCGACCAACAATTTCGAGGGTTATGTCAAGCTGACGGCGGGCAGCTATGACTGGTACGGCGTCGAGGGCGCGGTGAACATCCCGATCGTCAACGACAAGCTGCTGCTGCGGGTCGCCGGCAACCGGGTGGACCGCGACGGCTATACCCACGATATCGGCACCGGCCAGGACCATGACAATCGCGACCTGTGGTCCGGCCGCGTCGGGCTGACCTGGCGTCCGACCGACGATTTCGAGAACTACCTCGTCTATGACGTCCTGTATTCGCACACGCACGGCACCGGAATCGTGCCGCAGGCCGTGAATCCGGACCGGGACTGCAAGCTGGGCCCAGATCCGAACAACGACAATCTTTGCCTGCTTCAGGGCTCATTCGCGCGGACGTTCGGCGTGCACAGGACCGAAAGCCTGATCGCGCTGCAGGACCAACTTGGTCCCCGCACGATCGACACCAACACCCGCGGCCTCGACAAAACCTACAGCTGGGGCTTCACAGACATCGCCCAGTGGGATGTGACCGACGATGTGAAGATCAAGAACATCGCCGGCTATCGCGGGCTGAAGAACCTGCTGCGCTACGACTTTGACGGAACGCGGCTGATCGAGGGCGATTTCATCACGCCGAACGGCTGGAACCTCAACAACGACCAGTATTCCGACGAAATCCAGGTCCAGGGCAAATTGCTGGACGGCAAACTGAACTGGATCATGGGCGGGTTCGTCGAATTCCTGCACCCGGCCAGCTACACAACCGCGCAGGTGCAGACGACGGTCTTCCTCTTCCCCGGCGCCCCACCCGGGGTGGCCACGCTCGACGCCAACGCCTACGGCCAGAATGCGCTGGGCCCGGAGGGCGAGACCACCCGCACCCAGGCAGGCTTCATACAGGGCGATTACGATTTCGGCGGCATCGATGACGCGCTCGAGGGGCTGAAGCTGACGGTCGGCTTCCGCTACACCTCGGAATATCGCCGGAACAACAACTTCTCCACGGTGCGGGTCAAGGTTCCGGGGCTGGGCCAGATCGTCCTGCCGTGCAACGGCATCACCGGTCTCGCCTGCGTCGACGCCCACCACACGTTCGATGCGCCGACCTGGACGGCTGGGCTGGACTATCAGATCGACCCCCAGACGCTGGTCTATGCCAAGGGCAGCCGCGGCTTCAAGGCGGGCGGCTTCAACGGCGCCGGCGGCACGAGCTTCCCGCAGCGCTACAAGTCGGAATATGTCACCGATGTCGAGGTCGGAATGAAATCCGACTGGGATATCGACGGGGTCAAGCTGCGCACCAACGTCGACGTCTTCCATGACGATTATCTGAATGCCCAGCGCGCGGTCGGTATCGAGTTCGAGCTCCTGCAGGGCCAGCCCAGCACGCTGACCTCGACCACGGCCATCGCCAACGGCAATGCGACCATCGAGGGGCTGGAGTTCGAAGGCACGGTCGTGCCCTTCGACGGGCTGAACCTGACCGCGACCTGGTCGTGGACCGACGCTCATTACGACTATTTCTTCGTCCCGACGATCGGCAACCGCACGGCCCTGCCCTACCCGTTCGTGCCGAAGAACAAGTTCGGCTTCACCGCCGATTACAAGCTGCCCTTCGTGCCGGACGAGATGGGCGACGTGCATGCCATCGCCAGCTACGTCCATACCGGGCGCATTCAGTATGCCACCGGCGATGTCGAGCCCTTCGGCTACGAGCCCGGCTATGGCCTGCTCGACCTCAGGCTGGACTGGAACAATGTCGCCGGCCAGCCGGTCGACGCCTCGTTCTTCATGACCAACGTGACGGACAACGTCTACAAGCTGGGCAATTACGGCGTTTACACGACCTTGGGCATCGTCAGCGGTATCTATGGCGAGCCGCGGATGTGGGGTTTCCAGCTGAAATACCGTTTCGGCGGCCCCAGTGCTGAGCCCGAGGCCGCGCCGGCCCCCTATACGCCGCCGCCTGCCCAGGCAGTCGCCCCGGCGCCGAGGAGCTATCTGGTGTTCTTCGACTTCAACAAGTCCGACCTGACGGCCCAGGCACAGCAGATCGTCGACCAGGCCGCCGCCAATGCCGGCCCGGCCCACGTGACGCAGCTCACCGTCACCGGCCACACCGACACGGTCGGCTCAGACGCCTACAATATGCGTCTCAGCCGCCGCCGGGCGGAATCTGTGGCGGCCCGGCTGGAGAAGGATGGCATCCCGTCATCCGAGATCGAGGTCGTGGCCAAGGGCAAACGCGACCTGCTGGTTCCGACCGCGGACGGTATTCGCGAGCCGCAGAACCGGCGGGTGCAGATCGTCTATGACAATGGGGCCGGCGCGTAAGGGCAGCGCCGGACAGGCAGCCGTCGGCTGGGTTCAGCCGGCGGCCGGCTTGGGCGGAATATAGCGGAAATTATCGGCGTAGGAGCGCGGGCGCACGCGGTGCGGCTTGGGCTCCTCCACCGAATAGCCGAAGCCCTCGCGCTCGGCGAAGGCGATGGCCTCTTCCTTGGTCGGGAACTTGATCCTGACCTGGTTCAGCGTGTCGCCGGAGGCGGTCCAGCCCATCAGCGGCTCGGGGCGGCGCGCCGTCTCGAGCTCGTACTCCAGCAGCCACGAATGGGTCTTGCCCCGGCCGGACTGCATCGAGCTCTTGGGCGGCTGATAGATGCGGCACTGGATGTTCGCGATACCGGGCTCGATCGCCATTTCTGGTTCTTCCTCGCTAAAGGCATCATCAGGCGTGGTCGGGGAGCCCGGATTCGAACCGGGGGCCTCCTGCTCCCAAAGCAGGCGCGCTACCAGACTGCGCCACACCCCGCCGCCACCGGCGTTGGATACACTAACTCCGCCGAGTGCCACAAGGCGAACGGCCTTTATTGTACCGGCCGCGCATCAATCTTGATCTCATAGAGATGCGGCCAGTCCTTGCCGGTGATGAACAGGCGGTCGTGCTCGGCGTCGTAGGCGATGCCGTTGGGGGTCTGCTCGGGGCTGGTCCGGTGCAAGGCCTCGGGCAGCAGGCCGATATCGATCCAGCCCTTGACCTTCCCCGTCCCGGGATCGATCCGGGCGATCCGGTTGGTCAGCCAGATATTGGCCAGGATTTCGCCCTTCACCCATTCCAGCTCGTTGAGGTTCTTCACCGGCCGCCCCTCGGCCGTGACGTCGAGCCGGCGCGTCTCGGCCAGGGTGACAGGGTCGAGGAAATGCAGGGTCGGCGTGCCGTCGCTCTTGATCAGGCTGGTCCCGTCCTGGGTCAGCGCCCAGCCCTCCCCGGCATAATGGAACTCGCCGATCTGGCTGAAATCGTCCAGCTTCCAGCGGAAGCCGATCTCATCCTTCCAGGTCAGGCTGACGATCTCGTGATGCCAGTTGACGATGCCCTCGCCGAACAGCGACGGCAGGATGTTGCGCGACTGGACCACCGCCCCATCCTCGATCCGCACCTTGCGGATGGTGGAAGTCCCTACCTCGCCGGTGCTCTCATACAGAAAGCCGCCGAGATAGAACAAACCCTCGGTGAAGGCATGCGGGTCGTGTGGATAGGTGTGCACGACCTTGTAGCCGTAGTTCGGCAGTTCCGCCCGCGCGGCCGGCGCCATCAGCGCCGTCAGGATTGCGAAGCAGCAAAGGTAACGCGCCATCACATCAACTCATCCAGAAACCCGGGAAACAACATGCCTTGCCCTTCACGCATAAGCACTTAGATTCCGACGACCATACAAGAGCAGGACTCGACCAAAGCAGGGCTCGCATGGAGTTTATCGGGGAATATCGGTTCAACGCGTCGGCGCAGGATGTGTGGCTGGTGCTCAACGATCCGGAGGTGCTGAAACAGACGATTCCCGGCTGCGACCGGATGGAGCGGATCACGCCCACCGACTATGCCGGGCACCTCAAGGTCGATCTCGGCCTGTTCAATGCCGGGTTCAGCGGTACCATCAAGCTCAGCGAGCTCAACCCGCCGACCAATTACCGCATCACCGTCGAGGCCCATGCCGTACTGATCGGCACCGCGTCGGGCAGCGCCAAGGTCAGGCTGATCGACGAGCCGGCGGGCGCGGTCTTGTACTATCAGGCGGAAACCGCGCTGGGCGGGCGGCTCGCCAAGTTCGGGGCCAAGCTGATGCACGGCACCGCCACGCGCTATGCCGACAAGTTCTTTGCCCGTTTCGCCGAGGCGATGGCGCACAGAAATGGGGTGGGGAATGGCGCAATCGAACGGTTGCCGCCGGGCTGAAACCGGTCGATAAACGAACGCCGTCCAATAAGGCGTGGCATACCGGGAGGAAGCGCGATGGAAGTCGGAATTTGTCTGCCCTACTCAGAGCCGGGGATCACCCGCCAGACATTGATCGACTGGTGCCGCGCGCTGGAAGACGGACCCTTCGGCGCCGTCTCATGCGGCGAACGCATCTCGGGCCCCGACGCGATGGAGATGCGCAACATGATGGCGGGCGCCGCCCTGCTGACCGAGCGCATCCGCATCATCCCCACCCTCTATATCCTGCCGATGCACAATGCAGTCTGGGCGGCGAAGGAGATCGCGACCCTGGACGTCCTGTCCGAGGGCCGGGTCGATGTCGTCGTCGGCACTGGGGGACGCCCCAACGACTATGCCGCCATCGGCGCCGACTTCGAAACGCGCAACGCACGCCTGCCCGCGCAGGTCGCCACGATGCGCGAGACCTGGGCCGGCAAGCCGCCGTTCGAGGGTTCCGAGATCATCGGCCCCAAGCCCTATCAGAAAGGCGGCCCGCGCGTGCTGGGCGGCTTTGCCGGACCGAAAGCGATCCGCAAGTCGGCAGGCTGGGCCGACGGTCTCTACGGCTTCTCGATCCCCGGCCATGCCAGCGAGATCAAGGACAAGATGGACTGGTTCGAAGAGGGCTGGAAAGCCGCCGGCCGCACCGGCAAGCCCTACAAGATCGGCGGCTTCTGGTACTCGCTGGCCGACGGCGCCAAGGAGGGCCTGCACCATTACGTCTATGAATACCTGAAGATCGCCGGCCACGACTTCGCCACCTCGGTCGCCGACACGATGACCCAGCACGATCCCGGCCTGGTGCTGGAGACGATGCGGGCGATGAAGGAGACCGGCATCGACATGCTGTTCATGGTCCCGGCCTCGCCCGACGTGACCGAGGTGACGCGTCTGGGCAAGCTGGTCGCAAAAATATAAGGGAGGACCCGAGGGGATGCTGCTCAAGATCATGATGAGCCCGCTGGGCCTGAAATGGGACCGGCTGATGGTGCGCTGGACCGGCCAGTCGCCGCTCAACAAGAAATTCGCCAGGATGAGCGGCTTCCCACCGCGCCCGGCCCTGTTGCTGGTGGTCAAGGGCCGCAAGAGCGGCAAGCCGCGGGCCTCGGCGCTGCCCTATTTCGATGCCCACGGCAAACGCTTCGTCGTCGGCTCGCGCGGGGGCGGCCCGATCGACCCGCAATGGGTCACCAACCTGCGCGCCGACCCCAACGCCACCATCTTCGTCGACCGCAAGGAGAAGAAGGTAAAGGCCCGCATCGCCGCCGGCGAGGAACGGGCGGCACTATGGGAAGAGCTCGGCAAGATGCTGCCGACCTATACCCACTACCAGACGCTGACCACGCGCGAGATTCCGCTGGTGATCCTGGAATAGGCGGCGACGGGTGAGGACCCTGCGGATTCTGCACTGGCTGGCGCTGTACGTTTTTCTGGTCCATGTCGGCCTGTTCGTGCCGCTGTGGATTGCGTTCGCCGGATTCTACGTATTGTTCAACGACAACGGCCAGATGGAGAGACCGACGACCATCGTGATGCATCTGCTCGGCCCCACCGGGGGACTCTCATTCGCCGTCTGGCTGCTTCTGGCATTCATGTTATGGCAGTTGCGACGGGACCTGGCGCGCGCCAGGAAAACGAACAAACCGCCGCTCCGGAAAATCCTGACCCAGCCCTGGGACGCTCCCGGCTGATGCTCCACAAGCTTATCATGAGCCGGGCTGCCTGGGCGCTCGACCGCATCGCGGTGCGCTGGACCGGCTGGTCGCCGCAGAGCGCAATCTTTGCCCGGGCTGCCGGCATCAGGAACGAAAGCCGTAATCTTGCCCTGGTGACCAAGGGCCGCAAGAGCGGCAGGAAACGCATGGTGGCGCTGTCGTGGTTCGAGATAAACGGCCATATGCTGGTCGTCGGCTCAGCCGGCGGGGCGCCCGAGGACCCGCAATGGGTCCGCAATCTACGCGCCGACCCGAACGCCACGATCTATATCGCCCGCAAGCCCCGCCGCATCACCGCCCGCATCGCCGAGGGCGCGGAACGCCAGGCGATCTGGAGCAAGCTTTCGGTCGAGGTGCCGACCTATGCCGGCTATCAGGCCGGCGTGACCCGCGAAATTCCCCTGGTGATCCTGGAGCCGGCCTAGCGAATATTCTTTACCTCCGTTTCGTGCAGGAAATCGCCCGCCGGTGCGCTACTCTCGTTGGCACCGGCGCTTCGCCGAATTTGGATATGCAATGAGACGTTCGCGCATCCTCATCGCCGCAATCCTGCTGGCCGTCATCGGCACGATCGTGCCGATCGCCGGCGTGCTGTATACGTCGTGGCGGGTCGCGGTCGGCGCAGAGCAGGACCGGCTGGCGGTGATCGCGGATCAGGCGATCGCCCGGGCGGACAAGTCCTTCGCCGAGGGACGCGACGCCCTGCACAGCATGGCGGCATCCGAGCTTGAGCCCTGCTCGCCGGAACATATCGCCAGGATGCGGCGCCTGACCTTGGATTCCATTTCGGTGGGCGAGATCGGCTATTTCGAGAATCACCGCCTGAAATGCACCTCCTGGGGCATGGTGGATGAGGTTATCGAGCAGAAGCCCGGCGAGTATGTGACACAAGACGGGATCGAGGTCGCCCCCAACGTCGTCCCGCTGGTCAGCCTCAGCAAGCCCAAGATCGCGATGCAGTACCGGGCCTATAACGTGCTGGTCGATCCGCAGCGTTTCATCGACGTGATGGTCGATCCCAGCATCAGGCTGGCGCTCGCCAACGACCGCGGCGTCGAAATCGCGGAGCTGAACGCCCCCGATCCCAGGCTGGTGACATCGCTGCTGGCGAGCCCGCGCAAGGGCATGGACGATGTCAGCCTCTATGCGGCCGCCCGCGGCAGCAATTGGGTCGCCGTCGTGATGGAGCCGCGTGGCGCGATGGCGAAGAATCTACGGCGCCAGCAGCTGATGCTGCTGCCGGTCGGCGCCTTCATCGCCGCCTTCATCGTCGGCATCGTGGTCTGGTTCTCGCGCAAGCGCCTGTCGCCCCTGGGCGAGCTGATGCTCGCGGTGCAGAACCGCGAATTCATCGTCCACTACCAGCCGATGATCGACCTGAAGACCGGCGGCTGTGTCGGCGGCGAGGCGCTGGTCCGCTGGCGCCGGCCGGACGGCTCGCTGGTCCGCCCCAACCTCTTCATTCCCCTGGCCGAGGAGAGCGGACTGATCCAGGCGATCACCGACCAGGTCATCGAAACCGTCATCCACGATCTGGGCAAGCTGCTGCTCACCGACAGGTCGCTCCATATCTCGGTCAATCTGTGCGCGGAGGATCTGAAGACCGGGCGCATCCTGCCCGTTCTGCAGAAGGCGCTGGAATATACCGGCATCCTGCCGCGCCAGATCTGGCTCGAGATCACCGAGCGCAGCTTTCTTGAGATCGACGCCGCCCGCTCGACCATCGTGAAGGCGCGGGAGATGGGCTTTCCTATCGCCATCGACGATTTCGGCACCGGCTATTCCAGCCTGCAATATCTTGAAGGACTGCCGCTGGACACGCTGAAGATCGACAAGTCCTTCATCGACACGATCGGCCGCAGCACGGCCATCAGCTCGGTCACCCCGCATATCATCGACATGGCCCGGACCTTGAAGCTGATCATCGTCGCCGAAGGCGTGGAAACCCAGGAACAGTGCGACTATCTGAACGCGCTGGGCGTCGATTTCGGCCAGGGCTGGCTGTTCGCCCACCCCATGCCGGCCGGCGAGTTCATCGCCTTCTGCTCGCGCGGCGCCGAGACGCCCGGCGGCTTGCAGCCCACGCCGCATCAGGCGCGCACGCTCGATCCCATGGGGCCGGAAGCCGCACCCCAGGGCATCTGATATGCGCCCGATTCATCCGGTATAACGTTGCCAAAGCCCCCGCTGGTGGATTTAACTTCCGGCGACTCAGGTGTGACCAGGCACGGGACTATCGGAATTGGCGCGTCGCGCGATCGTTCATATCGGCATGCCGCGCACCGGCTCGACCACGTTCCAGCATATCCTCGCCCATGCGCGGGATGGGCTGGAGAAGGCCGGCATCCTGTATCCCGACCTCACGCCGCGCTCGGCCAGCGCCACGCCCCATATCAGCCATCAGCATTTCGGCGAAACCCTCGACGGGCGGCGGCCCCGGCATGAGCGGGGCGAGCTTCTGCGCAGGCTGTCCGACAGGCTGACGCACAGCGGCTGCGATATAGTGATCGTGTCGTACGAGGATTTCTTCGAGCAGTTGCCGCGCCTTCAGGTTCCGCGCGTGCTCAACGGCTTCTTCGCCCGGCACGGCTTCACCGCCGAGGCTCTGGTCGTGGTCAAGCCGCAGAGCGAATTCCTGAATTCGATCTACACGCTGCGCACCCTGCTGATGCGGGAGCGGCTGGGCTTCGCGCATTTCACCAAAGGCTATGTCAGGTCCGGGCGCTTCGCCTACGACCAGCGGATCCAGCCCTGGATGGATGGATTCTCGGGCCGGCTGCAGGCCTTGCCGGTACGCGACACACGCTTCCCGAAAACCCCTCTGGTGCCGCGAATGCTGGCCGCGCTCGGCATTGAGGACCGGGTCGTGCCGCTGATGGCGCAGAAGGATGTTCGCCGGGTCGAGAATCGCAGCCCCGGGCCGGTTGCCGTCGAGGTGTCGCGCCGGTTGCGCGCCATGCGCACCCATGCGCGGCTGCGCGTCCGGCCGCGCGAGATGATGCGCGTCGTGCAGCAACTGACGCGGGAGCGCGGGTACGACCAGGAACGTTTCAACGGCATCTGGCCCGAATTGCGGGCGGAATTGGCCGAGCGCTATCGCGAAACCAACGACCGCTTCGCGCGCTCTGTCTGGACGGCCGGCTGGGACGACATCGTCGCCCCGGAACAGGCCAGGCCGGTGAACGAACTGGTTCCCGGGCTGATCGACGGCAAGACGGAACGCGCGATCACGGAGATCATCGACCAGGCATCCCGGCAATTCGCCGTCACGCCCCGCCATTCGCCGCTGGACCGTCCGCTGAACCTGCTGGGCGAGCAGTTCGAGGCGCTTCAGCGCCGCCTCGGCATCCTGTCGCTCTCGCGCGTGACCTGAGGGCCTAAGCGCCTGCCGCCGGGAACGGCACGACCTCGCCCATTTCGCTTTCCGCCGCCTGCATGCCGTAGAGACGGCTGTAGAGGCCGCCGGAGCGCATCAGCTCCGCATGGGTGCCGGTCTCGGCGACGCGGCCCTTGTCCATGACATAGATCAGGTCGGCGCCGACCACGGTCGACAGGCGGTGGGCGATGACCAGTACGGTGCGGCCCTGGCCGAGCACGGAGAGCGCCTCCTGCACCACCCGCTCGGATTCGGCGTCGAGCGACGAGGTCGCCTCGTCCAGCAGCAGGATCGGAGCGCCGCGCAGCAAAGCGCGGGCGATGGCGATGCGCTGGCGCTGGCCGCCCGAAAGCTTGACCCCGTTCTCGCCGACACGCGTTTCATAGCCTTCGGGCAGCGCATTGATGAAGGCGGCGGCCGCGGCCCCCTCGGCTGCGGCAAAAATCTCAGCCTCGCCCGCGCCGGGCCTGCCATAAGCGATATTGGCGCGGATCGTGTCGTCGAACAGCGCAACCTCCTGGCTGACCAGCGCCATCTGGCCGCGCAGGCTCTTCAACGTCACGCCGCGCACGTCCTGCCCGTCGATCAGCACCGCGCCGCCATCCAGGTCGGCATCGTAGAAGCGGGGAATGAGGCTCAGCACCGTCGACTTGCCGGCGCCCGACGGGCCGACCAGCGCCACCGTCTTGCCGGCGGGCACATCGATCGTCACGCCCTCCAGCGCGGGCTTGCCGGTGCGGTAGGAGAAGCGGACATTGTCGAGGCGGATGGTCGGGTTCTCGATGACAAGATCGGTCGCGCCGGGCCGGTCGCGAATTTCCGGGGGATTATCCAGCACCCGGAACAGGCGGTCGGCGGCGGACAGGCCGCGCTGCATCACCGCGCTGGTCTTGGCCAGTCGCTTGATCGGCTCATAGGCCGACAGGAAGGCGAAGATGAAGGCCATCAGCGCGCCGGTGGTGGTCCGCCCGGCGATCACCTCATGGCCGCCATAGACGATCAGGCCGCAGACCGGGATCGCCCCCAGCAGCTCATTGACCGGCTCTGAGATGGCGGAGATGCGGAAGCCCTTGTGCGACAGCAGGAACAGCCGCTGAATCGTGTCGCCGACCCGCTGCTTCTCATAGCCCTCCATGCCGTAGGCCTTGATATGGCGTACATTCTGGAAGGTCTGGTTCAGCAGATGGGCGAACTGCCCGCGCTCGACCTGGGTCGAGTTCGATACGCGCCGCATGCGCTTGCCGCGCCGCCCAACCCAGATGCCGGCCAGCGGGAAGACGATGACGCTGAACACCGACAGGCGCCAATCCATCCAGAACATGACGCCGATCAGCCCGATGAGCCTCAGCGTGTTGGTGCCCGAATTGGTCATCGATTCGACGATGGCGTAGCGCATCTCCTCGACATCGTTGGTGAGGCGGGAGATCAGCTCCCCCGCCGGATGCTCGTGGAAGAAGGCGAGATCGGCATCGATCAGGTGGGAGAGGCTGTCGCGCTGGATATCGGTGACGACCCCCTGCCCGATCCGGTTCAGGATGATCGACGAGCCGTAGGCGGCGAACCCGCCCAGCAGAAAGACAAAGAAAACGACCCCTGCCAGCGGCAGGATCCAGTCCGCCTGCTTCTTGGCGAAGATCTCGTCGAAGATATAGCGGATCAGCACCGCCTTGCCCGAGGTGGTGATCGAGGCCACCAGCATCAGCATGACGGCCACGGCCAGCTGCTTGCGGTGCGGCGCAAGATAGGTGCGCAGCAGGCGTTTCAGCAGGGTAAGCGAATGGCTTTGGGGGTCGGCGTTGCTCACGATTTCATCGGCTGGCATCGGCCGCCACTGTCTAGCATAGTGCCGCCCGGCGCACAAAAATGACGGATTCTCGCAATGGCCCCTGACAGCGAAACGCCCTGGCATCCGCAGATCGGCCTGGTGCTGGGCGGCGGCGTGGCGCGTGGTTTCGCCCATATCGGCGTGCTGCGGGCGCTGGAAAAGAACGGCATCGTGCCGGACATCATCGCCGGCACCTCGATCGGCGCGGTGGTAGGCGCAGCCTGGCTGGCGGGCAAGCTGGATGTGATGGAGGATTGGGCGCGGTCGCTCAACCGCTTCCGCATCCTGTCCTATCTCGACTTCCGGGTGAATTCGGGCGGCCTCATCAACGGCAGCCGGCTGGTGGAGACGCTGGAGAAGCATCTGGGCGGCATGACGATCGAGGACCTTGGGCGCCCCTTCATTGCCGTCGCCACCGACCTGGCGAGCGGGCACGAGGTGTGGCTGCGGAGCGGACCGCTGGTGGATCGGCTGCGCGCCTCGTTCTCGCTGCCGGGCATCTTCCCGCCGATGTGGTGCGAACATCGCTGGCTGATCGACGGGGCGCTGGTCAACCCGGTGCCCACCTCGGCCGCGCTGGCGATGGGCGCCCAGATGACGATCGCGGTTAATCTGAATGCCGACATCATCGGCGCGGCACGCAAGCCCGGCGCGAAGTTCCAGACGATCGCCGGCTTTGACCTGCTGGACGAGGATCACGAGACCGCGAAGAAGGCCCGGCGCACTCCGTTCCTGCGCCGTTTCTTCCATCGCGAGCCCGATCACCCCAGCATGTTCGGCGTGATGTTCTCCTCGCTCAATATCCTGCAGGACCGCATCGCCCGTTCCCGCCTGGCGGGCGAGCCGCCGGATGTCGCCATCGACCCGCGCATCGGCCATATCGGCTTGGCCGAATTCGACCGCGCGGCGGAGCTGATCGACGCCGGCGCAGCGGCGGTGGAGGCCAAGCTGGACCAGATCCGCGACGGCATCGCGGTGTTGGGGTCGCCCTATCGGACAAACGGCAGCACGTAGTCAGGCGCGCGCGGCCAGGCTCTCCAGATAGGCGCACAGCATGTCGGCCACGGCGTCGGCATAGGCCTGAACCTCCGCCGCCGGCTTTCCCTCCGTCGAGATCTTCTCGCCGACCGCGCTCATCGTCATGGAAATGAGGTCGGCGGCCATCTCATGCCCCTCGGGCGAAACGGTGGGGATCGCCTCCTTCAGGAATTCCATCATCGTCACACGGCCGGCCCGGCGGTGCTCGTTCGCCTCCGGCGCGTCGCGGTAGAAGGGTTGGGCGTCGCCCAGCGCCACCCGCATCTCGGCCTCCTCGCATTCGGTGCGGAAGAATTCGCGGATCACCTTGCGCACCCGATCGAAGGGCAGCAGCGACGTGTCGGTCAGAATGCCCTGGATCAGGCCGGTCGTCTGCTGCCACTCGTCGAACTGGAGGCGGAACAGGATCGCCTCCTTGTTCGGGAAATACTGATAGAGCGAGCCGACGCTGACACCCGCCTTCTCCGCCACCCGCGCGGTGGTGAAGCGGTGCGCCCCATCGCGCGCCAAAACCTGAGCAGCCGCCGTCAGAATGTCCGAAACGAGCTGTGTGGAACGGGCCTGTTTCGGCTGTTTTCGCGAGGAAATGCGCGGGGTTGAGCGATCCGGCATCGGGCGCCTTCAGGAATGCGATTAGAAAACGCGAATATTCATTCGTATTTTTAAAGGGCGCAAGATCGCGCTTTCAGCCAACCGGATTTTCAATGACCACACTGACCAATACCCCGCTCGCCCCTCTGCTCGACCGGCTGTTCACCGAGGCCGACGCATCGATGGCGGCACTGCGCGCCCGTGCAGCCCAGATGCCCGCCGACGAGCGCATCGCCATGATGTCGACCAAGACCGGCTATCGTGCGCTTTACACGGCCATGAAGGACATGCCGCTGGCCGTCTCACGCGAGACCGGCGCCCTGCTCTATATGCTGGCGCGCACGATGGATGCGCGCAGCATCGTCGAGTTCGGCACCTCATTCGGCATCTCCACCCTGCATCTCGCCGCGGCGTTGCGCGACAATGGCGGCGGCCGCGTCATCACCAGCGAGTTCGAGGCCTCGAAGGTCAAGCGCGCCCACGCCAATATCGCGGCCGGCGGCCTTTCCGACCTGATCGAAATCCGCGAAGGCGATGCGCTGGAGACGCTGGCGCGCGACCTGCCGGAGCAGATCGACCTCGTGCTGCTGGACGGCGCCAAGGGCCTCTATCCCGAGATACTGGCGCTGCTGGAGCCGAAGCTGAGGCCGGGCGCGCTGGTGCTGGCCGACAATGCCGACTGGAGCCAGGAATACCTCGCCAGGGTACGTTCCCCGGCGGAGGGCTATTTGTCCGTCCCGTTCGCCGACGATGTCGAGTTGTCGATGCGGATCGGATAAATTACCAGAGCAGCCTGGGGATCACGAAGTCCGGCGTGGCGCCGTACTTGCCGCACAGCCGGGCGAAACCGTCCGGCTCGGCGAGGTCGGCGGCATGGATGCCGGCTTCGACGAAGGCGGTCAGGCAGCCGAAGCGGCGGCCGCCGGCGATGTCGTGCTCCATGGAATCGCCCACGGCGACAATCCGGTGGGGCGGCACATTACCCAGCAGGGCGGCGGCGCGGCCATAGACCTCCGGATGCGGCTTGCCGAGATAGCGTACCGTGCCGCCGATCTTCTCGTAATAGGCGGCGAGATAACCCGGCCCCTCGATAAGGCCAGTGGCGGCAAGTCCGGCGCGGTCGGGATTGGCGCAGATCAGCGGCAGGCCGCGCGCCGCGGCCCGGTCCAAGGTGGCGGCGAAATCCGCCGCCAGCGACTTTTCCGGCGCGGTGGAACTGCCCAGCAGCACGAACTCGGCGCTTTCGACATCGACGGCCCGATAATCCAGCCCGTTGATCAGGGTCGGCTCCCGCGCGATCAGCAGCACCTTGCGCCCAAGCCCGGCAAACAGCGGGTCGTTGCGGTCGCGCAGCAGGTCGTAGGTGGTCTCGCCCGAGGTCACGACGCCTTCGAATGTGCCTTCAGGATAACCGAGCGCGATCAGCTTGCCTGCCGAATCCGAACCGAACCGGGCGGAGTTGGACAGCACGACCATCTTCTTGCCGGCTGCCTTCATCGCGGCGATGGCCTCGACCGCGCCGGGCGGGGCCTTGGCACCGTCATGCAGCACGCCCCATTGGTCGAGGATGGCGGCGTCGAAACGATCGGAGATCGCGGCCAGACCGGCGAGCCGGGTCGGGCCGCCGGCGGAATCCGGCATGGACTATCCTGACAGCGAAAACGGTTATTCGCAGCCGAGCAAATGAACGCTGAACAGCCGGTCGCTGTCGGTCCAGACCGAACGGTGCGACCAGCCCGTGCTCACCGCCAGGCTGCGGAACCGTTCGATATCATACTTATAGGAATTCTCGGTATGGATCGTTTCGCCACGCGCGAACGCGAATTTGCGGCCGGCGACGGTGACGGTCTGGTCCTTGAGGCTGACGAGATGCATCTCGATCCGCCCCTGCTCCGGCTCGTAGAAGGCGCGGTGCTCGAACCCGGCGAGATCGAAATCGCCCTCCAGCTCGCGGTTGATCCGGGCCAGCAGGTTGAGGTTGAAGGCCGCGGTCACGCCCGCGGCGTCGTTATAGGCGGCGTCCAAGATCGCCTTGTCCTTGCGCAGGTCGACGCCGACGATCATCTGGCTGCCGCTGCCCAGCATGCGGCGCACCTGGGTGAGGAACTGCGCCGCCTGGGGCGGGGTGAAATTGCCGATGGTCGAGCCGGGGAAGAAGCCCAGCCAACCCTCCGCGTCGGCGACATCCGGCAGGGCGAAGGGCTTGGTATAGTCGGCGCAGACGGGCACGATATGGATCGCCGGGTAATCGCCCGCCAGCTCGGACACCGCGCCGACCAGCGCGGCGCGGCTGATCTCCACCGGCACATAGGCGACCGGCCGGTCCAGGCAGGAGAGCAAGGTCCGGGTCTTGATGCCCGAGCCGCTGCCGAATTCCAGCACCGACCGGCGCGGGCCGGCCAGCGCCGAGATCTCGGGCGCGATGTCGATCAGCAGCTTCCGTTCGGTACGGGTCGGGTAATATTCGGGCGTCGCGCAGATCTCCTCGAACAGGTGCGAGCCTTCGGCATCGTAGAAGAACTTGGCCTGCAGCGCCTTGCGCGGCTGGCTGAGCCCCATCCAGACGCTGGCGCGGAATTCGGCTGTGCTCGGCGAAAGGTCGACAAGAGCGGCGAGCTGGCTGTCGCACTGCATTACATATCCTCCGCGAGTCTGATGCCGGTAACCTGCCAGCGGGCGGCAGGCGGGAAGAAATTCCGGTAGGTCGGCCGCGAATGATCCTTGGGGGTCGCCCAGGACGCGCCACGCAACACCATCTGGCCGGACATGAACTTGCCGTTATATTCGCCGACGGCGCCCGGCGCGGTGCGGAAGCCGGGATAGGGAAGATAGGCGCTGGAAGTCCATTCCCACACCGCGCCCGCCCCCATCTTGTCGATTCCGAGCATCCCGGCGGCGACTTCCCATTCGAACTCGGTCGGCAGGCGCCA